>SMTZ1_10003317_pt1 | contig 17245 bp, 12 predicted proteins | sample DeeMarSWOR136_30_FD_25667 | JGI IMG/M metagenome (IMG submission 25667)
CCGCAACCCAAATTCCCACGAAGCTTGTTGGACGCCCCCATCATGTCAATAGGGGCAACGTGCAGGCCCAGGAGATATAGGGCGTTTGATAGACGATCTTCTGGGGCTGCCCAGCGACAGATATTAGGGACGAGGGACCGTTCCAAAGGCATGGGAGGTATGGTTGCGGGCTGGACGACCACCTCTCGACAGCCCCCTGAGCAAGCAAGAACTTCTTCAAGTTATTTCTGGGACGTGATACTGGGCGTCTCCTGAAAAGGCTTTGACAGTTCTGTCGAGAGGGCCCTTATTCCGGCGAATGGAAAACAGAATCGTCCCCAATGCTTGCCGTCCCCAATGCTTGCCGTATGGGGGCAGGAAAGGGTCTGTCAGCAGTGGCGGGCTACGGGGATGTTCACCTCAGGAAACGGCAAAGGAAATCCACGCATACAGAGCCAAAGAACTGACGAGCAGCAAGAATAATGAGAAAAGAGCCGCGAGCACAGAGCTTTTCACGTCTACTCCCCCGGGTATAAAGTTATTTTTAATTATATGTATATAATATCAATTGTCAATAACTTTCGTATAAGTAAGTAGCTATTAAAATAATTAGAAAAACCAGTCAGAGGCAATCGTATGCGGCCCACAGCGGATCAAATGAGGCTTGCCGTTGATTTAAAGGAGGCTCTTCTTGCTGCCTATGATCCCGAAGCCGTCATTCTCTTTGGCTCCCTTGGCCGGGGAGATGCCGACGAGTTCAGTGATGTGGATCTCCTTGTGATCATTGAAACGGATCGGGACCCCAGTGATCTGGGCAAAGAAATGGCCGAACATCTCGACCCTCTCGCAAAAGACAAGCACATCCTCGTCAGAACACCCCAGGACTTTTGCGGTCAAAGAGACATTCCAGGGACCATCCCCTTCTCAGTTGCCAGGGACGGGCAAGTCCTTTTTGACAAAAAGGGTTGGCGCAGGAGGCATCTGCCCGTCGATTCCTATGAAACCAGAAAGCGGGAGGTCATCCGCCGGGAATACATCCGATCTGCCCGTGACTTCCTGAACCAGGCTGAATTGGCGCTTCAAGGGGGCAACTATTTTCGATGCCGAGACTTCGCGCGCTTTGCCGCCGTAAGGGCGATCAAAGGCGTTTTTGTCAAACACAATATGGATCCGCCCAGGGAAACGGACCTGGTTGAGCTTCTAAGCCGGGCAGAGGAAGTGGAGCCGGATTTGTCCCAGTCTATTGGATTTGTGCGGGAATTGAACGGCTACTGCCCGAACCAAGGCGACACTTTGGAGAAGCGAAGAAGCCGCCGCATGCTTGAGAGGACGGCCCGGTTTGTGAGGGGGATCATTGGCAGGTATGCCCCGATGTAAAGGGGAGAATCATGTTCAAAGGTGTTGGCATGGCCCCTCTACGGTTCACAAAGCCCTAAAGGTGTTCAGAGTTCGTTCGCCATGCCAACACTTTTGAACGATAACTATGGGATCAGATCGTGAACTGTTGTGAGTTGATTAGGGTGACCCTGTCGCGGAGGAGCCTCAGCCGTTCGACACATAGGCTCCGGTCTGGACCAAACCGGCTTCCTTGTGGTAGAAAGACAGGGCGCGGGAGCCCGTGGGTCCATGGGCTCTTTACCACATCTCTTGTAAGCGCTGGCAGGCCAAGGGGATATCCATAATGATGGTGTTGTAACAGGCACTGAACTCGGGGCCTGACTCCGCCCCGGGTCTCATATGCCTCCCACAATGCACGAACGCCTCTGTTTGAGAGGCTGGAGGGGGAGTAGACATGGAAAGGTTACGTCTGGTCACAGCCGCCTTAGCCTTGGTGACTTTAGGGCTCGCGTTGACTTTCGTTTCAGGACCTGCCCGTGCCCAGCAGCAAAAGGAACAGGATGGGGACATCCTTTTTCTGTGGGCCTTTGGGGCTATTGTCGAGAAGGAGCACAAACCGAAGTTGGTACCCGTCGCACAGGACATGGCGCTGAAATCGGGCGATCGGATCAAGTTCTTTGTGAAAGTGGAAAAAAAGTGTTTTGTCTATCTTGTCTACTACAGCTCACAGGGTGAAGTCAGCGTGTTGTTTCCCTACCGTTTCGAGAACTTGAATGATGACCGCTTGCCGGCACAAGAATACTACATCCCGCAAGGGGATGAGTGGTTTGAGCTGGATGAACATACGGGATACGAAACGTTCTATTTGCTCGCTTCAGCAAGCCGTTTGGGCGCACTGGAGGACCTTGTCAACCAGTATGAAACGGCTGACGGTGCGAGGAAACAAGAACTTGTCAAAACAATCCTCACTGAAATTCGCAGACTGAGATGGGAAAATAGAAACTTCAAAACATACGCGGAGCGGCCAGTGACGACCATGGGGAACCTTCGCGGGGGCAAGAAAGTCGGCACAGGAAGTGCCCCAGACGTGGCCGGTCTAGCGGTGGAGATCTCAGGCGAGACTTTCTACGGCAGGACTTTCACGATTGTACACGAATAGCAAGAGCCGATTACGATTCACAGTCCTTTTGGTCTCGTGCTCATTTGTCGCGAGCTACCTCTGCTTTTATCTGCTACCGAACGTATTTGAGATCTGGAATAATCAAGCGGTGGACCAACTCTTCGCTTTTCGATCGTCTTCAGAGAAGCTTCGACCGCCTTATGACCACACCATTGTGCATGTCGATCTCAACAACACCACCATTGAGCGCCTCAAGAGCCATTATCTGGATCGATCCCATTTTGCCCAGGTGACCCGAAATCTTTCCAGCATGGGTGTGTCCGCGCAGGTTTATGACTTCATCTTCGCCGCACGGTTGGATGAGGCAAATGATGAATCTTTTATCGAGGCTGTCCGTGATGCTGGAAACGTTTACTTCGGCTTGGCTTTCGAATTGTGGCAGGAAGGTCAGATTCGGCAAGGAAAGATAAAGGAGGTCCAGCCGGCGTCCTTTCTGGATGAGAGACAATGGCATGTGGAGATAAGAGGAGATCCCGGGAAGTTGTACGTCGGCATGAACCCGTTGAGCAGCTTTTTCGAACTGGTCTCTGTGTCGAAGGGCGTGGGATCCTTGAGCATAAAGTTCGATCGCGACGGGGTCCTTCGCCGCGTTCCACTGGTTGTGCGCTACAAGGAGGCTTTCTATCCAACCCTGCCTTTTCGTGTCATCTGTGACTATCTCGAGGTCCCGCCTGAGAAGATTGTGGTTGAGCCGGGAAAGGCCGTCACCTTGAAGGGGGCGCGCTTGCCTGACGAGAAAGGGGCGCATGATATTAGGATTCCCATTGATGAGCGGGGCTGCATGATCATCAACTACGTCGGGCCGTGGGGACAGATGGACCATTATAACTTCGCCGATGTTTTGTTGGCCTCCAATGATCGTGTTGAATTGGAGATGTGGAAAGAAGAACTGAGAAACAAGATCGTGGTTATTTCTGATGTTTCCACAGGGTCTTCCGATGTGGGACCGGTTCCAACCGATGCCAATTACCCCCTGAGCGGCATTCATGCCAGCATCATCAACGGCATTCTGACGGAGTCCTTCCTCAGAGAACTTTCTGACCGAGAGATGCTCATAGCAGAAGTGGCGCTGCTGGCCCTTGTTCTCCTCCTTTCAGCGCGCTTTGCTTCCATCACCTTCTCCCTGGGCACCCTTGCCCTGGCTGGATGCTATGCCGGCACTGTGGGACTGGGCTTCTTGTACGGGCATGTCATTTTTCATGTGGTGCGTCCGCTTCTCATGATCGTATTTGCGATGGTCTCCATCGTGGTCTATCGCTATGTCCATGAAGAGAAGGAGAAGATGGAGAGCCTTCGGCAACGAGATTTTATTCGCGCGACCTTTGGCCGTTATTTGAGCAATGAAGTGGTTGAAGAATTGCTCGGGGCACCCCGCGGTTTAGAAATGGGAGGGGAAGTCCGTGAGGTGACCTTTTTGGTTTCTGACTTGCGAGGTTTTACTGCGCTTTCAACAAGACTTTCTCCTCGGGAGGTGATCAATATCCTCAATCGCTACCTGGAACGCATGGTGAAAATCATTTCTCGCTACCGGGGGACTGTAAATGAGATCGAAGGGGATGGAATACTGGCCTTTTTCGGTGCGCCGTTGCCGGGCGAGGATGACGAGGAAAGAGCGATTGCCTGTGCCGTTGCAATGCAAAAGGCCATGATGGAGATTAATACAGAGCAAAGGCAACTGAACCTTCCTGAGCTGGCTATGGGTATTGGAATTAACAGCGGAGAGGTCGTTGTGGGAAACATCGGTTCGAAAGAGCGGGCGAAATACAGTGCCATAGGCGCCCCAATCAATACGGCCTATCGGATTGAGTCCTATAGCGTGGGTGGTCAGATTTTGATTAGCCCCAGCACCCATGACAGGGTGAAAAGCACAGTGCAAGTTCGAGGTACCATGGAGGTGCAATTTAAGGGAATCAACCACCCGGTAACCCTGTATGATGTTGAGGGGATCGGAGGAAGGTATGAGATTTCTTTGCCTGTGAGGTCGGCTGTGCCGTTGGCGGAACTTAAGTCTCCCGTTCCTATCACCTGCTTTCCTTTGGAAGGCAAAACGGTATCAGACGCGGCCATGTCGGGTTCTGTCACGCACCTTGGGGGGTCTGCTGCGAAAGTCACCCTGGATCAGCCGGTGGAGGTACGCTCAAATCTCAAGGTTCTCCTGGCGGTGGAGGAAGGCACAGAACCGGCTGAAGCGTATGCCAAGGTGGTCTCCCTCGAGGCATCAGAGTCGGCGTCCTCCGGGTACAGGGTCCATCTGGAATTCACCTGGCTTCCTGATGATGTGAAGCGCTTTCTTGAAAAGAAGATTCCGGGATGATCGGAAAGGGTCAAGGCATTGGATATGAAAGAAGGAACGGATCAGTACATCATGAAAGTGGGAAAAGGGGAGCGATTGTTCAAATTCTACTTTTTTCGTCCCCTCGCGGGTCAGGATCAGCATTTTGAATACCGAATGCTGACGAAAGAAAAAGCGAACGGCACGCTGGAAATGGTCAGTTACAGTTTCAAGATTATGAATGGGGTCCCTCTGAAGCGGGGTATCATGAGAGTTCCCGAGGTTTCAAAAGACCAGCTGGAGGAAGTTGTTCAAAACATCGTGAGAAGAACAAATACGAGTCCCGACGAATTTGAGGAACTCGATCTTTCCCGTTTTTCAACAATCGATGAGCAAATTGAGTTCCTGAGGAAAGAGGACAGGGCTGATTCAATGGTTATTGTTTGAGGGCAGCCACATCAGCGCTCAGAATAGCCGTTAGCTTGCGCCTAAACTTTTCCTCAGCCATGGGATCACCTCCCAAATACAAAAGCCCCCGACAGGGTATAATGGTCCCCTGGAGGCTTCGCTATCAGAACCTTCCAGTGGCGCTTTCCCATGGCTCACTCCAGAAGGTTAGGGTTGGGCTATTGGTTGATTCAGAGACAGGGCTGGGTGAAACCGGATGTCAGGATAGCTCTTTTCCAGCAGGATGCCCATATATTGTATGTGCCTAGAAGGACATTGGATTTTAGATCACATCCGGGAATCGCTCGTTTGGCGAGCGGCTCAGGCTTTCAATTACGATAAGCTAGTCTATTTTCGAGAAATTGAAATTTGTCCACTTTCGGATAGGCCTCCTACATGCCTTGATAAGATGACCCCTTTGAGTTCTGCCATCCCTGTCTCCACAATTCTTACCGTTTCAATCGAATAGTGTAATCCCCTTCCAGAAAGTGGAATCGTTTTTCATAGGAAGTTTGTAATTATTTACCTACTTTTTGACTAGGATTTTCGTGCTGTCCTAATAATCTGAAATCATTGGTGATAATACCGAAAAAATAGGAGTTTTTCTGGCACGAAAGTTGTATTGACAGAGCGGTGGATAAGTTTGTAATTGCCCACCTTTAGCCTCCCAAAAGGAGGTGCCTCATGCAGTATCCGCTCAAATATCCCACGCTTTGCTCCTTACAGTGCTTTTTGCGTTCTGTGGGGGGCCTAAAGAACATTTCCGATTTTTAGATGATAATCGAATAAAAGGGAGTGGATACCGATGAGACGAGTTTCATTCGCCATTGTTTTAAGCGTTTTGATCTTCGGGGGAAACGCCTATGCGACTCCGATCGATTTTCCAGGAGTAGGCATAATAGACATTCCAACCGTCAGTATCATCGATATACCAACACTAACCGCCGATCACATTTTTCAGCTTCTAACTGCAGGAATTATCGACATACCGACTTTCGGAATTATTGATATTCCGACAATTGGAATAATTGATGTTCCAGGAATAATTGATGTTCCAGGCGTCGGGATTATTGATGTACCTACTGCGGGAATTATCGACGTTCCGGGTGCAACGATTATTTCAATCAATCCTGCGGCGATAATAGATGTGCCGACCATCATCGATGTACCCACTCTAGCTTTAGGCATCATTAATGTGCCGCTACCTGGAATAGATGACGTTACGACTATAGCGCTATTTGATATTCCACCTACTGAGGACGGGCACATTGAAATTCAGCAAATAGCACTAGTTTCACCCGTTCCCGAACCTGCTACCATGCTGCTTCTCGGGTCCGGATTAGCAGGGCTTGCAGCGTTCAGGAGAAGGGTCAAAAGGTAACCTATCTCGCCTCTTTTTATTAGGCAGGGTCATTACGGACCTGCTTTTTTTGTCTGGGCTAGACTTGGAAAACCAGTTGACAGCATACGCCCCATTAGTATATTCGTTCCATGAACGGGTTAAATCCCTTCGCTGTCGCTCCGTTGATATGGACTTGAAACACCCCTCAATAGAATTCCTTTAGTTATGTGAAGTAAAGACAACGTACCATCTTCCTCTGCTATATAGTTAACATGATGGATCCAGAAGTAAAAATATACGCGAAGAAGCCAAGTACCTTGGTAGGGGAAGTTACTGTTCCGACCCCTGTTAGTCAGGCCTGGAAATATCTTACAAACAAAGCTCGTTGGAAAGGTTGGTGGGGTCAAAACCTTTATTTGAAAGAATGGAAGCAAGGTTCTAAAGCCCGATTTGATCTTGGCAGATCTTCAGGAGAATGGACTATTAGCAGATTTGTTCCTGAAAAAGCGATTGTGCTTTCCGCAGAGCACAAGGGTTTTCCCACTTCCCTAATTCTCAAGTTCACTTTATCAGCCCAAGGGCCTGACTCAACCCATGTTAAAATAGAACGGGTTAGCCTCACTGGCATGATGTTTCATAGTGAGGAAGAAAACATGGAGAGAAGACTTTTGAAGCTCAGAAGTAATTTAGGAAAAGCGAGGAAGAAGTCATCAGAAAAGTAGTTCGTGTTTTGCCTCTTGAATAAATACCCATAAATTCGAGCAGCAATTAAGTGAATTACGGCACGACGCTTCTTCGCCAAGCAGTGATCTTCCTGCACTGAAGCCAATATTCCACCGTTGAAGAACAAGGCTGTGTCTTTATGGTCCCGTTTACCGCTCCTAATTCCCTTCTCGGATTCAGGGGCTTTGTTTTGCCCTGAAAATTATTGACTAACCTCTTGATTTCTTATAGTTTACCTTAGGTATCTGTCATGATTTGCTAACCCTTTTCCCAGGGTGTGTTATGGAGTAGATACTAAAACCCCATTTCTCGGATCGGAGAGGTGGGGTTTTGTTGATCGGTTAACGGGAGAGGAACGGTTTGATGGACACTGCATTTCCTATTGTCTCGGGGAACAAGAATTTCCATGAGGATGATGCTTCTGCCGTAATCATACAGCAATTGTTGAGACAATTGCGAGAAACACGTGCTCTGAAGTCTGTTAAGTAGTGGGCGGGCTTTCGATGATAATGAGAGGCATCACACCTATTAGGAGGAGTTTGTGAAAGGGAAATTACTTGTAGTTATTTCATTATTTTTGCTGTGGCCGCGGATTGCCGACTGCACCCAGGTTCTCTACGTCGGGGAGATTTTGGATGCAAAATGTGAAGTATCTGGAGCTGGTCAGGTAGATTGTTTTGTCATCTGTGGACTCAAGAGTAAGCTTAAAACACCGACGGCGGAATTCTCAATAAAGCTTAAGAATTGTGATCTCGCTATGATCCCTCGCAGAGGTGGAATTTCCAAGGATGCAAAGGGTGTTTGGAAGAACGGTTTCTATATAGGGTTAGTTAACCCCCCTAAGGAGCGCTACATGTTCTTTAGTCCAATGATGAAGGGCACCCTCATGGAGAATCCTGTAGTGTCTGAATCGGGTGAGAAGTATTACGCCTACCGTGGAACAGCACATGGAGAGATCCTGTCTACAGTATGGCCTAGAACTATTTTCGAGAGGGAGCCTCAAGGTCGGGGACGCGTTCAAAAGGTAATGGTGGGGTCGCTCGAACCGCCAGGCGATACCACGTGGTATCGGCAAGAGCAGATAACGATCAACTTTGGTACGATCCAGAACGCCATCAGTGACTCGGTAGGACTTTACAGTGGCGAGCACTTCAGACGGGTTGGGAACGGTTATAACGATAAGGCCACCTTCACTGTCTATGTTCCTGATCTAGAAAAAGTCGAGGAGTCATTGAAAAATAGATTCCGGAAGTTGTCGATCTCGGCTCATGACATCGATACGTTTATGGATCTTGAGGTCGAATTCCAATGGAAAACACGGTGGAATTCAGAGGAAAAGATTCTGGCCACCATGCTCGGAACGAAAGACACAAACATCCTAGCGTTATCCAAGGAGTTATTTCCGGATTTTACAAGGTTCCGCAGTTGCAGGTCTACCAGTTCACGGCTTCATCTACTACTCCCCACTGGAGAGCCAGTTAAGGTTCGGATTGTGAAGGAAGGCTATTACTACTTGTCCCGGACCTTTAAGCTGAGTGAGGACACGGAAAAGGAAGCACTGCTTGACCGTGTGGGAAAGGAAGTTCAGAAGGACGGAGGGAATCGAGGACGAATAGAATAATAATATGAACTAGCTATGATCGAATCTGACACCTAGTGCTTGCCATTTTAGGCTAGGCTTCCTACACCCCTTGATGCGACACGGTAGCGCTAGGAAGGCGATGATTTATTTGGGAAGTGGTAACCCGGGCGATTTTTGGCTATTGTGACGCCAGTCATAATAGGGTGGGCGCCATTGGGAATGGGCCATATGGCAAACAACATTGACTTTTCAATCCCTCATATTCTAGGCTTAGTCCCATACTAAATATCACAAGTTTCGGACAAAACAAACAACAGAAAGAGAGTATCAAACAAGACTACACAAAACACTCACGGACAGAAGATTTAACCAGTTAACCAGGGCCGGACTCGAAGCCCCAGTGCATTTAACAGACGAACCCCCGGGATACCCAATAACCCAAGGGAAAACCTATGCGGAGTGGCAGATGAAAGGATACGTAAGCGTCCACAAGATAGGTGATAGGCAAATCTTCGCAAATGCTAAAAAGTTCCGTATTTATGGACGGCTTTATGGGTTTATTTCTGAGGATTTCTTCTATCAGGGCCAATCGGCACTAGACGCTGTATTTGCCCTCTTGGCTTCTCTTGACCCTCCTTATATCGACTATATCTTTGACATGCGCTTCAGCGAAGAGTTCCCTCGTGACATTTTCCAACTCTGGAAAGAGAAAGCTCTCGAAAACCTTGCCAAGCACCCGCAAGTCTACGTTGTCGGGGTTACCAACCAGGATTCGCCGCTGTGGCTGCAGGTTTCCGAATGGAAAGAGCTTTTCGAGAAGCACGGGGATCGCATTTTGGGCACTTTCGACACACCCGAAAAGGCAGAAGCCTTTCTCGACGAGTTAAGGAATATCGAATCATCTTGATCCTCCCTGCTTTCTAGTCCGCCCTCTCTATGTCTTCGGCATCGCTTGCATTGAAGGCCAGGGCAAGCCAAACCGGATGTGATCATTCGCCGACGACAACTTTGACCCCCATGAATCCCATGAGCCGGATGAAGGGGAATTAATCAGTCAGTAATTCTGTAAAATTGCCTTCCATTGCCTAACCAGATTTCTTTGATAAAAGTTAAGAATAACTGCTGGGAGAAAAAAGGGGGCACGTCTATGAATATATGAAATTCCCCCTCAAGGCTAGACCAGTGGCATGGTTCACAAATTCGCAGGCGAAAAGATTGCGGGAAAATAGGTGTGCGGAAGAATGGGGGCGGCCCCTTCTTTACTGTTAAGGGACCGCTCTTTCCTTCTTTCGTTTTGGATAAAAAGTGAAAAAGTAAAGGGCGTCCCCTTAAGCATCTGTCAGTTCGAGCAAGTCACCAATCAGGCGCTCCAGCGTATCCCGGGTTAATGGTGCGGATACAGGCGTCCGTTCTCCTGAGTTCGCGTCATACCTATAGCGCACCAGCGACAGCCTTGTGGATCGATCCAGCACCATCTCAAAGAAACTGACAGCCTGTCCATCTACCTTAGGAGGCGTGCTTCGCAGAAGGGTTCTCCCCTTTTCTCCCTCACTCTCGATGATGTCCAATCTCTCTTCAAGGTAGGTAATTCTCTCAGCAACTTGCACCGCATTGACCGCCAGCTGGCCGTCCTGGATGTGTTCAAGATTCAGACTGTCGAGCAGACATCCCAGTCGACCACAGTCTGCCAATTTCACTTCCAGCCGAAGTTTTTCATCGAACGCCCGCACCTCCACCGCTTGATTGGGAGAGGCGTTCTGGAGTTGGTCATTTATGCTTTTGGCTAATGTCATAGCGCATCCCGCCTTTCTCGTTATTTTTGTCGGCGCTAAAGGGCTTTTTCAGTCCAGCTCCTTGATCTCATTTTCCTTTCCGTCGAAACTCAGGCGGACCCTCTTTCCCTCCCTTTTGGTTTCCAGATGAACAGGTCTCTTCCACAAGCGCTGCAGGTTCACAAGAGTCTCATCGGCGAAGATCCACTTGAGATCCCTCCCTTCGTGATGGTGGGCCATAAGGAGTTCACCTCGGTTTTCGAAATTGCCATCCAAAACCCTGATCAGTGGGTTCCCCAGATTGGTCAGTCTACCTAGGATCATCTCTTTAACGTCTCTGAACTCCCGGGACTTTATGACCCACGCCGGATCCTTTTCCTCTTTCCCGTACACAAAAAGTTTTTGCCTCCTGCAGAAATCTTCGGTCAGAAATGTATCTATAAAGGTCAAATCGTTATAGACGCGCCGCACTTCAAAGATCTTATCCCGACCGAGACCCAGGCCCAGGTCCCAGCTGTCCCGAGTCACCAGGTCCTCGCACTCCTCGTACTCTTTGCCAAAGCGCCCTTTGTTCCAACGCTCTTCAATGTCCCTGAAAAGCTCCAAGCCCAGTTTATAAGGGTTAAGCTGAAGCTTTGAACCCCCCACTGTCCCGGAGTGGTGATCCGCATAATCAACGACCTCCCCGTCCTTCAGGACCTTTTCGGTCATGATGCGGGAGTGCCAGTAGGTGGCCCAACCCTCGTTCATGATCTTGGTCTGCCCTTGGGGAAGGTAATAATAGGTCTCTTCACGAATAATGGACAAGACATCCCGTTGCCAGTTCTTCAGAGGAGCGTGCTCTATCAGGAAAAGGAGAACGTCCACCTCAGGGTTCTCAGGGAACCGCTTCTTCTCATGTCGTTTGGTCTTCATCTCTTTTGCCCTTGCCTCGAGAAACTCGGGGGGATTGATGTAGCCCTCCATATAGCCCTTGCTCCGGAGTCTTCGAGGCGAAATCGGCTCGTCATCATCATCCGAAAAAAAACCTCCCTCCTCAATCTCCTCCCCCTGACAACCTGAGCATCGGGACCGGCATTCTGATCCGGAGCAGGCGGATGATTCATCGTGGCCTTTTTCACAAGAGCACGACCCATTTCCCGGCATTGAAGCCTGAGCACTGTTGAAAGGCCCGTTTCTTTCCGGCTTCTCCTTCTCTCTTCGTCTTATACAGGGCCAGTGGCAATCGATGAGGTTTTCCAGTGACAAACAGCAGTCTATGAATGCCTCCACCTTGTCGGTGCCGTAACGGTCCACGTAACGCTGAATTCGCGTGGCGTGGTTGGCCATCTCGTCAACCATTTTCCGGTTCGTGTGGGCAAAGTAGAGGTTGTTCTTGAAGAAGTCGCAGTGAGCATAAACATGGGCCATCACCAACTTCTGGTCCACCAGGTTGTTGCACTTGAGGAGATAGGCGTAGCAGGGGTCGTTGTTTATGACCATCTCATAGATCTTTGACAAACCATAGGCGTGACCCTTGGATAGTCTGTCATACTCCATACCGAAGCGCCAGTGGGGGTAGCGGTACGGAAAACCGCTGTATGCTGCCACTTCATTGATTTCCCGGTAGTCAAGCACCTCAAAGATGATCTGGAAGAAATCCAGACCAAAGGCCCTTGCATGGTCCTCGACCTCGTACTTGATCTCTTTCAGTTCGGTCGGGAACTTCAATGCGGCATGGCTCACTGACATGACATTCTCACCCCTTCCCTAGCGGCCGGTGCCCAGGAAGGCCTTTAGGGCATCGTATATGCCATCTTTGTCTTTGATTTCCGCGCTCAGGACTTTTTCTTCATCCGGCGCCTTTTCCTGCAGCAGCTTGAGAAAGTGACCGGACCCATATGCCCCGTCCACCTGGCCGTAGCAGAAAATGTTGGCTGTCGGCAGCAGCTCTTCCAGGAGCTTCAAGGCTTTCTCATCATCATCATGAAAGTTGTCACCATCCGTGAAGTGAAACGGATAGATGTTGTAGTCCTCCGGAGAGAACTTTTCCCGAATGAGGTTGAGACAGACCTCATAGGCGGAAGAGATGCGGGTCCCGCCGCTTTCTCTGGTATGAAAAAAGGTTTCCGAGTCCACCTCCCGGGCCGCAGCATCGTGAATGATGAAGCGGCGCTCCACACCCTTGTACTGTGAGGTCAGCCAGGTATCGATCCAAAAAGAGGTTAGGCGAACGATTTCCTTCTGCGTGTCCCCCATGGAGCCGGAGACATCCATCATGTAGATAATCACAGCGTTTGACTCGGGCTCGAAAGTCGTCCTCCAGGAGCGGTAGCGCTTGTCTTCTTTGACGGGCCAAACTCTCGGGTCTTTTGAATCATAGGTCCCGGACATGATCTGTCTGCGCAGCGCTTGGCGAAAAGTGCGCTTGAAATGACGCAGTGATTCGGGCCCGGTCTTTGCGATCCCTACATATTTGTCCTTTTCTGCTGCGATGTTCTTTTTGCCCCGGGGCTCAATATTGGGCAGCGCCAACTCCTCAGCCATGATTTCCGCCAACTCCTCGATGGTCATTTCCACCTCGAGGATATGTTCCCCCGGTTCCGAACCTGCCTCACCCGTGCCCGCGGCATCAGGGTCAATGGCAACCGGATCGCCGGGGTTGCCCTCTCCCTGTCCTACACCCTGGTTTGCCCTGCCGAACCGGAAGCGAGGTATCTCCAGCTCAGGGAGTGGAATGGAAACCAGGTCTTTGCCCCGCCTACCAATCAGCTCGCCCCGCGAGAGATACTTGCGGATGCCAGAGCGGACGGCGCCACGGACAATCTTCTTGAACCTTGCCCTGTCACTGTCGATTCGTTTGGACATGTACATGGCATTTATCCTGGGCTTACGACTTGTTTTCCTTCAGGTCACCCCTGGCAAAGATGGAGGCCACGAAATTCAGCACATCGGTTGCGCAGACTTCACAGTAGCCATAGTTGTTGATCAGGCGGTGCTTGACCACCTCGATCTTTTCCTGGGTTTCCTCGTCCACGACCTTGGAGACCAAGCTGGTCAGCTTGATCGTGTCTTTCTGATCCTCGAAAAGCTTCAGTTCCAAGGCCCGGTTGAGGCGTTCATTGGTCGTGTATTCGAAGGTCTTACCCTCTACAGCCAGGGCACCAATGTAGTTCATGATCTCCCGTCTGAAGTCATCTTTGCGGCTTTCCGGGATCTCGATCTTCTCTTCGATAGAACGCATCAACTGTTCATTGGGTTCCTCGTACTCCCCGGTGTACTTGTTCTTGACCTTCTCCTTCTGGGTATAAGCCTTGATATTGTCGATATAGTTGGCACAAAGCCTCTTGATGGCGTCCTCGTCAGCACAGATGGCCCGCTGAACCTCATTCTTCGTGATTTCAGCGTATTCGTCTTTTGCCACGGTCAGCAGCTCTTTAAATCGTTTCTTCTGCTCATCGGATGTGATTAGGCTGTGGTGGTCCAGACCGGACTCAAGCATGTTCAGAACCATGAATGGGTTGACACAACCATCTGCGTCCTCTGAAACCAAGGCATTGGAGATTTTGTCTTGAATGTAGCGCGGCGATATCCCCTCCATGCCCTCTCGTTCCGCACTGTCTTTAAGTTCCTTGATGTTCTCTTCGGTGTACCCGGGGAGGGTTTTGCCATTGTAAAGCTTGAGTTTCTGAAGCAGGGTCAAATTGGCTTTTTTGGGTTCTTCCAGTCTTGTCAGCGTGGCCCACATGGCAGCCATCTCCAGTGTGTGGGGGGCGATGTGCTTGCCCCGAACCTTTTCCGGTTTGTAGTCTTTCTCGTAGATCTTGAGCTCATCAGACAGGCGGGTGATGTAAGGAACATCAATTTTCACCGTTCGATCGCGAAGGGCTTCCATGAATTCGTTGTTCTGGAGTTTTTTGTATTCCGGCTCGTTGGTGTGCCCGATAATCACCTCATCGATGTCGGTCTGGGGGAACTTCTTGGGTTTGATCACATGTTCCTGCGAGGCGCCGAGAAGGTCGTAGAGAAATGCCACGTCCAATTTGAGGACTTCCACAAACTCTATCAAACCCCTGTTGGCCACATTGAACTCACCGTCAAAGTTAAAAGCCCGCGGATCCGAGTCGGAGCCATAAGTGGCGATCTTGCGATAGTTGAGATCACCTGTCAGTTCCGTGGAATCCTGATTCTTCTCGTCTTTGGGTTGGAAAGTGCCGATACCGAGGCGGTCCTGCTCTGAGAGAATGAGCCTGCGAACCAAAACATGATCAAGGACCTGGCTGAGATCCCCTGAATACTGTTGCATCAGGTTGCGAAAGGTAAAACGGCAGAATGGGCAGAGGTCTCCATCCACCCAGATCTTCATTTTGTCATTAAGTTTGGCGTTGATCTCTTGGATGAAGGAGGCCCGAATCTCCCTGGGTAACAGGTGCAAGGGCTCCTCATGCATGGGACAAGGTTCCACGACCTCTTCGTTCTTCTCATCGGTGAGACGCCAGGCAAAGCTGTACAAGGCCCCTTCCGGTGTCTTGGAGTAGTTCTCGAGTCCTTTTTTCAGGAGCCGAGCGATCGTGCTCTTCGCCGATCCCACGGGCCCGTGGAGAAGCAGCACGCGACGCTCAGTGCCATAGTGCCGGGACGCGGACTTGAAAATATTGACCAGATGCATCAGGGGCTTTTCCAAGCCGTAAACAGCGTCCTCGCCTCCATTGTCCGGGTCGGAAAAAAAATTGTACCGAAACAGCTTCTCCTTGTTCTCGGTGTACTCCTCGTACCCGTAAGAGATAATCATGTCATAGATACGCTGAAAGGCATTGCGAACGATCTCGGGCGACTGGCTGACCAGTTCCACGTACTGGGCTATTGAGCCTTCCCAGTGAAGTTCTTGGTAGGCACTGTCCCGAGTGTACCTGTCAATGAGTGTCTGAATTTCTGGCTGATATGACATAGCTTCACCTCGCGTTTTTCGGTCCCGGCGGACCGCATAAGGGTTGGCACCCTTCAGAGGTGAGCTGCATTTCAGGCGAGACCCGGGATTCTACCGGGTCGAGGTTTCATGGTTGAGGTCGATGAGCAGCGGGAACTCAGATAGAGTAAAATACCGCTAGGACCAATTTTTTCGACTTCTCCATATTTCTTGTAAGCAATTCATATGCCATTTTTCCGTCCCTGGCGGCTCTTGATGTAAGGTATTGATTTTACACATTTGAACCATTTTGTGCTGGATGGTCTCTTCCAAAAATGGGAATCTCTGCTCAATTTTCGTCATTTCGCGACATTTTTTGTCAATATGGTTGCGCGATATAGCTTTAAATTAACTTTTGCTTCCCCAAGTTCAGAATCAAAAAGTTTTTATGAAAAAAGACACTCTCAAGAAATTAGGCAAACGCTTCAATCGGCCGATAATCAATGAGAACACCATAACAATTGCCTCATTGCGAGGAGCAAATCGACGAAGCAGTCAACTGTAATCTGGAATTGCTTCGCTGAGTTTACCCTGGGAGTATCGAAGGGGTCGAGATGACAGGTTCATGGAGACCGCGGGCAAAGCCCGTAATACCTCCATGAAAATACCCTCCTACGCCAATGGCTCATGAAGCTTTTCGGTGCGCGGAGGCCGAGGCTTCGGAGGGTTATCCGCCAACGGCCAAATCCGCCGAAGCCTAGAGGGCCTAGCACAGGAGAGGCTTATCGCGATTCGCGCATTCATCCACGGCCACAGCCTGTGGTCTTCTGCGTAGGCGGCATTTGATCGGACAGATATCGAAAGTGCGCTTAGAGGCAATCGGTCAGTGGTCAGTCAGTTGGGTGAATTGGTTCCAAGGAAGTGACTTCGAGCAAACACTTCTTATCGAAAAACGAGCGACTAGCAAACGCAAGCTTCAAAAGGAGGGACCTCAAGGATAATAGCAGAACACTTGAATTTGCTTGTTTTAAAGATTACATCTGCAATTGTTCAAATTTCAGGGAATGAATCTTAGAATCTTCTCGTTATCCTGTCGAATCCCCAGCCATAGCCCGGCAACGGCGCCCTTGGGTTGCAGCCCTCAGAACACGAATCTGATGCCCACGGCAGGACCGCTGATGTCCAGATCGTCCAGCGCAGCATTGTTGTCAAAATCCCATTTGAGATATCTATAGGCCGCATTCAGATGGAACCATTTGAACTTGTATCCGATGCCGGCCATGGCCTGCCAGGTCAAATCCGACTCTCCGGTACCGATATCAAGGTAACCGAACAGGTGCTGGCGCCGATAACCGCATCCCAATTCGATCCGGAATCTTCCGCACGCACACCCAAAGCATCCACACGCAAATCGGCCTTCATATAGAGATAGCGGGCACCTCCCAGGATATCGAGGCGGCTTTTTCCCGTGTCAACGAGGTTGTAGCCGACAACTGGCGTTATGATCCAGTTGGTGAGTTCAACGTTGGCCGTCAGGCCCGGAGCGACGGCGGCACTACTCTCCGCGTCCAGATAAATCACGTCCGCAGCGAGCGACCATTTGCCCTTGCGCGCCCCGACCGCACCCATGAAAGCGAATTCCAGGCTGTCCAAGATATCATCGAGTTCGATATCAATGTCGCTGCCTGAAGCCGATTTACCTCCGATTGAAGCACCCCAGAAGTA
>SMTZ1_10002898_pt1 | contig 17244 bp, 19 predicted proteins | sample DeeMarSWOR136_30_FD_25667 | JGI IMG/M metagenome (IMG submission 25667)
GTCACAGGCAATAACTATGACATTGCGATAGATTGGACGCCTCTAGTCCTCTCGCCAGTGGTCATAGCTGGATGGGGATCCTTCATAGAACAGCATCAGGTTACTGGCTTTATGGACCTATATCAATTAGCTAAGGAAGGAGTTGACTTCAATTACGGTCATCCCGATCCACTTCTAAGCAACGGAGGGACAATGACGGTTGTTTTAGAGTTTGCCGAAGCCGCTGGCAAGAGCCCTGAATACCTGACAGTTGAAGACCTGAAGAACGAGACGGTTATTGAAATCGTGAGGACTATTGAGTCTAAGGCAATATATTACGGCAAGAGCACTGGTTTCTTCGGCGCTTGGGCTGCTGAGAACGGGCCTGATGCAATACAGTTTTTCGGAATATACGAGAATGTCGTTCTCGACAATTCATTGAAAGCCTTAAATAAATGGAATGACCCCCTCGTCGCAATATATCCTGAAAAGGGAACTCTCATCGCCGATCACCCCTATGTAATTCTAAACGGAACGTGGATAGACAATTGGCAAAGGTTCGCAGCGGGACAATATCTTTTTTTCCTATTAAACCCGGAAAATCAAGAATTGGCTGAAATGCACGGGTTTAGACCTGCAAGTTCCAGCGTCCCCCTGGATCAGGAAGTGTTTAACATTCTAAACGGGGTTCAATATGAAATCCAAGTCCCTGTTCTGAAGCCGTTGAAAGGAGAGGTGATGGAGGCAATCTTTACCGCCTGGGTTAGAGTGCGTAACACTGGGATCTAGAGGTAACTGAATGGTTCAGAGATTAAAGAGATTCACCTCCCTTCCAAAACTTGTGGTTTTGGTTACACTTGCCGCGTTTATCTTCTTTGTCCTACTTCCCACGTTCTATCTGATATCCTATGTCTTTCTCAGGTGGGAGGAAGTTCAGTTAGAAGTGTTCACAAATCCGATTATCGGAGATGAAAATTGGAGACAAATAATAAATGTTCTGTTCTTCTCATTTCGGTTATCCCTGTCCACAGTGGCCTTTGACCTCGTTTTTGGGGTGCCGCTAGCCTATGTCCTTGCCAGAAAGAGATTCCCTGGAAAAAGCCTTTTAGAAGATTTTGTGACACTTCCTTTAGTTATCCCTACATCTGGTTTTGGTTTCGCTACACTCATAACGTGGACGACCGTAGCAGGAATAGGAGGCCTCTTGGGTTTAAACTCAGGTTTGATGCCGCTGAACGCTATAGTGCCTGTTATAAACGTTCCTTTCGTACTCTTCATTGTCCACATCTCTCTTACATTACCTTACATTGTTCGGACGCTGGAAACCAAGATCCAGTCAATAGATACCATTTTCGAAACAGCTTCAAGGACGTTAGGTGCCAGCTCTCTGACAACCTTCAGAAACGTATTGTTTCCTCTGGCAATTCCCGGAGTCTTTTCAGGGGCAGTACTGGCCTTTGCGCGGTCTCTTGGAGAGACAGGTGCAACCCTGATCGTGTCCGGTGTGAGTCCAACAGCGTCAATAGCGATTGTCAGGTGGGCATCAGAGTTCAAACTTGCTACAGCATCGTTTATGGGAAGCCTATTGGTAGTAATTGCTTGGGTGATCATTCTTCCAATAGAAGTTTATTTAAGCCGAAGAGGACGCGCCTTCAAGATATCGTATCAATTGCCTTTATACTTATACAATAAGATTAGGAAGTTAGAAAGATTCGCCTCTCGAAGCTTATCTAAAATCAAGGATTTAGCCCCATTAGTCGTTATTGTCTTAACAGTGGTCATTCCAATTCTTGTAGTCCTGAACTCTGTTGTCCTTTACTGGTCAGCAGATCCCTACACTGGTAAGGCTCAAGGAGGAGTTGTATACCAGCTTTTCGGTCCATCTAACTACTTCAGTCCCCTACTTCAAGCAACATTGACCTCTATAATTGTAGCTTTAACGGCAACCTACATAGCAATGTGCATAGCGATCCCTCTGGCCTTCATCATTGAAAGAAGGCGTTATGGAGACCTACTTAGAACCTTACTTAAAGTACCTTTGATCATCCCCACATCGTCTCTAGGCCTATCCGTCCTCCTCCTGTGGGGATCAAACGGCTTCAACCTAGTAGGTTCCGGAATATGGCTGATCATCCTCACTCACATCGTCTTCTCAGTTCCAGTCATTGTTGAATCCATTATCGCGTCATATGAAGGATCGGATATCCAGATGTACGAGGATTCAGCCCGAACCCTCGGCGCAACAGCCTACAACGCTATTGAAAAAGTCTCACTTCCCCTGATCAAAGGGGGGGTCCTCACGGGCTTCATTCTTTCCTTTACTCGCTCCCTAGGAGAAACTGGGGCTACGGCCATCGTTATGGGAAGGGACATAACTGTACCCGTTTTAGTTGTCAATATGGTTGAAGCCTTGGCTATACCCGCAGCGTTATTCACTTCAACTTACTTGATAATCCTGTCATTGGTATTACTAGTCACAATTAGAATTCTCACCAGAAGGTGATGTAGCTACGTCTTTAATTAGACTGGTAAACGTGACGAAAAAGTTTGGCGACATTATTGCTCTAGATCACATAAACCTAACAATCAATGACGGGGAATATCTCTGTATCTTGGGACAGACTGGGGCGGGCAAGACAACACTTCTTCGAATAATAGCGGGTTTACTCAAGCCAGATGAGGGCGAGATATATATCGGTGGAAAACTTGTCAATAGTGTTCCCCCTGAAAAACGCAACGCTGTATACATTTTTCAACATTTCGCCCTTTTCCCCCACATGGACGTCTGGCAGAACGTCTCTTTCGGCCCAGTCATAAAGGACTGGGATAAGAATAGAATCAAAAAGTTAACCTTCGAAATCCTTGATATGGTTAGACTAGCAGAAAGACGTGACGCCTTTCCCAATGAGTTGAGCGGCGGTATGCAACAGAGAGTAGCTCTTGCCAGAGGAATAGCTTCAGGCGCTAGAATCCTGCTGCTCGATGAACCTCTAGGAGCCTTGGATGCAAGATTGAGAGTTGATATCCGCGCTCAACTGAGAAAACTGGCTAAGGATCAAGGGCTTACTGCTGTCCATGTCACCCACGACCAAGAAGAAGCTTTAATGATTGCGGACAGAGTCGTGGTTCTTAGAAACGGCCAGATTGAACAAATAGGAACTCCCCATGAAATTTACTCGAAGCCGGAATCTATATTCGTGACAAGTTTTGTCGGGGGCGCCAACTTCATTGAAGGAAACGTAGTCACATTGGATGATTCAGGTTCTATCATCGAACTCAGAGGGGGTCTCCAGGTCCATGTATCCGATAGAAGTAGAAGAATTGGTGAAACTGTGGTTATAGCCGTAAGACTTGAAGATGTGTCTGTCGGAAAAACAGTTGAAGACGGGGCGAACAACTTTTCTGGCGTGGTTGAAACGGCAATGTTCATCGGGGGCTCGATGGAATACGGAGTAAGACTTAGAAACGAAGTCCTCGTATCCTCTAGAGTCTTGCTGTCTGAAACGTTCAGAGCCCATGAGGCTGGGGAACGAGTCGTTGTTTCCTTTCACCCGGAAAACTGCTATATCTTCTCGTATCCGAAGGTGGGCCTCCTCAAAGAGATTGAGGCGATATAGTTGCCGGAAGTTAAGCTAGTAAATGTCACCAAGAAATACGGAAGGATCGTGGCAAACGATAATGTCAGTTTCACCCTCAAGGATAGAGAATACGTTTCTATTATCGGTCCAAGCGGATGTGGTAAGACAACCCTGATTAAGAATATTGCGGGTATAATCAAGCCAGATATTGGCAAGATATATATTGGTGGTAAACTCGTCACAGACCTTCCAATAGAGGACAGAGGAATAGGATACGTCTTCCAGAACATAGCGCTATTTCCACACATGACCGTGTGGGGCAACGTCACCTACGGGCCTAGAGTAAGAGGGTGGTCACTTGAAGAAACAAGACCTTTAGCCCTTGAGATGTTGGAAATGATTAAGCTTGGTGCCAGATCAGAAGCATATCCGGCCGAATTGAGTGGTGGTACGCAACAGAAGACGGCTGTTGCTAGAGCATTGATCTCGAAGGCCGAGCTTTTGCTCCTCGACGAGCCTTTGGGTGCCCTAGACGTTAAGGTTAGGGCTGAACTTCGCCACGAGTTAAGAAGACTTGTAAAGGATTTGAAGCTGACAGCTCTTCATGTCACTCATGACCAGGAGGAAGCTATGTCCATCTCAGATCGTGTTATTGTTATGAAACGTGGCAGAATCGTTGAAGCTGGTGCGCCCATCCACCTTTATTCTCAACCAAAGAACATATTTACGGCGAATTTCGTGGGTGAAGCGAACTTTCTCAGGGGAGCAATCACTCAGGTATCTGACGAGGGCTCTTTAGTTGACGTTGGAGATAGTATGCAACTAGTAACCAATAGGGGCAATATTCCGGTAGGCGACCGCGTAGTGATTGCTTTCAGACCAGAATTTGCTTCAATAGGAGATAACAGAAAAATGAATAGCCTTTCTGGAAAAGTCATTGATATACTCTATTCTGGGAGCATTATACGGCTCAAGGTACAATTGACTAGTGGAGATATTGTCGTCGTTAAAAAGGCACTAAGCTTCAAGGAACCTACGTTGACTATTGACGACAAAGTGACAATTACAATTTCACCAGAAAACATTTTGGTTTATAGCTACCCCGAAAACCTGTACAAAGAATTAGCTCTAGAATAAGGGGTGGCAAACTTTAAAATCTTTGTTGAAGAACTAGGAATGTACTGGTAAAGGATGTTTTTCCGTAATGCAACGATGGTTTGAGAAACGGCGTAAGAGCAAGGTTCTTGAGATAGCGTATAGGCAGATGACTATTGCGTTGGATACCGTCAACGACCTCGAAAAGGCAATTATAGCCGCCTCAGATGGAGATAAAGAGACAGCAAGAACTACAATAGAAAGATTGTTCCATGTAGAAGAAGAGACAGACAATCTAAGGAGAACGGTCTTTGAAGAGTTGACGAAAGGAAGCTTATCCAAAGATCGAGAAGACATAATGAATCTCGTTAAAAACCTAGATGAGATGGCGGATCATGTGAAAGATTCAGCTAGAGACATCTTAATTCTCCTTGACGAGGATGTCCCGGGGGAACTCTGGAAGGCTTTTTCTGAAATGGCCTCTGGCATAGTTAGCACTGCTGCCACTCTCAGGGAAAGTTTGAAAAATCTAGGCGAAAATAATTCCAGAGCAAGAGAATTGTCCGAAAAGGTTGAAGAGGAAGAAAATAAGGTTGACCAAAAATTTTTGAAAATAAAAAGTCTTCTAATAAAGCATAGTATGATAAACCCCTCGGTCCTATTGATTCTGAAAGACTTGCTGGACTCTATGGAGGAAGCTACAGATAGCTGTGCCGATACGGGAGACTACATTCGTGTTCTAACTGTCTCGTTCAAATGATGGTCTGTCAAACAATCTAGCCACACATGCCTATTCTAATATCGAATGAAGGTCGCACGCATGAAGACTCTCGGGCTGTCTTAGAGATCGAAGCCAGACATGCAGTTACAAACTATCAGTTGCCGAAGGATTTTTTTAAAGCTTATATTATGTACAATTTTGATTACCTATTCTTGCAATCAGAAAAAATCTATAGAAAAACGAAGGAGGCGCGCGCCTTGACAGTTTCTTCCCCAGGTCTAAATTAATAGAAAGCGTTAACTGGGACATTGTCTCAAAAAGTCAATCTCAGCATCTGCACGTTGTTGGCACCATAATTGATCAGTTCTTGCATGTTTAGCTAAAAAGCTGATGTTGTTCTTAGCGTAGATCTCCGCCTCTAACCCATAGTTTTGTGCGGCTTTAATAAACAGAGCCTTGTTCTTAATCTTATAGTCTTTTCTTAATTCAGTGTCCTTCAATCTCATTGACAAATTATAAAGATTCTTAGCTTCATTCTCGCTACTGATTCCAGCCCAAAATTTTAATCCCCTTTCCTCTGAGCGAGTCAAGGAAGAAGAAAACCTTCTAGAAGCTTCTAAGAATTTTCTTCTATTGTGATATCTTGCCGCAGTCCTTAGTTCCTTCAATTCTGATTCACCGATAAAACTCGTATTTAGACGTAAATTCTCTATTACTGGGCCCTGTACAACAACGCGGGTTGGAAAACGCGCTAAATCTTCTCGAATATTTATGTTCACAAAGCTCTTTAAGTCAGGATCAAGATTTCTGATGTCGCTAAAAGTGGAAACGAACAATACTTTTGAGGAACCTCTTATTATGTCGTCTGGTCTGCGTCTTCTCAATTCACATAATGTGTCTGCGATTTGAACTATAGTTGGTCTTTCACAAACCATAATTAAGGATTCCAATCCACCGTCAGGCCAAATTGGGACAGTGACTTGCGACCCCTTAGCGACCTTGAATAAGTAATCCACAACCTTTGGCTGTATTAACGGGACATCACAAGGAAGTGTCAAACAGTAATCCGCGTTCGTAAATTTAAGTCCCGTTGTGATGGCTACAATTGGACCCTTTGCATATCCAATTTTTTCATCAATGCATATGTTCACATTTCTAATCGAATAAAATTGCAGCATCTCAGAGAACCGTGCTTTTCGAGTTTCGTCATTAACGCAGATTATAATTTCTTCAACTACATTGCTTATTCTTTCGATTATGTTTATAAGGAGGGGTTTGCCGAAGAGTAATGCAAGAGCCTTGTCTTCCAATTGTCCAAGTTTTGCTTGAAATCTTTTGGCTTTGCCTCCTGCAAGAATTACTGCGGCTCTTCTGGCCATTAACTTGTTCCTCTATTAAGGCCTATATATAGAGTAATCCTACGTTAAAGAGTTGTAGTGGCTATCAAATGCGATTTGCTTTAGCGCTTACATAGTTCTTTACTAGATTTACAAGCACGTCTCCATCTTTTTCTAAATCAATAACGGGTATTTTGAGAATAGGCAAATCAACTCTATTTCTAGCAACTCGTCCTGTAATTGCCAATATTGGTGGGGCGGTTCCTTTTAGCCTTCTTTCAAGGTCTTCTTGGTTCTTTGCGACAATTATTTTTGCAAGGTCTTCCCTTTTAGCCACTAACCTATGAAAACCCTCAACTAATATTACGTCTACTTGTTCTTTATCGAATAGTCTAATGACATCGCTTAAGCGATATTTGGAGGTATCTGTTTTTTTAATTATTGCAATTTCTTTGGGGGCTATGGCTATGGTTATTGTGGTTCCAGCGTGTGTGTGCCTCCAAGTGTCTGTTCCTTTAGTGTCCATCGAAAAGTCTATGTGGTGAATGTGTTTGGCCGAGCCGATTTTGAACCCATCTTCAAAGAGTCGAGAAATCAAGTATTCGATCGTTGTAGTCTTACCTGACCCACTGGCTCCTACAACAACTATTGGTGACACCATATGAATTGAACTCCAAATCAACTTGAAAATATTGTCTTTTTTGGGCATTAGGCCTCTTTCGGTTTCTTATTATTGTAAGCATCTTCAAATAGACCATTCGGTAAGTTTAATGCCTCGACTAGGATTGACCTATGTAGCTGCGTGATCTCTTGTGTTAAATCCACTTTCTTTCTTGGGGTTGAAACTTGAAAGATTGCTACTCCGCTTCTTAAGATGCTTATTTTCATTCGTTTATTTTGCTGAAAGGTTATTCCCAAGGTGCCTTCAGCCTCAATTTTGAAACCCTTTGTCTTTACATAACTACTAAGTTTCTTAATGTCAAGTGTAATCATTTCTCGAGGAACAATAGTGAAAGTTCTGTCGCCCTGTCTTGAACATTGTTCTTCAAGAATTTTCTCTTCTATAACCTTAGGTGGTGGACCACTCCCACAGACTGAACATTTTTCGTTTTTGCTCAATTCAACCTTATCCAAAGTCAAGTCTTTAATATCAAAAATGAACTGGGTGTTCAAAAGCATGGGCTTCTCGCCTGTGAGCCACCTAACTACTTCAGAAACCTGCACACTGGTAATTATGCCCAATATGGAAGGATTCACGCCGACTAAGGCACATTTGGGCAATAAATCATCAGTAAGCCCAGGAAAATAGCACTCAAGGCACGCAGATTTTCCAGGAATAATAGTTGAAGCATTTCCTACATTTTCAATAGCTCCACCATAGAAATATGGCACTTCAAGTTTGTGACAAGCCCTATTAACTAGATAGCGTGTTTCAATGCTGTCCAAACCATCAACAACTGCGTCAACGCCGAAAACTATCTTTTCCACGGTTCCTGAATTTATCGCGGCTGGAAGCGGATCCAACTGAATATTTGGATTCAACAAAGCCAATTTTTCAGCTGCAACCTCGACTTTTGGAAGTCCAATAGAAACTGAGTCGTAGAGTAATTGCCTATGAAGATCGGACAAGCCAATAACATCCCTATCCACCAGTCGAATATATCCAATACCCATAGCAGCCAGTTTAACTGCAGAGGCTGTTCCTAGACCTCCCATTCCTACTATGCAGATCCTCGCTTTCTTCAGTTTCAATTGCCCTTTCAATCCAATTTCTTTCAGTGAGATCTGTCTGGAATAGCGCTCTACTTCTTCTTCAGAAAAATCGCTTTTCATGGCTCTGTCATCTGAGAGAATTGGTCTATTGGCTATTAAAACCATTGTCGTTAATGCATTTGTTCTTTCAAGAAGACATTATTTCTAGTGTAACAAATCGAAGCAATTTTTCACATTGGAAATCTCGCGATATTTCACGATTTTTTGCAAGTGCACTTAATTTCAGGAAATAAATAATATCAGTCATTTTTGCGTTCTAGTTTCACATTATCCTTTTTCCATGTTCTTTGTGTAGTCTGATATTGTCTTTTGGAGGGCTCCTTCCCTCAATCCTATTACGTATTCTATAGCATTATCTGGGTTTCTAAACCTTAATTTGAGAAGTTTTTGGACGTTCCAGCCTGAGCATTTTATGCTGGAAAGAATAGATGCTATAGTGACTGACTTCATCAAGTCATCAGTCAGCTTGTAAGCTGCAGAGAAACCTCCGCACCAAACATCTCCAGCTCCAGTAGTATCCACTATGCTTTTGGCAGGCAGGTTCAATGCTGGTATCATTTGGATTTGCCGATTTTCTTGGCTAATTATTGCTCCGAGTTCTCCAAGCGTTATTATTAGTCTTTTTGCTTTAAGCAGGGTAAGTACTGTCGATAATGACTCTCTTTTGGCTAAAGACTTTGCCTCATGATCGTTTAGGATGAAGAAGTCAGCTTCTAAAGCTAAGTTCTTAAGAATTTGTCTGTTTCTTTGGCCTTTGGTAATGTAGCCTATCCAAGTGTTGATTGATATCTTGGTCTCAGGAGACTCTTCTCGAATTTTCTTGACAATTTTGCTGACTTTGGCAGGTTGTAATGGCGAGATGTGAACAATAGTTCTTGCTCCCAGAATATGCGTTGGAATCGTCGATGTTGATATTTTTGAACCAGCTCCATAAATCGCCTTGAGATATTCAGCTTCCCAATGCTCATTATATTTAATATTGAATCTCGTTGAAGGCAATCTGAAGGTTTTAATGTAGTCGGAGTGAAGAGGCTTCAAATTTTCTGCAAATTTGAAGTCATTTCCTATGGCTGAAACTAATCTTACGTTTTCAAGTAATGTTCTGGCTGCCATTGCGGCGTAGAATGCAGCTCCTCCGGGTTGAAGCCTCATTCCATTTTGGTTTTCAATCTGATCCATGGATATGTGCCCAATGAACATAAGATCACAAATCATCGATTTGCCTCCTTGTATTTCTCCAGAGTAAATTCAGGTATCTACCATTTCGGCAAGCGTTAGGTAAATCTTTATTTGATTAGAGCAATGTTAGAATTAGTTTTTTCTTTTGTGCTACTTTGTCTCTTGCAGCTGGTAGCTAGCTACTAGTCGAGTCGGGCTTTGAATACGTCTGAGACATCGAAAACGCCAGACTCTTCCGAAAACTCAAGTGAAAAGCCAGGCGGGTAGTGTTCATTCTAAAGAATGTTGTTGGCGCCGGGTGTGGGATTTGAACCCACGCGGCCCTTTCGGACCACAGGCTGACTAGTCTCTGGTAAACTCCAGGCTTGAGCTTATTGGTTTTGTAATCTGCTCCCTACCAGGCTAGGAGAACCCGGCACAACTGGTATCTGAAAAAGCATTATTCGTATTTTAGGATTTATGAATTTGTTAACCTTTATGCCACATTTTTGGATAAACGCCGCGTGGCATAAGCACTCTCAAAGTTTTGGCCACAAGCCCATGATTCATTTTGATAATATCTTCGGTGGGCATCAATGCCTTAGATAGGGATATGCCCTCGCCTTTCTGGGTTAAAACCGCAACCACATCACTGGGTTTTATTCCTGTTTCCAAAGATAATACTCCAGGTGCAGCCAGGTTTGCACCGTGGCATATGGCTTCCACGGCTGAATCTCTAACGAAGATTTTTGGCAAAAGATCAAGTGCCTTTTCCATGGGTTGTATGAAGCTGCGCATGGCTTTTTCATCCTTATTTTCCTGCCACTGCGACAGTAAGTAGGCTATGTCATGAAGTGTAACCAGATTCTCATGTTCTGTGAAAGGTCCTGCTCTAGTTCGTCTCAGTTCCTGCATATGAGCGCCAACGCCTAGGACTTCGCCAATATCGAAGCAAAGCTTTCGGATGTAGGTTCCAGCTTCACAGCCCACTTGAAACAGAACGTTTTTATCAACTATTTCAAAGAAATCCAAATAATATACTCTCCGAGTTCGACTACGTCTTTTCACTGAAGATCTTATGGGTGGACGCTGATAAATAGTGCCAACAAACTCTTCTAACACAGCCCTAACTTTACCCTCAGATATCGCACCATGAAGCCGCATCACACATACGTATTCTTTGCCAGAAACCAACAAAGCTTGAACCGTCTTTGTTGCTTCCAATAACGCCACAGGCAAAACGCCTGTAACCTTAGGGTCAAGAGTTCCACCATGCCCAGCGTGTTCCAAACCTAGAAGACGTTTCACCCAAGCTGTGACCTCGTGACTGCTTGGACCTGCCGGTTTATCTAGGTTAATTATTCCAAATTTCACATGGTCTTCTATTGAACGTTCTGTGATTTTGCTGCCGTATCTATGGTCTGTTTCCTCCTCCGCCTTGATTAGAAGACGGCGCTTAACTTCCCAGGGCGGTGTAACTCGAGGCATCTATTTTCACCGTGTTGTTGAAAAGGAAGGCTGAGACCGGTTAAAAGAGTTGGGGTTTGATAACTCATAAATCTATCAACTGAATAGCAATCTTAAAGACAAAATAATCACATGAAAAATTGGGAGGTGACTGTACTGTGCCTGAACTGCTCATAATATATGATAGCCACACTGGCAACACGGAAAAAATGACTGAAGCTATTGCGGAAGGCGCCAAATCCGTAGAAGGCGTTGAAGTCAACACGAAATATTTCGCAAGACCTGAAGAAATGGCTCAAGCAGACGCCATAATAATTGGTGCACCAACCTACCACCACGATATGACCATCCCCATCAAACAGATGCTTGAAGATACGGCAAAAGCCAACGTTCAACTGAAAGGTAAGATAGGTGCAGCCTTCGGTTCTTACGGGTGGAGTGGTGAAGCTCCTAGGTTAGTCCTTGAGGTGCTGAAGCACAAATTTGGCATGAATACAATTGAGCCTGGGCTGGCTATATTGTATGCGCCGAACCAAGCCAAACTGGAAGAGTGTAGAAAGCTGGGCAAGCTGGTTGCTGAAAAAATAGCGACCAAAAGAGAGACACTTCAATGAAAAGAACGCAAGAAGTTGATGTGCTCAAAGAGATATGCAAGAAAGTGAAAGAAGAAGGGAAAATTTCAGAATCGCAGATTTACCGATTGTCTGAAGCTTTCGGGCAACGCTTGAAAAGGGCTTTAGAAACATTAGATGAAAGAAGAGTCAAGAAATACATCTTTCAGCCAAGCGGCAGAATCGTTTGGATAGTTGTGGGAAAGAAACGAGATTACTTAGTTATGCCTGAAATCAGCTTCTGCTCGTGCTACGATTTTTACTTCCAGTTTGATCGGGGGCATCTATGTTACCATATTATTGCTCAGAAACTTGCTGAAGCAATCTGTGCTTTTGACACGTTCGAGGACGACGACCAACTATACACCGTGCTCATTGAAGAGTGGGCTGCTCCAGATCAGGAAGAACCTAAGAAAAGTGAAACGTCGAAAGGCGAGGGTCGCAAAGATACTGCTTAAATAGTCTTTCAATCAAATTATGAAGAAAGTGAATCAGATATGGCTATAGCCCCGGGGACATACTTTGGAACCGTTATCATGACTATTTTAACAGTTTTAGTTTTCTTCGTTTTGGTGTTAGCCTTCCTATACGTAATATGGGGAAGAGAAGAGTCAAAGTAGACTCAAGGCAGGCTTTTATGCCAAGTCTACTTAATTTTTCTTCAGATGGCTTATCTAAGCAACAAGAAAAATATGATAAACCCCACAATTGTTAAAATGATCGCAAACAGAATTGCATAGAAAGCATAGGGCCCCGAGCCTAAAATTATTGGAATGGGGCCAACAAAGATTATCAGCCCTCCACTCAAGTTTGAATTTCCGTTTAACAATGTTGCAAGAATGACAATAATAATGCCCATGAAAATCAAGAAAAAACCTATGAAAAATAGTCTCACAGGAATACTTCGAACCGGTGCTTCTGAGTTATCCTCATCTAGTTGCATTCTTTTTGCCTCGTCATAAAATCTTGTAAAGACTAACCCAAACCAATATCAGAATAATTAAAACTATGGATAAGATCAAAATTATTTTAATTGTTTCTTTATCGGTTCCAAAGATTATCGGAATCGGCCCGATGAAGATAATGCCTCCACCCTTGAACTTTTCTTTGCTGCTTTTAGCGCCTTGAAAAAACGACGCGACAGCAATTAGTACTATTACAACCCCTGCAATGATTAAAGTGAAACCGAGGCTCCACAACAGCTGATCACTCATGAAGAATCCCCTCAAAAAACTTGTTTACGAGTAGATTTAAATAAACTTTGACTGCGAATTATGTAGGCGTTTAACATTGAACTTGGAGCAGATTGTTCAACAAATTTTAATAAAGAGGCACGATGTTACTCGAGAAGAAGTGCTTAAACTTATCTACGAGAAAAAACGTTCAGCTGAAGGTTACTTTCTGGATGAGGTGGCCGCCCGCATAGTTGCCTCCGAATTGGGCGTGGAGATTTCCGGCGATGAAGAATCTTTCAAACCTGAGATTTCTATAGTAGATCTTGTCTCTGGTTTGAACGACGTATCTTTAACCGCCCGAGTTATTGAAGTCTATCCAATTCAGACTTTTCTTAAATCCGACCTCACGGAAGGCAAGTTAGCACGTTTAATGCTCGCTGACAAAAGCGGCAAATTACGGCTTGTTCTTTGGAACGACAAGGCAAGCCTAAGCGAGAATGGAGAAATCAAGCGTGGCAATATCGTCCGTGTGTTGCATGGATATGTACGTGAAGGTTTTGACGGAAAACTGGAGTTGCACTTGGGTCAACGAGGAGACGTTGAAGTTTCGCCAGCAGATGTGGTTGAGAGTGACTACCCCCCAGAGGACAGCTTCATTGACAAATTAGGTGATTTGACTCAGAAAGATAAACGAGCAAGTGTTCTAGGCGTGGTTCACGATGTTTATTCGGTTTCAGAATTCAATAGAAAAGACGGGTCAACCGGCAAAGTGAGACGAATCAAACTCAGAGATGACACAGGTGAAATATTCTCGGTATTTTGGAACGAAACAGTAGATGAATTGGGTGAGATTAAAGCGGGCGACCAACTGTTGATAATGAACTCCAAAATCAAAACTGAACGCAATGGCAAAATAGAACTACATGTTAACAAAACAACTCAATTCGAAAAAAGGGTTGGCAAACTACTACCTAAGTCAGGTGCTTAAGGTGACGTCATATGCAAAATAGCAGATTTGACCGAAGAGGCGACCCTTTCAGAATCGAAGTATTGATTACGACGCCTCCCAATGTCAAGGAAGTCACAAAAGAACAGAAAAAAATATTGTTAGGATCCCTCGAGTTGGCGGATGGCAATGGAACAATTGGGATATGCCTCTGGCGAAAGAATGCTGAGCTGGTGAAAAGATTATCGCTTGGAACTCGAACCAGACTGGAAAAGGTCTATACTAAAAAAAGGGGGCTTCTTGAATCTTCTGAAGCTCGTCTCTAGAAACTCCATAAAAATCAAAATAATTACAAAGCCTTAAATGTAAAGAGAAAACGGCAAGAACAAGGCTAAGCTTTAATCTTTTTCCACTTCTTTCATTACATCTATTATTATGTCTAATGCTGAATCCACAAGGTCTTTTGTTATTGTTAGTGGCGGTGCTATTCGAAGGGTGGATTTGCCGCAAGTTACGACCACTAACCCATGTTTCCAACTTCGCAGCATTATCTCTTTGGCTTTATTGGGTGCAGGCATCTTAGTTCTCTTGTTCTCAACAATCTCAGCACCGATCATTAAGCCTTTTCCACGCACATCACCCAAGATTTCACTTGTTTCTTTTGCCTCATCCAAACGCTTCATGATATGTTTGCCTTGTTTAGCCGCGTTTTCCATTAAATGTTCCTTTTTGATTACATCTAAAACAGTTAACGAGGCGGCGCAAGCCACAGGGTTTCCACCAAACGTGGTTGCGTGTGTACCTACTTCCCAGTCCATAACCTTTGCCTTTGCCACAATTGCGCTCAAGGGAAGACCAGCTGCTATTGACTTCGCCATGCAGACTACATCAGGCTCAATTTTCCAATGTTCTATGGCACACCATTTGCCAGTTCTACCAATACCTGCTTGAACTTCATCGTCAATAAGCAATATGCCATATTTGTCAGCCAGTTTCTTTATTTGTTGAAAATATCCTGGTGGAGGCACAATATAGCCCCCTTCCCCCTGAATAGGTTCAAAAATGAAAGCCGCTACATCTTCTGGTGGAACATGCTTCTGAAGAACGTTTTCATCAATAAAATCGACACACCAATAATTGCAGTCTGGATAACTCATTTTGAATGAACAACGGTAGCAGTATGCATAGGGCACGTGTGTAATTCCTGGAACTAATGGAAAGAAATGTCGACGTTGAACAGGTTTGCTCGCGGTAAAAGAAACTGCACCTAGGGTCCGACCATGAAAAGCGCCGATAAAGGCAATAAATAGTTGCCTTCGAGTGTGCCATCTTGAAAGTTTAGCTGCACCTTCGATTGCTTCGGAGCCACTGTTGCCAAGAAAAACTTTTTTTTTCCATTTGCCAGGTGTGATCTCGCATAGTTTTTCACCTAAATCAATAACTTCTCTGTAGAAGAAGTCTGTCATAGAATAGTGTACGTAACGGTCACACTGCTCCTTAATTGCTTCAATAATTTTTGGATGATTGTGCCCAACGTTTAGGCAAGCAAGTCCAGAATTTAAGTCGATGTATTCATTTCCGTCAACATCACGCAGGATACAGTTTTTTCCGCCTTCGATGACTAGTGGAAAATATCGTGTAAATGATTGTGAAATAATTTGTTCATCTCTCTTCACAATTTCTCGGGCTTTGGGCCCTGGAGGTCGAACGACAATTTTGGGATAGTCGCTCATTCCCGTCACTTTCCATTATCTCTTTAGAAGCGTTCGTTTTATAGGCGTTTTTATTTAACCTCTAGCTAAATAGCGGGAAATAAGAATGATAGAACGGACAAACCAAATAAAGCTGGTTCTGCCGAAAAAATGGTGAAGAAACCTTAGTTCATCGATTATGCAAATCTTAAGCAATTTAATCTTTTGCTACGGTTATTTCAATAGTAGAGACATTGGATTTTCCTTGTTCTCTTGTTACTTCTTCGGTTCCGATTTTTATTTGCTTGATCTTCAAAGCTTTAACGAATGACCTTCGAAGCACCTCAATAGTGTCTACAGCTCTACTGATCGACATCCCTCTTGCTTTGACACAGACCTCTTTTCCTCCAGAATTGAAGTAAGTCAGACAAGCAATTACGTAGTTCATGACGGGTTTTCTACCGATATACACGACATTTGCTTCTTCTCTTTTTCGTATTTCCTTGGATGTTTCATCTTTTTCGGTTTTCTTGGGTTCACCTGAATTTTCTTTTGCCATGTTATTGTCCCTCACTTTAAGAGCACATAGTTGGTGTTGTTTAGAGATAGACCTAACGCTTCTTATAGTTTTCCTTACGTTACATCGATCTAAAACTGCTTTTTTCATAATACTCTTAATTCGAAACTGCTTGGTCTTAAAATTAGGCATCGATCTATAACTTTCGAAAAGTCACAACTGGAAAAATTTATATTTCATAGCGAGTGAGAAGTTGAAAGACCCTCACGTAGGATGCTGAATTGATGTTTATTGAAATAAGATGGCACGGAAGAGGCGGTCAGGGCATAGTCAGCGTGAGTCGTCTACTCGCTGACGCAGCACTCTTGGAAAATAAATATGTTCAATCGTTCCCCGAGTTCGGTCCTGAACGCTCGGGAGCTCCTGTTCGCGGGTTTACAAGAATCTCAGATGCGCCTGTAAGAATACACAGTCAGATTTATTATCCAAACATAGTTGTAGTTGTTGACCCTACACTTCTGAACAAAAACGTGACGTCGGGCTTGACTGAAAACGGAATCGTAGTTGCAAACACTGAGCGAGCACCTGAAGAATTGCAAAACACTCTTTCAGTTCGCAAAGCACAGGTCTACACTGTTGATGCCCGTAGAATCGCGTTGGATGTTTTAGGCCGACCTATCTACAACACTGCAATGTTAGGTGCTTTAATTAAAGTCGCGCCTGTCACTTCCTTAGACTCAGCAGGAAAAGTCATCAAGGAACGCTTTCCGGGAACACTTGGTGAAAAAAATGTGGAGGCAATGAAGCGAGGGCACGTGGAGGTCATTGGAAATTGACTTCTAAAAAGAAACAAGGATGGAGGTCTTTGCCAATGGCCGGGGTTCTTCTCGAAGCTGGTTCCTCGCTGAAGTATAAGACTGGTGATTGGAGAGCTTTCAGGCCACAAATTGACAATGAAAAGTGCGTAAATTGTTTGCTTTGTTGGATATACTGTCCAGACAGCTCGATAATTAGGAAGGAAAAGTGGGTTGAAGTGAACTTCGATTATTGTAAAGGGTGTGGAGTTTGCGCGCAAGAATGCCCAACAGCAGCCATAAAAATGGTGGAGGAAGAAAGATGAACGTCGTAGGTATGACTGGAGATGAAGCCGTTGCATACGCAGTAAAGCAGAGCAAAACAGACATTGTTGCTGCCTA
>SMTZ1_10033914_pt1 | contig 17240 bp, 18 predicted proteins | sample DeeMarSWOR136_30_FD_25667 | JGI IMG/M metagenome (IMG submission 25667)
GGAGAGGTTCCGGGTCGTCAACCACCATTGTCAGGAAGATGAAACGATGGTCGATCTCGGAAAAACCTCCCAGGGGGTCCCGATTGTCATCAATCGCCTCTTCTACGAGGCGGACCTGAAGATCCTGACTGGTTCCATTGAACCCCACCAGTCGGCTGGCTATTCGGGGGGGAGGAAGAGCGTCCTTCCAGGTTTGGCAAGCCTTGCGGCCTTGAGATCTCACCATGGTTATGGGATGCGTTCGCCCGAACCCGCTATGGGCTGGGTGGAGGGGAATCCCTTTCATCTATCCGCGGTGGAGGCTGCAAAAAAGGCTGGGACGGGCTTCATCCTGAACGTGGTTCAAAATCACAAGAGGGAGATCACCCGAGCGGTCGCGGGTGATGTGGAAAAGGCGTGGTTGGACGGGGTTCGGGCCAGCAGGGAAGTCTTCGAGGTCGAGGCTCCTGTGGATGTGGACATCGTCATCGCAAGCCCCGGGGGTCATCCCCGGGACATCAACCTCTACCAGAGCCAGAAGTCCATGGCAGCTGCAGAGCTGGTGGTAAAGAAGGGGGGGACGATTATCCTGCCGGCTGCCTGTCCCGATGGCATTGGCTCTGATGGATTCTACGAATGGATGGATGCCGCTTCTTGTCCCGAGGATGTCGTTGAACGGTTCATAAGGGAAGGGTATTCCATCGGAACCTCCAAGGCCTGGTTGTATTCCCGCTGTCTTATCACTGATCGTAGTATCGGATGCTCTCGATGAGCAGACACTGGATGCCATGTTCACCAAGAAGGCCTCAACCGTGGAAGAGGCCATCCGAATGGCGCTGAAAAGGCAGGGGAAGAATGCAAAGATCCTCTTGATACGCAATGCCGCCGACGTCGTTCCGAAGAGGAGGGCTTGATGCTTACTGAAGCCCGAACGGTAACGCTGAAAGAGAAAGACGGAGTCTCAATGGACAAGGAGGCTACACAGTTCCGGGGGAAGAGAGAGGTACACGTGGCTTCCACTCCTGAAGACAAGGTGTGAGGGACTGTGCACCCGTAAGTCAGTGGATCCCACCTTGACCACAAGGTCGGAGTATTCCCCGATGTAGGTCATCCGCTCCACTCTCCCTTTGATCACGTTGAAATTGCGGTCTGGTCGTTCCCTGAAAAGTTCGATGTGTTCGGGCCTGATGGATACGATCACTTCCTGGCCCTCGGCAAGGGTTTCTTCCGATCTGCCTACTATCTCAAGGCCGAGTGCAGGTGAGTGGATGACCCATTCCTCCTTTTCCGGGGGTTTTGATGCGATCTTCCCATGGATGAAGTTGGTCAAGCCGATGAATCCGGCCACAAATTGGCTCTTCGGACGTTCGTAAATCTCGCGAGCCGTCCCGATCTGTTCAATGACGCCCTGATTCATGATGGCGATCTTGTCGGAAATCACCATGGCCTCGGCCTGGTCATGGGTTACGTAGATTGTAGTGATGTTTGTGGATTTCTGGAGTTCCACGATCTCAAACCGCATCTTTTCCCGGAGCTTGGCGTCGAGGTTGCTGAGGGGTTCATCAAACAGGAGCGCCTGAGGTCTGGCCACGATTGCCCTCGCAAAGGCTACGCGCTGCTGTTGACCACCACTCAGCTTCGTCGGATAACGGCTCTCGAGGCCTTGTAACCCCACGAGCTGCAGGGATTCCATCACCCTCCTCTTAATTTCGTCCTTATTCAGTTTCTGGCGACGGAGGGGAAAGGCCACGTTTTCGAACACGTTCATATGTGGCCAGATGGCGTAGGATTGAAAGACCATCCCGAGGCCTCTCTTCTCCGGGGGGACGTAAACCTTACGTTCCGGCGAACAAACCAGCCTCTCCCCGAAATAGATCTCACCGGAATCCTGCTGCTCGAGTCCCGCGACGCAACGCAGGGTTGTGGTCTTGCCGCAGCCACTCGGCCCCAGGAGGGCGACGAGCTTCCTCTCTTCGATGGTTATCGTCAGGTTATCGACCGCCTTGATGGTCCCCCTGTCAAACGTCTTGGTTAGGTTTTGGATTCGGATGTCAGCCAAAGAGCGCCTCCCAGTAAATCTATCCTGTGGTTATACTCGAGACATCTGTACCAGTCAATCGGCGCATACCATAGATGCTGATGAGTGTTATTGCGATGAGCACCATCGACATAGCGCTTGCCCGCATCATATCCCCGTCTTCCCAGAACTCGTATAGCATGATGGAAACAACCTCGTTTCCCGGGCTGTAGAGGAAGAGGGATACCCCGAACTCCCTCAAAAAGATGATGAAGAGAGTCATCCAACCGGCCTGCACCCCCGGCTTTATCAGGGGGAGGGTTATCCGCAGCAGGGTCCCACCCCAGGTAGTACCGGCCACACGGGCGCTCTCCTCGAGCTCCGGGTGGACCTGGACGAGACTTGATGAGGTGGCACGAACCCCCACGGGAAGGAAGCGCGAGATATACCCCACGAAAAGGATCCCCAAGGTGCCGTAGAGGGCGAGGGGAGGCCGGATCCAACCCAAGAGGATTCCGACGGCGAAAACCACCCCCGGCACCCCCACCGGCATCATGGCAATGTATTCCAGGGTGTGTCTCCAAGGAGATTTTCCTCGATGCACCATGAAGGAGATGACGGAACTGATAAGAACGCAAACAGTGGCACCGAAGAGGGCGAGCAACAGGCTGTTCTTGAGGGCCACATAGGTGAGGGAATGTTCGGTGAACAGATACGTGTAGTTCCAAAATGTCAGTCGAGAGAGGCTGATCTTGACAGACCAGAACTTGACGAGGGAGCCGTAGGCTAAGGCGAACATGGGAAGAACGAAGACCACAATGCTGTAGAGGATACAGATCGAAAGAGTCAGGTATTTCCACTTTCCGAGTTTGATCACATCGGGACGATACCCCTTTCCCGTTACAGTCGTAAAGGCCCCCCTTGCCAAGAGTTTGCCCCTGATATACAAGAGGAGAAAGGTGAAGAAAACGAGAAGGTTTCCAATGGCTGCTGCCAGCGAGCGATTGATGGGCCATCGGTTCATCAGCTCATAGATGGTGGTGGTCATCACGCTGATCTGAGCGGGAGTTCCCAGCAGGGCCGGGATGGCGAACTGCCCGGCGGCGAAGACCATCGCCAGGAGAACGCCTGAGGTGATCGCCGGATAGACGAGGGGGAGGGTTATCTTAAAGGAGGTGCGGAAGATACCATGACCGGAGACTCGCGAGGCCTCCTCCAGCGCTGGGTCCATTGATCTCAAAGCGCCTGACGTAAAGAGAAAGACGTAGGGCGAATAGTAGAGTCCCAGGCAGAAGATAATTCCCCAAAGGCTGTAGACGTTGAAAGGTCCATATCTGAGGCTGGGATCGAATAACTGCCGGTAGATGAGGTTCAGGAGGCCGGTCCTGGGGGCCGCCAGGTTGATCCAGGCGATGGCCCCAATGAGCGGTGCCGTCATGAAGGGCACGACGGCAACGAGTTCGAACCTCCGGCGCAAAGGGGTGTCCGTTCTGGCGACAATCCAGGCCATGGGTACCCCCAGGATCAAACACATGAGCCCGGTCCCCACCGTAATGAAGAGGGTGTTCGTCAATCGTTGCCAGAGGACTTCGTCGGTGAAGATCTTCACATACCACGTGAGGGTATAATCGGGAGTGAAGGGATCGGTCCGGAGGCTTCCGAGCCAGAGCCATCCAACGGGATACAGGACCAGAAAGAGAACCAGGAGGGCAACCGAGGTCTGGATCACGGTGCCGAGGTTAATCTGCTTCAGGAGGTTGAAGAACTTCTCGGACGTCGAGATTCGGTCCATAGTTCTGATTGCTCTCACCGGAGGCGGTGATTAGCTCCCCGCCTCCAGTGAGTTGACAAGGGAAGGGTAAAGCACGGTCAGGACGGACCTATTTCTTTCGCCAGAACTTCGTGGCCTCCTCGATAAGAGAGGGTAATTCCTCAGTGAACTTGATCCACATCTCCGGGGTGAAGTCGTAGACCTTGATCTTATCGAAGGGATACATCTCTTTAGGATATGTTATGCCCGGACGGAATGAGTAGAGCCAGTATCCGAGGTTGTACATCTTCTGGCCCTCCGGCGAGAGGACAAATTCGATCAGGAGCCTTGCTGCATTGGGGTGTGGCGCGCCCTTTGGGATTCCGATTTGCCTGGGGTTAAAGGTTGTGGGCGAGGGAACGGAATAACCCACGGGTGCCCCTTTCTTTACCTGCACCGCGATCCGATCGCTCAACATCTCAAAGGAGATGGCACATTCTCCTGTGGCAACTGCATTTGCGGCAGCGCCATGGGCCTTGTGTACCACAAAGTCTTGTTCCCCTGCATTCTTCAGGAACTCCGTTCCATAGACGTCTCGCAGCATCTTGTACACGATCATGGGGGATGTGGAAGCCGTCCAGTCCGGCATGGCTATCTTGCCCTTCCATTTCGGATTGAGGAGGTCCTTCCACTCTTTTGGTGCCTCGTTTTCCGGCACGAGGTCCTTGTTATACATGATGAAGAGGCCGATTCCAGTCACATTTACATAGTAGTCGGTTTTCTGAGTCTTCGGGTAATCTGGAGCAATCCCTTCAACTGGAGCTGTAAGACGTTGGGGGAACCGGTTGTAACGACGTCACAGTAGATGTTGTTCGCCTTTATTTCTTCCATCACCTTGGTAAGAATTTTGTTGGATGTGGCGCGGTACTGTTCGCCGCTGATCCCAAACTTCTCCTTGAACGCCTTGAGCAGCGTATCCCCGGCCTCCCGAGAACCACTGTTATAGAGGCTCACCTTGCCCTCCTTCTTGGCAGCCTCAACCAGTTTGGGATCGAACGTGGTTTCCGCGAAGGCCAGCGGCAGCATCACGAAGAGCAATAAGACCGTTAGGGTGATCAAGACCATTCCTCTGTTCTTCTTTTCCATGGCATCTCCTCCTCTGATTGGATCCTTGTGGGCTGAAGCTTGTTACGGGCGTTGAAACCCACCCCACTGAGACCCAAATACCTCAGCATACCGGAGTTGTCAAGCATTTTTCCCTTTGACAAGGGGGTATTCCCTATTCTATAAAACTTCGCGTTAACTGGTCTTGCCAGCTATGGGCAAACATCGTACAATCGGGCCTGGGCTTGAAGGGGAGGAAAAAGTGCGGCGATATAAAAGGGGAATCGATATCGGGGGGACCTTTACCGATATCGTTATGTTCGACGAGTCTTCATCCGAGGAGGGGGAAAGAGCTCGATGCCCCCGAGGATGGGCGGGAGAGAGGTGAGATGGAGAAGCCGAGGTTGCTCATCATGACGAAGAAATTTGCGGAGGTCTCCCGGGAACCTATCGAGAAGCTCGAGCAAGCCGGCTTTTTCGTGGATGAACGAAGCTATGAGACGGTCAGATCCATTACCGAGGAGGAGTTCTGTGAATTGATCAAGGGATTTGATGTCCTCGTTGTAACGGGCATGTTCCCCGTTCCTCGTAGGGTAATCGAAGCCGCTGATCGTTTAAAGATGATCGCTATCCGCAGTTCCGGCTTTGATGGGACGGACCTCGAGGCGGCGCGGGAAAAGGGGGTTCTGGTCACCCACAACCCCGGAGCCAATGCGGATTCCGTTGCCGACATGACCGTTGGGCTTATGCTCACGGGAAGGTTGTTGGAATTATCGGGATCGGTCGCATTGGCAAGATCGTGGCGAAAAGAGTGCAGGGATTTGACATGACTATCATTGCCAATGACATCGTTGAATACCCGGAATTCCTCGAAAGATATAAAATTGAAACGGTGAGCAAAGGGGAACTCCTGGAGCGCGCGGACATCGTGACAATCCATACTCCGCTGGATGCTTCGACCCGCGGCATGATCGGGGAAGAGCGATTGCACCTGATGAAGGGAAACGCTATTCTCGTCAATACGGCCCGAGGGCCCATTGTTGACTCAATGGCGCTCTACAAAGCCCTCAAGGAGGGCTGGATCGCCGGCGCGGGACTGGACGTCCACATGACGGAGCCACCGACTTTTCTTCCCCTCGTAGAGCTGGATAACGTCGTTTCGACGTGCCATGTGGCGGGATTGAGCGACGGCGCGTCCTACAACATGGCCTTGCACACGGTGGAGAAGATCATCGCCTATTTCCGGGGAGAAATGCCCGAATCCATTCTCACCCCTGGCATTACATTCCCAGGAAGACCGATGTTCTAGGCCTTTCGCGAGGAGAATGGGAAAATCGGTGGGGTGACAAAAGGGAGATGGAAGGATGAAAGTGAAGGAGGTTGGAGAACCGGGATTTCGTTACAGAACGGACTTTGAACGGCCCCAGGAGAGCATCATCATGGCCTTCAAGCATCTGATGAATGAGACGGGCTGCCTCACCGGGAATGTCGGTGATTGTCTGGGTAGGGGCGCTGCAATGGACTCGCGAATCAAAGGGTTTTCGCCCGGGATGAAAGTTGTCGGTCCCGCATTGACCGTTAAGGTCCCGCCGACGGACAACCTCATGATCCATAAGGCGCTCACCTTGGTAAAGCCGGGGGATGTGATCATAATCGATGGGGGAGGGGATCACTCGTGGGCTTTACTGGGTTTTCTCATAGTGCGGACAGCCATGAAGCTCGGAGTTTCGGGAATGGTCGTAGATGGAGCGGTACGAGATGCGGCTGAGATACGGAGGGTGGGATTTCCCCTTTTCGCGGCGGGGGTATCTCCTAACGGCCCCTTCAAAGAAGGTCCGGGGGAGATCAACTACCCTATCCAATGCGGGGGGCAGGTTGTGCGCCCCGGAGACCTCATCGTGGCCGACGATGATGGCGTGGTTGTGGTAAAAGGGGATCAAGCCGAGGAATGCATCCATAAGGTCAAGGAAGTCATGGAAAGGGAGAAGAAGCGATTGGCAGAGATCGAATCCGGTATAACCACGCGGCCGGGCCTCGATGAGATCATGAAGAGAAAGGGGCTGGAATGAGCGTGGGCCGGTCCCGAAGGTAAAGGACACCGAGGAGGATGATTATGTTTGAGATCTCCGAAATGGTCAAGCGAATTCAAGGATCCGAACGGTCTCAAAGGAAGATACGTGGATTCCTTCGGGGACGCGGAGCTGAGGGAGGCCGTATGCCTCAGTCTCAAGAGGGACTACGGCGTGGAGCGAAATCCGGAGAACGTCCTGATCACCGTGGGAGGGATCGAGGGTATCCAACTCATCTCCGCCACCTATCTCGATCCGGGCGATGAGGCCCTGGTCTTTGATCCCGGGTACTCCGCCTATGCGGACTCCGTTGCTCTCTTTGGCGGGAAGCCCGTATTCGTTCCCCTCACGGATCATTTTCATCTCGATCTGGATGCCGTCGAGAACCGAGACTTGCCAATCTGGCCCTGAAACATAACCTGCTCTTGGTCATCGATGAGGTGTATCAGCGCCTCCTCTACGGGGATGTCAGGCATTTCTCCATCTGCCAGGTCGATGAGGTGAAGGAACGGGCCATATTGCTGAACAGTTTCTCGAAGACCTATGCCATGACGGGCTGGAGGGTGGGGTATCTCGTTGCTGATACGAAGGTAATCCGGGACCTGGTGGAACTCCACAAAGCCTTGGTTATCTGTGTCAACGCCCCCGCTCAGAAGGCCGGTGTAGCCGCGCTCACGGGCCCGCAGGATTGTGTCGAATCCATGAAGGCGGAATATCAGAGGAGGATGGGGTTCGTTGAGAAGACCCTCGAGGGGATAGGGAGGGTTTCGACGCCACCGTGCGAGGGGGCCTTCTACTTTTTCCCCCGCTTTCAACATAAGCTCACGAGCCGGGAGATGACGGCCTATCTCGCTGAGAGGGGGATCATGGTGCGAAGCGGGACCGAATTCGGCCAGAGGGGTCAGCATCACATCCGGCTCTCCTTTGCCACGTCGATGGAGCATTTACAGGAGGGGATGGAGAGGCTGAAGGGGGCCCTCGATGAGCTGGATTAGAAACGATCTATTTCCCGACGTCTTCTTGTAAACATGACCGTAGTTTCCGGAAACCCGGATGGCTTTTACCCCGCAGACGGCCAAGGCGTCGATCTTTTCCCGGGGAACATTCTCCTTCAGCAGGACGAACGTGTCCATGCCAGCCCTTCTCCCGTATGCCGCCACGGAGGCACCCATGTTGCCGGAGGAAAGGGTACCGATGCGCCGATAGCCCAGGGAGAAGGCGCTCTGGAGGCTCAGGGCTGTTCCTCGATCCTTAAAGGTCCAGGTCGGGTTCTGGGTCTCGTTCTTGAACAGGAGCTCCTTCAGCTGCAATTTCTCGCTCAGGTGGTTGGCCCGGATCAGGGATGTCCTTCCTCTCCTAAGGAGAGAGATGGGTCGGTCTTCAGATAGGAATAGAAGGGGGTATATCTTTCAAAAAAGGGGCCTTCCCTGGGCCTCTCAAACGAATCCCGTGAGATTGAATCAAGGTCATAGCGGACTTCCAAGGGCTCATCGCAATCCCGGCACCGGGCGTTGACGAACTCTAGGGGAAACTCCCTTCCACATCGGACACACTCGAGCTTTGGTCTCTTCATTTTCCTCCCTTTCTCACGGGTTAATCGGGAAGTGGGGGAACTAGAGGCGTGGATTCCCCTTCTCGAGGACGATTCGACCATCCAGTTCGATGGTAGGTTCCCACATGATCAAATCGTAGTGAATGGCTGCTTTGACGTTCCCCCCCAACATCAGGTTTGTCCCGATCCCGATGTGGACCGTCCCAAAAACCCCTTCATCCTCCAGTTGAACTCCCTGCATAATGGACTTCGGGTTGAGCCCAACCCCCAATTCCGCCACGTTATAGACCTTTGGATCGTTTCGAGCCTTCAGGTCGTCCGTCTCCGTAATAATCCCCTTTTCGACCTTCGCCACAACCGGCTCCCTCAATACCCCGATACCGATGTACGGTAAGCTGGCATCGGCGACAATCCTGCCCTCCGCGGTTCCCTCGAGGGGAGAAAAGTTGGCCTCCACATTGGGCACGGGCGAAAGTTGACCCCGTTCAACAATGCAGTACATGGCGTTACCAGGGCGGCCCTCCTTCCGCATCGATAAGCGGGTGCCCTTTGGGGTGGTCAAGAGGACTTTTTTACTCTTTTGGAAGGCGTCGGCCATTTTCTCACATATGACTTTCAATTCCTTGAAATCCGCCTCGATTCCGCCTGAAACGAGCTGATCCTCCGTGAATTCCGTCATGACGAGGCTTCTCGCACCTGATTCGAGAGCCCGTTTCATAGATTCGGTATGGGTGATCGAGTAGGACACAGGGGTGAAGATTACATCGGCCTTCTTCATGGCTTCCGCGATGGGTACGGGCGGTTCCTGACCATGTCCCTTTCTCGGCGTCATGATGGCAATGATTACTTCGGCGCCCCTTTCATAGGCAGCCGTAGCAAGCACTTGGGCGATCTTCACCCTGTTGAAATCCGTCACGATCAACACGTTCTCCTCGGGCTTCACGCAAGCGCAGGTCTCCATCAACTTTCCGGCTCCTTTGCTCATGAGTACGTCTCTCATCTTTTTCTCCTTTACGAGACAGATTATTTCTTCATATAATTCTTTTCGACCCATGTCAATTTATTAAGGGGGAAGACCTACATTTTAGAAAGGAAGGAATGAAGGAAAAAGCCATAGGCATTTTCGACTCAGGGCTGGGGGGCTTGGCAGTTGTACGGGAGGTCTCACGGGAAATGCCCCAGGAGGATATCATCTACTTCGCTGACTTCGCACATCTCCCGTATGGGCCAAGGCCGAGGGAAGAGGTTGAGGAATTCACCCTTCGGGCTGTGGACTTCTTCATGAACAAGGGCGTGAAGGCTATCTTAATCGCCTGTAATACTGCCTCGGCTGCCGGGAGGGAGGAGGCTCAGAAAAGAACTTCCGAGATACCCGTCATTGGGATGATTGAACCGGCCGTCAAGGCGACCCTGGCAGGTGGTAATATTCAAAAGGTGGGGGTTATCGGGACGACCGGAACTATAAAGAGTAACGTATACGAGAAGACATTCCTGGCTGCGGGAGCAAAGGCACGCATTCTTGGCAATGCTTGTCCTGATCTTCTCAGGCTCGCGGAGCAAGGCCAGATATCAGATACGAACAGAATTGAGGAACTGGCAAGGGAGTGCGTCGGCCCTCTAGAAAGGGAAGGGATTGAGGTCCTTATACTCGGTTGCACGGACCTCACCTGCATTAGAGATCAGCTTCAGAGGGTATTAGCACCTCATATCAAAATAATCGATCCGGCTGAGGAAGTAGCACGAACGGCTGACGAAGCTCTGCGAAAGATGGGATGGAGACGTCTGGAAAGAGGAGAGGGAAGCTTCAGTTTTTATGAAAGCGCGGAGGGTCCGAAGCACATGAAGGAGTTTGCCGAGAGAGTCTTCAATATTAACATCGGGGCGATCAACCTGTGCAAAAACCTCGCGTATCGCTGAAAAGGGAATAGTTACCATTTCGCTGGCCGGTAAAATCATTTTTCATATCCCCTTGAAAACCCCAGATACTATCGAATGAGCTTTTCGATCCGCGTCCGAATATGTTGAATAGACCTCGTTATTTTCTTAGCACCTGACCGGGCAGATTCCCCGTAAGGCTTTGTTGATCGACAACCAACTCTCCGTTAACAAACACGTATCGTATGCCCTGGGGGTAGCTCTCGGGCTCCTCATACGTAGCGGTGTCACCAATTGTCTCAGGGTCAAACAGAACGATATCTGCCCAATTTCCTTCCTTTACTATTCCTCTGTCGGAGATTCCCAGAATCTGGGCGGGGAAAGAGGTTACCTTGCTGATGGCCTGGGGCAACGTGAACATACTTTTTTCTCGAACGAACATCTTGATGAATCGTGGGTAGGTTCCATACAGCCTCGGATGTGGCCGGCCTCCATAGATGCCATCGCTTCCGACGGTGGCATGGGAGTGCGCCAAGACCTTTTCGAGGACCTCCTCGGAGCCATAGAAAGTGATCATTGTCACCGCCAATTTTTCTTCAGCTAAAAGACCACACACCATATCGATGGGATTTATACCGAGTTCCCTGGCGATGGCTTCGCAGCTCTTACCCTCCATCCAGCGATTTCTTTCAAGCTGGACCGCGGTTACCCTAATATTTTCCCACCCGACGGAGATCTGCCTGTTATGCCAGACATCCAAGCCCTTTTCAAAATCGGAATGAATACGGGCTCTGTATTCGGGTTTCCTCAAATTTTCGATAAGCGCCGCGGGTCCCTCATTGAGAGTCCATGGAGGCAATACCGCCCTCAAAACGGTGCAGCCTGCCAGATAGGGGTATCTGTCCCATGTGACCTCCCCAGCCCCCTTGACAAAAGTATCGACCTTCTCGAGAGCTTGATCCATGATTGGCCAATTGACCCTACCATACGCCTGTAGATGGGAGATATGCAAATGGACACCACCGGATTCACGCGACACCCTCATGACCTCGTCTAAAGACCTTAAGAGGTAGTTTCCCTCGTCCCTCAGATGAACCACGAAGATGCCATCCTTTAGGGCCACTTCTTTATTGAGTTCGATCAGTTCCTCCGTATTTCCGTATGAGCAGGGCGGGTAAATGAGCCCCGTCGAAAGTCCAAAGGCCCCATCTTCCATCGCCTCTCGAACAAGCCCCTTCATGGTGCTCAACTCCCAATCGGTCGCATCCCTTTCGCCCATACCCATTGCGGCTATACGCACGGGACCATGGGAGAGTAGCACTGCTACATTGTTGGGGAGGCCTCTATTCTCAAGGGCCTCGAGATAATCATTAAAAGAACGCCAGGTCCACTGTTCCTTCGGGAGAATCCCATCTAAACCCCCAAGCAGCATGGCGACTGTATCGGTATCCGCCTCCTTAACGGGGGCTGCCCCAAGGCCATCCTGCCCGAGCAATTCCATGGTGATACCCTGTTTCACTTTGGCATCAGGAGTCTTAGGCTTGAAGTATTCCAAATCCGTATGGCTGTGCATATCAATAAAACCCGGGCAAGTAACCATACCCCTGCATTCCATTATTTGGCGACCCTCGGCTTCTATCTTCCCGACAGTGGCAATACGGCCGTCTTTGATGCCGATGTCCGCCGTTGATGGATCCCTTCCCGTTCCGTCCACGATTTCAGCGTTCTTGAGGACATAATCATACATTCTTCGCCCCGGTGCTTCCTAATTATGATCTCTGACAAGGTCGCTCTTCGCTGCCCAAAATATTTTTTCGACCATTCTAAAGACCGCTTCACTGCAAAGAGCGCCTCGGCGCTCCTTCGTCCTACAACTGATTAGAATGTGCAGAGCCCTAACCGCATGACTGGAGCACCGCAGCACTGCAACACTGAAAATTTCGCCCTCAGAGCTCCTTTTTTCAGAGATATCTAATTATAAACCCCAAGGATTTCGGCCTAAGGTGTGCTATCTTGCCCGGCAAGTTCTAAAATCGTCCTTAAGAGGACCCGGCACCCGTTTGCGGCCTGCTGCGCATCCGTCCATTCCTCCGGGCAATGGCTTTTCCCTCCCCTGCTGGGGACGAATATCATGCCGGTCGGAACATATGGAGCAAAACTTTGAGAATCGTGCCCTGCTCCGCTTACCATCCGTATTACGGATAAACCTTCGATTTCTGCGGCGCGGACAATAGTATCAATAACCGGCTTTAATAGCTCTACGCTATCTTTTTCATAAATAGTCTTAATGGAACTACCCTTGTGTTTCCCTACCCATTCCCTGAGCAAATCGCGAATTGCGGCCATATCTTCTGGCTTCATAGATCTCAGTTCCACGGTACACATACATTTTCCCGGTACCACATTTGTTGCCCCAGGCTCAAGACCGATCTGTCCGATCGTTCCGACCATTTCCCTGTTCCTGGCTTTAACCCACTGGGGCAAAAGGGTAAAGATTGGTGCTGCCTTCACAAGGGCATCATCTCTTAGGGACATAGGCGTCGTGCCCGCATGATCCGTCTTCCCCAGGACCTCAACACTATATCGGTAGATACCAACTATGCCAGTTACCGCGCCAATATCTCGATCGGGGTCTTTCCCCAGGCGCTTCATGTCCTCTGCAAACGTGGGTACTCCCTTTTCTTTTGAGCGGTAGATCTCATCCCGGCTCAACGTGCCCATCATGGCTCTACTACCGACAGTACCAGCGTTATGAGAAGCCTCTTCGTCGGAAAAATTGATGATCTCCAAGTCCCACGGAAGACCAATCTTCTTCTCCTGCAACACCCGCGCGCACTCCAAACCCGCTAATACCCCCAGTGCGCCATCAAACCTGCCACCCTGAGGAACAGTATCAAGATGCGACCCTACCGCTACTATTTTACTATCTCTCACGGTTGCAGATTTCAGTTTCCCAATCACGTTGGTTGCTGCATCCATGTGCACTTCCAACCCGGCTTCCTTCATACGCTTTGTTAACCACTCTTTGGCAGCGATATCGGCATCCGACAGGGCAAGGCGAGTAACGCCTTCTCCCTCGACAAAGCCAATCTTGCCCAGCTCCTGAAGGTCTGACCATAATCGTTCCGTATTGACTAAATCCCCCCCGGAATTGTTTATCCGGTTCAATCCTTTCCTTTTTTGTAAGCCCATGCCCTTGTCCCCATTTGGATCAAGGATAAGTTTGGTATTAAGCCTAAGATGGGTACCATCTGATTGAACCTGGATCTCATTATCTGTTTACTCTTTTCGGAGTAGCCTCATCAATGCTGCCACCCGATGAAGCTCTTCCAAGTTGGCAACGGTATCTATTACCGCTTGTGCCCTTTTCTTAGAAAGAAATCCATCTACATTGGCCAAGAACTTGTCTTCGATCATTTCCCTTGGAGCAGGCATATCAGGTGAACCCAGTGCAGCCTTTTGATCGTGCTGATACATACGGCCATCTTTCATCTTAATGGTTACAGAGGCGCTACGATAATCCTCGAAGCTTGGATCAACGGTACGGGTCACCTTTCTGGCTATCGTCAATATCCTTGGGTCTTTGACCTTTTCATCCGAAACCTCGGCTAACGTTGCTCGGCCCTCGGCAAGCGCTGCTGCCACCATATAGGGTATGCTGCTAAGTGTGGAATAGCCATTGGGGGGAGTGTACTTTACGCTTTCCGGCTCGAAGTTCCTGTGATACTGACCGGGGCTAACCGTGCAGATAACCTCCCTGATATCTTCGGGTTTCGGGTTATGTTGCCGTTTGAGATGCAGAACTGCATCCACGTATAGGTAAGTTCAGTAACCACACGGGTAAAGTTTATAGCATATTTGTTTGGTCTCCCATCTACTGCCCAATCCCCCTATAAGCGTTTCCAGGTCAAAATTTCCCTCCCCAAGATAGGAGTTATACAGCCCCATTTTGCCTTCATATATCCTCTGGGGTCCATTATAGCCTTTTTGAGCCAGTAACCCAGCGATGATGCCGCTGTGGGCTGCCCAACCGGGGTGCATTCGCTTCGTCCAACTCCCCTCTTCTATCCACTGCGCTAAGCCGCTTGATTGACTGCCGGCAATGCCCATGGCCGTGGATATTTCTTTCGCAGTGAGCCCTAAGATATTTCCGGTTACCGCTGCCGAAGCAAAAGCACCAAACACGCCGGTTGGATGCCACCCTCGCAGGAGGAGTTTGCCAGAGGCTGCCAGTCCAAGCCTGGCTCCTACCTCATAGCCTGCGACGGCTGCAACAATGGCACTTTTGCCGGACTTACCCTGAGCCTCGGATACTGCGAGGGCTGTAGGGACAACAAAAGCGCTAAGGTGAAGCGCCGCTTCTCGATGCATATAGGGCGGCATTAGGGGCAGGGAGCCTTTCACCACTGCCAATGGCAGTGCTTTCGGGTTGACCTCCCAGGCTCTTAGAAACCTCTAGGATCGTATGAGCGAAATCCATTCCATAAGTCGCCAGGGCCACCCCTAACGTATCTAAGATGTGAAACTTCACCTCTTCGACAACGTCCTTGGGCACATCATGAAAGCCCAATTTCTCCACGAAATCGCCGAACTTTTGAGAATACGTCTCCTCGGCATTATCGAGCTTCATTAAATGCTTCCCTCCCTACCATGTCATTTACATGCTTTCCAGCGCTTCCAATGCCAGTTTTTGATTCTCAACCCCTTAGAACCCTTGGTCCTCTCCATAACGAATCGAAGTAATTATTGAATATTACGAACCTCTTAAACCCAGATCCCGGCAAAGAAGTAAGGATACGATGTGACTGCGCCAATTTTAGTACCCAACTGGTAGTCCTGAAATGAATTATCTTCGAAATAACAATAGGTTTAAGATTTCGGTCCAAGGTGCCATTGCGTTTTACCTCAGTAATCCGGCTATTTGGCTCGCGGAATTATGTATTCCCCTGAAAATATCCCAGATTTTCCGGTTCTGATGGAAGTTAACACACCCTTTGAAAACTACTACTAAGGGATATTTCTCCTTCATCTCCCTCTTGGAAAATAACAGGCCGCCCAGTGTCCTTCCTCGATTTCCTTTAACACCGGGACAGTTTGCGTACAGATATCCTGACGATACTGGCATCGAGGATGGAACGTACAGCCAGAAGGAGGATTGATTGGGCTTGGGACATCACCCTCGAGAAGAATTCTCTCTTTTTTGCTCAGAGGATTGGCAAGGGGCACCGCTGACATCAGCGCCTCTGTGTAGGGATGATATGGGTGGTCGTAAAGGGAACTCCTGCTCGCCAGTTCTACGATGCGGCCCACGTACATCACGGCAACCCGATTACTGATATGCCTGACAACGCTTAGATCGTGGGAGATGAAGATATATGTGAGGTCAAACCGCCGCTGTAACTGCACGAGCAAGTTGAGGATCTGCGCCTGAATGGATACGTCCAGAGCAGATACCGGCTCATCGGCGATCACCAATTTTGGATTAAGCGCAAGGGCCCTGGCCACACCGATCCTCTGTCTCTGGCCTCCGCTGAACTCATGGGGATAGCGATTGATGTGCTCCGGGAGAAGGCCTACGATATCCATCAGCTCTTTTACACGCTCCTGGCGCTCCTTTGCAGAAAGGATTCCATGTATCTCGAAAGCTTCGCCGATAATCTGGCCCACCCTCCTTCGTGGGTTAAGGGAGGAGTAAGGATCCTGAAAAATGATTTGCATATCCCGACGGAGTTGCCTCAAGCGTGTGCATATCCCGACGGAGTTGCCTCAAGCGTGTGCGATCATACGTCATGATGTCATTGTTCTCAAAGAATAATTGTCCTTCTGTAGGCTCCTCCAGTCTAAGGATGCAGCGCCCTATGGTGGTCTTCCCGCAGCCCGATTCTCCCACCAATCCTAAGGTCTCCCCCTTCTTGATGACAAGATCTACCCCATCCACTGCCTTAACCTGAGCGAAAGATTTCCCGAAAAACCCTCCACCTAAAGGAAAATATTTTTTTAAGTTTTTTACAACCAGAAGATCACCGTTGTCCATAGTGCCAGCACCTCACCAAGTGACCAGGTCCTATTTCGATGAGTGGTGGATCTTTCTTGCCGCATAGATCAAGGGCTTGAGAACAGCGTTCTTGAAAAGAGCAACCCGTTGGTAGGTCATGAAGGCTCGGAACAATACCAGGGATGGTTCGAAGCATCATGTCTTCAGGAACGGGCTCGTCCATTTTAGGAATCGATTCCATCAAAGCCTGCGTATAAGGATGTTTCGGCAGGGTGAAAAGTTCCACCACATCGGCATATTCCACGATTTTGCCGGTATACATCACGGCCACTGATTGAGCCATGTCAGCAATCACGCCCAGGTCATGGGTAATCAAAAGGATGGACGCTCCGAAGTCTTCCTTCAACTTATTCATGAGATCCAAAATTTGGGCCTGAATGGTAACATCCAATGCCGTCGTGGGTTCATCGGCGATCATCATCTTCGGATTGCACGAGAGGGCCATGGCGATCATCACCCTTGGCGCATACCTCCGCTCATCTGGTGCGGATACTCCTTAACACGGGTCTCCGGATCAGGGATTCCCACCTTTTGCAACATCTCCACGGCACGTTCCATGGCACTTCCCTTGGGAAGTCCTTGGTGCAGCCGAATCGCTTCTGCGATCTGACCACCGATGCGAAAGACCGGATTCAAGGAAGTCATGGGCTCCTGGAAAATCATCGATATGTGATTTCCCCGTATTTGCCGCATTTGCTCCTCGCTCATCCCCAGCAGATCCTGGTTTTCGAAGAGAATCTGCCCCTTTTCGATTCGACCAGGTGGCTGCTGGATCAACCGCATAATTGAAAGGGCTGTGACGCTCTTGCCACAGCCCGATTCCCCCACAAGTCCAAGGG
>SMTZ1_10002902_pt1 | contig 17236 bp, 29 predicted proteins | sample DeeMarSWOR136_30_FD_25667 | JGI IMG/M metagenome (IMG submission 25667)
GTTTGTTCTTTTTGCATCCCATAGTATCCCATCCAAGAGGAGTAATGGGATACCTTTATTTATATTCAAAAGGTCTTAACCGATGACCAATGAATATTTATTATTAAAAATTCAGAGGTGTTGGAATTCCCCCGTGGTATAGAAAAATCAATAGAATAATTGAAATTACCAATAAAATCGACCACAGAATTCCATTCCAACGTAAAACTTTCGAACCATCAAGAGGATTAAATGGCAATAAATTAAAAGTTGCTAAAAGAACATTAACTAAACAAATAAAAGCAAGAATTTTTCCCACATTTGTTTCTAAAAAAATATAACGATATAAGGCAAGTGTTATCCCAGCAATTATTATATTTGCTGTTGGACCAGCAACAGCAATTCTCCCGGTTTCAAAATTTCTACTTTCACCCTTAAACATAACTGCTCCAGGTGCTGCAAAAACAAAGCCTGTGAAAAATGCTAAAACCAAAGAAAACAACAATCCCTGGGGATACATTCTAAACTCCGACCAAAGTCCATATTTTTGCGCCATTAGTTTATGAAATATTTCATGAACAAAAAATGCAGTTACAATACCTAAGAATGATACAACTATGGATGAGGGGAGATAATTCAACCGGTTAAATCCTGATAAAACATTGTTACTGGAAATTGTGAAAGAAAAAGCTATTGTTAACAAACTTATTGAAATTAGAATATGGTATATTTCAGTTCTACTGAATTTCCCAGGCTTTCCAACTTCCAAAGTACCTTTTGGGAAATACATATATTCTCTTGGTGATAAATCATGAAATGAGCTATGTATTTTTTTTCTTTCCTTCATAATTTCCTCAATCGCTATTAAAATTTATCATCAAGGTAATATTTCTTATCCCAATCCAAGACTTAAAATATACGGCAAAGCAACGAATGTCCCTATCATACTCCCTAAATTAGCCAATGCTACAACCATAAGAAGTCGCATAACTCTGTTGTTAAAGAAATCCTTAAGACCTTCTATTCTGCTTAAATTCTGAAAATCCTTAACAACAGGTTTTCTTATTTTAAATTCTACATAACCTGCTACCCAACCCGCAGCTATCGCTGGATTTAAGGAAGTTAATGGGGCAGCAACAAAAGCTGTTGCGATTGTAAAAGGATGCCCTCTAGCAATTGCTGCTCCAATTGCGGATAAACTACCATTTATTAAGAACCACCATAATAAAGCATCTGCAGCAAGCTCCCAGCCACCTTTTAAAAAAAGATAAATAATTAATAAAACAAAAATAATTGGAACACTATAACCAACAGCCTTTAAAACACTAAACCTTTTTTTAGGAACATATTCAAGATCCTTTAAATCTATATCCAATTTATTCTTTTCTAAATGTTTCTTAATTCCTTCCAGATGGCCTGCCCCCACTACTGCGACAACCTTTCCTTTTTTACTTTCGTCCAAGATTTTTTTTGCGATAAATTGATCCCTTTCATGAATCAGAACATTTGCAACACTAGGTGCAATTTCACCAAATTCTTCCATCATAGCTGAAATAACATCCTGATTCATGAGCTCTTTTAGATCTAATTCTTCTAGTTCTTCTTCCTCATAACCTAAAACAGCTTTCATGAACTCCCATACTAATCTAAATTTCTCCCGTATACCCATTTTTTTCCAGGCTCTCTTTAAAGTAATTGATATATCTCGGTCTACAAGTGCTACCTTTAAATTATGTTTCTTTGCTTCATCCATTGCAGCAATCATTTCCGATCCTGGTTCAACCCCAAATTCCTTACCTAACTTTCTTTGAATTGATGATAAAAATGTTTGTGCTAACATTAAGTAAGCATTATTTGATTTTAAAAGAGAGGTAATAGGGGTATTTTCCCATTTATCTTTTTTAGTAATCGCTTCGTATCTTCTCTGACAGAGCTCAACCGCAACTATATCTGGTTTGTATTCCTCAATAACCTTTCTTACTTCCTCTACACTGTCCTTTGAAATATGTGCAGTACCGACTAGGAAAATATTATCATTTACCTTGACGTTCAAAGTATCTCCTTTATAAATCTGATATGTGGTACACTTCAAAAAACTATCTTAAATTTCAGCCTCAAAATCTTCCATAGTTGCTGAAAATTCTTCATCTGATTTTATTTTTTTTCTTGCTTTTAATACCTCTTTTGCCAACAACCAATAGATTAAAGCAAGAGCTCGCCTTCCTTTGTTATTAGTTGGTATTACTAAATCAATGTATTTTGTTTCATTATTTGTATCACAAAGTGCTATAACTGGAATACCGATATTTTCAGCTTCGTGTAATGCTTGAATATCGGCCAATGGATCAGTGAGTAATATTATTTCTGGCTCAAAAAAATCTTTTGAATTTGGATTTGTTAAGAGACCTGGTCTAAAACGACCTTCTACAATCTGAAATCCTGTAAATTCACCTAGTTTCTTAATAGGCTTTTGTCCATATAATCTTACTGATACAACTAGAACTTTTGAAGGATCATATTTTGCTAAGAATTTAGCAGCATTTCTTATTCTTACATCAGTTTTTTTTACATCAATAATGTATAACCCATCATTTCTTACCTTATAGATAAAGTCTTTTATATCTGATGTTTTTTGTCTTGTGCCAATATGTACACCTGAAGTCATATAGGTTTCTTCAGGAACTAACATTTTAGCCTCGTCGTCTTGAATTTCCTTTGCCATATGCCCACTCTTTTTATTTTTCTCTTCTAACAGTTATTGGGATTGCATCTTCTTCGAATTCTAACATAGCAATTTCAACTGGATCTATAACTTCTTTTGGTATTTTAGTTAGTGTTGAAGGTGCACCCATGGATATTTGTAATGCCCTTGCTCCAATGATACGTGCTTTTTCAAACCGGGTATACTCCAAGTTATTCCTCCATATTATTCAAATGGTAAGGATAATAGGACCACACAATATTAGAAACATTTAAAAATATTTTCATCAATAGTTTCATTTAATTTTTTCTACACTATTTTTAATATAATTTTGTATTTATTTTATTTCTTCAGTCCCTTCTGTAAATTCTGCAGTTCGATTAGAGAATTCATCAAGAGCAAGCTGCATATCAAAAATCATGTCTCTTAGTAGTGCATCTATACGTTTGTTATTGAATTCTTTGATTCCGTCGACATCTGAGTAAATTTTCCCTAAAAAATTATCCGCTTTTTTATGTATCTCGATATTATACAAAACTTCCTCCATATTTGTTCCCTCTCATCAGAATTTTAATACAATAAAAATCATTCTATATAATAATCTTTTGGAATATTTAAGTAATTATCATCCTCTCAATCAATTTGTTTATTTCTTTTCCTCGATAACCTAAAGCACCGCCATTAGCAAATGATCTTTTTATGCCCTCGTAACCCTTTTTTGGTGGATTTAATCTGAATAGTGGTTTTACTTCAGGTATTTCTTTGTAATTGAACTTATTTTCTATTATTGCTTGGGAGAGTTTTCCGATACTATCGTATGATGTTGCTGATTTTATATATTCATCTGTAATAAATTTATCGCCTGATAACCTGCCTTTAGATTTTATAAGATTTATTAATGTTTTTTGATCTACTTCTCCCCAAGTGGTATAATCTTTAATAATCTGTAACATTCCATTGAAAACTTTATTCTCTTTTAGCAATACACAATGATTTACTTTTGTTAAGCAAAGTAATTCTAAGGTGCGTTTAATATCTGGTTTTACGTTAACTGTTCCTCTTATTCTAACAACTGCAAATACCATCTACTTAGCCTCCGTTTCCGCTGCAACAGGCTCTACTGATGGTATGCCAATACTACCAGATACTATACTAATTTTCCTAATTTCATCCTGTGTAATTCGCGTTTCTGCATTTCTTTTTAAAGCATCAAATACAGCTTTGGCATAATTTACTATAGTTTTGGTTTGCCCTTTAGTAAATGCCCAACAGTCTTTTACTCCAGCTAGTTCTAATATCTTTTTAGCTACATCACCAGTTGCTAATCCTATTCCATGGGGTGCAGGTTTAAATGTTACTTCTACAGATCCACTTTTACCCTTTACAGCAAATGGAACCGTGTGAGGTTTTCCGCATCCGCATTCCCAAGATCCGCATCCTCTTTTTATTTCGATAATATTTAACTTTGCATTGTCAATAGCTTTTCTTATACTAGAGCCAACTTCTTTTCCTCTTGCTCGTCCTAATCCTATAAAACCATCTTTATTTCCAACAGCCACAGTAATTACAAATTTTATTCTCCTTCCGGAATCAGTCATTCGCTGAACCATTTTTACATCAATGACCTCGTCTTCAATTTCAGGTAGTAAAATATCTATAATCTCTGGTTCTCTAATTGGCAGACCAGATTTCAGTGCATCACTCATGTTTGAAATTTCCCCTGATTTTATCAATTCCCCTAGCCTTGTTTTTGGCAACCAATCTATTTCAGTCGTTTTTTCAGTTTTTCTGATACTTCTTCTTACTGCCATTATTTGCCCCCAATGATAGTACTTTTTATTTTACCAACTGCTGGTAATATTTCTTTATCAAGATGTTTTCCTAAAATTCTATCTTCTGCAGGTACTTTGCTAGCGTCATGTGGACATTCAATGCCAGCATCAACAACTCCTTTAACTGCAGCAAACAGCTTATTGCCTGTAGTTGGTGGATTTCGACCTATATCAAGTATTCCTTGTTTAATACCTTTATCAATTGCTTTTTTTCCTGCTAATAAACCTATCAAATATGACGCAGTTATTGTTGCCGTAGAATATTTCCAGTTATAATTTTTAATAAGCTCATTTGAAACAGCAGAAACTAATATTTTATCTCCTTCTGGATAATATTGAACAAATTGTATTTTAATATTCTTTAATGATTTTCTAATGACTATTCTAATTTTTCTTGATTTAAGGAGTTTCAGTCTTTTTCTGTAATCGGTTCTCCCCTCCCTATGTCTTCTTAATTTTACATGATGCCGTGGCCCCTGTTTCACTGTTTAACCTCCTTTAGAATTCCGTCAGATTTTAGATGTGTCTGAAGATGATGTTTATTCCTGAATTCGCCACCTTTTGCTTTACGATAATATTTACGATACACACTTTGATTAATTGTTTTTTTATCTTTTAATTCTCTTAGGTATTTCCTGATAGGTCGAATTGTATTAATCCATCGTTCTTTTCTTGACAAACGAGCATATTTTGCTCCTTTTCTAGATCCATGACCTCTCCTTCTTCCCTTTTCTTTTTGTTTCTGGTTAAACTTTTTTCTACCTCCTGATATTCCTTGGATCTTTTTACTCTTAATAACTCCGCCTTTGACAAGTACTTTAATATCGCTTCTAGTGACAGCTTTTGCGACCTCATCAATTCTATCAGGATCAATCCATACTCTATTTTCTCCGCATTTTAGAATAGAAGCAGCTACTCTTCGTTGATTTCGTAAATCTGTCATTTTTTACACCTGCATGTTTAATATCCTGATTTTCAACTCTTCCGCTTTTTTTGCAATTTTTAAACGTTTTTTAGTTCCAACGGTACTTCCAATTCTAACTGCCTGTTTTTTTGGATTAATGGCTTTAAGATCTGTTACATTATATATCATTACTTCTTGAAAGCCTGAAGGATGTAAACCACGCACTTCTTTAGGTCCTCTGAATCCAACACGCACTAAACTAGGTCTATATTTCAAGTTAATTCGCATTTTAGAGGTTATCCCATCTGGTTTCCTCCAGCTCTTTGAAATTCTTTTGTATCTAAACCATTCTTCCCTATGAAATTGAGGTGTCCTTTTTTTTATTTTTTTTCGTATCACCAGTTTCATCATTTCGTCTTTACTTAGATCTGGTTTTTGCTTCACTTTATATTCTTCTTCAGTATCTTCAACAATTTCAACTTCTTCTTTTTTCTTCTCTTTTTCTTCTTTTATTTCTGTGGCTTCTGCCTTCTCTTTAGCCTTTTTTGGCGGTTCCTTTTTCTCTACTTTCAACTGTTTCAATATGTCATTTGCATTTTTTTCAGAAATTCCTTTGATTTTTTTTAGATCTTCTATAGAAGCAGCTTTAAGTTTATCAATCGAATCGAATCCATTGTTATACAACAGCTCCGCTTTTACTTTACCAAGTCCTTTAAGTGCCGTTAGTTCTTTGATAACTTCTTCTTTAACCATTGTTCAACCTCATCTACTGACTAAATATACTCCATCTTGGAAAACACGAATATCTCTATGGAAAATTTTGGTAGCTCGTTCTATGTTAGCGACGGTTTGTCCAACTTTCTCTTTATCTATACCAGTTATAGTTATGTTATCTCCATTTATTTCGATATTTACATTTTCAAGAATTTTAGCTTTACGAGGGAAACGTTCTCCAAGAAAGTTATGTATAATAAATTTATCTCCTTCTACATTTGTCTTTATTGGAAAATGAGAATAAACCGTTTTCATTTTATATTCAAAACCTTCAGTAACCCCTTTTATCATGTTTTTTATATGTGCTGAAAAAGTTCCCATTAAAGCCTTTTCTTTCCTATGCGAAGAATTGGAAAAAGAAATTTTAACAAAATTATCCTTTATTTTCATTTCAATTTTAGGATGTGATAATGCTTTGGAAAGAGATCCTTTTTCGCCTTTAACATGAATTATATTATTAGCTATTGATATTTCAACGCCTTTTGGAATTTCAATCTCATCTTTTATCTCTATCTTTTGTGGCATATTATCATACTCTATTAGTAAACGTAAGCTAGTAGTTTTCCTCCAATACCCTTTTTTCTTGCATCATTATGAGACATAATTCCTTCAGTTGTTGTTAATATAAGTAAACCAAAATCACGAGCAGGTAGATACCTAGCCTCCCATCTATCTAAATCATTCATTTTTATAGGATATCTTGGTTTGATCACACCACAATTATTAATATTGCCTGTTAAATCAACTTCAAAAATTCCTGCTTTACCATCATCAACAAACTCGTAGCTACCTACATACCCCCTATCTTTTAATAAACTCAATACGCCTCCAATTATTTTTGAAGAGGGTTGTATTATACATCTACCCTTTCCTTTTCTTTCAGCATTTTTTATAGTAGATAACGCATTTGCTAACGGGTCGTTTAACATAAGCTTAGCAACTCCTAATAATATTTCTTAAATCCGATTTCTTCTGCTTTTTCTCTAAAGCATTGTCTACACAGATGAAGTCCATATTTTCTAACTATTCCCCGTTTTCTACCGCACTGTTCGCATCCTACTTTTCTACCGTAGATTTTTTGTTTCTCCTTTATCCTCATTCTACAACCTCAACGTTAAAAGCATCTTTTATAAAATTGATAGTTTCTTCTCTTGTAACTTGATGTCTGCTTGGGATTTTTCTTTTATCGATGTGTCGATTTTTTATTCTGTACCCAGGTTTTTCCATTGTAATAGAGATATCCATTCCAAATATGCCTATATTTGGATCATATTTTTGTCCTTCAAACAGAGTATAATCAGGTATTCCAAAAGAAAAATTTCCCTGATCATCAAATGAATATTCCGCAATTTTATTATCCTTTGTTTTTAACGCTTCAGATAGAAATTTATCAGCGTTTTTTTTCCTTAACGTAACCTTGCAACCAATAGACATTCTTTTTCTTATCGCCCAGTCCTTATTTGTTACTTTAGAAAGCGTTTGTATTGGTTTTTGTCCCGTCAACTTCTGCAGCACTGTTTCTGCTTTTTTAAGTTTTTCACCTGCTTCACCAACACCAATATTAACAGTAATTTTTGCTATCCTAGGTTTTATAGAAGAATTTATTTTTTTATGACTGATTTTTGATTTCTTCTTTGAGGAGACTTTTCCACTCATTGTATCTTCACCTCAGGGAGTGTTATTATAGGTTTGGTTTTTCCAATTGGAAATATATAGTCTGTTATCGTTGAAAACTCATTTTTTCCTTTCATTGTTGCTAGATTTGGCTTTGATGATTGAAAAATTTGAATATCTCCTATATTTGCTATTTGGCCGACATGGCTACCTCCGATTATCAACGATATATTTCCCTTATCAAATTTAAAAACATCAGTGATTTTGTTATCTTTTTGTGAAATCTTAAGAACATCACCTGTTCTATACTCGTCTTTTTGAACAATTATATTTTTTCCATCATGAAGGTTGAGTTGTATCTTTTTTCCTTTGACTATTGTTTTATTTTCTATACGACATAATTTCCATCCTGCATCTTTTTCGTCAATTGGTACAAGAGTCAATTTTCCTTTTTGATTAAAAAGAATGCGATAATTTTTCTTTAACTTTGGAATAGATATAACATCCATAAGTCCACAAGGAAAACTGTGGCTTTTTCTCTTTATACCATCAACTAAAACATCTCCATCTGCTAAGGCTCTTTTTGCTTCTTTATAAGTGTCACATAATCCTAGATAATCCCTGATTATCAAACCCATAGGTATGGATTGTTCTAAAGGATGTGGACCTGGTGAAGATTTAATTGTCCATTTTTTTTCTTTTCTATGAAGTTTTACTGCCCTTGGTGCATTAAGTCTCTTTAGATGTTTACTCATTTTTTCTCCCCATTCTTTGAAGTAGGTTTTTTTGGTAAGTTTTTCACACTTTTCTTCTTGGAAGATCCACTCTCTTTTTTTTCAATTTTTTTTGTAGTTACTGGCTTTTCCTTTTTTGTTACTTTTTTTGATTTTAGTTTATCCTCAACCTTTTTTTTGGTTTCTTTTTCTTTCTTTTTTGCTTCTTTTTTTATAGGTTCTTCTTTTTGTTTCTGCTCTTCTTTTTCTTTGACTTCAGGGATTTTTTCCTTTTCTTCCACTTTTATCTTCTCGAGCTCTTTAATTTGATCTTTAGCTTCTTTTTCAATTTCTTTTTTTGTATCTTCTGAGAGACCCTTTTCTAACTTCCTTCTTCTCCATTTATCAGTTAGATTTAACTTTGTAATCAATAGATTACTTGGATGAACAGGTTTAGCAACCTTTGTTCCATCTGCTTTAACTGTTGTTATTCCTTCAACTTCTACTGTTTGTTTTTTTAAATCTATATTAGCTACTTTATCCTCATGTCCCTTGAAGCTTCCTCTCATAACCTTAACTGAATCTCCTTTTACGAGTGTGGTACTTCTACGATCATATTTTAAGAGTAAATTTTCTGCTAAATGTGCCGCTAACATTTTCCTCTTTTTATGTAAGGGGGCTTTGAAATATGATTTTCTTTGTTTTCTGGATTTTTTTGATTTCATTTCTAATCACTTATACAATTATAGATGCTAATGAAGCGATTTTTGGCCATCGTTCGGCAGCTTCAATAGCAACGGGACCTTTTATCATTGTCCCCTTTGTTTCTCCTGTTTCGGTTACTAATACTGCAGCGTTATCCTCAAATTGGACCATAGTCCCATCTGGTCGTCTAAAGGGTCTTCTTTGACGCACAATAACAGCTCTTAATATCTGTCTTTTCATATCAGAAGCTCCCTTTTTGACACTAACAACCACCATATCTCCCACTCCGGCTTTGGGATATCGACGATGTACTCCTTTGATTTTAAGTGTCATGAGTATTTGTACAATTTTTGCCCCTGTATTGTCTATACAATCTAATTGGGCACCAACTGGCAAACCCCTCATCATTCTACCGGCTATTCCTTTCATTTCTGTTTCACCGTTATAATTTTTCTATAGCAACAAACGATATTGTTTTACTCAAAGGTCTGCATTCTGCTATCCTAACCTTATCCCCTTCTTTTAAATTCATACAAGGTGGGCAATGTGCAAGATAAGAGGAAGTTCTTTTTTCGTACCTCTCATATTTTTTAATATAATGCATGTATTCTTTTTTAACTGATATAGAGTCTTGCATTTTATTTGAAATTACAACTCCAGTTATTATTTGTCCCCGTACAGGTAAGCTTCCATGAAATGGACAATTTTTATCTTCACAACTTTTTGTAGGAATTGTAACTTTTATTCCGATATTTCTTGTATCTTTTTTTTCTTCCAATTTTTTTTCACCTTGCTTTTTTTACACGGTCTTCAGGTCTAAATAACAGTCGTTTACCTTCAACGACTGTTTTTTTTCTTTCACATCCAAATTCAAATGTTGCAATATTTTTTGCAATTCTTTTATTTTGATTTCCAATTTTTAAGAGAAAGGTGTTTTTTGTCTCATCAATTATTCTTCCTGATAGATTAATCCAATTTGGATCAGTGCATTCTTTAATTGTCACGTATCTGCCTATTAGTTCGTCTTTAACAATTCTGTCTTTATCCATACCGTCTTCTCCTTGGTATAAGGTATGTGAATTCGAATTGTTTTTATGCTACTTCTACTACGAAACCCATTTTTTCTAATGCTTCTCTTACCTTTGATCTGTGATCGCCTTGTAGCTCTATCTTTCCATCTTTTATTGTTCCGCCACAGGCACATTTTGATTTTAGATTGCTGATTAACGAATCCATGTCTAAATCATGTGGATTCAACCCCTCAATGACAGTCATCATTTTCCCATATCTTCTCCTATCGAGGGCTATAGTTATATTCTGCTGTTCTCGAGCAATCTCTTCACATACACAAATCTCTTTGGGTAGGCCGCATTTTGGGCATATATTGCTCATTTATTTTCTCCTTCCTCCCGCATGATGGTAAGTATTCGTGCAATGGATGTTCTTATCTGCCTAATTTTACCGGGAGATGGTGGTGATCCACCCATTGCAGACACTCCCCTTTCATGCATAAGTTCTTCCTTAAGTTCTTTAAGTTTTTCGATTCTATCTTCAGGAGTTAATTCTCTGATTTCTTTGGCCTTAAGAACCATCTTTATTACCCTCTTCAATTAATTTGCTTATTTTCTTAATGATTATTTCTGCTGTTTTTTTACCTATACCTTCAATAGATACTATACCATCAACATCCATGTCATATAATTCTTCTAATGACATTATCTTTGCTTTCTCAAGTTTTTTAATAACAGATGGCCCTATTCCTTTAATTTTTGAAAGTTTTTTAATATCAGTTTCTTTCTTTGGTTTAATTTCTGGTTTTTCTTTCTTTACTTCAACCTTGACTTCCTTTTGTTCTACAACTTTTAGTTTAATTTCGTCAGGTAATTTTGCATCAGGTTTCATAATCCTTACTTTAACACCTAATACACCTGCTTTAAGTTTAGCAGTTGCAAAACCTTCATCCATAACTATTTTCGCAATCTCACCACAATATTTTACATGACCTTCTGTGAATTTTTCAGTCCTATGTCTTGCTCCTGTTAGTTTACCTGCTATAGTAATTTGACATCCTTTTGCTCCTGCATTCATTATTCTTCTAACAGTAGAGTGACCTGCCCTTCTGAAATGCCATCCCCTTTCTAAAGCCTCTGCAAGTTTTTCCGCCATGATCTGAGCATTTAGCGGGGCACTAGATCCAGCTTCTTGGATCTCTATTTGAGGATTATCTACATTAAAATTAGTTTGAATAGTTTCGGTTAATTCTTTAATTTTCACACCCGCTTTACCAATCACCATCCCTGGTCTTTCAACCAATATATTTACTCTCGTACCAATAGGTGTTCTTTGTATACTCATACTTCCAAAGCCCGCTCCTTCTATTTCTTTAAGTAAAAATTTTTTTATCAATGATCTTTTTGTATTTTCTTGTATAAATTTTCGTTCGGTTGCCATTATTCTACCTCTTCGAGAACAATTTCGATATTTGTTGTTATTTCGTTTTTATCAGTTGCTCGACCATGAGCTCTTGGTATAACTCCTTTAATTATTCTACCTCTATATGCAGATATGTGTGAAATTTTCATATTATCTACATCAAATCCTTTGTATTCTGCATTATTTTCTGCATTTTCAATTATTTTCAAAATATTGATAGCAGCTTTTTTTGGAAAACTCCCTCCAGATATTCCTTTTTGGTGTGATATTTTTTTCTTATGGAAAATTGCAGGTAGAGGTTTTTTCATCTCAATGATATCTTCAAGTAATTCTTTTGCTTTTTTAACTTCCATCCCTTTTAAAGCATATGCTATATTAACGGAATCTTTTGGAGAACAGTGAATTTCGTATCCGAAAGCCTTAGCGCTTTTCTCTGGATCTGCATCTACTGCATATCTTGACATTTTTCATCACTTCAATGGCATAAATTTGGAAGATCTGGTAGCTCCTACACCAGGTCCAGTATGTTTCACTTTTTTTCTTGTTAACGCAAATTCACCTAAATAATGACCTATCATCTGAGGTTGTATATTCACTCTTTGAAATTCTTTACCATCATGAATTTGGATAATGTGACCTATAAATTCTGGAAGTATAACCATATCTCTACAATGTGTTTTTATAATATTTCCTTCGTTTGCATTTCGTATATCCTGAAGTAATTTATTTTGTGCAGGTGTTAACCCTCTTTTAAGAGTTCTTCTACTTCTTGAAGGCAACAGAGGTAATAATTCGTCGATAGAAATTTTTTGTAATTCTTCGAGTGGATGTCCATGAAATCGAAATTCTTTTTTTCTTACACCTACTTTTTTTCTTTCTCGTTTCCGTCTGCTTCTACTTGACGACTTAAAACCGACATTTTTTGCCATTGCAATCACCTTCTACCACTGCGTCTGGCGGCAATATTTCCAACTTTTTTCCCTGGAGGCGCTCCCCTAGATATAGAGCTTGGTTTTCCTACATGTTGATGACTGCCCCCACCGTGAGGGTGATTAACAGCATTCATTGCGACTCCTCGTACAACGGGATATTGTTTCCCTCTAATTCTGTAAGCAAAATATTTTTTTCCTGCTTTGAGAAAGGGTTTGTCCTTCCTGCCACTTCCAGCAGCAAGTCCAACCGTTGCTCTACATAACGAGTCTAATGTTTTGAATTGACCTGAAGGAAGTTTTATCATCGTCTTCTTTTGCGTATGTGATGTAATTGTAGCACTACTTCCCCCTGCTCTTACAAGTTTACCTCCATCTCCAGGGGTTAGCTCTATGTTATAAATTGGAAAACCTTCAGGGATTGATCCTATTGATAAAATGTTTCCAATTTCGCAGTTTTCTTTAGAATCAGTAAACTTAATCTCATGACCTATTTCGATACCATCCGTAGCTAGGATTAGCATTTTTTTATTATTTTCCAACCTAATTTTTGCAAGCGGTGAAGTTCTACCAGGATCATGAATTATTTCCTCAACTATGCCTTTCATTTCCCTATTATTAGAATACTTTATTTTACCTCTAAATCTGTGTGAAGGGGACGAGTATCTTCCTTTTCTTCTACCTCGCCTTTGTTGGATTAAATTCTTTCCCATTTTTTTACCTCTAGAAAACTCCTATTCTCATACCAATGTCTTCTGCTTTAAATTCAGGCATGAAAGTTACTATTGCATGCTTCCCATTTTTTGTTATTCTAGTATTTATGTTTTTAACTTTAACGTCAAACATTTTTTCAACGGATTTTTTTATCTGATTTTTATCTGAATTCCTCTTAACTATAAACTCTAAAGCGTTGTTTTTTTCCATTTGATTCATTGATTTCTCTGTTACATAAGGATGGAGTATGATGTCATATGGATCCATTTATTTTTTTCCTCCTAGTTGTGATAAAGCAGATTTTGTCATTATTGTTAATCTTCCAGCATTTCCACCAGGTGCTAGATATTCAATATTCAATTGCTCTGGTTTTGATATATCAACACCGCATAAATTATTAGAACTTTTTACTAAATTGTCCCTTGTAGAAATTATCAATATCGATTTTGGAATTCGATATTTTCTTCCTCTATTTTTGCCTTTGCCTGCACGAATGTGTTTACCATTTAATGAGCGGAGTACGTCATCGTAAATTCCAATTTTTTCTAATGTTTTTATTACATCTTTTGTTTTTTTGATATTTTCAAACTCGTCATCTACAATTATCGGTAAAGTTAATTTTTTATCAAATTTATGTCCTCTATTTGAAACAATTTCTTTGTTTGCTGTTGCAGCAATTGCTGAGTTTCGAGCAAGTATTTTTTCTTTTTTGTTAATTTTTTCTTTCCAATTCCTATCAGCTTTTGGAGGATGCGCTCTTCTACCTCCAACCACACATGGAGCAAGAGCTGCAGTTCTTCCCTGGGTTAATCTAGGCACTCTTGACATACCTCGTCCTTTACCAACAGAAGCTGTTGCATGCTTTGTACCAGCTAAAGGATCTGCACCGTAAGGTTGTCTTTTATTAGAGTGAAGAACATTAAATGATTTTCTTATGATATCAGGTCGGTAGGGTGTATTAAATATGTCAGGCAAGTCGATCTTATCTTTAATCGTGCCATCTAATCCATAAATATTTGCCTTTATCATGTCTATGCTCCCTGTTTGCTCGTAGTAGATATATAGGTTATTTCCGCTTTTTCAAGTTTTACACCACGTTGATATCTAATTGCATCCCTCATACCGATAAGTCTTTTTGCAGGTCCTGGAATTGACCCATGAAGTAAGATATATGCATTTCTTATAACACCGTAATGAGGAAAACCACCTGCTGGTGTAATTTCCTCACCTTCTTCACCAATTTTTAAAACACGTTTGTTATATTCAGTTCTTTGATGATATCCCATTTGTCCTGCCTGGGGTACGGTTGCTTGAATCCAGTTGGGGTGCCATGATCCTGCGGTACCGATCATTCTTCGATGTTTTGAGTTTTTATGTGTTAAAAGTTTTACACCCCATCTTTTCACCACACCTTGAAATCCTTTCCCCTTTGTTATTGCTATTATGTCTAACATGTCACCGTCTTTGATAACATCATTTATTTTCAATTCTTTTCCGAGTATATCCTTTGCATATTTTATTTGTTCTTCAATACTGCCCCCACCAATTCTTAACTCGCTTATTTCGGGTGTTTTTTTAGGTATACCAGTAACTAGTTTTGGTTGTGTATATACTATAATTCTTATTTCATCAACATCTTTGATGAAATCCCATTTTTTCTTATTTTGTTTTTTTATTACCGGTATTCTTTTTGATAATTCTGGGTCCAGCTTATCTGCCCATATCTCACCAACTGTATTGAGACCGTATGAAGTTCTTTGGTATGCTCTAACAGCTGCAACCTTTATTGGAGGTGTTTCAACGATCGTAACAGGCATTTTTACTTCTCTACCAGAAGTAGTAGATGTAGGCCTATAATCGACTATAAAAGCATGCGTCATACCGGCTTTGTATCCAAAGAACCCTTGGACTTTTGGTTTATCGCCGTCTTCTGCCCATTTTTTTATATGTGGCGTTTCAGATTTAGCTTTTTTTCTTGGCGAAAAGCCATGCGACCCTCTTTTAGGATGATGTCTATCAGGCATAACATAGCCTCTGAATGTTTAATTTTATTTAGACTACTTGTCAACCCGTTTATCTAAACCGTGGCATTTCAAAAACAGCCAAAAACATTAATAGCTGCTATATTCCGGGTTTCAAAGTGAATTGCCCGATCAAAGTCTGGTTTAGACAGGGATTTAAGGCATAAAGGAATTGGTATATAAATTTTATCGCACTAAAAGTAGTTCCGAATGTAGAATTTTTATCTGTTGAAATCTTAAAAATTCATCATATTCTACTTATTTTCATACAGAAATTAGGCATTTTATAAGGAGAAAACAAACAATATAATAGGTATAATACATAAATTTAAAGATTTGATTCTTCTTTAAACTAATACACTATTGAAATATTAGAAAAACAGAGAAACCAGCATGTTATCCCCCTGGATCAATGATAAGAAGTACAGTAACAAAATGTTTTGAAGCAACGACATATCATAATGTTTTCACTTTTCATTCCATAGACTGAAATGTGGTTATCGCATATTTATATTTGTTCGTCAATAAACGATAATAATTTCGACAATTATAAATATTAATAATTATAAATATAATTGCATGAGCAACGTAGTCAACGATTACAAAGACAAGGAATTGTCAGAGGCATGGAAAAAAATAGAGGGAAATTATCGATTTATCTAATAATTAAGTATTAATTATTTATCCGATAAACAATCTATTCCTAGTTATTAGTATTGAAATTCTTTATTTTTAAGTTAAATTCTAGAAATTACTTATGTTTTGAAAAGCCTTTAATAATACCTCAAATATTGGTGTCGAGGTAATAGATGAAAAAAAATGAAATTGAGAACAAACTCGAAAAATGTTTAAAGGCTTGTGCTGAAGGTAGGACACTGCTTAGAAAATGTGTTGCTAATGCTATGGACGAAGGGTTTACAAAACAAGATATTTTAGTGATTGCTGATGAGATGTCTGCTGATATAAAAATGAAGGATGAGGCTTCACTATGTGCTATTACTGCTATTGGCCAGGCATTAAGGCATGAAAAGAAACCTAAAAAAATCAAAAATATAAAATTATCAGATACAAAAAAGAATGAAATAAAAAACAAAATAAAAATATGTTTTAAAAAGTGTGGTTTATCAAGAAGGCAACTTAGAAATTGTATAGTCAACGCTTTGAAAGTAGGTTTAACTAAGGAGGAAGTTTTAGCTATTACTGATGATATTGTTGGTGGACTTGGAAAGAGTCAAGTATCAGCTTGTGCCATTATTGCTGTTGATGAAGTTTTGAAATACCAAGAAATTGACAAGTTGAAAAGTATGGTCAAGATGTATGCACCATACATGGAATTTAAAGAATGAACGATATCATGGTTTAACCTATCTGAGGTGCGGTTATGTATCTGTTGTATTTTAACAAAAATCTGGAATTTTTAGGCATTAATTGCCATATCTAATTTTATACAACTTTTTATTAAAAATAAAATTAAGGAGTCGCAGTTAATTTGTTAAGTATATATTATACACAATATAAATAACAAAATCTGTTTAATTCAAATTACTATTGATTATGAGAAGTTTTTGTTAAATTGGAGATAACACTTATAAATTATAAATGCAAATTCTATTTTAATAATTATTTAAAATTTATTTTCCGTCTAATAAAAGTAAATACCATATATAAATTTGAACACGAATGCAATCAAATACATACTATTTGTTTAGACTTAACTTTGACAGAAATATAAATTCGTTAGTTGTTTATTAGAATAACTTGTTATAGGTGATTTGCTAAATGGATAAATTAGAAATAAGAAACAAATTCAGAGATGTTTTCTAAAATGCGCTCTTGGTAGAAGACAGCTTAGAAAATGTGTTATCGATGTCATGAAAGCAGGTTTAACAAAACAAGATGTGTTAGATTTATCTGATG
>SMTZ1_10005862_pt1 | contig 17234 bp, 16 predicted proteins | sample DeeMarSWOR136_30_FD_25667 | JGI IMG/M metagenome (IMG submission 25667)
CCCGCCAAATCTGTAAGTATCTCATATTCATGGTATATGTTTACACCAGCATGTCGTCTACCCACGTTTGCGTAGATCGTATTCGGAATGAACGTGCCAGATTCATGTTTCTGTCCCTCAACAGCAGAGGCTATACCAGCCGAATACACAAGTTCAGCCACAGCTGCAAGGTGCGTCAGTTTTGATCTGACGTGTTGTTTTTCAGCGATCCCTTGATATTCAGCAACAAGAGCCGAAGCACCTGTTACTATGTCTGTTAAAGCAGGTTTGCATCCAGTATAACTGTGCCTATGAAAGAGGGCAAAACCGTGAGCCAATAAAGCTGCGAAGGGCCATTCGCCACACATGAATACTCTGTCCCAAGGTACAAAGAGATCGTCAAAAACCACAAAGGAGTCTGCGAACCCGAAATCGGTTGCTGGGGCCTTGAAGGTTTTCCTTGGTCGGGGGTTTGCCACGTGGGTTATTAGTTTAACATTCTTGTTGTCAGCGGGGATTGCAAAGGCTAGAGCGTAATCTGCTTCTTCTTCTCTCATAGCTCTGGTGGGCAGACAAATTATCTCGTCTGCAATAGCTGCCATGGTTATATGATTTTTGGCTCCTCTGACAACTATGCCATCTTCCCTCTTTTCTACTGCATGTGAATAGAGATCAGGATCCTCCTGTTCATGCGGCCTAAGACTTCGATCTCCTTTAACATCCGTTTGTGCTGCTGCAGCCGTTAAATCATTTTCTTGGAAATGCTTAAGATATTTCTCAAATCCTTTATGATACTCAGTTCCATAAGCCTTATCCAATTCGAAAGTGACAAAAGAAAGGGCGTTTACAGCATCGCAACCCATGCATCGCTGAATACAGCCCCCTGTCAGGTGGCAGACCTTTCGTGTCATTCTCTGCTTCTGTAACAAATCTTCAGCGTTTTGATTTATATGGGTAAAACGGTTTATTGCTGCTCCTGTTAAATGAGAGGTGACTGTCATTGCATCTTTGAATTCGATGTTCTCTGCAAGGTCGAAAGTTTTTGAAAGCACTCTTATGGAGGGTAAAAGTTCGGGGCAATCACGCTCAACCAGTTCTCCGTCAATATACACATTTTTTCTCATTCTGCGAAGCTTTTCAACATACTCTGTTGAGGTTCTCATCTTAATCACATAGAAGATAATTTGAGAAGAAAAGCAGAATAAAAAGCTTCACAGTTAGAGACGAAAAGGATAAATTTCGCAACCTGTTGTTAATTCGAATTAAGATATATGGAGAAGTGTAAAATTGCGCGATGTTGCTATTGTTGGAGTTGGTCACAGCAAGTTTGGGAACAGATTTGACGTGAGAATTGATGAGCTTGCATGGGAAGCTGTCAGTGAGGCATTAAAAGACGCAAGTCTCTCAGCCAAAGACATGGAGTTCTTAGTTGTGGGATGTTCAGGTGGTTGGAGTGCTGAATCTCTACCAGCAGTGATCTGTTCAGAGTATTGCGGCACCCTTCCTAAGGGGAGCATGAGAGTCGAGGCGGCTTGTGCAACGAGCAGCGCAGCGCTCGCTGTTGCATACAACCTTGTGGCCAGTGGGTACGTTGACATAGCATTGGCCTTAGGAGTGGAGAAGATGTACGAGTCTCCAACTCCCGTGCAGATAGAGTTTATCGGAAGAGCAGGAAACTACTTTTGGGAATTCGAAAACTTTGGCATGACCTTCCCGGGATACTATGCATTACACGCTACAAGCTACATGTGGAAACACGGATTAAAAGAGGAAGACTTGGCAGAATTGGCCGTGAAAGCTCACCACTACGCATCGAAGAATCCGAAAGCTCAATTCAGAAAAGAGATAGATGTGGAAACAGTTATGCAATCAAGGTACGTTGCTTGGCCACTGAAACTTTTTGATTGCTGCCCCTTAACTGATGGTTCAGCCGCTTTGATAGTAGCTTCGGAAAGTGTCGCAAAGAAAATAACTGATACACCTGTATGGATAGGCGGAATAGGAGCTTCGACAGGAACTGGAAATCTAAGTAAGCGGGATTTGTTTCTGAAACTCGAATATTCAGGACTAGAATCGGCTGTCGAGGCTGCGAAACAAGCGTACAGGCAAACGGGAATAAGTTATGACAATGCCGCTAAACATTTCGATGTCGCCTCTGTGCACGATTGCTTTACCATTGCAGAGCTTATGGCATACGAAGACCTAGGTTTCTGTGCACGCGGGGAAGGATTGAAACTTGTAAGAGAAAAACAAACTTACAATGGGGGACTCATACCTGTCAACTTGGATGGAGGACTAAAAGCTAAAGGACACCCCATAGGCGCAACCGGATGTTCCATGATATACAGCCTAACAAAACAGTTACGGCAAGAATATGGAAAAATCGCTGGCAAAGAAACTCAAGCAACTATAAAAAAAGGGAAAGCCTTAGCCCACAATATCGGAGGAACAGGACACTATGCATACGTAACAATACTGTCCTTAGAAAGACCCCAAAAATAGGAGGAAATAAAATGTCTGACATGCATGAAATCTCAAAAAAGAACATTAAAGAAAAAGGTCTACCCATAGTTGAAGAACCAAAAAGCAAGCTACCCCTTTACATAAGTGTAAGGGAACTGCCTTTGAGATACCAGTTTGGAACGGCAAAAATCCAGAAATTCTTTGAGGGGCTCAAAGAAGGAAAAATATACATGACCCGATGTAAAAAGTGTGGTCAAAAATTTTTCCCGCCTCAAGGTGATTGTCCAAATTGCCTAGAATCAAATATGAACTGGATTCCCTTGAGCGGCGAAGGAGAGCTCTTAACCTGTACGATGATTGTTGTGAAGCCATCAACCTACGCGCATTATGACAACTACCTTGTTGGAATTGCCCAGATGAAAGAAGGGGTTAGAGTTCTCGGATGGCTGAAAATAGACGACCCTGCAAAGATTAAACCAAAAATGAAAGTACACCTTACAACTGTAAAGAGAGAACCTGAACACTTCATAACCTACGAGTTTGTCCCTGCATAAGCATTGTTACAGCAAATGCACATTTTTCACTAGAGCTAAACGCAAGGAACATATAAATCTGTCTCGCCCATGCAATATGTCTGTCGATGAGGTGGGAACTGTGACTAAAACTGATGTCTATGAAAAACTGAGAGGAAAAATTAGCAACTGGCCCATTAGAGTCCCAAGAACCAGAGAAGTAATGGAAATGCTTAGGATTCTTTTTACCGAGGAAGAAGCTGAATTCCTCACTCATTTCACTGCTCCATATCAAGATCCTGAGACCTTGGAGAAAATCGTTGAGAAGACAGGAAAGTCTCGAGAGAAAATCCAAACAATTATTGACCGTTTAATTTCGAGAGGTTTGCTTTTCAGATTTAAAAGCAAAAGCGATGGCAACTTGTACTACACCCTTATGCCGATGATTCCTGGCATTTTTGAATTCTATTTCTCTTCGGGTCGCGGCTCTGAGGAGAAACGCAAAGTGGGAGAGCTTTTCGAGAAATTCTATGTAGATGGAGGTGGCTTGGAAGGGGGAGCTTCAGAATATCCTTGGTCTCGCGTGATACCCATCGAAAAAACAGTGACTATCAATAAAGCGATGCCCACTGAACATGTGATTTTCCCGTTTGAGAAAATGTCTGAATACATTAAAACTTCTCGAAAAATCGCTGTCATAAACTGCGCCTGCAGAACAAAAAAGAAATGTGACCACCCGCTGGAAACTTGTTTAGTCTTTGACTATTACGCCGATTTTATGGTTGAAAGGGGATTTGGTCGATATTTGAGCGTTGAAGCCGCGCTGGATTTGCTGGAAGAAACTGAAAAGGCAGGTCTAGTTCATTCAACTACAAACACCCAGACCAGACCTCAATTCATCTGCAACTGCTGTACCTGCGCCTGCCTAATCCTGAGAGGCCTCACAGAACTGCACAATCCAAGGGCAATTGCTAAGTCAAACTTCATCCCTGTGAGATCTGACGAGCTTTGCACCAAATGCAAGAAATGCATCAGTATTTGTCCTATGGAAGCAAATTTATACCATGCACCTCATGATAATGAACCTGAAAGAATACTCTTTCTGGAGGATAGATGCATAGGTTGTGGGCTTTGTGCGTATCACTGCCCAAACAAAGCTATTGAGCTAGTCAAAATCAAGAACGAGACCCCAGAAATGACCCCAAGAGATGCTTTCATGAGAGTTGAAGCGGAGAGAATCCACTAGCACTATTTTTGTGCGCTTAAGCTTATGCTTTAAATAAATACACACAATATTCTCTTATAATCACACGTCATCGAGTGGGAAAAAATGGAACCAGAAATAGATTGGAAATGGATCCAAAAGATATTTGGCTACGACGAAAATCAAATGAAAGCCATAAAAAAATCGCCTCAGCACTTAAAATGGATCAAAGCCTTCTCTAAACTCGGAAAGACTAGAATGGTGGCAGAAGTTGTTGAGTCGAAAAATTGCATGGCACAGCTGAAAAAAGGAGATAAATACTACTTCAAATGGAGTGGGTATGTTTTAGATAAAGATAAGGGAGCTGAAAACGTTTGCCTTTGGGCTGTAAGCCAACTGCTTCCATTCTATTTCATGATTAACGATCGAATTGCAGCGGGACTTGATCCAAACGATATGATTGTGAATCATGTAAGATGTTACGATGTCGGTTTCAGAGGAAATTGTGGCTTTGGAGAGGTCTTGATGAAAGTATATGCGGAAACTGCAGAATAACTTAGAGGCCTTGAAGAGTAAGAATCGTTACACCGACTTATAATGACATTCTTAAATTCACTCGTAGACTTTTTCAACCTTTTTATACCAATCCATTGCATCCTTTTCTATATCTCTACCCATCAAAGGAGACTCCATGGTTTTATACATTTCATGCTGTATGAGAAGTTTCATTATCTCATTGCTACCTGTCCATATTGGAGCTAACCGCATGTCCCTTAAAAGCCGTTCGATTGGATAAACTTGAGAATATCCTATTCCGCCTAGAATTTGCATGGCAACGTTGACAACTTCCCAGCTTACATCAGTAGCAAAGCATTTTGCTTTGCTTACCATACTTCGAGGGTCTATTGAAGGATGCTTTTTTGCAGCGTCTGCTGCCTTAGCGGCAGTATAGACAAGAGCTCTTGCAGCATCAAGTTTCGTGACGCTTTCGGCTAGCTTAAAATTGATAGCTTGAAATCGACGTATCGGCACTCCAAATGCTCTTCTTTTGGTTGAATATCGTATAGCTATTTCCAAAGCAGCTCTGGCTGGTCCTATTGCCCCTGCTGCTGATGTCAATCTTTCTGGAACCATCATTTGATTGAATATAGACGCACCACCATTTATTTCTCCCACCCTGTTCTCATCAGGTACTTCGACATCTTTGAACACTATTCTGGCGGTTCCCATGCCTCTGAATCCGAGGAGATTGTAGACCTCTTCAACCTTTACGCCCATGTCTCTCTCAATTAGAAACGTTGTCAAAGCTTTATGCCCTGGCGCTTTCAAGTCTGTCCTGGCGTAGATTAAATAAAAGTCTGCGACTTTCCCTCCAGCAATAAATCTTTTCTCTCCATTTATTATCCATCTCTTGCCTTTCTTTGCAGCTTTCGTCGTGGTTCCAAAGAAGTCGCTTCCTCCTCTGGGTTCAGTCAAGCCTTCTGCAGAAAGCTTCTCTCCACTGATTACTGGTTTTAGGAATTCTTGTTTCTGCCAATCAGTTCCAAAATGGTTTATCGCTTCACCTACTATGCTTGGCATTGCATAACTGCATCCGAGTCCCATGCCAAGAACTCCAATCTCTTCTGTAGCTATCATCTCAGCAGTCCATGTCATTTCCCTTCCACCATATTTCTTTGGAAAACGAAGCCCAAGTAGTCTTCTTTTTGCTGCGTTACGAATAAACTCGAAAGGATAGTCTACCTCGTTTCTATCCATCTTTCTCAGAAGCTCAGGATCTACTGTTTTTACGAAATCTTTCACTTCCTTCCTAAGTTGAATTTCTTGTTCAGTACTCAGAAAATCATTTTCTATCATGCATTCTCACCGAAACTAACCTTTTTGAAAAGCTTTTAATCTATATAAGCTTGTCATGTTATTATACGACCTTACAAGCGTGCTGGAAAATGATATAAGGAACGCAGTCTTAGTAGCAAAATTACATGAATTCTACTCCCAAAGGGGGTTAGAATGAGATGGAAAATGAAAAGACACTTTCAACCTTGATAAAAAAGCAAATAACATTAGAAAAAGAAACTGCGGACAAACTTAGGGAGTTAGAACAACGTGTAGACAGCGTGGCAGCAAGGCTTTTAATACGAGAGATGCAGTTGGACACTAAGAAACATGCTGAGATTTTAAGCGAAGCGTTGAGGGCAATGGAAACACCAAAATCTTTTTGGGACTACACAATCCACATCGATGCCGATAAGCGAGCCGTAAAAAAACAGCTGGAAGAACACATTAAAATTGAGGAAAAAATGACGCGACAAATCGAAGAAGAAGCAAAGAAATCAGACGACGAAGCATTGAAGCTAATCTTAAAACACTTCGCAGAGGACGAAAAGAAACATCATCGATATCTCGAAACTATACTCAACAAAGCCTATAAAATGGAACTTTAGACGTAACTGTGAGATGAAAAGTATTTTAAGAGACAATGATGTAATTCTTTTTCTTCATGGGATGTAATATGGATATCAAGAAAATTGCGGTTATTGGCGCTGGCGCCATGGGACATGGAATTGCACAGCTTGCAGCTATGAACGGTTTCGATACTACCCTAAGAGACATAAACGAAGAATTTGTCGACGCAGGAATGAAAAACATCAGATGGAGCATCGGAAAGCTCATTGGAAGAGGCAAGATATCACCATCTGACGCTGAAAAAGCTTTGAAAAGAATAAAACCACTGGTTCCGCTAAAGGAAGCTGTTAAAGAAGCTGATTTCATCGTTGAAGCAATACCAGAAAAATTGGCATTGAAGCAGCAGGTTTTTAGAGAAATCGACGAGTTTGCACCAAATCATGCAATCCTTGCAACGAACACAAGCGCGCTTCCAATCACTGAAATTGCGGCAGCAACAAAACGCCCTGAAAAGGTAATAGGTATGCACTTTTTCAATCCACCAGTGCTAATGCGGCTCGTTGAGGTTGTAATGGGTCAGAAAACAAACGGAGACACACGCGACGCAACAATGAACCTTTCAAAGAAATTCGGAAAAGAACCTGTATTATGCAAGAAGGATGTCCCAGGCTTCATAGCGAACAGAATAACCATATCCGGGACAAACCTTGTAGCATGGATGGTTTACAAAGGAGAGTACACGATTGAGGAAGTCGATGCAGCGGCGATGTACAAGGCAGGAATGCCGATGGGAACATTTGCACTGATAGATTTCACAGGGTTAGACATAGCTTATCACGTAATGAAATTCATGGAAGAAAAAGAACCGAACTTCGAAGTTTCCCCTTTGATAAACGAAAAGATGGAAAAAGGTGAAATTGGCGTAAAGGCTGGAAAAGGATTCTACACTTATCCAGAGAAAGGAAAATTTGCAATGCCACAGATATCTGAAGATAAAGCCGAAAAATTCGACCCAATGACCCAGACCTATGTAATGACAAACATTTCCGCAGAGCTAATAAGAAACAACGTAGCCACCCCTGAGGACATAGACAAGACACTGAAGCTAGGCTTCAACATGCCCATAGGCGTTTTAGAGCTTGCCGACACATTGGGTATAGATCTGGTGGTTTCAAAGCTGAAAGAGATAGCGACCAAATACGGAGCATTCTATAAGCCAAGTCCACTGTTGGAACAAATGGTTAAAAATAACAAACTTGGAACAAAGACAGGGCAAGGATTCTACACCTACAAAAAATAGCATCCATCGATCTTTCTCTTCAATTTTTTTTCTTATCAATACGATAGTAAGTGTAAACAATGTTTTCAATGGCTCTAAGTATTTTAGTTTCGTGAGCGAAAACTTGACGGAAGGGAATATATGCATACAAAATACATAAAGGAAGAGTTAAGTATGCGAAGTGGGGAATATGTTTAAAAAACGAAGGTGTTGAAATGAAGTTTGAATTCACAAAGGAACAGGAGGATATCAAAAGAGCTGCCCGTGAATTCGCAGAGAAAGAGTTTACATCTGAAAAAGGACGAGAATATGATGAGAAATACGAGTTTCCATGGGAGTTCTACAGGAAAGCTGCCAAGCTAGGATTTATCGGAGTAGATATTCCTGAAAAATATGGGGGACAAGGCCTGGGATGTCTTGAGGCTGCCATAATTGCCGAGGAATTCAATAGAGTGGACTCCACACTCTCTGCAATAGGTGCTGGTGTGGGTTTTGGTGCTTTGATTCCAAAATTCGGTACTGAAGAACAACGGGAGAAATATATGCCCAGACTTTGCCGGGGCGAAATAGTGTGTGCAATGGCGCTCACTGAACCTGCACATGGTTCTGACGCTGGAATGGTAGGGCTAGATACAAAGGCGGTGAAGGATGGAGATAGTTGGAAGATTAACGGGGTTAAGACATACATTACATGCGGCGACATCGCAGAATTCACCATAGTTTGTTGCCAGACAGATCCAAATGCTTCTCCACCGTATAGGGGTGTTAGCCAAATCATAGTTGAAAAGGGAACTCCAGGATTGGACCTTTCATCGCTGAAGCCTAAAATGGGATTCAGGGGAGCTCCACAGGCGGAAATGGCATTTAGTGACGTTCGGGTACCACTGAGCAACATTCTTGGTCAAGAAAACAGGGGCTTTCACCAAATCATGTCGTATTTCGATTACAGTCGAATACCAATTGCAGCTGGAGCCGTGGGCATCGCTCAAGGAGCTTTTGAACGTGCTTTGAAATACTCTACTGAGAGAGAACAATTTTTCCAACCGATTCATAGATTTCAGTTTACACAATGGAAAATAGCGGAAATGGCGATGGATATAGAAGCTGCAAGATTGCTAACATATAAAGCTGCTTGGCTGCTTGATAATAAACCTGAAGAGGGCAAGTTAATCACCAAACATGCTTCGATGGCAAAAGCGTATGCGGCTAGAGTCGCCCAAGAGGTTACTAATGAAGCCATCCAAATCTATGGAGGATATGGCTACGTTGACTCCGATCTTGAACGGTACTATCGTGACGCTAGAATTTTAGATATTATAGAAGGAACAGGTGAAATTCAAAGGTATGTAGTTTCCAGAGAAAGCTACAGAGAAATGAATCTGCCTATGCCTTGACAGTAAGCCCATAGTATTGATTGGTGTGCTCTCTCCTTCTTTTTTTAATATGGAAATTGGGAAAGAATTGATAATAGACATTCACGTACACCCATTCTATGAGGAAACTGAAATCTTAGATGAAATGGAGAAGGCTAATGTTGACTATTGCGTCTTACTTTCTGTAGATGCAGACCCATTGGACATAGAAAAACCAGAAATAAAAGAAAAATTGAAAAAACGTCATTTAAAGTCTTTGCTCGGATTTCGCACTCTCCGATTCACTTCAATTGAAGATGAAATTAAGAAATTTTATCAGGCGTTGATCAGCTATTATCCCAAGCTTAAGACGACGAACGAAGAAATCGCAGATTTGGTGAAAAGAAATCCGAACAAATTTATAGGATTCGGCTCAGTCAACCCAAACAAAGGAGAAGAATATGTGGAGAAAAAGCTTGGGGAAATAAGCGACCTTCGATTAAAAGGAATAAAAATGCTTCCGACCCTTCAACTGTTTTCTCCCAACGAAAACAAGAACTTTGAAAAGATATGTGAATACTGCGAAAAACACAGAAAAATCATTCTTTACCACACTGGATGCGACCCCGGTCCATGGGAGAACCCTGAGATTTCTGAAGATGCCAATCCGCAGTACTTAGAATCCGTCTTAGAAAGCTATAGTCCTCTAATCATCTTGGCTCACACTGGAAGTTATAGCGCCTACAAACCCGGAATATGGTTTGATGAAGCGCTTGAATTGGGAAAGAAATTTGACAATGTGTATTTTGATTCGTCAGCTGTGTCCAGTTTCGTTTTTTCAAAGAAAATCTTAGAAAAGATAAGAGAAGATGTTGGACTGGACAGACTTCTATACGGTTCTGACTATCCAGTGGTGTGGGGAAGTAACATGAAATACGAGGTAGACGTCATAAAGGGATGCAGAAACTTAACCGATGGTGAAAAGGAGAACATTCTAGGCTTGAACGCTGCAAGAATTCTAAATATCCCGGGATTTCATCATTAGGCTGGAATCAGCATATGATTGACCAAGTTCTTCCAAACATTTTCAAAATAAGAGTCCCGCTACCTCGAAATCCTTTACGACATATAAATTCATACTTAGTAAAATCAGAAGACAAAAACCTCCTCATTGACACTGGTCTCAATTCTCCGAAATCTTTTCAAGTCTTATGTGAAAGTCTTTCAGAAGCAGCAATTAGGCTTGAGCAACTAGATCAAATTTTACTGACCCATTTCCATGTGGATCATGTTGGACTGATTCCACGAATTAAAGAAATATCGAAGGATATCGAACTGCTTATACACCCCACTGAAGCTGAGTTGTCAAAGTTGATGCTAGAAGATTTTGGAAGCTACAGGTTAAAAATGGAGAATTTTCTTAAAACTAACGGTGCACCACTTTCAATTGCAAAAAGACTTCAAAACTTCCACCCAGCATTCTTTACGCCTCAAGCCTATCAAGAATTGGCGAATGCGACAACCCTAGTCAACGACGGACAAGAGATATCGATTGGAAACTATAGATTTCAAGTTTTATGGACTCCAGGGCATTCCCCTGGTCACATATGCCTATACGAACCTTCAAAAAAAGTTCTTTTTTCGGGTGATCATTTATTGCCCACAATCACCTCACACATTGCTCAATTCATGGAAAACATGGACCCGTTAACAGATTACTTAAAGAGTCTGGAAAAAATCGAGAAACTGAACGTCGAAGTTGTTTTCCCAGCCCACGAAGAAGCATTCACAAAGCATCGTGAAAGAATAAAGGAACTTAAAGCCCATCATAGACAAAGACTGACAGAGATTGTGGGCAAGCTCGAAAAGGCGAGTTCAAACGCGTATATGTTGGCTTCAAAGCTTCATTGGAACGTAAACTACAAATTGTGGGAAGAGTTTCCTCCTTTTCAAAAGTATCTAGCCTTTGGAGAAACGTTAGCACATTTAAAAGTCCTTGAAAAGAAAAATCTTGTAAAAGGAACTAAGGTTGATGGAATAATTTTCTATGAAAAAGCATGTTGATGAGACGGGACGCTAAGAACGCTTGAGGTTTTCCTTGTGTTTTTTTATTGCTGCAAGCGCTGCTCCATAGGCACAGACTGTTTGAGGCTCTTTTGGCAAAATAGGAGTTAGACCAATTCTCTTTCTTAAAGCGTCAACAAAGCCTTTGTTTTTTGAAACGCCCCCTGTGAATGCTACATCCTTCTCAAATCCTATCCTGCTAGCCATAGTATACATTCTTTCTGCAATCGCTTCATGAAGACCTGCTATCACATCCTCAATTTTAGATCCTTGACTCATATGAGACACTACCTCCGATTCAGCGAAAACTGTACATGTACTACTAATTTTAACAGGACTTGTCGCCTTAAAATGCAACACAGCTAGCTCCTCGATTGGTTTCTGCAGAGTAGTAGACATAATTTCAAGAAATCTTCCAGTCCCTGCCGCACATTTGTCATTCATAACAAAATTCAATACCTTTCCATCTTTGCTAATTCTTATGGCTTTGGAGTCTTGGCCACCAACATCTACTATGGTTCTAACTGAAGGAAAAAGCCTGAAAACACCACGAGAAATACATGCTATCTCAGAAGATGTTGCTTTTGAATTCACTAAAGCTTTTCCATAACCGGTTGAAACTATGTAGACTACGTCTTTCAAATCTAAATTACAAGCACCCAAGGCCTTTTTGACCGCCTTCTCGGATGAAACTTTAAAGTTGACTCCTGAAGGGACAATTGCATATGAAGCAATCTCGCCTTCTTCATTCACTATCACAGCTTTTGTTGCGGAGGCTCCTGCATCTATCCCCAAGTACATTATCTTTCACTCAACATTTCTAGGAAAGCATCTATTCTGTTTTTAATTTGAGCTTCTGCATATTGCCTAGGATCAGCCATGTCAGCTTCAAACATTAGGTAAGGAACATTGAACTGCTTGTTCAAAATTTCAGCAGTTACGAGCTGGGGGGCTGACCACGATTTGCAGCTTCTATTAGAGAATAAGATTGCCCCGTCTGTTTGATAATCTTTAATACCCTCTAAGAATTTTTCTATTCGCAAGTCTATGTCGGTGTTTAAACCCATGGACAAGATTTTTCTAGCTATGCTCTCTAAAGGTTTTGATGGGTTATTTTATAATGTTAAATGCGTGCCAAAGCCATATCCCATCGAATATTAATCTGAACCCCTCGTTTTCTATGATGCCCTCTTTTCTCTTGACTTTGTCTTTAACCTCTGTGAGCAGCTCCTCGTAAAATCTCACAGCTTCTTCTGTGCCCTGCATTGCTACAAGCGGAAAAATGTCTGAGGCGGAGTCTCTTCCCCCCAGAGGGCAGGGTTTTGACTTTCTAAGTTTCAGAGTTTCAAGCCACAGCTCACTTGCTTTGTCGGAAAGTTTCACAACGTTCACTAATTTTTCCATGTCAAGGTTGAGCCCGAGTTTGTCATGAACTAATTCTATAAGCTGCTCCAGCTGTTTAACAACATAATCCAAAACATAGTTGTTCAAGTCTTCGCGAGTCAAAACATATGGGGCCTCACCTACAAATAATGGCGTTCCAAGATGCATGTGGAGGCTTTGCCACCATTTAACATACACGTCGCATGAGTTTCGGAATGTTATTAGCATGTCTGGGGATGGCATCGGTCCATTCATTCCGCTGAGGGTATAACCTAGGCAACATCTGCTGTATGAACACAAATCTTGTGAATAACCTTCTTTTTCAGCTCTTTGAAGATAATCCAGAATATGTCCACGAGCACTACACAAGGCACCAAAATGTTCGGGGGCAATCGGATAGATATCTAAAGCATAAAGTAGTTCGACAGGAGTGAAAACGGTTATCCATGCAATTGGCTTATCTTGAGATTTTACGTCCCAAGCTTTAGAAAAGTATTCCATAATTATTTCGCCTATTTTCCTTGTTGTTTGAAGAACACGTGGACGCCTTTTGCTTTGTGAATTCATCTTAACCACCTAAAGTTTCGATAAATGCTTCAATTCTGGTTTTAATTCTGGCAATTTCCTGGGTTGGGTTCTCATAATCTACGAGGAGACTAGGAATTCCCTTTGCAGCCAGTTTCTTCCTTATGTGTACGATGTCGTAGAGAATCGGGTCGCAGAACTTTTCAGCATAAGTTATCACCCCTTGCACATTGAACTCATCTATCATATAGCTTATGTAGCGAAGCCTGTCTTCAAGGGGATCTTGAGCTGGACAAGGAGTTCTCTTGAGGTATCTATTAACTAATGCTGAAAGAGGATTTTCCGATTTCTCCACGCTGTTCCAAAAGTATCTTGATCCCGTACATAAATCGTCAGAAACCACGAAACCTCCATACTCTTCTATTATCTTAATCAGATTAAGATCGTAAAGGGCTGTGCCGTTTAAGTGCAGCCTAACATTGCCATGAGTCATGTCATTCCCGAATTCTAGGGCTTCTGCTAGCGCATTAAATTCTGGTTTCGGCATCCACATGCTGGCTAGAACTAGGTGGAAGTAATCTAATGCACTGGTTCTATGTTTGTTGTTTCTGTTTGACATGTAGATGTTTTTGAGCAGATTTCTGGTATGGTTGCACAATTCGATGGTGCTTAACAACGAGTCATTACTAATTTTTGTGTCAAAATTCTCTTCTAAGAAAGTCTTCAATCTCATGAATTCCATTTTCATGAAATCGAACGATAACTCGTTGTTTGTGTTATGTGGCACTCTTAGAAAAAATAGAGGCTTACTGATTTTCTTCTTTAATATATCGTAAATTCTCCACATTGGATCACACGTATGGGCTACTATAAACCCACCGAACAAGTCTTCAAGTTTCAGAATATTTTCTAATGTGGCGCTCGCGAAGGGACACAAGAAACTCGGTGTGAGAGCGCTTGTATTCGCTCCAAGATTTGAGATTCTGTAGGATTGAAGACCTGCGGCAATTATTATCTCTTCAGGAATATTGCTACAGGTGTAGCCGATGACTTTCTTTTCAAGACCCTTGTGTCGGGTTAGTATTGATGTAGGATCCTTACACAGCCCCTTTATTTTCCTTGGTATTTGCATCATTAAGAATAAACAATGAAGTTAGATAAAAACTAGATGTAGCGTGTTCAGTACTGGCTCGAGAAGATTAGAGCAAAGAAAAAAAGAAAAAATAAGAGGGAGTTAATCACTTTCCTTTGAATTTTGGCGTTCTCTTTTCAAAGAAGGCTGAGATTCCTTCAATAATGTCTTCAGATTTCGCGCAGGCTATCCCACCGTCAATCATCATCTTGTTTCCGTCATCCATGCTAATTTCCATTGCCTTCGAAAGAATGCCCTTAGCCAAACGAATCGCTACGGGTGCTTTTGTAGCTAATTGACCTGCAAGATACGTGGCTGATGACTGTAATTCGTCGGGGGAAACAACCTTGTTGACAAGTCCGATTTTTTCTGCTTCTTTTGCGTCGATTCGTTCCCCTGTCAGAATTATTTGGGCGGCTTTGGCTTTTCCAACGAGTTTAGGAATGCGAACACAACCTCCCCAAGATGGAATCAAGCCTATGTTGACTTCGGGGTTTCCAAAACTCGATTTCTCTGAGGCTATTCTCATATCACATGCCGCCGCCATTTCGAGTCCACCACCAAGTGCATATCCATTAATCGCAGCTATCACAGGTTTGTCGAAAGTTTCTATCTTGTCGAAAACTTTTTGACCAAGTTCCATGCGGGCTTTCATGTCAGCTTCGTTTCCCGATCCGGCTTCGCTTAGATCGGCTCCTGCACTAAACGCTCTGCCGCCTCCAGTGATAATGACGCTTCTGATTTTGTTGTCCTTTCTTATTTCTTCAAGCAAGTTGTCTAATTCTGTGAGTAAGCCTTTGCTGAGGGCGTTTAAGGCATCTGGTCTGTTCAATGTTATTATTGCTATGTTTTTTTCTTCTGGAGTTAGGAAACTTGCGGCTTTTTCGTAAATCAGGTATTTGTATTCCATGTTCATCGACCTTTTGCACTTACTTAAACAACGATTTCCATAAAAACCTTCTCATAGATTCAACGACTAACCAAACCAACAGCAGCACATATACGCTTCACTCGCGCAAATTGGAAAAATGCACCTTCTCCCAGCAAAATGAAAATAAGTACAACACAACAAAGATGCATTGGTGGAACAAATGAAACATGAGAAAAACGCTATTCGGTTTGGCTGTTTTCTACCCATTCCAGCCACGCCCGCGGATAAATTGTTGAAAATAGCTAGGGTTAACGAAGAGGCTGGTTTCGATTCTATCTGGGCCCCAGACCACCTTTTGTTTATTCCCCCCGGAATTGTGCCAGAAGCATGGTCCACATTGGCTGCTACTGCAACAGTCACAGAGAAAGCCCTTTTAGGAACTTGCGTAAGCGACCCCCACAGATATCACCCAGCAGTCCTCGCACAAAAAGTTGCTACCGTAGATCAAATTTCAGGCGGTCGCGCGATACTTGGGCTTGGCGCAGGAGAAGCAATGAACTTAGAGCCTTATGGAATAGAGTGGAAAAAACCTGTCTCAAAGTTAACTGAATTTGTAACCATTGTTCGAAAGCTCTGGTCCTGTGAGATGTTTGATTATGAGGGACAGTTTTGGAAATTGGAGGATGCCTTCCTGCAGATTAGCCCTTCCAAAGGCACAGTACCTATATATTTTGGGGCAAACGGTGTACGCACACTTAAGCTAACAGGTCAAATGGCTGATGGGTGGCTTTCAATTCCACTCTCGCCTAAGTTATACGAAAAACGTCTTGGTTTTATAAGAGAGGGTGCTGAAAAAGCAAGCAGATCTTTGAATGACCTTGACATGGGAGTATATCTTTATACCTCCGTTACCGAAAAAACTGAAGATGCTTACAAACAAATTGGCACAATGAAGTCTCAGATAATACCATCGCCGGAATTGTTAAGGGAAGCCGGTTATCATGTTGATCTCCCAGATGAGCTTCAGTCTATATCTTACTTTAAGGCGCTTCTAAACTCTGAATGGATACAGAAGTTTCTAGCTTTCGGCGAAATTATTCCCTTAGAAGCTGCAATTGAGTTCTCTATAGCTGGAACTGTGGAGGATTGCATAGAAAAGATAAACGAATACATAAGAGCTGGTGTTAAACATTTCTTGCTCTTAAATGTGGGACCTGACCCTCGCAGCGTGTTGAGGGCGTACGGAGAAGAGATAATACCATACTTCAAGAACGAATAAAGACATTATCATTGTCCATGTCTCGAATCATCAACGTAAAATCTCTTATACCAATAACTAACATAGCATAGAATCCACTTTGTAGGTGAATAAAGCTATGAAAATTAAAGACATTCAAGTAATTGGCGTTGTAGGCTCAGGAACAATGGGACATGGAATAGCTCAAACGTGCAGCCAAACCGGCTATCAAGTCCACATAATAGACGTGAGCATGGAAATTCTTCAAAAAGCCTTACAATCGATTAAGCAAGGATCATTCGGGCTCGGGAAGCTTGTTGAAAAAGGAAAGCTTAGCAACAATCAAGTTAGCGAAATTATGAAACGAATTAAGACAACAACAGACTACGACGAATTTTCGAAAAATGTCGACATTGTTATTGAAGCTGTTCCGGAAAACCCTGAACTTAAAAAAAAGATTTTTAAGCTCTTGGACGAAAAATGCCCAGAAAAAACTATTCTCGCCTCCAACACTTCAGGCATAATGATAACCGAACTTGCCGCTTCTGTAAAGCGTAAAGACAAATTTATCGGAATGCACTGGTTTAACCCCGCACCTGTTATGCCGCTTATTGAAATTGTCAAAGGCTTCGTAACCTCCAACGAAACCTTAAATCTTGTACTCGAATTTTCAAAAAAACTTGGAAAAATTCCAATAGAAGCCAAAGATGGCCCAGGCTTCTACACAACACGGTTTATCACTGCATATCTCTTTGAGGCGATAAGACTCTTCGAAGAGAGAACGGCAGACATAAAGGGCATCGACGAGATGACGAAGTATGCTTTTA
>SMTZ1_10008297_pt1 | contig 17232 bp, 13 predicted proteins | sample DeeMarSWOR136_30_FD_25667 | JGI IMG/M metagenome (IMG submission 25667)
GAAGCAAAAGCCTTGGAAGCAAAGAAGGGGCTTCTCGTGACGGACAAGGGAGTAATCGCGTCGGGCATTGTTGAGAAGATCCAAGCGGTCTTAAAAAGGGAGGGAATTGTAATCGATATCTTCGATAAGGTAATCTCCGATCCAGATATCGGCTGCGCGGAAGCCTGTATTGAAATGGCGAAGAAGGGTAAGTACGACCTCATCCTTGGGCTAGGGGGTGGCAGTTCCATGGATATCGCATCGGTGGCCTCGGTGATGTGCACGAACCCCGGAACGGTACAGGACTATCTTGGGGTCAATCTGGTGAAGAATCCAGGGATCCCTACGATCCTCATACCTACGACAGCGGGAACAGGTGCGGAGGCAACGCCTAACGCGATTTTGACCGACATCGAGGCGAAGTTAAAGAAAGCTGTCGTAAGCCCTTACATTCTCCCGCGGGTTGCCATCGTTGATCCCCTCCTAACCCTCTCCATGCCTCCTACGGTGACCTCCTCCAGCGGCATCGACGCCCTCACCCATGCCATTGAAACCTATACCTCTAACAATGCAACCATACTGAGCGAGCTTTTCTCCAAGGAGGCAATCATCCGTATTGGTCGCAGCCTGAGAACTGCCGTCGCCAACGGCAATAACCTGGAGGCCCGCTATGATATGTCTATTGGGAGCCTCTATGCTGGGATCGCTATTACCAACGCAGGCGTGACAGCGGTACATGCCCTGGCTTATCCGCTGGGAGGACAGTTCAACGTGGCCCATGGAATCGCCAACGGTCTTCTGCTCCCCTATGTGATGGAATTCAACGTTTTAGGAGACATCCCGAAGTTTGCGGCGATCGCCCAGTTCTTGGGCGAGAAGGTCGAGCACTTTCCGTTACTGGAACAGGCATACCGAGCGGCAGAGTCCGTGAAGGCTCTCTATAGTGACTTAAAAATCCCTCAATCTTTGACGGAACTTGGGGTTCCAGGAGACACCATTCCGGAGATGGCCAAGGCGGCCATGAACGTAACCCGTCTTATAGCGAATAACCCTAGGGAGATGACGGTTGCAGATATTGAGAGGATTTACGAAAAAGCCCTCTGATGGCCATGTAGTTTTTCGCCCTTTTTGAGAAGCTATCGGAGAAAATAGGTCAGAATCGAATTAAAGGAACCAATCTCGCCTCAAGAGATGCTTCGGATACTTGCATTTCACTATTGACAGGGGGATAAAGGGGAGGAATGTCGATGTTTGGATACCAGGGGAAATTACTGAGGGTGGATTTGACCAGGCAGAGGACCGAAGTTGAAGATTTGGATCGGAGGTTATTGGAGAAATACGTGGGTGGCGTTGGGATCGAGGCGAAGATCCTTTACGAGGAGACGACTCCTGCCACGGAGCCCCTCGGCCCGGAAAACGTGCTCATGGCGGTCACCGGCCCTTATACGGGAACGTCTGTTCCTGCGTCCAGCAGGCACCATATGATGGCCAGATCTCCCCTTACGGGAATCTTAGGGGAAGCGAATGTGGGGGGATCATGGGCTGTACAGTTCAAAAAGACTGGATTCGACGGGATCGCCATCACGGGGAAATCGGACCATCCCGTCTACCTTTGGGTCCATGACGGGGGAGTGGAGGTTCGCGATGCTCGACCCGTTTGGGGGAAGGACTCTTATGAATCAGCAGCCTTGCTTAAGTCAGAGACATCGGAAAAGGCGACCGTGGCGGTGATCGGTCCTGCTGGCGAAGGGCTTGCCAGGGTAGCCAGCATTCCTCACATCGACCGCATCGTGCGAGCAGCGGCCCGCACGGGTCTCGGTGCGGTGATGGGGTCCAAGAATCTGAAGGCCATGGTGGCATATGGGACGAAGGATCTCCCCCTGGCGAAACCGGATGCTTTACAGGGGGATCTAAGAACGATCCTTCCCCATGTCCGACAATCGACAGAGGCCTTTGGAAAATATGGGACTTCAGGTGGGATCGACAACTACGAGAAGATCGGGAATTTTCCGATCCAGAACTGGAGGGAAGGCAGATGGGCCGGTGCCAGCAAGATCTCCGGTGTGACCATGCACGATACGATCCTTACGGGAAGGAAGGGTTGCCTTCGATGTCCCATTTCGTGTGGTCGCCACATAAAGATTTCAGAGGGACCGTATGCCCCGCTGGAATGCGAAGGGCCGGAATATGAGACCATTGGGACCCTGGGGGGCGAGTGCATGGTGGATGACCTGGCTGCTATCTGCAAGGCCAACGAGCTGTGCAACCGGTACGGCCTGGATACTATCTCAACGGGGTCCATCATTGCCTTTGCCATGGAGGCTTATGAGAAGGGGATTCTTACCCGAAAGGATACGGAAGGTATCGACCTCGTCTGGGGGAACGGCAGTGCTCTGGTGGAAATGGTGCACAAGATGGGGAAGAGGGAGGGTATTGGGAGATTAATGGGGGAGGGGGTCAAGAGGATGGCGGAGGCCTTGGGGAAGAATGCAGTGGAGTTTGCCATTCATGTGAAGGGGTTGGAGCCATCGGCCCATGACCCCAGGCGGTTTTTCAGCCAGGCCCTCTCTTACGGGACCGCGGCCAGAGGGGCGTGTCACAACGCCAGCTGGAGCCACCCGTATGAACTTTCACTATTTATGCCCGAGATAGGGATTCCGGAACCTCAGGATCCGTATCAGGTCGAAGGCAAGGCGGAGTTTACGGCTAAACTCCAAGATCTGATGTCCATGATGGATACTTTGATCCTCTGTCGGTTCACCCAGGTTGGAAAAGCCGTGAACATCACCAACATGCTGGGGTGGCTAAACTTAATTACCGGGTGGGACATTGATATCCCGGAGTTCATGAGGATCGGTGAGCGGATTTTCAATTTGAAGAGGCTCTACAACACGCGATTAGGGGTCAGTCGGAAGGACGACTTTTTGCCATCGAGGTTTTTGACGCTGAAGAGAACAGGTGAGGAGTTAACCAATCAGCTTCCTCCCATGGGAAGGCTCTTGGGCGATTACTACGCCTATCGAGAATGGACTGAGGATGGGATCCCGACGCCGGGGAAATTAGAGGAACTGGGTTTGGAGGACCTTTAGGGAGTGAAATGGGACGGAGGAGTGACATGGATTCGAGAAATGTAGGTTTCCCGGAATTTGATCTCTCCGGAAAAGTGGCCATTGTTACCGGAGCGGGCAGAGGCATGGGTTATCACATCGCCTTGGCTTTAGCCAAATACGGGGCCGATCTTGTTGTCTGTAGCCGAACTACTTCAGAATTGGAAGGGGTAGGGGATGAAATTGAAAAACTCGGACGCCGGGTTTTAGTCCAGCAGATGGATGTCCGGAAAATCCCGGAAATCCATACTATGGTGAATGAAACGGTAAGGGCGTTTGGCCATATCGATATCTTAATCAATAATGCGGGAATCAACCTTCCTCAATGGGCAGTGGATGTGACAGAAGAGGCTTGGGATACCATCGTTGACACCAATCTCAAGGGCCTCTTCTTCTGTGCCCAAGCGGTGGGAAAGGTGATGATCGAACAGAAAAAGGGAAAGATCATCAATATTTCTTCCCAGGCGGGGAGTGTGGGGATCCCCTATCGAGCTGCCTATTGCTCAAGCAAAGGGGGAGTCAATCTCCTCACCAAGGTTTTGGCCATCGAATGGGCCAAATATAACATCAAAGTAAACGCCATTGCTCCCACGTTCATTGAAACCCCCCTCAGTAAGATCATGTTCCAGCAGAAAGAGGGCTTTCGGGAGTTTGTTTTGGGAAACATTCCCTTGGGTCGTATAGGGAAACCCGAGGATGTGGTTGGGGCGGTCATCTATCTTGCATCCGATGCATCCGATTTGGTGACCGGGCATGTCCTTTTGATCGATGGGGGTTGGACTGCTCATTAAACAAAAGCCCCGCAGTAAATGATGGGATCGAGTGATAAAGAAGGGTGGGAGATAAATACCTACACGGCCTGATGAGGTGAATGAAGGTGTAAACTTCCTCTTTCTTCGCTCCAACACCAATGAACACCAAAGTAAGGAGGGCAGCACGATGAACCTAAAGGGAAGGATTATTGATTTGAGCCAGGAAATCTATACAGGGATGCCGGTCTATCCTGGCCACGCCAAGACCGTAATTTGGGAGCACATGTCGCACGAAGAATCTGGGCGCACGATCGGGACAGAGTTTTCGTATCAAGCGAGCGGGATCATGATGTGCGATCACGGGCCGACTCACATTGACTCCGTCAGTCATCTCTCGACTGACCCGAATGCGCCTTCAGTGGATGAGATTCCTTTGGAGAACTGCGTCACATCGGCCATATGCATTGATGTGAGTGATGTGCCTCCACAGACACAATTTGGGCCCGAAAAGATAGAGGCCGAGCTCAAACGCTGGAAACTCGATATACGCACAGGTGATACCGTGTTGTTTTACACGGGCCACTACGACCAATACTACGGGAAGCCTGAATACTCCACGCACCAGCCGGGACTGACCAGAGAAGCCACGGAGTACATCATCGACAAAGGCGCTATTAATTTCGGCGTGGACAATACGAGCCCGGACATGTGGCTGGACAAGACCTACCCATGTCATATGGTTTGCAGAGAGCGTGAGGTTACCCACATGGAAAACCTCTGCAATCTAGACAAGTTACTCGGGAAGCGCTTCACCTTCATCGCCTTGCCCTTAAAAATCCGGAAGGGCACTGGCTCTCCATTGAGGGCGATCGCTATAGTCCCCGAAGGGGAGGACATAGATTGGGACCTCAGCACTGAATAGGGTATAAGGGGCGTGGGCCAACCGAATCGTTTTCTCTGGAGGGCATAGAAATGCCTATCTACCATATTGCAGAAATGAAGAAGGAGCATCCTAAGCTGAATCCCAAGATGATCCTCCAGGCCGCCACAGGGGAGTTTATGAAGGCCGGAATTGTGACCAAACCCGAAGGTGAGGGCCCCCCGCTCCATATGCACCCGAACGAGGAGCAATTTACGCTGATTTTGGAAGGGAAGCTTCATTTGATTCTAGGAGATGAGGACTGCATTGTGGAGCACGGCGACTTGATCCATATTCCGCGCTCTACGAATCACCGTAGCCGTGCTGTAGACGGCCCGGCCACATTTTTCACGGTCAAATCTCCTGCGGGAACTGGTGACCTCAATCAGGACTACCATCAGGCTGAGGGCGCAGAGAAGGCTGAAGAAAAATATCCTGGAAGTAAATAAGAGAAACCGATTAAGCGTATCTGTTTGCGATCTTTAGGGTCTCACCGAGCCTCTGTAACCTCGGGATCAGCCCGGTATCAGGGGACATATTATTTTTCGGTTAGGCTGGAGCCGAGGTTAACTTTTTGGAGGTGAGACGTTTCTTTGTTTTGGATCTTATCCCAATGAGGTGGAAGAAAGGGGGCAAGGATTCGAGGATTCAAGGATCTATTTTCTAAAGAGTGATTTCAGACCATATAATTCTTCTTTTGGAAATCCCTTTGGTAACTCTCTGGACTCCCAAACATAATCGATAAGACTTCTGCCAAAACTTCAACTCTCTGTAATGTTTAATCATTTCACTTGAATCCTTGGACCCTTGACCCCTGGAATCCTTCTAGGAGCACCAACTTTTTTGGGGATGTCCCGTTGTTTTTATACGTGGCGGTTCAAGGAGTTGTCTAAAATTACGGCTTCTAAACACATTGAGTTGGAAAATACGGATCAAATACTGCTCAAAGGCAGGGGGGGTTACGTTGGAGGTTCCTCATCCCGTCGACAGCGGAGCCTTTCCCGACCAAAGCCGGCTCGGCAACGGTCGCAGCTCGTGCACAACACGGGATCCCAACGCCCATCGCGAATCTTCGACACGAGGTCGGGCTCGGAAATGAAGGGCCGGGCAAGGGAGACAAAATCGGTCCATCCCGCCGTTACGATCTCCTCCATGAGCTTGGGGGAGCGGAGACCCCCTACGAGGCTGAGGGGTAGTTGACCCACCCTGGCGCGGACGGCCCGGGCGTAAGGCAGGAAGTATGCCTCCTTCTCCCTGGAGAGAATATCCCGGCGATCTGCGCCCACTTCCTTCGTGGGAATCCCTCCGCTAACCTCGATAGCGTCTATCCCCGCCTCGGCCAGGCAGCCGGCAACGGACGCACCATCTTCGACTGACAACCCCCCTTCAGCATCATCTTTTACTCCGAGTTTCACGGCCACGGGATAATCGGGGCCAACCGCCTTGCGGATGGAACGATAGACTTCCTCCAGGAAGCGAGAGCGCCCTTGAGTTCCTTTTCCCCATTCGTCGAGTCTCCGATTGGTGAGGGGGGAGGTGAAGAGGCTGATCAAATATCCATGACCCCCATGGATGAGGACCCCATCGAGGCCTGCTTCCCGGGCGCGGGCCGCGGCCCGGGCAAAGGATTCTATGATTTCCCGGATTTCTGATGAAGCCAATTCCCGGGCAAGGGCGCCGGTTAAGGGATGAGGCACGGCAGAAGGCCCCATAGGATCTGCGTATCCCTCCTGAACCCGGCTTCCACCGTGGTTGAGCTGGGCAAAGACGTAACACTCATGTCGGTGGATGACTTCGCCCAGGCCCCTAAGGCCCGGTATGAGGCTATCTTCGTGGATCCCCGTCATCCGGGAATGAGCTCGACCCTGGGGGTGGACGAAGGCATGGCCCAGGAAGATGCAGGCTGCGCCACCCCGGGCCATAGCCTCATAGAATTCCAGCATGGGCGGGGTTACTTCCCCATTGGACCCGGCCATGCTCTCCGCAGTTGATGACTTAATGAAGCGATTCTTGAGCACCAAATTCCCGATAGCCTTTGGCTCAAAAAGGATTGACATAGTTTCCCTTTCCACCATTGCCCTCGAGGTAAATCATGCATGGGCATGGCCGGTCGATGGCTTACTTCTTTTCGCCATAAATCTCGGGGTTGAAGATGACCGGGGGCGTTTTCCCTTCTATAAAAGCCAATATTCTGTCCACAACCACATTCGCCATGAGCTCGCGTTTTTCGGCTACCCCGCTTCCTATATGCGGAGTCAACACCACATTTTTTAGGTTAATGAGTTCTTTTGGTAAATGTGGATATGGCTCACCTTCGAACACATCTAACGCAGCACCCGCAATCATCTTTGAACGAAGTGCGCGAATGAGGGATTCTTGATCCACCACGGGTCCCCGAGAAGTATTAATGAGAAAAGAAGTGGGCTTCATCAAAGAGAATTCCCTATCACCTATCATATGATGTGTTTCGGGGGTATATTTAGGATGCAGGGATACGAAATCAGATTCCTTTAACAGCTCTTCAAGGGAGACATAGGTGATGACGCCAAGACGGCTTTCAATCTCTTGATACTGCTTCCGGGAATAATAGAGGATTTTCATACTAAATCCTCGTGCCCTGCGGGCCACTGCTTCCCCAACCTTTCCCATGCCTATGATACCCAAAGTCTCCCCATATACCAGGGATCCCATGAGATACATGGATTGGCACCCTGGAAATATCCCAGCGCGGGCCAACTTGTCCCCTTCTACGATTCTACGGGCAACGGCCAATAGAAGAGCCCATGTCAAATCCGCTGTTTCCTCAAAGATAGCATCCGCAGGGATACCAGTTACAGGCATCTTCCGCCCAGTTATGGGGATCTTCCGGCGGTTTGCTTCTTTTACATCTATTGCCCCTGGTGAAGATGCCATAGTAGCAATCAGTTTCAAGTTGGGATTGGCAGCTATCACCTCTGCGTCGACTATGTCCCCCAAACGACAAAATAGGTAATCATTTCTGCTTACGCCCTTGATCAGATCTTTTTTGCTAATTGTCCCGGATGAATCGGGATGCACTTCGATATCCATGGCCTTTCTTAGCCTTTGTAGAGCCGATTCTTGAATGGGTTGTGTGATGAAGATCTTTGGTTTGGCCATCTTCCCCTCCTTGGTGCCGCACCAACACCTCATCCTTTCGAGCTTGCTTCCTCGCAGCGATCAATTCTTTGACTTGCTGCGCTGTAAGCTCCAATCTACTATTCTTCGCCCTTGACCTTCATAAATAAGGCTTGCAGAGAATCTCGTGTACGCGGATGTCAAAGAAGTTCTGAACATTAACCGGGGTGAGGACGACGGCAGTATCCGCTCCCTTCCCCGATCCCGCGATGGCGACGCATGGTTCCCCCACCTTTACGAGCCCTGCATCAGCCGCCATGAGGGAGATCTCCAAACAAACCTTGAAACCCTGCCCAAGGGTCTTAAGGGCAAGAGCAATGATCTCATCCAGTTGGTAAGTCTCTAGTTTGTTGCGGACCGCGCGGTTAATTCCCGCAAAGGCGTGTATGCAGGTGAGGATCTTTCCTCCATCTCCCTCTATGGCTGCCCGATTCTCGGGGGTTAACCTCTGGAGATTCGGTTCCCTGAATCCCGTGGAATGAGTCACGGCCACGGTTTCAAGCCCTTTGAACCGCTTAACGGCCTTAGCTCCAGTCTCTCCCTCAACTGTGGCCACGATCATCGTTCGGATTCCAAGCTCCCTGGCCCTCGAATCTGCGATCTCCAGTGTTCTGTCAGTGTTTGCCGGACCTGGCTTGTCGAAATACCAGGTCTGAACAATTTGCTCTCCCATCGCTACCTCCTTATCATTCGTTGTCTATCGGTTAGCAAAAAGTTACGAGGTCGTCTGTTTTTATTCCTGGATATGAATTTGGGACCTCAGCCAGCCACATCTCCTAAGCACCTGAGCTCTGTGGTTCCTTTTCCAGTTCCTTCTGCCACGGCTTAGGCCTCAATGAAAAATAGAGGGCAAGTACTATACCCACGAGAAGCCCCACGGAAATCGGGCGAGTCAACACAAAGGAAATGGGTGATCCATGGGATACGATGATCATGTCCCTAAAACCATTTTCGCAAATAGGACCTAAGATAATCCCCAAGAGTGTTCCAGCCGGCGAAAATCTATGCTTGTTCATGAGGTATCCAAGCAACCCAAAACCAAACATAAACCACACGTCGTAAATATTATTGCTGCCGGCATACACTCCAATAACGCTAAAGATGAGAATCAAGGGTCCTATAAGCCCCCGTGGAAACAGGGTCAAGTATGCCATGGTACGGGCAAGAAATACGGCAATAAATCCCATGGCAATATTCGCGAAGATAAATCCCCACATGATCGTGTAAATAACCTGTGGTGAATTCTTGAAGAGGCGCATTCCCGGCTGCAACCCATGAATCATCAACGCACCCAATATGACTGCGGCGGAAATACCACCAGGAATACCCAGAACAAACATGGGAACGAGGGAAGTACCGGTAACGCCGTTATTAGATCCCTCAGTGGCGGCTAAACCTTTCATTTCACCTTTGCCGAATTGATCTCCGGGCTTGGCTCTCCGTATTTCCTCAGCATACGCGATCCACTGCGCAACACTGCCTCCGGCGGCAGGTATTACACCCATAATGAGCCCGATAATCCAACCACGCATCAAGGACCATTTAACATAGAGGATTTCAGATAATTTTGGCCATATGTTCCAGCTTAATTTTTTTACCCCCGAAATGGTCGCTGTTACTTCCCCCTCGGTGAGTTCCAGCCCTTGAGCAAAGGCAAAGAGGCCGATGATGGCGGGCATGATATCTAACCCCGACTCTAAGCCAACGATACCAAAGGTGTACCTGGGAAAGCCTGAGTATGTATCTATCGCCACAGTGCTGAGGAAAAGGCCTAAAAGTCCGGATATCAATCCTCGAATAACTGAACCAAAGGAGACGGAGGCAATTGCCGTCAATCCCAGGAGTGCGACCAAAAAATACTCCGCGGGTCCAAACAATAATGAAACCCTTGCCAGGGGAGGGGCAAGAAGCAATAATACAATACCGCTGATTAAACCTCCAACAACCGAGGCGAACGTTGAGATTCGAATCGCCTGTATGGCTTTGCCTCGTTTTGTCATTTCATAGCCTTCGATAGCCGAGGCCGCGGAAGCAGACGTCCCAGGGGCTCGCATGAGTATGGCCGAAAAAGATCCACCGTAAATTCCCGCTGCAAAACAGGATACGAGTAGTATCAAGGCGGTCTCGGGAGGCATATTAAATGAGAGAGGGATCATCAAGGCAATTGCCATAGGAGGATTAAGCCCGGGTATTGCACCAACAACAAGCCCGACGATCACTCCTAAGAGCATGGCGAAGATATTTTGTCCGGATATCGCGTTGATTAAATAGGGCAGTGCTTGCTCTCCAAACATTATTTCTTATACTCCTCTGCCTGGAATCAAATTTTAAATTTAAAATTATGTTGAAAAAAACATAATTTGATTCAAACAGATGATCTCGTAAAAAGTCATAAATCAGACGGCACAGTAAAAAGCTCCAGATGCAAGGCGCGCGAATCTATAGGAATGAGGCGTACTTACCAGTACGCCGAATGGCAGCTGGATTTTTTACGAAGCCGTCAAAACAGAATACCCCTCGGCAAATTTGCCTTTAAGAATAATACAAAAAAGGCATACATTGAGGGGAATAAGATAATTCCCGTTAGAAAAACCGTTCGATATTGTCTTATCCCTACGGCTAAGGTAGCAATAACCAAGAAAAGGATTGCCGAAGAGAAATAACCAATTATAAATATCGACCATATATGAAGGCATACCAAAATGCATAAAAGGAGGGGCTTTATTCTACTATAGCTCAAGTCGAATCGTATCCTTTCCCTCAAATCCGGCTTTTTGCTGATAAAGGAGTTAATGATCATGATCAATGATAAAAAAATGGTTCCCCCTGCAGCAAAGAGGGGAAATGATCCTCCTCCGGCAGGGAATTCCAGGGCAATCCATCCAAAATAGACAGAAAGGCAAATGCAGAGGGCACCCGTTATCCTGTCTCCCCAGTACTTCCGCATTCCGCTCCTCCCCTTTACATTTATGTAATCAAGATTTTCCGTTTTTGATTGAGATCTCCTTTTCAGCCCCGTCCTGGGTCCTCAAACACGGACTTTTCGCGAGGCCCGCAGCTTGTGGGTCCCACCATTTTGGGGTGAAACCCACAAGCAATTACGGTTTTACTATTTTTCCGCTTCCCAAAATTTGACCTCTCCGACCATGTTTCTTGCCTTATTCAAGAGTGCCCAGAGGTCGTCACCCGTCTTGAACAGGAGGGCGTTCTTATTTCGGATCTCCTTCATGACATACTCTGGGGTCTTAATAGCCCGTTCTATAGCTGCCAGGTAAACCTGTCGCTTCTCTTCAGGCAAGTTCGGTGCAGTGGCAAGGGTTCGCCCAGCATATGAGATGTTCATCTGGCCAGTTACCTCATGGAACGTCCGGGTTGCGGGCAGTTGAGCCCATCTCTCGTGGTGTAATACACAGATAGGTTTAAGCTTCATTTCAAGCATATAGGGTACGTAATAACCCACGTTGCCCGCAACGGCGTCGGTATGCCCTCCGATAACCTCCGCGATCTTCTTGCCATCGCTATTTGCGTAAACCTTTCTCACTTTGAAGCCCGGTATTTTTTTCTCCGCAAAGGCAATACCCATATGATCGTCGGATCCAACGGCGGTGGTACTCATGACAATCTCATTCGGATGCGCCTTCACATACGCGAGAAATTCCTTCAGGGTTTGGAAACGCTCGTCATTATCTCTCACCGCCCAGATGCACGGGTCATAGGAGTGCCACGCGAGGAAACCGAAAGATTCAAGGGTTTCCTTTCTCTTCATACGCGGATCCATATAGGATAGGACGTGGGGGAGATTGATGACGCCGAGTATATGATCGTCTTTTTTTGCATCCCACTTTGCCATTTGGGACCAAGCGACCCATCCGCCACCGCCAGAGATGTTTATCACGTTCACAGGGACTCCCAGTTCCTTGGAGAGATAAGGAGCGAATAAACGCGTGGTTCGATCTGCCCCGCCGCCGGGCTTAAAGGGGACGACAATTTGTACCGGCTTGTTTGGGAACTTTTCAGCGGCAGCTGCCAATTGCCCGGTCATACCGACCATCAAGAAGGAAGCTACCATGAGGGACACGATGACCAGATTCTTCTTTCCTCTTACTTTCATTTTATTCTCCTTTTTTAATGGTAACTCCGTTTGTTAAAACTCTGTGGCCTACTACTGAATCAGCTTAATGCCCTCAAGCGCGGACGTGAGTTTTATACTCACCGTTTCTGTCGCTTTCGAAGTATCCGTGACAACTCGCTCTGTCCCCAGGGGGTCCACGCTCACGGGATTCCCACCACGCTTTCGCGTGCGGTCCATCCCGGATCAGCCAGCAGTACGTGCCCTTAGCCGCCGGTGGTGTGGGGGCTGCAACGTTTATCACAATCCGATAGGGAGCCCATTGCATTGCTACACCCCTTGTGGCCAGCTTAAACCCTAACATACAATAGTATTTTGTAAATAGGGAAATTACCGACTATCCTGTTCGCCACTATGCCTATCTATCCCGATGAATTTACATTTTTCCGAATTTTTTCAGAGACGGCCTCAGCAAAGGCTGTCGTTGATGAGTCTCCCCCCAGGTCATAGGTTCGCACTTTCCCCTCGACTAACACATCCTTCAACGCCTGCTCTATCTGTAATCCGGTTCCGTTCTCTCCCAGATAGTCAAACATCATCTTTCCAGCCAGTATCGCAGCACTTGGATTGACAACATTTTTATCCGCGTATTTGGGTGCTGTTCCGTGAATTGGCTCAAAAACACCCATGGAGTCACCGATATTACCGCTGTAGGCAAATCCCATCCCACCGATGACCCCAGCTCCCACGTCGCTCAAAATGTCGCCATTCGCGTTTTCTGCGAATACGATATCGAACCGTTCCGGGTGCATGACGATTTGCATGGCACACGCATCGATGGTCATATCGTCCGCATCAACCCCGGGATACTCCTTCGCAATCTCGTAGAACATTTGCCTCATCGGTTCATCCGTGTAGATGAGGACATGGGCTTTGTGGGTGAAGGTGATCTTTTTACGCCCCTCTTTCATGGCGAACTCGAAACAGAACCTGAGGATTCGTTCCATGCACTTCGTGGTAAATACCCGTAAATTCACATGATAGTCCCCGTCAATCCAGCCCAGCCCCCGATAGAGACCTTCGGTGTTTTCCCTGAGCACGATTAAATCTGCGTTCGTGTGTATCGCCTTTGTGCCCGGCAATGATTTGATTGGACGCACATTGGCATATAAATCAAAGCCCAACCTGAACCCCATAAGCACGGCTACGGTATGCGGGTTTCCTGCCGCCCCAAAGAGAACAGCATCCGTCTGTTCGATTCCGTCAATAGTTTCCTTGGGAAATGGGTCTCCGTATTTCGCAACAGCCGCCTCACCGGTATCCATCTTCATAAAATCCAGGGTGAATTCCTCTGCCGTGTCATTCACGGTATCCAAAACGATCTGGGCCGCCTTGATGACGTCTCTGCCAATGCCGTCACCAGGAATGATGCCAATCTTATACTTCTTTTTCATGCTCAATCTTCCCCATCCTTATCGTTTAAACCCTTCTTGTCGCTGTATTTCGTGTGGAGGGGCACTGACACATTTCCACATGCACCAGTACCAGGTGACTAGAGAACAGTAATTTCCTTAGGAATTTTATGTAGGCACTCACTCACACCCGTTTCCGTCACGATGTAATTGTCACAAACTATGGCAGTAGCCTTCTTTGAGAGGACCGCAGGATGCGGCGCAATGTTCATCCCGGCCTTGATCTTCATCGTTTCCCCCGGTTGAAATGCGGGTCTTTCAACCAGGTCATACCCCTGACTGTGGGAGTAAAGCCTGGTCTCCTCCGGATATCCTCGGCTTCTTAAGAATTCGTTATTGGCCTGGAGCATTTCCATTGGATCCGCCCCGGGTTTCAGCATGTCAAGGGTTACCTTCTGTGCTGTTTTCACCACCTCAAATTGTTCGTGCAACTCCTCGGGGATCCGGCCTATACAAGCGATTCTGTGCAAATGGGTATAATACCCGGCAGCATCAATTGCCTCGATGAGAATCCCCACCTGGTCCCCGTCCCTTAATTCACGGTTCATGGCATGAATGGAATCGTAAGGAAACGCATTCCCTGCCGGGGCAGAACCCATGAGGATGAATTGTTGTTCACTTCCAAGCATCCTGCACTTTAACCTTCCCATCGCGGCGACTTCAAATTCCCTCACCCCCGGTTTGATCGCTTCGAAACAAGCCTTCATCGCCTCATCATGAAGATAGGCGCTTTCTTTGATCCGCTCGATCTCCTCGGGGCTCTTGATTGCCTTAATCTCGTCGATCTCATCCGTCATGTCGACAAATGTCGCGCTTGTGAGATGCTCCCGTACATACCTGGAAAACCCGGCGGTCATCGCCCCTTCGTTTACAAAAGAGATGCGGCAGTTCTTATAGGTCTTCAGCTCTTCCACCACCTTTTCGGCATCAAAAGTACAGGTGAAATTTAACGAGAGCATAATTGGGGTGCTCAGCCGTTTCCCAACCCCTCTTAAAAGCCACTCTGGAGGACCGACCAGCGCAGGATCACTCGAACCGTGCCAGATGGTTGTCATTTCATCGGAAACCGGGAAAATCACGGTCACCGGGTAGCTATGGACCGCCGGCATATCCGTAAACCATTTGACATATCCCCCCAAATAGTCGGTGTTGTTCTGAATGAGTAAGAAATCTATCCGCTTTTCCTTCATCACATCACGGGTTGCCTTCCATCTTCTCTCCAGTTCCTCCGTGGAGATAGGGTGGATTACCTTTTGCCCCAATAAACCAGCATCCATTGCCGAGCTCCTTTCTCCCTAAGATTGTCCGCAGGACATAAGTGGAATATGTCGGACATATAATCGAATTATTTGTGGTTGTCAACTCTTTTTTCATATGGACAATCGAGTTATCTGTTCCTGTCTTTTTTGTTAAAATTTCCGATTGAAATCTTCCATTGAAGGGGAAATCCATTGTGCGCGGTAAGGCCGGACCGTCATTGGGGACCTTGAAAGTGCAGGGTGATTTCCAGGGATTTTTCTTCCCTTCGAACAATAAGCCTTCCCGTATCTCCGAACCTTTTCTGGCTGAGAAGGTACAACAGGTCAAAAGACTCCTGGAGGCCTTCGCCGTCCAATGAGACTAAGATATCCCCCGGTTGAATCGCCGCCTTGGCTGCGAGAGATCCCTCCAACACCTTGGTCACCGTCAGATTCCCCCCCGCCTCTTCGAACATCAAGCCCAGGCGGACCTTTCCCCTCTTCAAATCTTCATAGGTTACCACCCAGAAGAAATCGGCCGGGATAAGGGGGATTTCAGGGATACTCACGTCCATGAGACGGTCCTTCTTATCCTCCGGGATGGAGACTTCCACGGGCAGCACGATGGAATAGGCAACTGGCAGTCGGCGAAACACCCTCCGTGGTATTCCGAACCCATACCGGACGTGATTTCCCCCCGCCAAAACGACTACTTTCTTATTGCGTCCGTCTTCCGTGGACAGATAATTCGCCACCGTTTCGGCCATCATCTCATCCCAGAGCACGTATACCTGATAAAAAATCTCGAAGGATTTGGCCGAGGTGGAAGGGTGAGCTTTATAAAAAGCCTCTACCAGTCTACGGTGGTGGGGGTCTGAGAGGTCCATATCGGGGAGCTGATTCTGCCATTCCTCCGGGAGGCCATGTAATCCGTGGTTTCTCACTTCTTTTACCAGTTCGGAGGAGGCATTTAAGGCCAAAAGGGGAATATGTCCTTCCCGGATATAATCGAGAATAGCTTTGTAGTAGCCATAATCCATCGACCATTTTACATACCATTGACTCTCTCTGAGAAACCTCCTCTCGTTCAGCTCACCCCTTGACCAACGTTCCATCACCTCTTGATGAGGCCTCTGGAACATCTCCATTCCCACTGCCACCTGGCCGGGGAAACGCTCGGCCAGTCCCCTGATGATTTCCAGCTGGACCTGGTGGGCCCGCACATTATCGTGGGTTTCGCCGACGTAAATGATTCGTGACCCCCCGATCATATCCAGCAATTGGGCCTTGGTGACCCTGATGCCGGTGGGAACGTGGAATATCTCGCCCTCCGTTGCCCCTTTCAGTGCCCCATAGGGATTTTCGAGGGAAAACTTCGGGGTCTTGACGCATCCAGCAATAAAGGCCATGAAAAAAGCTATTCCCCCCACCCATACCTTTTTGGATGCCCTAGGGTAAGGCACTCATTTCTTCTCCTCTTAAAAATAGCACTTTCCTTCCCACCGTGTCTATTCTTTATATTTGAGGTATTTCGCCCTTTTGCGTTCCGTACGGTTATCGCTTGAAAGCCAACCCTTTCTTATCCTATACTCTTTCCATTTCCAAAGGAATCTTTTCATTTTTTTCGATGCCACACTCATTTACGCAGTTACTGTTTGAGCTTTCCTTGATCTTAACCGCAGCTAAGCTTGGCGGTCTTGCTGCGCGCAAGGTCCGTCTCCCCGTTGTCTTAGGAGAGCTATTTGCTGGAATAGTCCTCGGAAACATGGCCCTTTTGGGGTTTGGTTTCTTTGAGGCGTTAAGAACCGATCCAAGCTTGGCCACCTTGGCAGAGTTGGGGGTAATACTGTTGATGTTTGAGGTCGGGGTTGAAAGTACCGTCCCCAAGTTATTGGCCGTGGGACGGTCCGCTCTCATGGTTGCCATCATCGGGGTGATTGCTCCGTTTCTGCTCGGTTTCGCCATGGTTCGGATATTCTTTCCATATTTATCCCTTTGGGTCGATGTATTTCTCGGCGCCACGCTCTGCGCAACGAGTGTGGGTATATCCGCCCGGGTTTTGAAGGATCTTGGTAAAGTCCAAACACAGGAGGGCCGGACCATCCTCGCCGCGGCTGTTGTTGATGATGTCCTGGGGTTGATCGTCCTCGCTGTGGTTGCGGCCATCATAAGTTCTCCTCAGGCCGCTGCAGGCATTGGGATAAAGATTGTCGTGATGAGCGCCAAGGCCTTTGGGTTTTTGGTAGTCGGCATTATTCTGGGTGTTACCTTCAGCAAGAAACTCTATCGCTGGGCAGCAAAACTCGAATTGAGCGGAATGCTGCTGACCCTTTCTTTGACGCTGTGCTTCGCCTTTGCATACCTGTCCCGTCGATTCGGTTTGGCCCCCCTTGTCGGGGCCTTTGCTGCAGGGCTTATCCTGGAGCCGGAGCATTCCCTGGTTTTTAAGTCTCAGGAGCGTGATAGACTTGAGCACCTGCTTTTGCCCCTTTCAACGCTCTTCGTCCCCATATTCTTCCTTCACATGGGCATGCAGGTAG
>SMTZ1_10003974_pt1 | contig 17223 bp, 16 predicted proteins | sample DeeMarSWOR136_30_FD_25667 | JGI IMG/M metagenome (IMG submission 25667)
TGCCGTATTTCTCCGAAGGCCCTCACGAGCATGTCAAGCCGTTTTGTTTTATGTATCCTGCCCAAATTGCCGATTGCAAGGCTATTTTCTAGTCCATGCTCGGACTTTATCCGGCCTATTCTCTCTAGGTCATCTCCCTGTCCATATTCGTATCCGTTATACACGATCCTCACCCGCTCCTCAGGAAAGCCCTTGCCCACAATGATTCCTTTTTCCTCCTCGGATACGGCGATAAGGAGATCGGCCTTTCTCCTGGATATGGAGGCAGAAAGCCTGTAATTGATCATCCTTGAGAGAAGCGACCCCTGATGGGCAGAGAGGTGGAAGATGATCGGTGTTTGGGGGAGGACCTTCCGCGAGAAAGAGACGAACTCGTGAGCCGCATGAACATGCACGATGTCTATTCCATGGGTAACGTGTATCGCAGTCAGTTTTTCTTTAAAGGCCCTGATCTTTGCCGGAAAGTAGCCCTTGATCTCTGGAAAATCTATGTACTGTATATTGAGTTTGAGGAACTCCGGGAGTATCTTTCCCCGCGGTGCGAGAAGCACACAATTATATATGTTTTGAAATCCCCTGAGGAGGGTTAGAACGTGTTTTTCGGTACCCCCCTCAGCCATGTAGGGAAGGATATGAACAACGGTATGCATAGAATTCTCACCTTGGGAAGACAGCACTCGATCAATACTCCTTATCAGAGAACACTTCTGCTGTGAATGTGAGAATCTCTGTTCCGCGTTTCCTCCAGCAGTCGCCAGGGAGGCCCGCCTTGTAGCACGTGTGCTCTAGAAAGGTATTCCGGTCCCATCCCTGCTCGGTCGCTACCTGGGGGAGAAGAAGCCCCGAGTTGAATCCCCGTTTGATGATGATCCCATGCTTCCCCACTTCAATCGTGTTCACGTCGGTTGTTTTTTCGAGGGGAGACATAACCGAGATTTCTATATCTATCTCATCATACTCACCGGGCGTCAATCCAGGGAAACGGGGGTCCTGAAAGGCAGCAGCAATCGCCATCTCCTGTACCGTCTTATACAGGGGCTTGATGGCCTCCACGTATCCGATACAACCTCTCAGTGAGCCTTGTTTATGCAGTGTCACAAATGCACCTCTGGGCTCTTTCAGCGTTTTGCTTATCGGATTAAAGGACGGCAGGTTTTTTCCATGCAGTCTCGCATGAATGGTATCCCTCGCAAGTTTCAGGAGTGAACTCCTCTCCTCTTTTGTGAGCATTCCATAATCCTCCTTTCGAACGGGTGGACATTATCAGTATACTTTGAATTAAAAATCTTGTCGAGAGAATAGAAGAAGGTTCAACTGGAAATCAAGGAAATAAAAATGCTCAGCACAGGGGTTGAATATACCATATTCTCAGTAAAGAGCAGCCGCAAAATACCCCACGACCTTTTTTCGCTCATTAGACACCTCTCCTGAATCCATATAGTTGAGTATCGCAGACTTACCCTGCCCCACCTCATGGGAGAGCATGAGCGCGGTGAGGATACCTCCGAAGCCGCATGCCTCGGACTTTCCCATCTGCAGGTTATCATAAAAACGCCGTTCATCCATGTTCTTCACATCCTCAAGCAGTACCCTGTCCAGCGAGAAAGCTTCAACATGGGGATGGTAGTGAGAAAGGTCTGAACTCACAATAACGATGTAATTTTTCGGTATTTCCTTCATGGCAGAAACGAGGGCATCTTTCAAGAGATGGGAATTGTCCCAGTTCTGTTCACCGAAGAGAATAGGAACAATTTTCGCATCCTTGAGAACCGTCTGAATGAAGGGAAGCTGCACCTCGAGTGCATGCTCGCTAAGATGAGCCTCTTCGTTAATACCGATTGTCCTGTGGAACGACTGCAGCTTCTCTACACAATCAAGATCCACCTCTATATCACCGAGCGGTGTCCTGTATGCGTTGTCGTCGTTCACAGATATACCTGGAAAGCTCTTCTGATGAGCAGGACCGATGATTATAGCACTGTCTATCTTCGCATTGTCCAGTAGAGCATATGCGTAGGCCTGAACCTTTGCAGAGAAAATATAGCCTGCGTGCGGTGCAATGATTACAAGGGGCATTTTCTGCTCTGTATTATCCAAACCGGTACTTTCACGGATCAAGTCTTGGAGCGCTCTCTTATCAACTCTCTCCATATAACCACGGACCGTATTTTTTAGCTCTTCTCTGTCGTCGGGATAGAACAAACCGCTCACGACTGGATGCCTGAGGGTGTACTCCGTTTTCATGCTCACTCTCCCTCTCTTCACCTCACTCAAAGTTTAATACAGAACAAGTTCAATGTCGAGAGTAATGTCGCCGGTAGCCATATCGCCGATAGAAATATCCCCGAGAGTGAACTAACGAGAGGGAACTCGTCGAGAGGGACCGCACCGAGAGGGACCGCGCGAGATTTATCTTACTCAAAGCGGATTACACTCGTCAAAAAAACGGACAGGAACACTGAACTCCTCTTCTACCCTTCTGCCCAGCTCCAGGATGCCGAGCTTTTCCGTGTTATAGTGTCCGGCAAAAATATAGTTAAGCTTTTCCTCCCTTGCGATGTACTCGGTATTCTCTGCGGCATCCCCGGTGAGATAGGCGTCTACATCGAGCACAGTTACCAAATCGACCAGGTTTCTCCCTGCCCCGCTCACCACGAACAGTGATTCGACAGAGCTCTTCCCGTAGTGAAAAAACCTGGATTCCGCGTTCAGAATCCCGTTTATATTCTCAACCAGGTCCTCGAATGCACAGGGCCGTGCGAATACACCTTTCAACCCATATTGCAGACTGCTTCCTCCCCCTCCTCCGGTCTCTTCAACCTCGGCTTCGAGCTTCTTCAGTATAAGTCTGTTGTGACTGATTTCAGGATGCAGGTCGAGTGGGAGATGGAAGGCGAAGAGATTGATGTTTCCTCTGAAGAGTTCTAGGATTCTGCGTTTCCTGTACCCGGTCAAGGTCCTCTGCTCGTTGTTCCAGAACATCCCGTGATGAACGATGATGGTATCAACACCTTCCCTCAGGGCAGCCTTCACTACCTCCAGATTAATGCTCACAGCTGTGAGTACCTTTTTTACCTCTTCGCTTCCCTCTATCTGAAGTCCATTCGGAATGTGGTCGGAAATAGAGTCTACAAGGAGAAACTCCTTGAGCCAATTCTCAAGCGCCCGTCTCGAAGCCACCTTCTACCCCCTCTTGAATACCTTTTCAAAATATCTTTTCGATAGCTTGACTACTGTAGGTCGACCGTGAGGGCACATGTAAGGAACCTCAGTTTTTTCGAGGTCTTCAAGGAGCCTCGAAGCCTCTTCTGAATTGAGAACATCTCCTTCTTTCACTGCGCTTCTACAGGAGGCAATTTTAAGAAACCGTTCTCTGAGCTCATTTTGAGCAAAGTTCAACTTACCCTGGTATAACTCCTCGAGGAGCTCGGAGACAACTTCCCCTTCTCTGCGCTCAGGAATGCCGGCCGGCAGCGCGACTATATTGAAGCTCTCCTCACCAAAAGGCTCTATTACGATACCCGCCTCTTTGAATCGATCGATGTTCTCAATTACATCCGCATATCTCCTGAGCGGCGGGGTAAAATTAATCGGAATAAGGAGGTGATTGAGCACGAGAGCGCTTTCCGGGCCGTTCCTGTGTTTCAGATCTGGTTCGCTCTTGGAGACTGGACTGTGCTCGGGTAAAAAATCGTGATCGCGCACGGGTTCGTGTTTATGAACGGACCTGTGCTCACCAACAGAACCGTTTTCACGAACGAACCCCTGCTTCTCAATAGTTCGGTAGCTGGCAGCTGCCCTGAATCGTTCGTAGAGTACTCTTTCATGTGCTGCGTGCTGGTCCAGAAGGAGCACGTAATCTGCTCCCTCGAATATGAGATAGGTCTGAAAGAGGGCGCCTCTGTAGAGGAGCCGCGGGGAGGTCTTTTCTGTAAAAGCGGTAGCATCTCTTGAAACCACCCGGCCTGGAGAAGGCCTCAGCACTCCCCCTCCCCCGAAGAGAAGTTCTGTTTCATGACGAATATCCTCGCCGGTAATATCAGACCTGACATCGCTTCTACCCTGCTCTGTCAATTCCGGCTCATTCACAAAAACAGTGTCTGCAAATTTTCCTTCTGAAAAGGACGGGTAGAACCTTTCCATAAGGCATTTTTCGGTGATCCTGTGTAATTCTGAATAGATCCTGTTCTGAATTTTTATCCTGATCTCTTTCTTTGCAGGGTGCACATTCACATCAAGAAGAGATCCTGAAATGTTCATGAAAACAAAGGCATACACGAACCTCCCTGCAGGTACAATCTCTTTTGAAGAGTCGTTCAGGGCAAAGGAGAGCGACCTATCGAACACCGGTCGACGGTTGACAAAGAAGAACTGTCCTCTTCTGTTTGCGAGCGTGTAATTTCTATTCGAAATGAATACCCGTAGAGAAAAATGTTCATCCTCGTGTCCTACTTCCTGAAGGCTCTCTTCAAGCCCTCTTCCGAACACATCTGAAATCCTCTCCCGTTCATCCCCTCGCGGGATGAGGCTGAAGATGACTTTATCGTCGGCTGAAAAGTAAAATCCTCGCTCATGGAAACAGATGGACTTTTTTAGCACCTCGTCTTTGACAAGCAGGGTTTCCGCCCTGTTGCTTTTGAGAAACTTCTTCCGAGCAGGCAAGTTGGAGAAAAGATTCCTCACGCTTACGTTTGTACCGATATTCGAGGCAGAGGGTACGGCACCGAGGTATTTCCCAAAGGAATAGCTCACTTTCACCCCTGTTTCCTCGTTTTTGCTACGGGTGAGGAGGGTGAAATCACTCACCGTGCAGATGCTTGAAAGGGCTTCGCCCCTGAAGCCCATGGTGACCAGGGTATCGAGGTCCGTGAAATCCCTGATCTTACTCGTTGTGTGCTTCTGAACCGCAAGAACTGCATCCTCGCAAGACATACCGGTCCCGTTGTCTGAAACATGGATGTAGTCCTTTCCTCCATTATTCACCACGATCCTTATGTTCGTGGCCCCTGCATCAAGGGAATTGTCGATGAGTTCACGTACAACGGAGAAGGGAGCTTCAATCACCTCACCCGCTGCGATCTTGGCGGAAACCTCTTCCGAAAGAATAAAAATCTTTCCCAACCCTCTCCCCTATTATCTTTTATAGGCTTTATATTTTTTAATAAAGCTGTGGGGGTTGTAGCTCATCTTCGCCTGTCTCAGTCCCTCGATTCCCAGGTCCTGTTCCCGATTGATATAGAGGTACTTATCGGGAAGGATCGAAGCAAAGCTCATATTGATGAACTGGTACAGACCCTTGTAGTTACCCACCGCCTTCTCGAAATGGATCACGTAGGTATTCCCTCCGGCAATTTCCTCCCCCAGGCTGTACGCCGCGGGGATTCCATCCACATAGTAAATACCGCCGCAGAGGCTGAGGAACTCTGCCTTCTCGATCGCCTCACAGGCCGCCTCGTAGTCCCCCTGCTCCGAACGCTCCACACGCCACTGCTCAATGACCCGGAGCGCATCCCCGTGATACTCCTCGAGCAGAGGCTTGCCCTCATATCTGTGATTGTGGATGAAGGCGTTCAAGAGATTTTTCTTCCGATGAAACTTCCGACCCTTCAGTTCAGCAAGCTCCGTTTTCAGATAGATATAGTCGAAATTATCCCTGTCCTCACGGACATCCAGCCCGAGTTCAGCAAACCTCAGGACCTGGGATTGAGAAACGGACTTAATAAAGTCGCAGTCTTCCAGAATCTGCGAAAGGACTCTCTCTTCAGGAATGCCGAAGGGAAGCATTGCAAAACGCTCTCCGTCATCTTCCCCCATGATAAGATAGAGATCCGGGTGAATCTCCCGGATGTTACCCACCGAGGGATTCGCCCGGTTTTCCACAGGTAACTTCGCGATCTTATAGGAATGGATCTTCCGAAACAGGTAGATGTTGGCAAAGGTAAACTCCGATATGCCCTCAGTCAGTCTCTTGAAAAGGGGATGCAAAACCTCTCGCATCTGGAGGGTTACTTCCTTGAACTCCGGATATCTGGAAAACATATTCAGCACTCCGCTTGAGAGAATTACCTGCGCTGGTAATCCTGTATAAAGAAATCGATCGAACGATTATAGGTCGCTTCTCCCTTTCTCGAAAAATAACAACCGGGAAGTTCGTCCATCGATCTGTGATAGGCCACGCATTCGCAACAGATTCCAAACCGCGAGCAGGAAACATAGGTACATGTACAGCCTGCTGAATTCTTTTCCTTCCTGCATTCCATTGTGTATACTCCTTGATGTATTTTTTGGATGCTCCGTCGGATTCTCTGTCTACAGAATCAAAATAACGTTCTGCAACGACCGCTAAAAACCCGTGTGTTTTATCATTCCATGCGTTCAGTTCACCGCGTTTGGTTCTGAACTCTTCAGGTCGAAAGCCGCATTTATAAGCGATAGTGTGTAGAGCTTTTTCGGTTTTTCAAAGATCTCCTCCGGTCCACCCTGTTCGACCACCACTCCGTCCCGCATTACTATAATCTTATGGCTTATCGACCGGATTACTTTCAGATCGTGGCTGATGAAGAGATATGCAAGATAATACTTATTTTGAAGGTCTTTCAGCAAGTGTATTATCTGAGTCTGAACAGACATGTCGATCGATGATGTGGGCTCATCGAGGATTAGGAAACGTGGTTTCAGCACGAGGGCACGGGCAATACTGATCCTCTGACGCTGACCTCCGCTGAACTCATGGGGATAACGGTTTCGCGCTGATGGGTCGATCTCAACCTCTTCGAGCGCCTTTGAAACACGCAGCTCCCTCTCCTTCTGCGTGATCCCTCCGAAGTGAACCCTTAACCCTTCTTCCACAATCTGGGAGAGGGTCAGCCTCGGGTTAAGGCTCCCGAAGGGGTCCTGAAATATGATTTGCATCTGATCCCTCAGCGGCCGTATCCCGGTACCTTTCATCCCCTGAAGCTCCTTTCCCATGAAGCGTATGGAACCCGTACTGGACACAAGCCTGAGAAGGGCAAGTCCGAGGGTGGTTTTTCCGGACCCGCTTTCTCCCACAAGCCCGATTGTCTCCCCTTCCCGTATCTGAAGTGTTATACCGTCGACTGCCTTGATATACCCCCGTGTGGTCCGAAACACACCCTTCTGAATCGGGAAATAGACCTTCACATCAGACGCCTCTAAGACGAGCTTCCTTTTTTTCATCTCAGCCCCGGCCGACTCCTTCAGTTCTGAATCCAAGAGGTATTTCGTGTATTCGTGCTGTGGGCTGGTGAAAATATCGGATGTCCGACCAAGCTCTACGAGCTCCCCTCCGTGCATCACCCCAACCCTACCCGACATCTTCCGCACGATGGAAAGATCGTGGGTGATCAACATGAGCGCCATTCCCATTTCTACCTTTAGCTTCTCTAAAAGCTCGAGAATACCTGCCTGTATGGTCACGTCGAGTGCAGTGGTCGGCTCATCTGCAATCAGGAAGTCGGGATTGTTGGCAAGGGCCATGGCAATCATTACACGTTGGCGTTGGCCGCCAGAAAGCTGATGCGGATAGGCATTTAGTCGCGATTCTGCCTCGCTGAGCTGTACCAGGTGCAGGAGCTCGATTACCCTATGCCTCGCCGCCTCCTTTGAAAGGCCCTGGTGGAGAATGAGCGCCTCGCTGATCTGTTTTTCAACAGTATGGAGGGGATTCAGCGAGGTCATGGGCTCCTGGAAGATCATTGAAATGTTGTTCCCTCTGATCCTCCGTAGTTTCTCCTCATCCGCGCCGAGAAGCTCCTCCCCCTTAAAGAGGATGCTCCCGGAAGGGTATTCCACACGGTTTTTCGGATGGAGCTGCATCACCGCCAGTGCCGTTGCGGATTTCCCCGCCCCGCTTTCTCCCACGAGTGCAAATGACTCTCCCTCTTCAATGGAAAAAGAGACTTTTTTCACAGCCTCCACCCTCTGTTCTCCCAGCCGAAATGTAACGGAGAGATCTTTTACATACAAAAAGCTCATGAAAAATTCCTCCTTGGATCAAAGGCGTCACGCACCCCTTCTCCGACAAAGATGAGAAGAGAGAGCATGAGCGCAAGGATGACAAAGGAGGATATCCCGAGCCATGGAGCCTGCAGATTGGCCTTACCCTGTGCGAGCAGTCTCCCCAGCGATGGGGATCCAGGTGGAAGGCCAAGACCGAGAAAATCCAGAGATGTGAGCGCTACGATCGAACCGTTGAGGATAAAGGGTAAGAAAGTGAAGGTGGAGACCATCGCGTTTGGGAGGATATGCCTGAACATGATCGTCGCATTGCTCACTCCGAGCGCTCTTGCGGCCCGGACGAAATCAAAGTTGCGAGCCCTGAGAAATTCCGCGCGCACGACCCCGACAAGGTCCAGCCACCGAAAGAGAAGAAGAATAAGAAGAAGGAGACCGAAGCTGGGTTCTACAATACTCATGAGAATGATAAGTAGATAGAGTACCGGCAGTGAGGACCACATTTCGATGAATCGCTGGAATAAAAGGTCCACGAGACCACCGAAATACCCCTGGATCGCACCTGCCATGATGCCGATCAACGAGCTCATGCAGGTGAGAATCAGGCCGAATATCACCGATATTCTGAATCCGTAGAGTATCAGTGCGACTACATCGTGTCCCTGATCGTCTGTGCCGAGCCAGTGCTGAAGGGACGGAGAGGCAGGAGCCGGCACAGGGAGCTCATAATCGATGGTGTCATATCTGAAGGGGATGATGGGCCAGAGCATCCACCCCTTTTCTCTAATGAGCTGCTGGACATATGGATCGCGGTAATCTGCCTCGATGTCGAACTCGCCGCCAAAAACGAGCTCCGAATATCTCCTGAATACGGGGCAGTAGAGCTTTCCACTATATACAACGAAGACAGGCTTATCGTTGGCAATGATCTCCGACAGGAGGCTGATGACGAACAGGCTGATGAAGATATACAGTGACCAGTAGGCCCGCCGGTTGTGAACAAAGTTAGCAATCCTGCGCTTCATCAGAAGGCTGAGCCTGAAACCGAACAGACGCTCCCTCGTCACGGACTACACCTCCCTGCTCTCGAAATCGATCCTGGGATCGATGACCGTATACATGATGTCGCCGATCAGGTTCAGCACTAAACCCAAAAGGCTGAAGATGTAGAGCGTGCCGAACACGAGCGGATAATCCCTATTGATAGCTGCCTCAAAACCGAGAAGCCCAAGCCCATCGAGGGAAAAGATCACTTCGATGAGCACCGTTCCAGTAAAGAGCGCGCTTATGAAAGCGGCTGGAAATCCAGCGATGATGATGAGCATCGCATTTCTGAAGACATGCCCGATGAGCACACGCTGTTCAGGGAGACCCTTTGCCAATGCAGTACTCACGTACTGCTTGTTGATTTCTTCAAGAAAGGAGTTCTTAGTGAACATCGTCAAACCCGCAAACCCACCGATGACGCTTGCCGTGATGGGGAGCACGATGTGCCAGAGATAATCCGCTATCTTCCCAAAGAAGGGGAGACTCCCCCAGTTTTCGGAAACAAGCCCCCGGAGGGGGAAAATCCGGAGATAACTACCCCCCGCGAAAAAGACGATAAGAAGTATGGCGAACAGGAAGCCTGGAATCGCGTAGCCAATGGTCACGATGAAACTTGTCCACATATCAAATGGAGAACCATCCCTCACCGCTTTTCGTATTCCGAGAGGGATGGAGATGAGGTACACAAAAAAAGTCGTCCACAGTCCCAGTGTAATGGAGACGGGCATCTTGTCAATGATGAGATCGATAACCTTTCTGTCGCGAAAGAAACTTTCGCCGAAATCAAAGCGAGCGTAGCTTACCATCATGGAGAGGAATCTCCTGAAGGGCGGTTTGTCGAATCCGTAGAGCCTCTCGATCTCCCTGATCAGCTCCGGATCAAGCCCCTGGGCACCCCGGTATTTACCTGCACCTCCAGCCGTCTCCTCGGAAATCGATGGCTGGGCAGTATCTCCCCCCCTCGAGCTAATCCTGGCGGTTGCCTCAACTGCGCTCCCTCGTATCTGTGCGATGAGACGTTCCACTGGTCCACCTGGTGCAGTTTGTATGATAAAAAAATTGACCACCATGATCCCGATGAGGGTAGGTATGATGAGTAAAATACGGCGAATGATGTAGTTGAGCATGCTCTCTATTCCGAGTCCCTGGATTATTTGTTCTGTAGTCTCCGCTCCTTCTCTATGTCAATCCACCAGGTATCGCTGAATCCGAGGGCGTACTTCGGTTTGATCGCAGGTTTCGAGAACTTGTTCCAGTAGGCGATTCGGTACGTTCGAATATGCCAATGAGGTATGCCGTAATAGCCCCAGAGGAGTACACGATCAAGCGCACGGCACGCCGCGACCAGGCTCTTCCTGTCTGGCGCTTCGATGACTTTCTGTATCAGCGCGTCAACCACAGGGTCCCTGATACCGGCAAGGTTTCTGGTACCCGGCCGGTTTGCAGCTTCTGTTGACCAGTAATCGCGTTGCTCGTTCCCCGGTGAGAGGCTCTGGCCCCACACAATAGAAGTCATGTCGAAATCGTAGTTGTTGAGCCTGTTCACGTACTGCGAGCTGTCCACGACTCGTATGGATGCGCGAATGCCGATTCGCTCCAAGTTCTTTTTAAACGGGAGTGCTACTCTCTCCATCGTGGGCTGCACAAGAAGGATCTCGAACTCAAAGGGCCTCCCTGTGGATGGGTTTATGAGAACCCCACCCTTGAGCTCCCAACCCGCCGCCTTGAGCAGACCGAGGGCTGATCGAATATTGTTCCTGATATTCCCCGAGCCTTCTGTGACAGGCGGTAAATACTCCTTCGTGAACACTTCAGGAGGGAGCTGCGATCGAAAGGGGGCAAGGAGCGCACGCTCATCCGATCCCGGAAGACCGCTTGAAGCAAGCTCAGAATTGGAAAAATAACTGGTTGTCCGTGTGTATGCACCGTAAAACAGGTTTCTGTTCATCCATTCGAAGTCGAACATTTGGGTAAGTGCCAGGCGGACACGCCTGTCAGTAAAGAGAACACGCCTGGTGTTGAACACGAAGGCCTGCATCCCTGTGGGCGTCTCGTCGGGAACCTCTTCTTTTATTATTAGACCCTGATCAAACGCAGGCCCTACGTATGCAGTTGCCCAGTCCTTTGCTGAGTTTTCCAGTCTGAAATCATACTCCCCCGCCTTGAATGCCTCGAGTAAAACTGTCTCGTCTCGGTAGTACTCATACTTGATCTCGTCGAAGTTGTATCTGCCCTTCATGACGGGAAGGTCCTTTGCCCAGTAATCGGGGTCACGTCTGTAGGTAACCGAGCGACCGGGCTTAATGTCGGCAATACGGTAGGGGCCGCTCCCCATGGGTGATTCCAGAGTTGTCTTTTCGAACTCCCGTGTCGAGTAGTATGTTTTTGACAGTACAGGAAGCTGCCCAATTATGAGGGGAAGCTCGGGATTGGAGCCCTCAGGGAAAACGAATTTCACCGTACGGCTGTCGAGCTTTTCTGCCCTGAGCACATCTGCGTAATAGGCTCTATAAAAAGGATGCCCCTCTGAAACCAGCGTCTCAAAGGAAAAAATTACATCATCTGCTGTCACCGGCGTTCCGTCATGCCATCGTGCCTTCGAGTTCAGAGTAAATGAAACCCAGGAACGATCTTTCGGCATTTCAATCTTTTCTGCGAGAAGTCCGTATTCGGAGAAGGGCTCATCGCTCGACTGCTCGGTAAGCGTGTCGAAGAGCAGACCGATCCCTGAGGGCGTCACTCCCTTGAGAATAAATGGGTTCAGGTTGTCGAAGGTACCGATGGATGCAAGTCGCACAGTTCCGCTCTTTGGTGCCCGTGGGTTCACATACTCAAAACGAGTAAAGCCCTTACTGTACTTCAGGTCTCCGTAGAGAGAGTATCCATGACCCGTATAGGTCTGTGAAAATGCAGCGACTGGGAGACAGAAAAGAAACAAAACGATAAACATCTTTTTTGAGAATACCATAACGGTCCTCTCATTAAATTAATTTATTTAATACATTAACGTAATCTTGAGGAGTGTCAAGTCTTTGATGCTACCTTACCAGAAACAGGCCATAGGTGCTCCTGATCTGCTCCCATCTCCACTGACCCCAATATCTATAGTGCCATGGCTCATACATGTACCCCAGTGCCTTCCCCTTGAGTTTCGGATAGGTCATCGATACTCCGTACAGGTACATATGATCCTGAAGCCACTGGTAGGCGGCGGTCCCTTCAAATTCTGTTGAGAGCCGGTTGCCAATCTCATCGCTGGTGAGATCGCAGGTTGTTCCGAGCTGATGCTCCGAGTGACCTGGTTTTGCAACCCCCATCTGCAAGACTCCAAAACGGCCTATGGCCCGCGCATAGAGAGCTGACTGATAGCGTGCATCCCTGTAAGCAGAAAGGACCCTGATGTTCACCCCATCCCTTTGGGCATCCTCAATGATCTTGGTGAACACCTCTGCAGCCTCGCGCCGGAGGAGGAGCTCCCTCTTCTCATATCCAGAAGCCTTGCACTGTTGCGGTATGGGAACAAGATCGCTCGGTCTGTAGAAAAGGGGGAGCGAATGCCAGCGGTCAACAACCTCTCTCCCGATTGGAATGTTCCCCTCATCGTCAAATCCGATCCCTTTTGGCTCCTTCACCACATAGACTTCAGGGAGATAGAATTGCAAAACATCCTTGGAGCATTGATACCAGGTGATACTCCCGTGCACATACTCACCCTCAACCTCCACACGCTCTCCGAATTTGAGTCGCATGTACCTGAGCTTCGGAGAGGAGAGTCCTATATGTTTGTACACCGGTCCATGAGGAATCACAAAAAAAGCGTGCTCCGCCTGGAGTAAAAAGGGAATGAAAAGAAGAATAACTATAAAAAGGGAGAGAAGCCTCATCTTCCGGTAGCTTACATAAAAATGAATATAATTTCAACTGAAAATACTCTGCACTCCTTGTAAATGACTGAAATAAGGGTCATCTGCACATTTGCCCTTGAAAATAGGGTGTCCTTCTGTTATCATAGGTTCATGAGATCTCGGGCAAGTCAGCCTTGTCCCGCGATCAAGAAAAAGTTGATTTCTCTCGTGCATCCATCCTTGAAAGACAGTGGGGCAAAGATCATGTTAAAGAAACCGATCATATACGACTACAACAATGTTGTGAGCAATCGCATACAGAGTCCCGCCGGGATATCCGTGGAAGAAATCGAATCCTACGCAAAAAAGGTTTCAGAAATCCATGCCCTTCTCACAGAGAAGAGGAAAGGCGGACATCTTCCCTTCTATGAACTCCCCTACCGGAAGGAGGAGGTAAAAAAAATAAAGAGCTTGGCGGCCGAGGTGAAAAAAGAAATGGGAGAGCGCCTCGAAAACATGGTTGTCATAGGCATCGGCGGCTCCTCACTCGGAGGAATTGCGCTTACAAAAGCCCTCGCCCATCCTTTTTATAACTTCCTGTCCGATACGGAGAGGAAAAACCCAAAACTATTCTTTGCGGAGAATATCGATCCTGATGAGATAAAGGGATTACTCGATATCCTCGATCCTGAACGAACGCTGGTAAATATAGTATCCAAATCAGGAGACACTGCAGAACCTATGGCAAACTTCCTCCTGTTTCAGAAGTACATGGGAGAGGCAATCGGTGAGGATAACCTCAAGAAGCAGATGATCGCCACTACCGATGCGAAGAAGGGAACCATGCGGGGCATCGCCAAGGAGCTTGGTATAAGGACTCTCACCATTCCAGAAGGCGTTGGTGGGAGGTTTTCCGTGCTCAGCTCAGTGGGGCTCTTCCCAGCCTGTATGGTCGGCATCGACATCGAATCTCTTTTGGAAGGTGCTGCCTTCATGGACAAGCTCTCCAAAAGGGAAGACATGTTTCAGAATCCGGCCTATATGAATGCAATCATTCACTACCATCTGCATACCAGAAGGGGTGTAAACATGGCGGTTATGATGCCCTACTCAAGCCAGCTTGCGGAGGTTTCGGTGTGGTACAGACAGCTTCTGGCCGAGAGTCTGGGTAAAAAGTATTCCCTGAGTGGTGAGATCGTGTACGCGGGCCAGACGCCCATAAAAGCGGTGGGTGCAATTGACCAGCACTCACAGATCCAGCTCTACCGGGAGGGACCTTTCGATAAAATTATCACAATATTAGGTGTCGATACATTCAAGAACTTCCTCAATATCCCTTCCATGTACGACTCTTTCGAGGGTACATCATATCTCGGAGGGCATACACTGAATGAGCTGTTCAATGCGGAAAAGCAGGCGACCGTACTCGCGTTGGTCAAGTCAGGGAGACCGACCATCGAAATCAACCTCCCGGAAGTAAATCCCTACACCATAGGTCAGCTCTTCTATTTTTACGAGGTGCAAACGGTATTCGCAGGATACCTCTATGACGTAAACTCCCTGGATCAGCCCGGCGTCGAGGCCGGAAAACAGTACGCATACGGAATGCTCGGAAGAAAGGGGTATGAGAAGACAAAAGAGGAGGTGGATGCCTTTCCAAAGAGGGACGGAAAATGCGTAATCGGACAGTGAGCTACAATGGGCAGGTAGCTCTTCCTTCTATGCTGTAAATAAAAATTAATTTTTTCCTTTACAGTTTTTCGATATATATTATAATCCCAATAAGGGCGATTAACTCAGCGGTAGAGTGCTACCCTCACATGGTAGAAGTCACTGGTTCAAATCCAGTATCGCCCACATGCCCCGGCAGGCGAGCACGAAAGCACGCATGCTGGGGTTTTCATTATATGGGGAACAGTGCATGTTTTGGAACATCCTATGGCTCGCATTCACTAATATAAAGAGAAGGAAACTCACCTTTCTGAACTATTTCATTCTCGCATTCTTCGTCTTATCAATATCTCTACCCATCTTCTCAAATTTCCAGACTTTAAAGCCATACAAACATTTTTTTATATCATCGCATCCTCAGTGCTGCTCATCAGCGTGATTCTTCTCGCCACCGTCTCGATCCTTTTTGTCAGGTTGAGGGGTCAGGAGCTGGGTATATTGAGGCTTCATGGAACGAGAAGAGCCGATATTCTCTTTCTCTCTTCACTGGAAATCATGGCCACTTCCAGCACTGGAGCACTCACAGGAATCATGTGTATCATTCTCCTCATTCTCTCAAAGGTTCTCTATCTTCCCTACTTTCTCGAAGGGCTCCGAAAGCTCAGACTGATAAAGTTAATCGGTTTAGGTGGACAAACCATATTCGGTGTCGTTATCATTGAACTGATGGTAATACTAATAGTTATTTCCCTGTTACTCAAAAAGGATATTCCCAATCTGCTGAGAGGTTCTCTTTGATTATAAAGTATTAGCATTGCTATGGAATCTTCAGAGCCTTTCAGGGCGCTTCTAATTATTTACATTCTTATCTATATGACCAGCCAATTTGAAACCATTTGTTTATTAGTTTTTGAATCTAACAACCCACGGTCAAATAGTTTTCTAAGTATTACTTCACAGCTAACCCAGTCAGGTGCGCTCGTTCATGAAAAAGCGTGAATGTTTGTCTTGTCCTAGGTAATGAGTTATTCACATAGGTTGATGAGCATAGCTTGCGCCTTACGAATTATACGGATTAAAGAGGGTGAGAACTTGTTGTATTCAAATTCAGGAAGCGTTCGAAATGATTCTTGAGGACTTGGCTCTTTTGGAGGTTCAGGAAAAAAGAATACCACTAGTGGTCGCTAATAATTTTCATAGGCGAGTCTTTCTAATTGAGCATAGGACAGTCTTCTTCTTTTTCCCAGAGCTCAATCACGTCTGGAGGCTTCTTCAGTCTTTTTGCGACTTCCTCAATTATAATATTTGCTGTCTCTCGAGCCCATTTGAGGATAACGCCTTTAACACATAGTTTAATCATAAATATGCCTCTAAATTACCTAGTCACTTTATGTGATGGCCAGATGACCGTAAAGTTTTCTTCTTTTTCTCAAGGCATTCTAGGCATGTTACATCTCCCTATAAGTAAATAACATTAGTTAATTCTTTTTCTTGATGAGTATGATTTACCGACATCAGTTTATCAAGGTCCCGGTCTCTAAACCGTTTTATAAGATCTTTATATCCATGCATATCCAGTTTCGTCCAAGATATGTTATTACAGATATTAGCAAAACTTAGATCATCTACCACACCGTTCGAGAGCTTTAATAATGTTAAATGTACTTGTGAAACCTCTTTAAACGGCACGAGCTGCAGCTCAAATAGAGAAAGAATGAAGATGATCATTAATTCAATATTCATCACAGCGTACTAAGTGTTGCATAATAATGACTCCAAGCAACTATCTAACTCAAATAATTCCTTTTGCCCGTCCTCGACCCCACCAGAGAAAGCCGGAGAGCACCAAATTAATAACAGTTGGTACTGCAATGAACATGGTAGATCCTGAATATTCATTCATTACCCAGCAGTACAACAGCCCCAAACCGGCAAGGAGAGTACCCAGAGCACTCGTAAATACAAAGATACCTTGTTTTTCAGGTTTCCGAACCACCATCAAAGCTCCAATCCCAAGGGCTATGATTACTCCTCCAGGCCATCGAAGCCAACCGAAAACAACAGGATTCCCGCCTGATAAGTTTACCCATATGCCCGGGACAATAAAAAAACCGACACCATAGACAATCGCCATGATAGCGAAGATAATCAATACGACTTTTAACAATGTAACCTTATTTCTTTGCGCCATTACATGTTACCTCCTTCTTTTTTATATAAACTGGCCGAAATTGCTTTAATAAATAATTAGTTAAAACAAAACATCCTTTTCTTCATTTTTACGTATTGTTAGGCGCATCACTTAACTTCTGAAGTAAAATTTGAAGACAGATAAACTATGGATGAAAAATAAGTTAAACCAGTAAGATCTCTATAATATTACCATTTAATCATACATTCAACTTATTTTCAATATCACTTATGAATGGCAATTTGCGATATAGCATATTATTATCAGTACTTAATTTATTATCTACTCTCTTAAGATTGATATATAAGTCAATGAGTATATTGTAAAACGTCTTCAGATTGTTAGGTAAGTTATCAACTGTCATTTCAAATAATATCTTAGTGTCTGTTGACATTCTACTGATACGAATTGCTGCCTCACCTTGTATTCTCGGCAGTATTTCCTTTTTGACTTTTTCCAGGAAATTACAAAAAGTATAAATCTGATCATATATCT
>SMTZ1_10016395_pt1 | contig 17223 bp, 12 predicted proteins | sample DeeMarSWOR136_30_FD_25667 | JGI IMG/M metagenome (IMG submission 25667)
CTCGTTCCACCTCCCAGGTCCGGCCCCGGCTTTAACTTTTTGTCTGGCGGATATAATGTCAGGCCTGCTAATACTACTAAAACAATAATTACAATGATTTTCAGCGTTAGGTTTTTGCCCATAGCTTTCCTCGAATATCGTATAAACTATCGCATGGTTCGTAGGCTACGAACTACGAACTTTTAATCTTTCGACATGTTCTTTCCGATTGCGGAAGAGACAACTGTTATTTTGGTATTATTCGACTCATCGACCTTCAACGTAATCTCGTCACCCTTAATATTGACTATGGTTCCGATAATACCGCCGATTGTCTGGACTCTGTCGTTCTTTTTCAGTGATTGGACCATTTGTTTGCGCTGCTGTTTTTGTTTTTGGGGCCCCCTGAAGAGCATGAATACCATTACTAACATCAAAACAGGCAAAATCCAGAGAGGAATAAGGGGTTTTGTCTTTTGTTGAGTTGAGGGGGTATTGGAATCAGACGGCACAATCGTTACTGCCTCGTCTTCCTCTGTGACCCGTTCTGATGTAATACCTGAACGCCCCTGGTTCGATTCTGCTTGAGCCAATATCCATATATTGTCCATTTTTATATTCCCTTTATAGTGAATTTATGGTTACGGAACATTCGCAAGATATTAAATGATTGACTGGCAATAATCAACAATCATTTTAATTGTTCGTCCGACCATTCGGCAAATTCATTCTTTTCTATTAAACGGCGTATTTTTGCCATTAATCTCTGATAAAACCTAAGATTATGCAGAGATACTAAAATTGGGCCTAACATTTCTCCGACATTGAAGAAATGCCTCAACGTCCCCCGGCTGAAATTCCCGCAGCAGTAGCAATCACAGCCGGCTTCGATACTTCTGGTATCATTTATGTGGGCGTTGTTCCTTAATCGTAAAGGGCCGTTCTTTGTGAAGGCAAAGGCGTTTCGGCCGTTGCGGGTTGGCAGAACGCAATCGAACATGTCGACACCGGCCTTCACCGCTGCGACGATATCGCCTGGCGTACCGACGCCCATTAGATAACGAGGCTTGTCCTTTGGCAAAAACTGCGTTGTGTGAGCGACTGTTTTTATCATGTCTTCGTGGCCTTCACCCACACTTAAGCCGCCGATGGCATATCCGTCAAAGTCCAGTTTGACAAGTTCATCGGCGCAGTAGCTTCGCAAATCAGGATTGATTCCACCCTGAACGATGCCGAACAGCATCTGGCTCTTGTTGGAATGGGCCTCTTTACATTGTTGTGCCCAGCGGATAGTCCTTTCTACGGCCTTGTTTAGCCCGGCGTCGTCACAGGGAAAGTCCGTGCATTGGTCAAAGCACATTATAATATCGGCGCCCAGCCGGTTTTGGATTCTTGTTGCAGTTTCAGCGTTCAGGTATATTTTTGTCCCGTCCACATGGCTGGCAAATTCGACGCCTTCATCATCGACCCTGGTCAAACCGCTCAGCGAAAAAATTTGATATCCACCACTGTCAGTCAGAATTGGGCCGTCCCAGGCCATGAGTTTATGCAGTCCGCCAAGTGCCTCCACCGCCTCGACTCCGGGCCGAATCAGCAAATGGTAGGTATTGGCTAAAACAATCTCTGCGCCTGTTTCCTTGAGTTGTTGTGGACTGATACCCTTTACCGCACCAGCCGTTCCAACCGGCATAAAAGCAGGTGTTTCAATCCTGCCGTGTGCAGTGGTTAATAAACCTCGCCGCTCTGAAGAGCCGCTTTCTTGATGGAGAATTTCAAAGTCACTCATATTTTCATTGTTTATTGCGGGATTTATCGTGAAAAAAAATAAACATAATGGCACACAATGCTGTTCAATAAACGCTTATAATCCTCGAACCGCGATAATAAAAGCCAAGTATGTCCTCTGATGTCTTACCTGCTCTTGCCATTCCCTGGGCCCCGCTCTGACACATTCCCACACCATGACCGAAACCTCTACCCGATAAAAACGCCCATTTATCACCCAGGTCGACTATGTGGAAAATCGCGCTTTTTATCTTACGGCCGCTTGGGTCTACTGAAAGACGAAAGTCCTCGGCTCTGAGGAAATCGCTTTTGCCCGTTGAGCCCAGAAGCTCGACCTGAGTCAATCGCGAATATTTTTCATTGTTACCCGGATAATCACTTTGCTTTGATACTTCGATATCTATGATTTTACCAAGCGATTTTAACTTTGGATACCTCTGTTGTAGCTTGTTTGTTACAGTGCTCTTTTCAAATTGGGCCATAGGCCAGAAAAAAAAGTGGGATCTGGCAACGTCCTTACAATAAGGGCACACAACACTACCCAGAGCTTCAAAGGAATCACCGAATACATGCTTGCTGTTCTCGGTGTAGCCGCCGCAGACCGAGCTGTAGTAGGCAGGGAAGATATCTTCGGTGCCGGATGAGTCTTTACAGACCAAAACCTGACCGTATGTTTTGTTGACGGCATCCCACACCTGACCGGATTCGGCTTTGACGCCGAGGTAAACCTGGTTTGCCTGCGTCTTTCTCACATCCCAGTTGCGATTGTTACCAAAACGTTTTTTGATGTACAGTGTTCTGGACGCCGTTGCCTGGGCCTTGAGTGCCTCTGGTTCCCAATAATTGGGCATCTCGGCCCCGACTACGCCTGCTAAATATGGTTCGAGTGGAACAAGGTTGATTGCGTCGAAGGATTGGTCTTCAATATTGGTTATTAGTTTTAACTTGCCGCGATAATCATTACCGTTGACGTTAAGGATGTAGGGCTCATTAGGAGAAATAATGACTTCTTTGCTTGCAAACTCTTCCCCGCCGATATTAATTCCGCCTTCGGTTAAACTAACGTTTATCGTCACATTGCTCTGACCGAAGTGCTGTCTGGTTGCTGTTAAATCATCACTGGTACCAATGCTGAAGCCAGAGTGGCTCTTAAGTTTGCAGTTCGTGACATCATTGAGCAGTATCACCCTTACCCAGAATTGAGGGTCGATGTCCATCTGCGGCGTCGGCCTAGCCGGTTTTCTCGCCTTGCAGCCGCCGAGGATTATCAGTAAAAGTAAAGGAAAACCTGTTTTAAATATTTGAAATGCTAAATAGGCTCCCGGAGAAACTGCTGAAGCTGTATGTTTAAGGCAATTTGTGGCCGGTTGAGTGTTAGTGGACAATGTAAATTTCCCCGAATATCTCTCATATTGAGGTCCCAAATGATTTTGGGAATTGTTTATCTTGTATATAGCCCGCAATTTATTAGGGCCTTATTTGCACTCAATCAAGGCTTCGCAGTGATAATCCAAGGTTGCCGATGGCCTTTGTGATTTCATTTAAGCTGGTTACACCGAAGTTTTTGCAGCCGAGCAGTTCCGCTTCTGTTCTCCGTGTTAAATCGCCGAGCGTGCGAATCTCAAGTTTTTGCAGACACTTTCGAGCTCGCACCGATAACTGAAGGTCGTCTATTGATTTGCCCAGGAGCTGCTCATCTTTGGCTTCTGAGATGCTCAAGTCGGAAATCTCGCCTGGAGAAAGCTTTTCCTCAAGGGCCATGCCAAGATGCAGGCCTTTTGTTTCGAGAAGGGCCTTGATTTCTCGAAGGGATGTTTCACCGAAGTTTTTATAAGACAAAAGTTCCGCCTCGCTGATATTCAAAAGGTCACTCAGCGTTACGATGTTCATTTTTCGCAGGCAGTTTCTGCTCCGTACAGAAAGCTCAAAATCGGAGATTGGCGTTTCGAGGATTTGGTTTTTACGAGTCTTCTTCTCTTCTTTTTCCTCGTCGTAGAACATCGTTTTTGTGCTTTCGATGTCTTTACTGAACAATATTGCCCTTTGATGATTCGGATGAAACTTCAGGACCGTATCGACACATTGGGACGCTTTGTTAAGTTCCCCGCGGTCTTCGTAAAGTACTGCTAAATTAAGCAGCGCGCTTACATAGACCTGAGTTCCTGAAGCAATTTGTCTGTAGTAGTCGATTGCTGCATCTTCGTCGCCCGACAAATCGCAGCGGTAAGCCATGTGGAAAAGCGCTCTCTGATGGTTCGGGGATAGTGCCAGAGCTGCCTTGAAGTTGTCCATTGCCTCTTTATAGAGCCCCTGTGCTTCCTGAAGCCGTGCAAGCTGGAAGTGGTATTCGGCGCTTACATTTTCGAAGTTTGCGCATGTTTTAAGTTCCCTGGCGGCAGCCTCAAAGTCGCATGCACGACGATATGTGGCGGCTTTTTCCAGCGTTGTGTTTAATTTATCGGCACCGTATTCAATGCTTTTTTCAAGGTTTTCGATTGATTCTTCGAATTTGCCGATTCGCCTGAGTGCAAAGGCCAGGTATATGAATTTTTCTTGACAGTCCGCTCCTTTTTCAAGTCTTTTGATTGCTTCATCGTTTTTACCGACAATAAACAGTCCGATACCTGCAGATAGGGAAGCCTTCTGGCCGCCCTTGCTCATATTTTCTTCCAACTGTTCACTGAAATTAAGCAGGTTGCTCTCGCTGGAATGGACAAAATCGGAAAGCTTCTTGATTTCCTCCATTGATGGCAGGTCCCTGGCAAATAAGTCGACTTCCGGTTCTGTAATTGGTTCCATTAAAAATGCTCCTTACTTCTATTTCGTATATTACAATTGGTTGTTGCTTACTTTTATCGCAATCCGCATAACGATATAGGTGGGTATTATAACCACAATAAAGACCTTTGCAACACATTTTTTAACCGCAGGAATTCGAAATTTTCTTGATTTTCCTTGATTTCCGCATAAGAAGGCCTATAATTATACTTGTACCACATTTCAATAGTGGTAGTGACCAATGGAGGTGCGGACATGCAATTGCTTTTGATTAGGTTTTCACGGGTATTAGAACCCAATCTTTCTGCGATATGTACGACATAAATATATACAATTTTAGGAGGATTAAAGATGCGTAGAATAAATTTAAATGCTTGGCTGGTAATCCCAGTATTTTTGCTGATCATGTTGCCTGCTGTTGCTTTGGCAGACGTCATCTACGTTGATGCTGATGCTGCCGGTGAAAATGATGGATCGAGCTGGGACGATGCTTTCACCCACCTCCAGAGTGCTCTTATTGTCGCCGAAAGCGGCGATGAAATCCGTGTAGCGCGGGGTGTTTATACTCCCGAGGATCCACTGCTACATCTTCGGGCAAGCAATCCGAATCCGGCCGATGGTGCAACAAGCGTCAGTATAACGGCTGACTTAAGCTGGACGGCCGGCTCTGATGCCATATCGCACGATGTGTACTTCGGCACGACCAGTCCGGGTGCGTTCCAGGGAAACCAGATTGCAACAACATTCGATCCCGGTACGATGGCTTATTATACTACATACTACTGGCGTATTGATGAAATCAATAATGGGAGTAAAACCACCGGTATAGTCTGGAGTTTCACGACTCTATCTCCGCCACCACCTCCTCCTCCGATGGCCGATTGTAACGATCCAGAGCTCGTTGCAGCGGCTGGCGACCGGACAGTCACGTTTCAACTAAAAAATGGTGTCGTTATCAAAGGCGGCTACGCCGGCTTTGGAGAACCGGATCCCAACGAGCGAGATCCGAATATATACGATACCATCCTCAGCGGCGACATAGGAATTCCCGGCAACAGCTCAGACAACTGCTTCCATGTAGTTACCGGCACAGGAACGGACGAGACAGCCGTCCTCGACGGCTTTACTATAACCGCCGGTAATGCGAACGAAAATTATCCTTCTCCACATGCCAACGGCGGCGGAATGTATAACTATTCCGGCAGCCCGACCATCATCAACTGCACATTCATCGCAAACTCGGCATCCGGAGACGGCGGCGGGATGTTTAACGGCGGGCAGAGCAATCTGACTTTAACCGGCTGTACTTTTAGAGGCAACTCGTCAATATACGAGGGTGGCGCGATATCCAACAGGACGAGCAGTCCAACGATAACAAATTGTAACTTTATCGACAACTCGTCGAACCATGGCGGCGGGATATCCAGCTGGCCCGGTAGCCCTGTTGTGAGCGACAGCAACTTTAGCGGCAACTGGGCCGAACTTGGCGGGGCAGTCTTCAATTTTGACAGCGGCTCTACACTGACAAACTGCATATTCAGCAATAACTATGCCGAATTGTGGGGTGGAGCAATCTGCAGCACCATTATTCTTCCAGAGGAACAGAACAATTCGGGCTCTCTGGGCGAAGAGACGAACAACGAAAACAGCATCCCGTTGTTTGCCGACTGCAAGTTCAGCGACAACTCTACCGACTATGAGAGCAGCGTAAATAGCGAGTCCGACAACTCAACATTAACCGACTGCACATTCAGCGGTAACTCGGCCATGGCCGGAGGTGGCGCGTGCTACATAGTTGAGGGCAACCCAAGCCTCGATAATTGCACCTTCGGCGGCAATTCCGCCCTAATCGGAGGCGGATTAGTCAACGCCGTCAGTACCATGACCATGACCAACTGCAAGTTCAGCGGCAACTTGGGCGAGTATTATGGTGGTGCATTCTACAATGAGTCCGGTAGCGCCACAATAACCAACTGTATATTCAGCCAAAACACCTCCAGTTTCTACGGCGGCGCAATACACGAGGTCATGAGCAGCTCATCTCTACACAACTGCCTAATCACGGGAAACTCCTGCAGTCTCTACGGCGGCGCGATGTATTATTGGTATGAGTCCAGTCAGCAGATGTTTAACTGCACGTTTGCCGACAACTCAGCGCTTGTTGGAAACGCTATCGTTTGCGCTGTGCCCGAAGGTGTCGGGATTGTACCACCGAGCACTGTTATCGCGTCCAACTGCATCTTCTGGGATGGCGGCAATGAAATAGCAAACTTGGACAATTCGATAATCACGGTCACTTACAGTAATGTGGAAGGCAGCTGGCCCGGCGCCGGTAACATCAATGCTGATCCGTGTTTTGTCCAGCCGCAGTATTTCGGCCCGATTGCTTACTGGAAGTTCGACGAAACTGAAGGAACCACAGCCTATGATTCGGCCGGCTCCAATCACGGCAATGTGCATGGAGCACAATGGACAACCGGCCAGGTGGGCAGTGCATTGGATTTTGACGGCGTGAATGATTATGTTGAGGTAAGTGATGATTCTTCTTTAAGATTTAGCCAGTACGATAGCTTTTCCATATCCTTGTGGGCAAAACCTGTTTTAGGAGGTTTCTTGTTCAGTAAAATGAGGGCATTTGCACAATACGGGGTCTTTGGCTACGAGCTTCGTTGGATCGGGCTTTATAAATTTGAGTTAGTAATAGAAAAATCAGGCGCTGCAAGCGTATTTGCTGGTACCTCAAATAATTCTGCTCCTCCTGACAGGTGGTATCATGTAACAACCGTTTATGACAATAAGGATATGAAAATTTATTTAGACGGAGAATTAAGAGGTACTAACTTTTTTAATTATGATACCGGAAACACTACTCCTGATAAAAACTTAGCAATAGGTGTACGGTCATACGACTCTATACTTCAATGGTATTTCAATGGCATAATCGACGAAGTATCAATCTACGACAGAGCTTTATCTGATGACGAAATTCATCAGCATTATTTGGCCGGCTTGAATGGGCAGGGTTATCCGTACGAGGTTATGCCAGCCTTTCATCTGCTCCCCGGTTCGCCTTGCATAAACGCCGGCGACCCCGACTACATAGCTGGACCTAATGAAACAGATCTCGTTGGAAAACCCCGCATAATCGGAGGCCGAATCGATATGGGTGCTTACGAGTTCAATCACATCCCCGTCGCTAATGCCGGCTCGGACCAGACTGTTGAGGCACAGGCCCCATGGGGAGCTACTGTTACGCTCGATGGCTCCGGCTCAAGTGACGCCGATTCCACTCCAGGCACAATTGATGATATAACCGATTTTAACTGGTACTTACTCGATCCCTGTGACCCGAACACCGATGCCCTTCTTGGAACTGGCCGGATTATAGACTGTAACCTCCCGATTGGTGAGCATATTGTTCTCCTCGAGGTAATCGATAGGGCCGGTGCATCTGATACCAACGAAGTAGTCATTATTGTTCAGGACACGGCACCCCCGGACATTAACTGCCCTCCGGATGTGATTCTTGAATGTCCCGCTGACACATCGCCGAGCTCAACAGGCAAAGCGACAGCCACTGATACCTGTGGAGATGTAACCATCAGGTGCAGAAACAGGATTATCCCCGGATGTGGAAATACAGAGATCATCGAACGCACCTGGATAGCCACTGATGAGTACGATAACAGTTCAAGCTGCGTGCAGACGATAACGGTTGTCGATACGACGCCGCCGGTCATCACCTGTCCTGTGGATGTAACGCTCGAATGTCCGGCAGATACCAGTGTTGAGGCAAACGGCTCGGCGACAGCCGGCGACACTTGTGGAACTGTAACTGTGACACACAGCGACCAGTGGCAGCCGGGCTGCGGCAGCACCGGGATACTTACGCGTACATGGACGGCTACTGACGAATGTGGTAACAGTTCAAGCTGCATGCAGGTAATCACCGTTGTCGATACGACGCCACCCCAGTTCGAGCTTTCTGTTGAACCGACGATGCTGTGGCCTCCGGATCATAAGATGGTTCTGATTACACCCTCCTGGACGGTGAGTGATAAATGTGATGTATCACCGGATGTGTCTTTAGTCGGCATCGTGGCCAACGAAGGCGATAACACAATTGGTGACGGACACACAACAAATGATATTCAAATAAATGAGGATGGCTCTATCTATCTAAGGTCTGAACGAAGCGGAACAGGCAGTGACCGTATTTACACCATCACTTATCAGGCGGTCGATGACTGTGGAAATACCACCATTCGAAGCGCGATTGTCAGCATTCCACATGACTTTAAGGTTTTAGCAAGAATTGCTTCTCGATGGCTTTGGGCTAATCCGTCAGCCAGGATTCCCGAAGACCTGAACGGTGACGGAGTTGTGAATTTAAAGGACATAAATATATTTGCTAACAATTGGATACGATAGTTTTTCGCGGGTTGCAAAGTCGCGAGTGCAACTTTATCAAGAAAAGGTTGAACTCTTCAGGCAGTAACCGAGTTCAAAACAAGAGGGCTGCAGGTAGCGAACTTACAGCCCTTCAAAACTTCTATTTGTTGATTCTTCTATTTTTTTAATTTTATCAGGACGACCCAGTCTTTGTTGTTGTCCTCAGGTGGGTGCCCGATGACGACCGAGCCGGGGCTCAAGGGTCGTTGTGCCCCCGGCCGGCAGATATACGGCGTAGATTTCACCCGGCTTGGCAAAGCAGTAGTCGTCCTTGGCCGAAGTCAGCTTATCGTGATGGCTCATTTCGGTAAATGGCAGGTGCTCGTGGAAAAATTCCAGTGCGTAGCTAGTCATCTCCCACATGTGCTCTCGGCTCCGCCAATCTTCACAATTCAGGTCATTATGCGCGAATTTGTAACCGAAGTACCATTCCACGCCTGCGCCGCCGGCCATCAGGTGTCCCCATAAATGTTTCTTCCGGACTTCATCGTGCCAGTAGTCATCTTTGTCGGGCTTGACGCCTGTGTGGGCGGGGCCGATTTCGTCCAGACAGACAAACCACCTTCGCCCTGCAGCAGCAGAGCGGTCGATCCATTTCATCGTTTGTTTGTGAGTGTCGTTGGTCTGGAGCGAGGGGCCGTCAAAATACTCGTAGCCCAGCAAGGGACTATAAAATTCTTCATATTTGCCGGGGTATGTATGCATAACGACCGGGTGGTCGTAAGGATCGAGGTCTTTAATATAGCGACAGAAAGCCTTTTTTCTTCGCCGAGGTTCCAAACCAGCGCAAGATGATGGGCGAAGCGGGCTATCAGTTCACGGTAATAGAGCTTACGTTGCCTTCCAAGTTCACCACCGTCAAGGCCCTGGTCGTTCTCTGTTTCCTGCTGTATTATATGGAGCATAAGGCCGAGCTTGTCCATATGCGAGAACACAATCTCCCATTGGTCGAGCTTGCTACAGTCGTACCGGTATTTTTCTTTCGGATCCGTCCACGGCCAGACGTCCTTGCCGTCGCCGCCGTCGATATTATATGGAATAAAATATACGCTGTTCATATTCTTGCTCGCAAGGTAATTCAGGGCGCCAATCATGCCTTTGCCTTTTACTTTTTTCCACGTCGGGTCACCGGCTTTCCAGTCGTGCACATGTGGCTCGTACCGATGCAGGAATTTTGCTCCCGCCGCTTCTCCTTTGCGTTTAAGCTCTGCCGTGTCGAACGTCCCGTCGAAATCGGCGTAAGCAAGAAAGTTCTCCGGGCTGTCGGCTCCGCCTTTGAGAAAGTACTCGCCCGTTTCGGCAAATCGAAGATAGCGTTTTCCGACGTATTTAAGGAGCCCTTTGCCTCGCAGGTCTCGTCCCCTTTTATCAGTCGGGCCAATTGTGAAAGTTCCATTTGTTACGAAAAAGGTGACGGGCTTTCCTGCTTCTGGATTGCTGTTGAGAGCGATATCAGGCCCGGTACGCAATGAAGCCGTAAACGACCATTCGCCCTCTTCAGCGGGAACAAAATGTACGCGCCATTTATTGCCCGAATTAGCGCTTGTTTCCGCTGCATCCCCATCGGCGGCGTAGTAGCCGGGCACGATATATTGCTTTTTGCCCTTGGTGAAGGTAACATTCAGTCGATAGTCCAGAAATGGATTCGGCTCGTCTTCTTCACCGGTTGTTGGCCCTGTAAAGGTAATCGTGACAGTATGCCACTTCTTCAGCTCTCCGTGAATATCGGCTTCCTGAGTCGCACCGTAACTGCCGCACACTGCGGCAAGTACAAGGCCAATCGCACAAAATAAAACTGATTTATAATGCTTCATTTCCTGCTCCTTAAACATATATAACTGAATTGTGATAAGTATCTTATAATGCAAAGATGAAGTTTGCAAAGCATTTTTTCATGATGTGCCAGGCGCATAAAAAAAGCCGGGCTAAAATCCCGGCCTGTTTGTATCCTCCACTGAAGGAGGACTATCATGTCATTTTTTCATAGCCCATCAGAGATTATTTCTCCGCCTCATCACTTTCTGCCGGCTTTTTCTTCGGTGAGAAAATCATTATTGGTCGACCGACAGTGTAGTCGTCCGGTATGACAGGCTCAAATTCGGACGCATCAACGGATACATCCCATTGGAAATCTTGTACAACGGCCCGCATATGCTGCATCTTATCGCCTTTGTTGGTCTCTATCTCTAACCGCACGGGAAGCTGAGTTTTCACATCCACCCATATCTTTATTTTAACATCAAACTCCCTAAATGTTTCGTCACCAATACTGCGATCTGTTGTCTGGAATTCTTCGACTTCAGTGCCGTTAATAATAGACTTGCCCATACTTGTGTGTTCACATGACAGGATTTGTTTAACCATAAATTTCGGATCACTGATACCTTTTGCCCATTCTTCAAGGGATGTTTCATCGAATTCCATCTCTGAGTACTTCTTCTCGTTAGGCATAAGTATCGTTATTTTTTCCTGGGCCGGTAATATATAAATCTCCTGAAGTATCCTTTGCCCAGTAATTGGGAGGGGGGATGTTTCGTAGTTAATTTTCACGCCATGTTCTTGTGATACCAGCACTGTTGATTCTGCTTTTACATTTATTGTCTTGCCATCGGGATATTTGCCCGTCACAGTTTGGCTCATTTTATACATATAAGCCTTGACCTGTTCAATTTGGATCAGTACTTCCGCCAGGGCAACACCTGAGCCGCCACCTTGCCAAAACGATGTAATGACGGCACCGATTAGCACGATAACCGCCGCAGCGGCTATTTTTGTCATTTGACTTTTCATAATTGTTCTCCCTATATTCGGCTGTAAGCCAGCCGGTTGAATCTTTTTGGATTTCTCATGTACATGTAAAGCATCATTGATAATTCTCTCGTCCATCTTGAAAGTTGTCTTAATAACTGATGTTTTGGCAACGCAAAAGTCTCTGACTACTTTTTCTATATCATTTGTGTTTATCATTTTTCCGCCTCACCGTTCAATAGTGACCGTAGTTTATTCAATCCATAGCGATATCGACTTTGGATTGTATTGATAGAAACGCCCTGTGATTGAGCTATTGCTCTGAATCTCATTCCACCCTGCAGATGCAGAATTATCACTTCGCGCTGCTCGTATGAAAGCTGGACCATAGCACGACCGACTCGTTGTAGTTCTTCCGACGCTATAGCCATTTGCTGGGGCCCATCTGAATCAGAACCGATAGTCTCTGCTTCTTCCAGTCGGATGGCCTGCTGGTATTTTTCTCGATGTAAATTTCGCACTCTATTCGCAATACAGCTTAGCAGATAACTCTTTAAACTTGTTCGCAGTTGAAGTTTCTCTGCAAATTCTGCAAAAGACACAAAAACATCGTGCACGACATCTTCAGCCGCGTCTCTGTCATTTGAAAGAGCAATAGCCGATGCTAACAGGATCCTTTTGTATTTTTCATAGATTTGTCGCAAGGCGTCGCTGTTCCCACGCTTTAATTTCCAAACCAGCAGTTTATCTTCAAGCATCTAAGGCCAGCCTAATTGGTTCCGGAACCGATGATCATCAATATTATGACAAATCATGTCGCCACTTTAGTCTAAATAAAATCACTTTTTTCCACCAGTTTTAGTTTGTGCTCCCGCAAACCGGCATTCACCCCCCAAAAGCGCATAAAAAAGGCCGGACTAAAAAGCCCGGCCAGTTGGCGCCATTCATTCAAGGATGACTATTATGTCACTTCTTCACGGTTCGTCAGAGGTTATTTTTGCTCAGCCCGGCAAAAAATCTGCGAATTCGGATACTGCGGATATCGATTATCCTTGGATCTCTGTCACGTTCATGTCAATTTTATTTGCTTGCCATTTATTCCATTGAGACTTGGGCAAGAGCCGCGTCCGGGTCCAATCGAACTTCCTTTAAAGGTGATTTGCTTTTGAATTCCAGAACATTTACGTACAGTAGCCTGTCGGTGAGCTTGCTCTGAGAGGTGCCATCCTCAAAATATGCAGCCACAGGCACTGGCATCTTCAAATCTCCAAGGCATGTAACTTCTACTTGACAGATATAGTGACCGTCCTGTTTTTTGCAGCTCTGTGAAGTGATATCGTAAGATAAAAATTTGTTGGAATTCACCCATTGGTCGAAGAACCATCCCAAATCCCGGCCCGTTTCTTTTTCGCATACCGCCTTGAACTCATTAATCCCTAATCTTCGGCCGCCAAAGTCTTTCAAACAGTTCCGATAGATTCTTCCAAAGACCTTATTTCCCAAAACACAATCCAGTGCGCTTATGACACTGAAACTTTTGCCGTGTTTAACAACATTGTTGAAATTATATATAATTTTGGAGCGTTGTTCCGGTGAAAGGGCAATCGTGGTATCAAGGCCGCTTTGCACACCCTTAATATAACGATTCATCATCTCTCGATGTTTATTCAGTCCCAGCCCTCGCGCGCGAGCATATTCCCTGTCGGCGTAAATTCCCAAACCTATCATCAGCCAATTGAACGCATCATCCGGCTCCTCACTCAATACGTGCTCACCCCAGTATTCATGGCCGATTTCGTGGGCCGTGATCCACTGCCAGTGAAGCTTTGGCTTGGAATCGAATTGTTCCATTCCATGAACTGCGACGATACCTGTTGCCACAGGATAGCCACCCGCCGGTCGATTCATACCTGGTATAATTGATAAAACAGAATGAGGATAGAAGCCAAAACGCGCACGATAGAATTTGATTACGTCCACTGCCGTTTCTAAGAGCAAATCAGCACACTCTTTTCCTTCGACAGTAAATATGACCTGCACAAGCACGTTTTTTGTCATCGCCTTTGCGACTTTGTGATTCCAGCCCAAAAAAAGACCAAAAGTACGTACATTGTCTGCATGATAATAACCTGATTTACTGTCACCAACACCGCTCGTGACTATCGCATATTCGGGTAGCGTTTCAACTTTGACGTCATATTCATCGTGCGTTTCAAAGCCCCACCATAAACGAGGATACCAGTTTGTTAATGTCAGTTTTTCGGCACCTGCATACTCACTTGACGACATTCCAAACTCTATCTTAAGTTCGGCATCCCCTCCCGGATGAATTGGCTCTGGAAGCTCGATGACCGTGACACAAGTACCTGAATCCTCCTTGGTTTCCGACAGAATTCTAACGGTTTTACCTCTGCAACTGATTCCCATGTGTCCATATGAAGTCCATTTTATTTGAAGTTCACGAAGCGGCGCGTTCGTTGTATTCTTTAAATAAATATTCTCTGTCCCATCCAAAATCCCTTTATTTGGGTCAACTGAACATTCAATTGTATAATGTGCTTTGGGCGGATCCTGGTACAACCGGCCTCCGGCACGCTTGGTATTCTCCTCGCTCGATGCCCTCATATCAGCAAGTGCTTCCGGCGATGCAATTGAAAGGATTATAATCAATATCAATGTACGTGAGCACATCTTATGTCTAACTAAAGTTCCTTACTTTGACCTTAGAAAAGCCCTTTTCCACTCGGTTTTCAACTCATCCAGTGACTTGCAGTAGATTGCTCCGAGAGTCTTGACATTTTGCTGCTCCTGGGATGTTCCTGTTGGATCAATATTACGCGGGTCCGATGTTCGCTTGACAAGTAAACAGTGGACCATTCGTGCCGGCTCGCAAAGGGTAACAAATATAATTTGTATTCAGGATACCCACATCCAATTATTTTAGTTTCTTAATGGTTGACTCCTTGCAGGTACATTACTACCAGAGACTATCCATTCTTTGGTTGTCTCCAAAGCCGGATCCCGTCCATTTCGAAGATCCTCAATAGTAGGAGTAATCTCGATGTGCGGAGGTATGCCATGTCCCTCAAAAACAATTCCATTAGCTCTGATTCCAAGGGCTCTTGAGATACGCACCTTTGATCCATCCGGCAAAGTTACCGAAGTCGGTCCCCCTCCTGCACCATTGGTGGGAGTACCAACCAACAAGACAAAGCCCATCGCCTCAAGCCCGGAGACAAAATGCTCACAAGCACTCATGCTCCCTTCATCAATAAGTGCAGCCACTCGTCCTTCATATCGCCAGGGACCGCGTGGTTTCACCCAACCGACAGATTTTTGATAAGTGTCGCTACCGGATTTTCTCCAAAAATCAATACTGCTCACGACAGGCTTTTCAACAAAACGCCCATTGACCAAATCAGCTAATCGATCATTTCCCCCGCTATTCCCTCGAACATCTATAATAATCCCCTTAGTAGTTTTGAATTTTTGCAAGATTTGATCGAACTCCGAAATCAAATTATTCCCTGTCCACCGGGAAATACGGATATAGCCTATATTGGAATCAATAAATCGTGAGGATATTACCGGCTTCCTGTTAAAATCCGAATCGGGATCACGGGACAAAGATAATTGCTTTTCCTGACCGTCTCTACTACGAGCAGTCACTGATACTGATGTTTTTGGTGTACCTTGCAGTAAACGACTACATGCTTCCCGAATTCTCCCTCTATCAGTAGAATTGCATACATACTTCATCGCTTCAGTTAAACATTCATCAGCTGATTTTCCATCAATCGAGACTATAATATCACCTGGGCTTAGTCCTGTATCAATATGAGCTCGAATTACAGCAATATGTTCTCCCACTTGATTGAGCTCTACCGGAGGTGCTTCGTGGTGAGATTGTTCCGGATAATATATAAAACGAGTGTGCGTGTCTTTCAAAGACGCCATGAGTTCGAGCAATATATCATAATATTCCTTATCGCTTTTCGCCTTCAAGATTTGTTTTTTGGCAGAAGTAATCCACTCAGGACCATAAATTTGCTTATATTCAATTGAAGGATAGATATTATTGATATTATCCCAGAGGGCCTCAAGAGTTTCTTGTCTTATTCTGACAAAATGAGTGTTTTCCACCTCGGTAGTATCTATTTTCGGTCGTTCAGCAGTCGTGATTTGACTATCACCATTCAATGAGCTTTTATGGTCAGACGACAGATCTTTAGCTGTTCCATCATCAAAATTCCAGTAGGCTACCAAGCCATCTTCCTTCCCAGCTAAGGAAGAAATAATAGTGCTCTTTATTTCCTGCTGGGTACGTGCTACATTCCAGATTCGAATTTCGTCTAATTCACCATGGAAATACTCACCCATACTGTATTGTGGATCCCCTCTACCCAGATACAGATCTGAATCATCAATATTGATCATACCGTGAGCTGCTTGACTTTTGATTTTAGCACCGTTGAGATAAACAGTCAATTTACTACCATTATAAGTTCCAGCAAGATGATACCATTTACCTATTTCGAATTTGTAAGGAACAATGATCTTATCGATTTTTAGTCCGGGGCTCATCTCGATCTGCTGTCTTCCACCCGGAATAGTTCTAAACCTCAAGATGAAGTTTTCACGACCAGCATTAAGATTCTTTCTAATAATCGAGTTGACATTACCGGGATTGGGATAAAATGAAGCAGCCTTAAACCATACCTCGAGTGTAATAGCATCAGATATTGTATGCAGAGATGAAGAATCAGAAACTTCAATATAGTCTCCATCTCCATCCAAGCTGAGCACTCGGTTACCATTATTTGTATTTGAGTTGACAATCATGTTGGATTGGGCATGAAGTGTGGGAATAGATAAAATAATTGAGACCAATACCAGGGATAGTTTCTTAAATGCTTTCATGACATATCTCCTAATAAATAATTATTTGAGGCTTCTGAATAATCCGCTTTTTTACGGAACCATCCTGCTTCATGGCACCATGAAAGCCGGTTTTCTCCGAGATGAAGTGGTTTTTCAGATGTCTCATTTAATAAAAAAGCCCGGGCCTGACCTATCACGAAGGAGTGAATCAATGGGAGAAAAAAACCAATAATGGATGATTCTGTGGCATTCATCCGTGCAACCTCTCAACTGAATTTCAGTTCAACCTACAATAAACTCAATATCAATATACGTGAGCACATTTTGTGTATAGTTAAAGTTCCTTACTTTGACCTTAGAAAAGCCCTTTTCCATTCGGTTTTCAACTCATCCAGTGATTTACCGTAGATTGTTTCAAGAGCCTTGACATTTTGCTCCTGCGTAGCTTTGTCGTTAGAGTTTCTAAGCGTTCCGTAGGCTTTCAGGAAATTTTTTTTGCCGTATGACTCGATAAGGAATTTGACAAAAGAGGCTGCCTCAGGATAAGCGACGGGCGGGTTAGTTTTTCCTGAACCAATCTCGGTATAAGTCAGCAGTTCT
>SMTZ1_10010574_pt1 | contig 17221 bp, 8 predicted proteins | sample DeeMarSWOR136_30_FD_25667 | JGI IMG/M metagenome (IMG submission 25667)
CTTATGACTATGCCACCATAAAGTATTTCCAAATCCTGCGAGGAGATGTCAATGGAGATGGGGTAATCAATTCAGCTGACGTTGCGTACCTTATAAATTATCTCTTCAAAGGTGGACCTGCACCGGAGCCTTTGGAGATTGGAAATACTAATTGTGATGAGGTAGTTAATAGTACCGATGTTGTCTATCTCATCAACTACTTATTCAAAGGTGGACCGCCGCCAGAGTGTTAACCAACTTAGCAGGAAATTTCTTTTATAACCTGCGTTGGTCGCCTCAACCTTTAGGGACTGTTGAAAAAGTGGTTTTGTGGTGGAGAAGCTTGCTTTTCGGGTTTTTGGGAAATTTAAATCCCTGTGAAGTCCAACTACTTAGATTGTCAAAAAAGCCAGACGAGCAAGCTCGTACACTACAGTTTTGGGCTTTTTCAACACGCCCTTTAGGTTGCGCTCCTTTTTCAAACCAATGCGCCTTTATCACAGGCTACCGCTGTTTTATTTTTAGCATTTCAGGTTAAGTTTCAAGCAGCGTTAAATAACTATTATACGGTATTATGAGGGAAAGCCGTTATCGGGAAAATTTTATTAAAAAGAGGGAGGTAAAAGAATGCGCCATCCAAATCTTTTGAGAAAAGAGGACACGCTTTTAGTGATCATTGATATTCAGACCAAGCTTTTGAATGTGACTTTCGAAAAAGAGAGATTAGTTTCCAGTTGCAGCAAGCTCATTCAAGCTGCGAAAATATTGAAAATCCCAATGATCATGACCGAGCAATATCCCAAAGGAATGGGACCTACTGATCCTGAGATTTTGAAGTTGCTTGAGAACGTAAAATCTATCGAGAAACTTCATTTCAGCTGTTGCGGAGTTGAGGATTTCAATAAAAAGATCGAAAGTTTTGGCAAAAAGCAAATTGTGGTGACAGGCATCGAAGCTCACGTTTGTGTCTTACAAACCGTGCATGATCTCCTCCATCAGGGCTATTTTATTTATGTTCCCTACGATGCAACAAGTTCGCGGAAAGAAAGCGACTATAAAAATGCTTTAGATCGAATGAGGCAATCAAACGCTGTGATCGGCTCAGTTGAATCCGCCATCTTTGAGCTGTTGGAAAAAGCTGGCACGCCCATTTTTAAAGAGATATCAAAAATAATTAAATGAACATCAAGAGATGTAGGGGTGGAGCTTCAGCTCCACCCAAATGATATTGTCTCACTACTTCACCAAGATCATCTTTTTGATCTCACAGTAGTCTGCAGTTTTTAGTTGGTAAAAGTAAATTCCGCTTGCCACCGGATTCCCATCTTCATCTTTCCCATCCCAGACTACCTCATGCCTTCCTGCTTCTTTTGGCTCATCCACCAAAGTCTTTACCAACTCCCCTCGGATATTATAAACTTTAAGGGTAGTGTGGATGGGATCGTGAACCACAAAGCGTGAACCATAAATGGTGAAGGGTATATTGGTGGAAGGGTTAAAGGGATTGGGGTAGTTTTGATAAAGGTAGTAGGTGACAGGTGTAAGGTTAAAGGAATCTTGCTCTTCGCCTGCGTCCGTTGTTCCCAAGAAATTGATGTCGAAGGTATCTGAATCCAACGGAGTGAAACAATATTGAAATCCTCCCGGGTCTCGGTAGACACAATAGTCTCCCAATGGCAGGCCTATGAATTGATATTTTCCCAACGAATCAGTAAAAGTAGTATCATCTCGATCTCCAGACAAATAGACACCAGCATCAACTATTGGATTACTTTGATCATCCGTTACTTTTCCTCTGATACTGTTCAAGGTAAGATTTTTGTAATAATGCAGTCCTCCCTCAGCTTCTCCTACAAACAAGTCTGGGTCACTATCTGAGTCCATGTCACAAAGAAACGGGGCGCTTCGATCGCCTACATCGATTGAATCATAGTAATCGGGAACGAAAACAAAGGAGTCAGCCTGAGGCGTACCCTCATTTCGATAGAAAAATATTTTTCCCTCAGTATTCCCTATCAGCAGGTCAAAATCGCCATCTAAATCCAAATCTGCAAACGCGGGTGCACTATACCCCTCCACGTAGATGGAATTGTAGTCCTCCGAGATCAAGATCCAAGAGGGTTCTTGGGGCGTCCCGTCATTCAGATAGAAAGAAATCCTCCCATTCTTTTGCCCCATGAAAAGATCCAGATCAAAATCCCTGTCAATATCCACAAAGGTCGGAGAAGAATATGTGCCAACGTCGATGGAATGGTAATTATCTGAAACCAACCTCCAAGAAGGTGATTGAGACGAACCGATATTTTGATAAAACTCTATTTGCCCATCGTCTTTTCCCACAAAAAGGTCAAGATCATGATCTGAATCAATGTCTGCAAAGATGGGCTGGGAGTTATCCTCCGCTTCGATGGCATAATAATTTTCCGTGACCAAAGTAAAGGACGGAATGGGTAAAGTCGCCTCATTGCGATAAAAATTGATATTCCCCTCCCCTTCTCCTATAAAAAGATCAAAGTCGCCATCTCCATCTATATCCGCCAAAGCTGGCTTCGTATAGCTTCCCAGATCCATAAAGGGATAGTTTTCTTCTGGGTAAAAGTTCCAATCTGGAAGCCAGGGAGTGCCATCGTTTCTGTAGAAATAAATTTTCCCTTCCTTTACTCCAATAAACAGATCAAAATCAGAGTCATTGTCTATGTCTGCAAAATAAGGAAAGCTATTTCTCCCGACATTAATGAAGTTGTAATCGGATGTTACCAAGTCCCATTGGGGTGAATTTGGAGTTCCGATATTTCTATAAAAATTAATATTTCCATAGTCTTCACCTATGAACAAATCGAAATCGGCGTCATTATTGATGTCTACAAAACAAGGAGCGCTGCCCGCTCCTATGTCAATCGAACCATAATTTTCGCTAATCAAGCTCCAGACCGGAGTTTTCTCAGAGCCGTCATTTCGATAGAAATTTATAACTCCCTCCTTTTCGCCAACAAACAGGTCTAAATCCGAATCTGCGTCGATGTCCACAAAAAATGGGACGCTTTTCTCACCCACATCTATGGATTCATAGCTGTCGGTGATTTTTACCCAGAGAGGAGAGTTGGAATCTCCGTCATTCTGGTAGAAAACAATCATTCCTTCTTGGTTCCCCACGAAAAGATCGAAATCCCCATCACCGTCTATATCTGCAAAGCAAGGGGCGCTTTTCTCCCCGACTTTGATGGAATCGTAATAATCCGAAACGAAACTCCACTCGGCCTGATCTTTTGTCCCATCATTTTGAAAAAAACTGATCCTTCCATCTTCTTCGCCTATAAACATATCCAAATCGCCGTCACCATCTATGTCCACGAAGGTCGGTTTACTAAGCTCTGTTCCACCGGCCCAAGCACAGTAAGAAATTCTGTTATTAATCATTGCTTTATATTCCTTCCCCCATCTAATCTCTGTGGCATGGACTATATGGTTCATGCCGGTTGAAAAACAATCGGGGACAGAAATAAGATAGGCCAGCCAGACAAAAATGAATATTCGTCCTATATTCTTAAATTTTTCAGTTCCTGAAGAATTAGACATCCGATGCCAAAATTGAAAGCCCATATTTATTCCGCATCAAATTTAAGCTTTTTTGCAATTTATCTTTTAGAATATTCTTTGTCAAGAGAATTTACCGGGTTATCTGGAGCCTCTCGCTTTAGGAAACCTCAAATTTCTTAAAACACATGAGCTTTTACATAGTTCACGTACAGGTGAACACTCCAATTGATGATCCATACAGCTTTGTCCTCCCCAAGTATTCTTTCAATTTCTCTTTTCAGAAGGCGCTCAAAATGCAAAATTTCTGTCAAAAAATGCATTTTTAAATGAATTTAAGGAAGTTTTTTTAGGTTAGAACTTCAGAAATCGTCGCATCCCTAATGCTAACGTTAGTAATTAGAATAACTTACAGCAAATTGAATGGGACTAATTTTGTCCTGTTTTTTTAAGTATTTTTTAAGGGTTTTCTTAAGTCTGAAAAATATCTTGAAATTGGAAAGAGAAAAAGGATATGGTGAAAAAAGTGATTGGGTTGATGAAAAAATACCAGGGTGAGATTTACCCCCTTCCTCTCACACCGGCTTTTAAGTGACGGTTCGGTGGCGTGGATCCCCCGCCACAGGCAGGGGATCCACGTTCCTGGTCAAATAGGATGCATTTAAGGAAGAGGGTACTTTTGGAAAGATTTTGGTTGCTTTTTGTTGGACTATGAGTCATCTTTTAAGTGTACCTGAGAAAAATTTAAATCTACCACATTGACTTAAGCCTTTTTGCCTTTGTTGACAGGAGGCGAGAAGAATTAAAATCTGTCAACATCTTAAAAACCCTATCAACTAAAACCTATAAACTTATAATTTTATTCAATGAAAGGAGCAAAGTCATGAAGACAAAAATTTTAAAAGAGGGAGTTAAAAAAAACCTGAGCATGCTTGATCTCCACGTTTGGCTTAGGCCTTTAGTGCTCGCATATTTAGGTTTTTTGACTGTGGGCATGATCTTTCTAGTTTTGGGGAGTGTTCCTGCCAATGCAGATCTGAAGAGTGAAGGAGCAGAGAAGGCTTTGGAGTTTGCGTCTGGGGTGATAATGGTCAAATTTGACCAGGATGTAAAGGTGGAGATTGAAAAGGAGGAAGGATACGTTGTCACAGGTCTCCCCTCCATTGATGCTCTCAACAGGAAGCATGGTGTTAGAGAATTCACAAGAGTCTTTTGGCCAGAACCGAAGTCAGAAAAGGGGAAGAATGCGTATAGGAACTTGGGGCTTGGTAGAATTTACAGATTTGTTACGATCCCGGAGGCCGATGTTCAGGCGATGGTGGCTGAATATGAGGCTGATCCAAACGTGGAATATGCAGAACCGGATTATGTCGGTCACGGCCATTTCATCCCTGATGATCCCGCTTTCGGTGCACAATGGGGATTGTTTAATACCGGTCAAAATCCTCCTCATCACCCGGGGACCTACGATGCAGATGTAGACGCAACTGAGGCTTGGCCTTTCTGGGCGCCAGAGCATGTGGTTATTTTAGCTATTCTGGATACCGGAGTGGATGATGGCCATCCTGATTTAAGTGGTGTCATCTGGCAAAATACACCTGAATGTTCAGGGATGCCTGGTATCGATGATGATGGCAACGATTATGTGGATGACTGTTATGGATATGATTTTGCGAATAGTGACGGTGATCCCGACGACGACCATGGCCATGGCACGGTGAATGCCGGCATAGCCGGCGCCTACACCGATAATAATGTAGGAGTGGCTGGTATGGTTGGTGGTCCCTTTAATCCTCACCGGATCATGGCAGTCAAGGTGCTCAATAGCAACAATTTCGGATACTACTCCTGGTGGCAATCGGGTCTCTATTATGCAGCAAACAATGGCGCCAGCGTTATCAATATGAGCATGGGCGGCACCAGCTTCTCTACCAGCCTTCAGGATGCGGTTGACTACGCTTGGGGTCAAGGTTGTGTGGTGGTGGCTTCCATGGGTAATTGCAATAGCAGCACTCCTCAGTATCCGGCTGCTTATACCAATGCCATTGCGGTTGGAGCCACCGATACTGACGACTCCCGTTGTGTTCCTCCGGACTGGGATTTCATGGGGTACGACGATATATGTGGCTGGGTGCATGGAAGCAACTATGGTTCACATATAGACGTGGTCGCACCAGGGAATGAGATACTAAGCACCGTATTGGGCAACACTTATGACTACTGGTCTGGAACCTCCATGGCCGCTCCCTTCGTTTCCGGATTGGCGGCGATGATTATGTCGGAACACTGGCCCGAGCCTTCACCCGATTCGGTGAGACAGATCATCCGATCCACAGCTGAGGATGAGGTTGGATTGCCCAGCGAGGATACTGAGGGTTGGGATCAGTATTACGGCTGGGGCAGAATCAACGCTGCCAGAGCTCTGGGTGTCCCTGCGCCAATATTTGTCGACGATTTTAACGACTGTGATATCAGTGATTGGACCGTTTACACCAGTTCGGGGACATTTAGCACCATCGTTAGCCCATATGTGAGTCCACCTTGTGCCCTTTTTATGTCTTCCTACGGCGGAGGTTATGCCTATGGCACGACGCCTACAATCGATCTGGACACCACCCAAGACTTCACCATCACCACCTACTTTAGGGTGCCTAGTACCAGCAATCATTGGTTTATGGTTCTGGATAACAACTGGGTCCATTTGGTGATAGATTATGACACCGATCTTCGCGCCTGGCAAGGTTCACACGGTGGAGCTCTACATTTAGCCTCCCTGAATACAAATCAGTGGTATCACATCAAAGTTGTAGCTCATCCCGCAACCTCCAATTATGATATTTACCTGAATTGCTTCAAAGCAGGAACTGCTAATTTCTTGAGAGGCGGAGATGGCAATATGTTCCCCTATCTAAGGTTGGGAGATATTCATGATGGAGCTACCGATCACGGCGGAGCCTACTGGGATGATCTTTTGGTTTACGAACAAAAGTCGTGTCCTCGTGGAGACACCAACGGAGATGGGGTAATCAACTCAGCTGACGTGGTGTATCTGATAAATTACCTCTTTAAAAGTGGTCCTGAACCAGATCCTTTATGCGCCGGCGACGTTAATTGTGACGAGGTGATCAATAGTGCTGACGTGGTCTATCTGATCAACTACCTGCTTAAAGGTGGACCAGCACCTTGTGAAGGTAAGGCAACTGGATCTCCGAGAAGTGGATCCGCGCTGTATAAAGGCAACCCCCCAGCCCAGATTGGCTTCCTCTCTCCCACCGTCTCAAAGGATGGTATCTTCGATGTTCCGGTAATTGGCGAATTTGACGTTGAGGTTGCTGCGATTGAATTGGAGATCAAGTATGATCCTGAAGAAATCACCCTTTTGGAGCCTGGTTTAACTTCAAGAACCGAAGGGTTACAGATCTATTCTTCTGCCAAAGATGGTATCCAGAAGATTGGAATCTTAGACCTAAGAGGTGAACACTATATCTCTGCTGGAACTGGCAGTCTGGTCAATTTGAAGATGAAGGGATCGGATTTAAGCAGTAGATTCGCTTCGCCCGCCTCTGGCGAGGCTTCGCTCACTACAGGTTTAGAGATAACCAAAGCCATTCTTGTAAATTTGGATGCTCAAGAGATTCCGGTGAACATAGTCCCTAATAGGAAAAAATCAACTGAAGATCTTATGGCAGGAAAATCTGTTCTCCCGCAGGAATTCTCTCTGTCCCAAAACTATCCCAATCCCTTCAATCCCCAGACCAGCATCGACTATGCCCTTCCCCAGAATACACATGTCAAGCTTACTGTCTATAATATACTTGGCGAGAGAGTCAAAGTATTGGTGGACGAGTACCAGACTGCAGGATACAAAAGTGCTACTTGGGATGGGAAAGATGAGAAGGGAGAAGATGTGGCCAGCGGAGTGTATTTCTACCGGTTAGAAACCGAAGAATTCCTTAAGGTGAAGAAGATGCTGCTGATTAAGTAGCCTCGATCTCAATAATCAAGCAGAGGCAACGAACCTCTCCCCCTATCCCCCTCTCCATCAAATGGAGAGGGGGATCATCCTGAAGGGTTCACCCTGAAGGGAACAAAAGGGGGTGAGGTTTTTTCTTATTTTGTGGGATTTCAAAATCCGACCTACGCGACCTTTTTTAACGTCCTCTAATAAAACAAATTAAAAAGTCTCCTCTCCCCTTAGGGGAGAGGATGAAGGTACAAAATTAAAGTCGCACCTCATCCTCGCTAAACCAGATTGCAAAAAAATCCCTGTTTGTGCTTGACATGTATTTATCATTAAAAAAACATTAAAAGAATAGTTGACAAATTCAAGTGGGGAGTTTATATTATAGTGTATCCTAAATATGCCCAGGTAGGCAATCTTTAGCTTACCTAGCCATGCTTAACGCAGTGGACAATGTAGATAATTCTCATAGAGATCAACAAGCTTACAATAACGCGGAGCTGATATCAGTTTGAGATCATGTAGCAGATGACTGGCTTAATCTTTCTAACTACGTAAATAAAAATGCCGTGTTAAAATTCTAAAAATCTCACATTTTATTTAGGAGGTGAAGAACTGTGAAAAAGATGACAGCGGGAATTTTGGTCTCTACGCTGTTGTTTGTATTTGTCGGGATCGCTTCAGCAGAAAATCGGCCTGCCAGTTCGTCTCTGGAAGTTTCTGATTTGAAAAGTAATGAGGATCTCACTAAAATCAGTTACAAACTTGGCGACTTCACTCTGGAAGAGGCGCAGATTGGAGAGCAAGAATACTATCGGGTTATGTTGGGGAGAGAGTCAAATATTATGGAAAAGGGCATGCCTGATCTTCCCAAGATTTGCCGCAGCATAATCATTCCCGATAATGCAAAGATGGAGGTCCAAATTATCGAAAGCAAATTCATTGAATATCAAGTGCCCGTAGCACCTTCAAAAGGGTTTATTCCTCAAGGAGTGAATGCTGATGAGGTTCCTTATGAATTCTCAGGAATATATGAGCTGAATCAGTTTTACCCACCTGCCATCGCCAAACTTGGCTCGCCTTACATTCTTAGAGATTTCCGGGGGATTACTATTACTGTGTATCCCTTCGCATATAACCCCCAAACCCAAACTTTAAGAGTCTACACTAGCACAGTTTTAGAAGTACGGAACATTGGGGTTGATACTGAGAATGTTAAGATTCGTGCTGCTAAGAATTGTAACCAGCATTTCGCTGACATCTATGAACATCACTTCCTCAACTACAAAAACTATCTCTATGATCTTGTGGATGAGCATGGAAGGATGATTGTCATCTCTTATGGAGATTTCATGAATGCCGTTCAACCCTATGTTGACTGGAAGAGACAAAAGGGTATTCCAACAGATTTTTATGATGCAGCAAGCGTCGGTTCCACTGCGGATGAAATTAAGGCTTTCATACAGACTGAATATAACTCCGGTGACGGGTTGACTTTTGTTCAATTTGTTGGAGACGAAGCCCAGATTCCAACCTTCCTGATAGGCAGAGATTTCTGCGAGGGATTGGCAACTTCAGATCCATCTTATGCTTTGTTGGAGGGCACTGATAGTTATCCTGAGATTTTTGTTGGGAGATTTTCTGCACAAAATGTTGCTGAAGTGGAAACCCAGGTGGAAAGAACCATTTATTATGAGAAAGACATAGTTGATGGTGAGTGGCTGCATAAGGGAACAGGAGTTGGCTCTATCTGGGGTGAGGGTTATGGTTACATGGGTTTGAGTGATAAAGATCTGGTAGAGGTTTTGCGGCTAAAGCTTTTGGCCTATACCTATACCGAAGTTGATCAACTCTATGAGGAGGAGGGTCCAGGCGGTGAAGTAGTGCCTGTTCCGGTAGCTGAGTTTGTAAACGCGATAGATGAAGGGAGGGGTATAGTTTTGGTAGAGGGGCATGGACCTTGTGACGCTAGTTTCATGATTCCACCTGGTTCATTTAATGATCTATTTACAGCAGACAGCGTTTGGAATCTGGTGAATGACTACATGCTGCCCTTCATGTCCATTGGAGCACCATATTTGGCTAATTTTCAGATTGATCTTACTTTTCCCGAGGCTTGGCTGAAAGCAACAAATAAAGCTACGGGTGCCCCGATTGGTGCCATTGCCGTGTATGCCTCTTCGGTGGATTTGGATTATGCGTCACCCCAGGCAGCTCAACATGAGATGGTTGAGCTGCTGGTAAATGAAACCATGAACACCATCGGTGGTCTTATGTACAATGGTGCCTGCTTTTCGATAGATCTTTATGGTGCAAGAGGTGAAAAGACCTTCAAATCATATCATATCTTCGGAGACGTTTCATTACAGGTGCGAACGGATACCCCCACCTCCATGACGGTGGTGCATGACCCTGACATTTCTGCTGGCTCATCATCTTTTGAGATTACCGTGGTTGGAGTGGAGGATGCACTATGTGCGATTTCCCGCAACTACGAATTGCTTGGGTATGGATATACTGACGACACCGGCTACACAGTAATCGAATTTGACGTGCCGATAACTGCTGGAGACCCATTGGATCTTGTTGTAACCGCTTATAACAAAGTATCATATATCACCCAGATAACTGTCAACCCGGGCACCTTTGTTCGCGGCGACGCCAACGGGGATGGCTTGACCAACAGCGCCGACATCACGTATCTCATAAATTACCTTTTCAAAAATGGTCCGGCACCAGATCCTTTATGGCTTGGGGATTGCAATTGTGACGGGATCATCAATAGTTCTGATGTGGTCTATTTAATCAACTATCTGTTTAAAGGAGGACCGCCACCAGGTTGTGAGTAGAAATTAGAAACAAAAAATTCTCCAAAAGCCCCAGATTCTTTCTATAGAAACTGGGGCTCTCTTTTTCTCAAAAAGTGTGTGATTCGTACTAAACAAGAGCGAAAGCAAGCTTTGAGGAGGTATCTGAAAAAAATAAATGAGAAGATGTTTTTCTGGATTTTTCACGCCCTCGACGGGGTGGCATGAATACGAGTCCTACATTTTTTGCTGCAAAAGGGGGCACAAACGATTTTGCTCTCTGGATCCACCCGCAAACGATTTCCCTTGACTTCTTTGATGTTTTGATTATAATTATTATAGCGATTTTATCCATACCAGCGTGCTATAATTGGGTCAACCTGTAACCTGAAAAAAGGAGCTAAAAATGATCAAAAAGCTACTCATTTTAGTGATCCTATTTTTGGCGAGCATACCTGCCTTTGCTCAATCTGTTGACACCGCCTGGGTGAGAAGATACGACAACTCAGATGATCAGGCTTTGGCCATAGCCGCAGATAATTCTGGAAATGTCTATGTGACGGGAGATACTTACTACAAGGAGACATCTTACGACTATGCCACCATAAAGTATTATCCTAATGGAGATACTGCCTGGATAAGAACATACGACGGACCGGCAAACGACTTCGATTTTGTTTGGTCCGTGGCCGCAGATGCGTGTGGCAATGTCTATGTGACCGGACAAAGTTTCGGCACGGGGACAGGCTTTGACTATGCCACCGTAAAGTATTATCCCAATGGAGATACTGCCTGGGTGAGGAGATACAACGGACCGGGAAACTCCGAAGACGTAGCTTACGACATTGCTGTGGATGGTTCTAACAATGTCTACGTGACCGGACATAGTCATGGCGGTGGGACAAAGCGTGACTATGCTACCATAAAGTATGATCCGAATGGAGATACTGTCTGGGTGAGAAGATACAATGAACCGGCAAACGAGGATGATTTTGCTCGTGCCATAGCCGTAGATGGTTCTGGCAATGTCTATGTGACTGGGTGGAGTTGGAGTAGTGTGACACAGTCTGACTACCTAACCCTGAGGTATTATCCCAATGGCGATACAGCCTGGGTGAGAAGATACAACGGACCGGAAAGCGATCACGATTTGGCTTATGCCGTAGCCTTGGATAGTTCCGGTAATGTGTATGTTACTGGTGTCATCGAATATAGTTATGGCTATGGGACAACCGACGATTATGGCACCATAAAGTATTTTCCCAATGGGGATACAGCCTGGGTAAGAAGATACGACGGATCAGCAAACTCGAGGGACGAACCTTCTGCCATTACCGTAGATGGTTTTGACAATGTCTATGTGACCGGAAATAGTCTGGGCAGTGGGACATACTGTGACTATACCACTATAAAATATGCCCCGAATGGAGATACTATCTGGGTAAGAATATACAACGGGCCGGGAAATTCCGATGATGTGGCTTGTGACATTACTGTAGATGACTCTAACAATGTGTATGTGACCGGATATAGTTTCGAGAGTGGAACAGGTTATGACTATGCCACCATAAAGTATTATCCTGATGGAGATACAGCCTGGGTGCGAAGATACAACGACCCGGTAAACGAGGATGATTACGCTCTTGCCATAGTTGTGAATGATTCTAACAATGTTTACGTGACAGGAGCGAGCATCGGCAATGGGGCAAACTATGACTTTGCGACCACAAAATATGTGGAGTTCTTATGCGGGGATGTTAATACAGATGGACTGATCGACTTAGATGACGTGGTCTATTTGATGAACTACCTTTTCAGAGATGGTCCTCCACCGGTTCCGATCTTACAGGCTGGAGATGTCAATCTTGATGGGGTGATTAATAGTGCTGATGTGGTCTTTTTGATCAACTACTTGTTCAAAGGTGGACCGCCGCCCTGCAGCCAAGAAAAATAACTTAAGTGTAGGGACCGATTTGCGAAAGTCTACAGCATCTTGACGACATCGAAGCCCCTGCTGAAGGCGGGTGTTCTTCACCCGCCGTTTCATTTCACGTCCCCAGGATCCATAGGATTGGTGAAGAACGCCAACGGGAAGCAGGGTTCTGCTCTCCGTGGGATGTTATCCCAGAAGGGTCTTCGTGATCCCGCGGTATTCCCGCCCAAAGATGGGGCACGTCCGGGCAGGGTAGATGATAACATCCAGCCCAGGAGCGGAAAAGGGACACAGGGAGGTCTTTGGTTTGATCAATTAGCGCACAATAGGGGTTTTTTCCTTGACTTTTTTTATTTTTGAGTTATGATATAATTTAAGAGCACACCAAAGATAGACTTTGGTGAATTTTTTAGCCTGCTAAAGGAGACAAAACTGATCAACAAACTATTCATTCTATGATTTTACCTTTGGTGAACATCCGCTCCTTTACTCAGGTTAATACCGTTTGTGAAAGAAGATGGAAGAAAACGCGAAACTATAATAATCCGGCAACCGCCACAGCCCTAAAATTTTAACATTCTAAAGTGTATGTGTGAGAGGAGGTTAACAAAAATGTTTATTAGATATTCTATTTCGCTTATGTTCTGTCTGGTGTGTTTAATTTTTGCGCAATCTGCCGAGGCCCAGGGAATTGTTGATTCATTCCCTTCTCCTGCCAGCGAACCACGTGGGCTGGCTTGGGATGGAGAATATCTCTGGTGTGCAGACGCAGGCACCGATTCAGTCTATAAGTTGGATACATCTAACGGTTCTGCAATATCTTCATTTCCATTCTCTATTGAACCCCAATATGGTGGAATTACCTGGAGTGATGATGACAATATATGGATTGCAAATGTTTCCTTGATTTCTAAAGTGAATCCTGCCAACGGAGAAGTCATTTACAGTTTTAGCTGTCCAGGTGGGTGAGGTTCCCGGGCAGCTGGACTGACCCGGGAGGTCAGCTATCTTTGGGATTCCGACCCTCGTTATTTTGTTGTTCGGAAGATGACAACAACGGGGACCCAAGTTGGTTCCTTTAATCCAAACGACTCTCTGGTAAAAGACTTAGCCTTTGACGGTACTTATCTCTGGATGATAGACTCTTCAGGTATTATGAAGAAATTCACCACCGATGGAACTATCGTCGATTCAATAGCTGGACTTCTCGCCAACGGTTGGGGTCTTACCTGGGAAAACAGATACTTGTGGGCATCTGACCCAGATAAAGACATGATCTATCGGATCGCACTTTACCAGGATATCTCACCGGACAGCGTAGCATCATGGATTGAAAGTGGAGCCGATCTTGTTCTTCTGGATGTCAGAGAACCATACGAATTTGAAAGCGAAGGTCGAATCCCCCATGCAATAAATATGCCCTGGAATTCTGGGGTATTGGATACAGGTTATGTAAGACTTTCAGCAGATGATGTCATAATAGTTTATTGTAAGAGTGGATACAGAAGTGCTCTGGCGAGCGCCTTCCTCTACGGTAAGGAATTTGAGCACGTTTACAATATGGTTGGTGGCTTTAATGATTGGCATTATAGTGTTGAGGTTGGTGGGCATGTTTCCGTAAATGCAACCTGGCAAATTGATAAGAGCCCATACATGGCTGTGGAGGACGTCACTGTTGATGGTTCGATAACTCTTATTATTCAAGCTGGTGTCTCCGTCAAATTTGACGATTCTTATGCTTTTCGTGCTCATGGGATTTTGGCTGCACAGGGAACGGAAAACGATCCTGTGATAATAACCCGTGCTGATTCTGTTGGACATTTTCCGATCCTGATAGATGGAACCATAGATGCGGAACATGTTAACTTCCAATACTTCGATTCCTCTGGGGTATACATCGAATCAACTGCTACCATTGAGAAACTAAATTACATCAGCTTCCTCAACGATGATCTTCCCGGACCTAATAGTTTCCTGCAGCTAACCTCTGCAAATGACACTTCACTCTCCTTGATCTTCAATGGTGGAACTCCTGGTGAGGATTGCAACATCAGATTACACGGTAGCGAGACTCTCACAGTATGGGGGTACGGAGGAGATTTTAGTGGTGAGGAGCACGATTGTCCCGGAGATGGAGAAATAATTTGGTTGGAAGCCCCACCCGCACGTGGAGATGCAAATGGTGATGGCGTGATCAACTCAGCCGACGTCGTGTATCTTATAAATTACCTCTTTAAAAATGGACCGGCACCAGATCCTTTATGGATCGGGGACGTCAATTGTGACGAGGTCATCAATAGTGCTGATGTGGTTTATCTGATCAACTATCTGTTCAAAGGTGGACCCCCGCCGGAATGTTAGTCTTAAAATAAGCCCGAAGGCGGGGTTGCATGTCCGCCAAAGGCGCCTGCCCCGCCTTTGGCGGGGGATCTGCTCATGGCAGAAATGCGACCGCTACACTGTTCGGTTCTGAGAAAAATTTTGCTTGCCTTTTGCCGATATCTAAATTAACTTCTAATCAGATTTGAGAAGAGATCTGAGTATAGGATTTCAAATTTGAATCTTGAACTTTGAACTTTCAGCTCTTTTTTGAGCGGAGGTCATAAGATCTACAAAAAGATTTTAACTGTTTTGTTTTTCATTTTCTGGGCTGCGCCAGCTCTGACAAAGATGACTGCATATGCAGACCAGGTGAGAGGATATACTTGGAGAGTTAGCGTCAGCAATGAAATGAATGACTTCGCCTCTCTGGCCAGGCATATCAATGCGCAGACCGAAAGTCAGCCCCAAGAAGGCCTTCCACAAAAGGGACCTTATCTTTCAAGCGTGACCCAGAATTCGATCATCGTAAGCTGGCGAACGGTAACACCAGACAGTTCATTTGTTCAATATGGACTTACCTCGGAATACGGGAACGAAGAAAAGGATCCAATTCTGAAGACGGCTCATAGTTTAACGTTAATGGGTCTTCTTCCTGACACTGTTTATCATTATCGAGTTCTATTTGAGGGGATACAAACTCCAGATTATACTTTTAGAACTGCAGTTCCTTCTGATACCACATTTAGGTTTTGTGTTCATGGTGATACCAGAACGCAACCTGACAGCCATTTGGCTGTAATAAATACAGTCGCTGCGCTTGATCCTTATTTCAATCTTCATACTGGTGATTTGGTAGAAAATGGCTATAGTGAAAGCCAGTGGGCTGTTTATTTCGCCACCATATGCTCCAGTGCTACCTGTGCACAGAAAATTCCATTTTATTATGCCATAGGAAACCATGAACATGAGAGCCCTCTATATTACGACTACTTCTACCTTCCTCACAACAATCCGGATAGCACAGAGTCTTATTATTCATTCGACTACGGGAATTCACATTTTATCAGCCTGGATACAGAGATACCTTATGGGCCTTCAAGTGACCAATATCAATGGCTCAGAGCCGATCTCCGAGATTCTCATCATAAGACCTTCGTTTTCATGCACGATCATCCTTACTGCGCTGGAGCACATGACAGCAATATAGGTTTAAGAGATACCCTGTCTCCCCTTTTTGAAGCCTATAAGGTCGATATGGTCTTCAGCGGGCATAGCCACTTTTATCAAAGAAATGGCCCGATAAATGGGGTCACCTATATAATAACAGCGGGAGGTGGCGCACCCCTTTATGCTCCAGCGGAGAGCAGTTGGACACAATATTCAGAAAAATGTCATCATTGTGTTCTTTTCACCATATGGTCTGATTCGTTGAAATTCAGAATGGTGCGTACTGACGGCAGTGTTGGGGATAGTCTTGTTTGTCAGGCTCAAGAGAAACCACCGGCAGTCTGTGGGGATGCGAATGGAGATGGCGAGATTAACAGCGTCGACGTCGTATATTTGATAAGTTACCTTTTTAGGAATGGTCCAGCGCCTGATCCTTTATGGGTCGGGGATTGCAATTGCGATGAGACAATCAATAGTTCTGACGTGGTTTGTCTAATCGACTATCTGTTTAAAGGAGGACCGCCGCCGGGTTGTTAGCACCAAAAGATAGCCAGCAAAAGGATTAAGGATAGAGAGGCCGGGCATTTTTCAAACGAGCAAAGAAAAAAGCGGAGAGGCGCAAAAATAACTCAACAGGCTACCCCTGCGAAATTTCATGGAAATAGTCTCCCGGCTTTTTCTTTCTCATACGAAGGGGGTAGGGGGGTCGGTGTCCCCCACCCCTATTTTCGAATCCTTTGGTTCAACGGACCTTACACTGAGAATAGTAGTGGAGAAGCACGCGAAATCAGTCCTCCTGTTGTTCTCAAGAAAGTTCGAAAATGTCCATTTGGCGCGCTTTTTTTACCTAAGTCCGGCCAGAAGCAAGCCTCTGAACAAAAACAACTTAAGCGAGAAAAACCGAAGCAATCCAAATCAAGACGAAACTAACCAAGTGAGTTTGTTTTGGCTTAGACATGGCAAGAATCTGGCACAAACCGTTTTGAAAGATTTCTTGCCAAATTCCTCACGCAACACCCCCTGAACATATTCAGATGAAAACCCATATCTGAGGATTTAATCATGTCTCCTGTCAGTCTATATTGTGATCGGTGGAGCGTTGATAGTCCGACGGATTTCACTATTGACCAAGGCGCATTTCGCTATGTCGCTTGCGCAGGCTCCTTCCGGCGCACCAGCACGGGCTGAGGTCTGCCGTACGTGAGGGATCGCCACAGCCACTCAAAGGGGCCGAACTGAAACTTCGATAGCCACCAACGGCTCAACGGAATCTGCAGCGCAAAAACGGCAAGCGTGAGCAGAAGACCCTGCAGGTAGCTCAGGCGGTAGTACATACCCAGCCCATAGCCATAATAGACCATCGTGCCGATAATGGATTGCATGAGGTAGTTTGACAAAGGCATCCGTCCTACCCAGCGGAGAAAACCCAGCCTCCGCGCCCAACGCTCGCTCTTGACGAGTAAGAGAAGAAGAGCAGAAATATAAAAAAGCGAACCGACTGGCCCGTAGAGAACATAC
>SMTZ1_10004536_pt1 | contig 17215 bp, 13 predicted proteins | sample DeeMarSWOR136_30_FD_25667 | JGI IMG/M metagenome (IMG submission 25667)
CTAATGACTTTGCCAATGAAGCATGAACCGTAGAAAAACCATTCTTCTGGATAAATGAACTTAAGTCATGCATTGTTGTTATGCCATAACTATGCTTAAATGACCTACCAAATTTGGCTATCAATTTTGCAAATATAAGGTCACCGTAAATGAAATAACCCTCGGGTTTTAAAACCCTTCTTATTTCGCCTAAAGCATCTAACCAGTTGGATATGTGATGTGTGACTCCAAATGATAATACAATATCAAAATTATCATCTTGAAAAGGTAAAGCTGCCGCATCGACTTCCAGAAAATGAATATTTGGTATATCATCAATACTCTCTTGGGCAAGCTTAATTTGTTCTGGGTCTATATCAACTCCCGTAACGTTTAAGGAATACTTCTTTGCCATATACCTTGACACTGCTCCGGTTCCGCATCCCACCTCCAAGAAATTTTGTTTTTCATTCACATTTGTAAAATGCAATAATTTTTCAGCGCGATTAATAACCTGCTCAGCATGTTGTGGACTATTTATAAACCACTTTTCAATTTTGACCATCTTCATTATCCTATCTCCTCCGGACTGGTAATCCTGCCGGTTACAGCGCTGGCGGCGGCAACAGCCGGGTTAGCCAGATAAACCTCCGATTTGGGGCTACCCATCCTGCCGACAAAGTTGCGATTGGTGGTCGAGATACATCTCTCGCCCTCAGCCAACACCCCCATATGACCACCAAGACAGGGCCCACAGGTCGGGGTGCTGAGCACAGCCCCGGCCTTGATAAATATCCCAACTAACCCTTCAGTTAGGGCATCAAGGTATACCTGCTGTGAACCAGGGATAATAATACAGCGCACTCTTGGGTGTACCTTTCTCCGTTTTAATATCCGGGCAGCCAGTCGTAAATCGTCAAGACGACCATTGGTGCAGCTACCAATTACTGATTGATGGATTTTTATGTTACCCACCTCGCTCACTGGCCTAACATTAGCTGGAGAATGAGGCAGGGCGACCTGAGGTTCGAGGGTCGAAGCATCATACTCAATAACATCTGAGTATTCGGCGTCATTATCGGGTTCGTAGACCATGTACGGGCGTTTGGCTCGTGACTTTATATATAGTTGTGTCTTATTATCCACTCTGAAAAGACCAGCTTTAGCTCCGGCTTCAACAGCCATATTAGCCATTGTAAACCGCCCGTCCATGCACAGGTTAGCTATCGCCTCACCAGTAAACTCCATCGCTGAATATAAAGCACCATCAACACCAATTTTGCCGATAGTAAACAAGATTAGGTCTTTACCCCCTACCCACTCCCCCAAGCTACCATGATAGACCACCTTGATTGTAGACGGCACCTTCATCCAGATATCACCAGTTGCCATGGCTGCGGCAACATCAGTTGACCCCATACCGGTAGCAAAAGCACCTAAAGCACCGTAGGTGCAGGTGTGAGAATCTGCCCCAATAACAACGTCTCCAGGCAGCACCAAGCCTTGCTCTGGTAAAAGAACGTGCTCAATACCCATCCGCCCTGCTTCAAAGTACAGTGCTCCTTGCTCATAACAAAACTCTCGCATCAGCTTTGCCTGCTCGGCAGAAGCAATGTCCTTATTAGGCACGAAATGGTCAGGCACCATCACTACCTTATTGGGGTCAAAGACCCTATCAATACCTATTTTTCGAAATTCCCTTATGGCAATAGGAGCCGTAATATCGTTGGCTAGAATCAGGTCTACCCTGACATTTATGAATTCGCCTGGGCTTACCTCTTTTCTACCAGTATGGGCAGTCAGTATCTTTTCAGCTAGAGTCAATATAGTTTCCTTCCTTCGGAGTGATTAAGGAATTGACTTTTAAGATAAGTTCTCATCGAATAAGCCAAGGAGGACTAATTTTATCACTATAGGAGGCAGTTAGAAGTCTACTCAGCCATCTTCTTAGCTACCAATAATCTATTAAGGGCATTCATATAGGCTTTAGCGCTGGCGACTATAATATCAGTATCAGCACCCCGCCCGGTATAGGTTATCCCCTCACTCTCTATCCTTATCAACACCTCACCGATAGCATCAATGCCCTCAGTTACTGATTTAACCGTAAATTCAGTAAGCACATTAGGCACATCCACCAGCCTATTAATTGCCTTACATACGGCATCAACCGGACCTGTCCCCAAAGCAGCATCAGCTAGAACTTGACCGTCAGGACCAATAAGTCTAACGGTAGCAGTGGGAATACCTCTATCGCCACAGGACACCTGAATGCGGTCAAGGTGATAGACCTCAGATACAGTGCGTAGCTCCTGAGCGATAAGTGATTCAATATCCCTATCTGCAATCTCCTTCTTTTTATCAGCCAGCTCTTTAAATGCAGAAAAGCCACGGTCAAAATCTGCCTCACCCAGGCTATAACCTAGCTCTGCCAGGCGCTCTTTAAAGGCATGCCGTCCGCTGAGCTTACCCAGCACCAAGCTGCTAGCTGGAATGCCTACTGTTTTGGGGTCCATTATTTCATAGGTTATTGGCATCTTGATTACACCATCCTGATGAATCCCCGACTCATGACGAAAAGCATTAGCCCCAACAATTGCCTTATTAGGTTGAACCGTAAAACCGGTTAGCTCGCTTACCAATCGGCTACTTTTATAGATTTGCCCGGTGTTAATATTGGTAGTCAGATTAAAGAAGTCGTTGCGGGTCTTAATTGCCATTACAATTTCCTCAAGAGAGGCATTACCGGCTCTTTCGCCAATACCATTGATGGTACACTCCACCTGTCTTGCTCCCCGCTTGATTGCCTCCAGACTATTAGCCACCGCCAGACCTAAGTCATTATGACAATGAACGCTAACTATAGCCTGATTAATATTGGGTACATTTTTGAAAATCCCTTCTATAAGATTACCATACTCATCAGGGATGGCATAACCAACAGTATCAGGGATATTTACTGTAGCGGCGCCAGGGCTGGCATCCATCGGTGAAAACTCTACATCATCAGTATATTGCTTAGCCCTGGCTACCATATCCCGGGCTATCTGCAAAATCTCATCACGGCTCTTTTTCAATTGATGAATACGGTGTATCTCTGAAGCTGATAGAAATATATGTATTCGTGGATGTTCAGCTTCCTTCACTGCTTCCCAAGCCCGGTCTACATCATCAGGGTGAGCCCGAGCCAAACCGCAAATTACAGAGGTGCGAATCTCCTTAGCAATAAGCTTTACTGCCTCAAAGTCACCCGGAGAGCTAATAGGAAATCCAGCCTCAATAACATCCACGCCAAGCTTTTCCAGTTCTTTAGCTATCTCCAGTTTCTCCTGGATATTAAGTGTCCCCCCCGCCGCCTGCTCCCCATCCCGCAATGTAGTATCAAAGATAATTACCCTGTCCATAGCTATTCTTTCAATCTTTAATGAATCACCTACCCCTTCAGCCACGGCATCATCTGGCGTAGCTCTTCGCCTATGAGTTCAATGGGGTGCTCTGCATCCATACGCTTAAGGGCATTATAAACCGGGCGACCGACCTGGTTTTCCAGAATCCACTCTTTAGCAAATGTGCCATCCTGAATCTCAGCCAGGATTTGCGCCATTTCATCTTTAACCATATCATCAATGACCCGTGGTCCCCGCGTATAATCACCATACTCAGCGGTATCACTGACTGAATAGCGCATATAGCTCAAGCCTCCCTGATACATCAGGTCGACAATAAGCTTAAGCTCATGGAAGCATTCAAAGTAAGCTATCTCCGGCTGATAGCCGGCTTCAACCAGCGTCTCAAATCCAGCCTTTACCAGGGCTGAGACCCCGCCACATAATACTGTCTGCTCGCCGAAGAGGTCTGTCTCTGTCTCTTCAGCAAAGGTAGTTTCTATAACCCCGGCCCGAGAACAGCCGATGCCCTTGGCATAAGCCAGGGCTATATCCTTTGCCTTACCTGAAGCATCTTGATGGACGGCAACTATTGCCGGAGGTCCCTTCTTTTCAGTATAAAGTCGCCTCAATATATGACCGGGACATTTGGGGGCTATCATGGAGACATCGATGTCAGGTGAGGGAATGATTTGCCCATAATGGATGTTAAAGCCATGAGCAAACATCAGGGTATTGCCCGAGGTTAGCCCTTTTTCAATAGACTCGTAATATATCTTTCTTTGCAGGGTGTCAGGCGCCAGCATCATTATAATATCAGCTTCCTTTGCCACCTCATCTGCTGCTAGCACCCTGAAACCGGCATCCTTAGCACTCTTCCAGCCCGGGGTTCCCTCAGCTTCAGCCACTATCACCTGGCAACCACTATCCCTGAGGTTTTGGGCATGGGCATGCCCCTGACTACCATAACCTATAATGCCAATCACCTTCCCCTCAAGCAAAGTTAGGTCGGTATCACTGTCATAGTATATCTTAGCCATGATTTATCATCTCCTTTTTATTTGCGTTTTACAGCGGTTACGATGAGATAGTGAAGCCGCTTTTATACTCCCCTCAAATATCCCTTGATAGAAGACTTCTAAGATGCTTTCTGCTTTTTGGCACGAGCCTTAGGCAACCTTTCTTCTACCTGTATTGGTCCTGAGCTTCCTCGAGTCATAGCTATACGACCAGTTCTGGCTATCTCCTTGACCCCAAAACCACGAAGCAGATTAAACAAGGAATTGATTTTCTCCTCATCTCCAGTAACCTCAATTGTTACCGAATCAGAGGCGACATCCACTATATTTGCCCTGAATATGTCCACAATCTCAATAATCTCGCTTCTATTAGCCGAAGTAGCTCTTACCTTAACCAATGCCAGTTCCCGAGCAACAATGTCATCTCCAGTAATATCGGACACCTTGACCACATCTATGACCTTATCCAACTGCTTTCTAACCTGTTCCACCATTGTGGTTGCCCCATTAACGACGATAGTCACGCGTGATAAATGGGGTAGCTCACTGTGCCCGACAACAATACTTTCAATATTAAAGCCTCGCCTTCTAAAAAGGCTTGCCATTCGGTTGAGTACCCCTGGTTTATCCTCTACCAGGGCGACTAGGGTGTGCTTCGTCGTGGCCATGCTGTCACCTCTTTCTTAGGTTCTTCAAGTACTTCAGCCAGAGCTGCTCCAGGTGGTACCATAGGATAAACATTTTCCTCCGGTTCCACCATAAAATCTATTAGGAATGGACCTTCATATTCCATCGCCTGCTCAATAGCCGGAACTACCTCTGACTTATGTTTAACCCTTAACCCGGGAAGACCGTATGCTTCAGCAATCTTGGCAAAATCAGGTCCGCTCAAGGGCGTAGCCACGTATCGTCTGCCAAAGAATAATTCTTGCCATTGCCTCACCATTCCCAAAAAACCATTGTTGATGATGGCTATTTTAACCGCCACTTTTTCCTTAACTATGGTAGCTAACTCTTGAATCGTCATCTGAAAACCACCGTCACCGGCAACACACCAAACAATACTCTCAGGGCAGCCTACCTTAGCCCCCATAGCCGCTGGGAGCTCAAATCCCATAGTCCCCAATCCGCCTGATGAAATTATACTGTTTGGTTTATTATAACAGTAGTGTTGAGCTGCCCACATCTGGTTCTGTCCGACACCGGTAACAATAATAGCCTCGCCTTTGGTTACCTCATATATCTTACGAACGACCAATTGAGGCAAGAGCCCTTCACTATCTCTAATTTCGATTGACGGATGCTCCTTCCGCCAATCATCAAGCTGGTGAACCCAATCAACATGCTGAGTTGGGTTGATTAGCTTATTTAATGCGTTTAGGACAACTTTCACATCACCAACTATAGGCACATCCACACGCACATTTTTGCCGATTTCGGCTGGGTCAATATCAATATGAATAATACGGGCATGGGGAGCAAAGGCACTTACCTTAGCCGTAGCCCTATCATCAAACCTCATGCCAATGGCAATAATAAGGTCAGCAGCATCAACCGCCATATTAGCATAAGCCATACCATGCATCCCCAGCATACCATAACTTAGAACATGAGACTCGGGGAAACAACTGATGCCCAATAGAGTAGTAACCACCGGTATTTGTGCTGCCTCAGCTAGCTGGCTAAGTTCAGCATAGGCTCCTGAGATAATCACTCCCCTACCAGCGATAATGAGAGGTTGCTGAGCCTCATTTATAAGCTTTGCCGCCTTCTTAATCTGCGTTGGGTGCCCCTGTAGCGTTGGCTTATAGCCGGGTAAGTCCACCCGGTTTGGGTAGTGAAATTCTGCCTGCTCCATTTGAACATCTCGTGGCAGGTCAATAAGCACTGGTCCTGGCCGGCCAGTCCTGGCTAGATAAAAAGCCTCCTTAATTATTCTAGCCAGTGAACCTGCATCAAGGGCAAGGTAGTTATGCTTAGTAATAGGTTGAGTAATACCGGTAATATCTATCTCTTGGAAGGCATCCTTGCCAATAAAGGCTCTGGCTACTTGCCCGGTTATAGCTATTATCGGAGATGAATCAAGATGAGCGTTGGCAATACCGGTCACCAGGTTAGTTGCCCCAGGGCCTGAGGTTGCCATGCATACTCCTACCTTTCCGGTAACCCTAGCATAGCCATCAGCAGCATGGGCAGCCCCCTGCTCATGACGAACCAAGATATGACGAAGCTGAGGATATTGAGGTAAGGTATCATATAAAGGCAAAATTGCTCCGCCAAGAATGCCAAAAATAACCTCTACTCCCTCTCTTACCAGACTCTCACATATAATTTGGGCACCGGTCATCTTCATAATAGTCACGTCCTCTCCTCGCTAAGAGCTTTGCTTAGTCTTATTTCTATGCCTTTTCCTTTGCCGCCTAGGCGATACCTCCGTATTTTTACACGGTTTTTCATTGACTAAACACGGCTCCAGTGCTGGCTGAACATACCTTCTCGGCATAGTATCTAAGATAGCCTGTTTTCACTCTAGGCTCAAACTCGGCTAGTTGTGCTAACCGCTTGGATATCTCTTCATCACTAAGTTCTACCTCAAGCTTATAATTAGGGATATCAATATTAATTATATCTCCATTCCTTAGGGCAGCAATAGGTCCGTGGCTAGCTGCCTCAGGGGAGACATGTCCAATAGCCGCACCCCGACTACCCCCGGAAAAGCGTCCATCAGTGATAAGCGCTACTTTTTCATCCATACCCATGCCACTCAAGAGAGAGGTGGGAGTGAGCATCTCTCTCATCCCGGGTCCTCCCTTAGGACCTTCGTAACGAATGACCACCACCTCACCTGGTTTTATACTGCCACCCATAATAGCTTTAGCCGCTTCTTCCTCAGAATCGAATACCCTGGCTGGTCCCCGATGAACCATCATCTCAGGAGCTACCGCAGCCCTTTTCACCACTGCGCCTTCGGGGGCTAGATTGCCAAAGAGAATAGCGAGACCACCTGTAGCCGAATAAGCATTAGCCGTAGTCCGGATAACCTCTCTATCCATAATCCGACTGTCATCAATAATCTCACCCACTGATTTTCCTGATACTGTTCCCAAATCCAGGTTCAAGAGCCCTTTTAGTTCCTTCATTACTCCAGATACACCACCGGCACGATCCAGGTCTTCAATGTGATAATCGCCGGCTGGACTGAGCTTACACAGGTGGGGAGTACATTGACTTACCTCATTCACCATAGACAGAGGAAAGTCAATCCCAGCTTCATGAGCTATCGCCATAAGGTGCAAAACCGAATTGGTGCTTCCGCCTAATGCCATATCAACGGCAAAAGCATTGCTAATAGATTCTTTATTTATTATATCCCGAGGGCGAATATTATTAGCTAATAAATCCATAACCTGCTCCCCGGCTTCTTTAGCTAGTTGCCGGCGTCTAGTGTCAATCGCTGGAATAGTACCATGACCAGGCAAGCCCATACCCATAGCCTCGGTGGCACAATTCATGGTATTAGCGGTAAACATTCCCGAACAACAACCACAACCGGGGCAGGCAATCCCCTCCAGCTGTGCCAGTTCCTCCTCGCTCATCTTCCCTGTGGTCACCTTCCCCACCGCTTCAAAGACAGAGATGAGGTCAACTTTATCAACCTCTCCACTACTAGCCAAAGTTCCAGCCAGCATTGGGCCGCCGCTAATAAAGATAGACGGCAGGTTCAGCCTTACCGCTGCCATAAGCATCCCCGGAATTATCTTATCGCAATTAGGGATAAAGACTAGAGCATCGAAGGCATGAGCCTCAACCACTACCTCCACCGAGTCAGCAATTAGTTCTCGGCTGGGCAGGCTATACTTCATACCCGGGTGATTCATAGCGATACCATCACACACAGCAATAGTATTAACCTCGAAGGGAACACCTCCACCAGCATATACGCCTTCCTTAACCGCCTCAGCAATATCTCGTAGGTGTATATGTCCGGGGACAATCTCACTAAAGCTGTTGATAATACCTACAAAAGGTTTATCCATCTCGGCTCGTGTCACCCCTACAGCATGCAGTAAAGACCGGTGAGGAGCCCGCTCTATCCCCTTCTTAACAACATCGCTCTTCATATTTTCTCTGCTTCCTTTATCGCCGTAATTAAAAAAACCGTCCCTGTGGGGACGGATTAAAAAACCATGCAGCCCCACCTTCAGCCCTATTAACACAACATAACAGAATACCTATTTATTGTCAACGGGACGACCATACGGTTCACTCTCCAGAACCTTTATCTTATTCAGTCGGCGCTGGTGTCTTCCACCCTCAAACTCAACACTAAGAAAAGTGTCAACGATTTCACGTACTGCCTCCGGTGCCTGTCTCGTCCCCAAGCAAAGGATATTGGCATCATTATGCTGACGAGCCCGCCTAGTGCTAAAGGCATCATGACACAGGGCAGCTCTTATCCCTCTAACCTTATTAGCAGCAATGCTCATACCAATGCCAGTGTTACATATCAAAATGCCACGTTCAAAATTGCCATTAGCTACTGCTTCAGCTACCTTCTTGGCAACATCGGGATAGTCTACCGGGTCAGCGGTGTAACCACCAAAATCTTCATAACTATGTTTCATTTCAGCAATCAGTTTTATAATAAATTTTTTGACCTCCAGCCCCCTATGGTCACAGCCAATAGCAATACGCATTACTTAGCCTCCGTTCCTAAAGCAATACTCCCGCAGACTCGCTCAAGCTCTTCCCTTGATATAGCGCCTTCCCGCAAAACTACTGGCGTTTTTCCGGTCACATCAACTATGGTAGATTCTCTACCACCAGAGCACCTGCCACCATCAATGACTAAATCGAGCTTATCGCCAAACTGAGAATAGACATCGTCAGCCGTCAGCGAACTTGGCTTACCACTCAGATTAGCACTTGTGCCCACGATAGGCGACCCTAAGCCTTCAGCAAGGGCAACAGGAATAGGATGGGCAGGAATGCGAACAGCTACAGTTATACCGCCACCAGTGATAATGTCAGGAACCGATTTAGACTTATATAAAATTAATGTCAAGGCACCGGGCAGGAAGTTATCGACTAAAAGCCATGCCACCGGGGGTACAGAGTGAGCAACTTCAGTTATCTGCGATACATCAGCTAGGAGCAAAGGAAGTGCCATATTCTGCGGTCGTTCCTTTACCTGATAAATCCGCTCCACAGCCCGATAAAGGTAACTGGCAGCACCCAATCCATAGACAGTATCAGTAGGAAAGGCAACTAGCCCGCCACTTTTAAGAATAGAAACGCCCCTCTCAACCTGCTGCTGGATATATGAAGGAGGCTTATATGACATTACCCTTACCTTGACGATAGTATATCACAGTGCTTTGTGATGGACAAAAGGAATAAAGGTGACTAATACGGAGTGAATCACAGCACCAAATACGACAAGGGCAGAAGATATCAAATAGAAGGCTTGACCCTGTGCTCAGTCACTTTGTGTCTGACCTACTGTGCTCCTGATAACAGGGATGGTGTCCAACCCTTTGAACGACCGACCGTCAACAACACCGGTCAGGGTGAGAGAAACCTCACCCTCTACTTGCTTTTGGCGGACAAGATAGTCAATAACTAGCTGCCGATCAAACTTAACCACTAGCTCATAAATACCATCCTGGTCATGGTCAACGACATCAATTGTCCTATCCCAAGCCGGTATACCACCCAGCAGGCGTACCGTACTTACGTCAATGTCCTTAGGATCAAAGCCCTCCGGCAGCTCTATGTAAGCGGTAATTGGCTCATCAACAGCTATGCTGGCAAGGTTGAGTGTATCTCGCTCGATGCCTACTTTAGCAATTAACTCGGATAGCACCGCTTTCTGTCTCTCAAAGTCACCCGGTGTGCTCTCAATTTCAAAGACACCGTCACCATCGCTGTCCATCTCTAACCTAGTTGTTGTATCGCGCCTAGTTCCACCAAGAATCTCAGCAGAGGATGGTACCCTTACTAGCGGTGGTACTTCGGGCTCGATTCTGGCACGTGCCACCGTTGTGACCGATACCGGCACATTGATATATTCCAAGAAACGTCTCAAATTAGTCTTAGCATCCGAAACCTGTGCCCTTATATCCATGGTGCCTGAGTTAGTTCCTTCAGCCACTATCATATATTCATCGCTAACATCAGCGTCAGGAATCAATATAGTCTTGTAGTCTGTCCCTTCGGGGGTAACATACATAGCCCCAGATATCTGCGTCTCGAGCTCTCCTTTTTCGTTGATACCTACGTGCCTGCCCAATGCGTCGTAAACATGAAGGTCAGCCGGGCTAAACAGACTGAAGATAGCCAGCGTGGACCAATCACCCGGCAGACTCAGTAAGGATACCCAAAACGGCTTCGGGTATTCAGACAACCCGCTGGCCCACTCTTCCGGTTGTTCCCAATTTGTGCTCTTTTGCCCGCCTTCACTCCACGGCGGGCCAAATGGGCCACGCTGCCAGAACCTCAGATTAAGCACTGAGATTGAGAAGCCAAGATATTCTCCCCAACGTCCCCTGAAGCGCAACCACTCGAGCCCCTCTTCCTCAGCTTCAGTCTCAGGTAACAATACTATATCAAGCTGCTCAGGGGTAATTACCTGCCACGAAGATAATCCGGTGTCATCAAAATCAAGTCCTGACCAAAAGTTACCCGGGACGAAGTAATTGGCATGCGAACCTTGGGCAACATAGACTATCGGATGTGTTCCTTCCACTAGAGACCCGTCCACCATATCGCTCCAAGACATCCTCTGACCGGCTTGATGCTGTGAGTAGGCTGCGAAAACTGGTTGCTCTCCCTTTTCCAGGAGCTCCTTTACTGTGTGACTAGGGAAGCAGAGCTGCACCAGCTCCCAATCACCCTCATGAAGGTTGCGCCAGTCATTGAAATAGTAGAATATCCAGTATTGTACTATGGTGTAGTCCTCATCCCCTCCCTCTTTGACCCGAGCATATAAAGTGGGTTGATATTGACTCTTTACCGCGTCATAGTTAAGCTGATATTCAGTAGGCGAATGAGTGGAAGGCCCCAATCCTTCCAAGTCAAGGTAGTAGATACTTCCTGACCACTGTAATAAGCTGGATAATGTTGCCTTTTCGAAAAAAGAAGGGTCTTCCGTATCACGGAGGAATGCCTCGTCGACCATGATTTCTATTTGTTCCGGTTCAAAATTCTCTATTGCTTCCCCTTCCCCTTTCAGGTAAATGATAGGACAAAACTGCTTGGCTAGCTGTTCCGCATATTCAGAGTTCACTGGCGGCTTTGGTTCCGGTTCATATGGGGCATAGGGACAGGCACAGCCGACGGTAAACAATAGCAACAGTATTAACAAGCCAAAGCTTTTCTTCATGCCACAGCATTATATAACTTTTTCGATTCAAAGATAAATGGTTAGTCTTCTGTCCCTTGCGCGGAGTGGTATCCACAATTTACTTAACATCTGTTCCCTTGACTTAGCCTCTTCTTTTACATAATTTATCCAACAAGTTGGCAGTTTGTTCAATCCTCGGAATCTGGATATAATAGAGGCAAAAATAAGAGATTACGGTCATTTTCAAGTGCAAATGATTAAAATAAGGTTTTTGCTCTAACCATTGGTAACAGGCTCAAATTCAGCGTTGAGTGACTGAAGCTAATCAACCAAGCTATAAGGTAATCTTTATGAAACATCTCTGGAGGATATTTTTTCTGGAGCTCCTGGTGTTGGTAGGAGCAGTTTTTGTTTTGTCATGCTCAAATATTCCCGAATATACAGAGCCCACGAGCACAGTAGATTATGGAACCTCCGATGCTATCCCAATATATACTTACAAGGTCGTTAATACTTATCCTCATGACCAACAGGCTTTCACACAAGGATTGGTTTTTGAAAACGGTGTTCTATATGAAGGAACGGGTCTCCGTGGACGTTCCGCGCTACGCAGAGTTGAATTGGAAACCGGACACGTATTGCAAATTCGCGAACTACCAACTCAGTTTTTTGGTGAGGGTGTGACTATCCATCGAAACAAGATAATACAGCTGACATCGCAATCTGGTATCGGATTTGTCTACGATAAGGATAGTTTTGAGCTATTACAGGAGTTTAATTATCCCAATGAAGGTTGGGGCATTACGTATGACGGAGAGTATTTAATTATGAGCGATGGCACTGCCGAATTGCATTTTTTAGATCCTGAAGCCTTTGAGGAAATAAAGAAGATTGAAGTACGTGACAGCGATGGCCCTGTATCTAAACTCAACGAGTTGGAATACGTTCAGGGAGAAATTTATGCCAATGTCTGGCCAACTGACCGCATTGCCAAGATTGCACCTCAAACAGGTCAAGTCATAGGATGGATAGAGCTGCAGAGACTTCTGAGCCCCCAAGATTATAGTGGTCCGGTTGATGTTCTAAACGGTATTGCTTATGACTCAAGGAATGATAGGTTATTTGTGACCGGGAAGCTATGGCCAAAGCTCTTTGAGATTAAAGAGATTTCGCTTGAGTAATTAACGTATCCGCTGTCGGTGAGAACGGCACGATTCAGTAATCGATATCCTAAACAAATGCAATTGTCTTGTGAAGCCCTTCTGGTTGTACTTTCTGACGGATTGTTTAGGCGGTAGCGCTATCATAGGTCCCACCACCAAATACCTGGCAGGTCTTATCTACGATAGGAGACCATCCTCTGTGCCGGTATTAATCTTCCCGTCATCAGCGAGTGCGCTGGTTAAACTCAGCGCTTGACAAGAGTTGGCGGTTGCTATACTTTATGCTTATAGTGGTGGAGGCAGAGATGAACAGGGAGGATACATCGGATCAACAAGCCACTGGAAATTCAGGCTTAGACATGAGCCTGCAGGACATAGTGGATAGCGTAGAAGATGAGCTTCTGGTCATCGATAGTGAGTACCGGATCAGGTTCGCTAATTCAGCAGCGCGAGGTAGACTCCGAAAGGAAACTGATTCTCCCATCGAAAGGCTTTGCTACAATGTACTTCATAATAGGGACAGGCCGTGTAGTGCACCTCTATGGGACTGTCCGCTTAGCAAAGTCCTTAAAAGCGGCACCACGATAAGACTTATTCATCCTGTACACACCTTCGGGGCTGACACATATATCAAGATTACCGCATACCCTCTTCAGGATAGCCATGGTAATACCAAGGCAATAGTCGAGCTGAGGAGAGACGTCACCGCGGAAAGGGAGCTGGAGACCCATATCCTAAGGCGGCATCACCAGCTTTCGGCATTGAGTCATATTTCAAGTGCTGTGAGCGGGCTGCAGGATTTGGCTACCATCCTGAAGATTGCTTTAGACAATGTGCTGGAGCTCATTAACGGCGACGTTGGCGGGATTCTACTCATGGACGAAGGCACAAAAACACTATACTATCGTGTGCAACGCGGCTTGTCCCCTGAATATACCGAGGGTATGCGAATATCCCTTGGCGAAGGGATAGCAGGGGGAGTAGCTCAAACTGGTGAGTCCATACTGCTGGAAGACATCTCCAAAGACCCACGCGAAACTCACCCCGATCTGGTAAGTGCAGAGGGGCTTAAAGGATTCGTTAGCATTCCTCTGAAGGCAAAGGACAAAGTAATTGGAGTGATGAATCTTGCCAGTCATGTGGCCGGGCGGTTTGGCGCAGATGACGTTTCCCTCCTCAAATCCATTGGCGACTATTTGGGCACCACAATTGAGCAAGCAAGATTATACGAACGATTGGCAAGGATAGGGGAAAGATATCGCATTCTTCTTCGACATGCTCTAACTGCCCAGGAGCAGGAGCGAAAAAGGATTGCCCGGGAGCTACACGACGAGACTAGCCAATCTATTACCAGCTTGACCCTCAGCTTACAGGCTATTATAGGAATGGCAGAAATGAAAGGCTTTGGGGACACTGAGTTTATGGAGAAGCTCAAGAGTACGCACGCCTACACGGTTCATGCCGGCAATGAGATAGTAAAGCTCATGAAGGAACTCCGCCCCACCTTACTAGATGAACTGGGGATGCCGGCTGCAATCCACCGATATGCTAAGGACACCCTTGAAGTTCAAGGTATTAACTTATCTACGGAATTTGAAGGCACTGATCGACGCTTCCCCCCTGAAGTTGAAGTAACCCTTTTCCGTATCGCTCAGGGAGCAATAGGCAACGTCCTAGAGCATTCAGAGGCAAAGAATGTCTCAATCAAGCTGGAATGCAACACCAGTGAGTGTGTATTAACAATAAAAGATGACGGCAAGGGATTTGATGCCAGTAAGCTCACCAAGGTGGACCCTGGCGGTCGAGGTGCGGGCTTATTCACCATGAGAGAAAGAACAACTTTGGTGGGTGGTACTGGTTACGTTGAGTCCAAACCAGGACAAGGGACGAAGATTATAGCCAAGGTTCCACTGGTGAGGGATGTAGAAGTAGAAGATGAAGAAAATAAGAGTACTAATAGTTGATGACCACACCCTCGTGCGAGATGGAATCCGCTCTCTCCTAGGGCTAGTTGCGGATATAGAAGTAGTGGGCGAGGCAACAAACGGAAGGGAAGCCCTCCAGCAAATAAAACAACTTATGCCGGACGTAGTGCTCATGGACCTAGCAATGCCTCTTATGAGCGGGCTAGATACAACACGCAGAATACGCCGGGAATTCCCCGAAACAAGGGTGCTGGCATTGACCCAGTATGATGATAGCGAATATGTCATCCCTGTTATCGAAGCAGGAGCACGTGGTTTTGTTAGCAAGATGGCGGCGTTCTCAGAGCTTGCTTCAGCTATTCAAGCTGTCTATAAAGGGGAGTCCTTTCTATCTCCCTCAGCGGCAGCGGCTCTCGTTGAGGAATGCCAGCAGAAAACCACTTCAGAAGGGGGACAAGACCCTTACCAGCAGTTGACAGATAAAGAAAGAGAAGTGCTTAAGCTCGTTGCTGAGGGACGCACTGCCCGGGAAATAGCAGATGTGCTGGTCGTCAGTCCTAAGACCGTAGAGTGGTACAAAACCAGCCTAATGAACAAACTGAACATCCATAACAGGACCGATCTCATCAAGTTTGCCATACGTAAGCGAGTCATAACCCTATGATGACATAAACGAAACCCCTCCCTCATTCACCTTTCTGGGTGTCCTCTTGATTAGAGCTTTTCCTATCCTCAAATCAGGGTATTTCCTAGTAGGAATTCTAGAAATAAAGCCACCCTATATTAGGGTATTTCCCGTTGCCCCGCTGTAATAATCAGCTACAATAGAAGTAGAACTTTGATTATTCCTAGATTCAAGGGGTATCTGATGTATCCACCCGTAACTGATAATACTGAGAGCTATCGGGCTAATCAAGCGGGAAAACACTCTCCCGACCACAGCCTTATGCCTCCTTGCCAAGCTGCTTGCCCCCTACATATGGATATCAGAGAGTATGTTGATTTGATTGCTCAAGGAAGGGTGATGGAAGCACTGCGAGTCATAAGAAGCAGTAACTCCTTCCCGTCTATCTGCGCCTATGTTTGTACCCATCCCTGCGAGGATGCTTGTAGGCGTTGTCAGGTAGATAAACCTATTGCTATCCGGGCGCTGAAGAGATTTACTTTAGAATTTGGTGGTGACCGGATGATCCAGGCTGAAGCCGAAACTACGCAACAAGAAAAAGTTGCCATAATAGGCTCCGGTCCAGCAGGAATGGCTTGCGCCTACTATCTGAGGAAGCTTGGTTATTCGGTAACCATCTTTGAGGCTTACTCCGAGCTAGGGGGCATGCTCCGAGCTGGTATTCCCCAATATCGTCTTCCCCGTCAAGTGCTGGATACCGAAGTTCAAAGGCTGACTCATATGGGAGTTGAAATCAGGACAAATACACGAGTGGTATCCCTAGACCTGCTATTTGACCTAGGCTACAAGGCTATCTTTATAACCATAGGTGCGCATCAGAGCCTTCGAATGGAAATAGACGGAGAAGAAAGCCCAGGGGTAATAGATGGGGCAACCTTCCTTCGTGAAGTAAACCTTGGACTTAAGCCGTCTATAGGAGAAAGAGTTGCCGTCGTAGGCGGAGGAAATGTAGCCATTGATGTCGCTCGCACTGCAGCTCGGCTGGGTGTAAGAGAGGTGAATGTCCTCTACCGCCGCAGCCGGACAGAAATGCCGGCAAATCCGGAAGAAGTAGAGCAAGCCATAGAGGAAGGGGTAGAGATGCTGTTTCTGGTGACACCGACTAGGATAAAAAGAAAAAATGGGCAGTTAAGCGTGACCTGTGTAAAGATGGAGCTTGGTGAACCGGATAGTAGTGGCCGGCGTTGGCCGCTACCAATCAAGGACAGCGAGTTTAATAAGGAATTTGATACTCTAATTGCTGCTATTGGGCAAGCACCTCAGACGGTCCAGCCACCGTAGTTGAGGCTCTAGCCGCTGGCAGGCTGGCAGCCTCCCGTATTGACGACTACCTCCAACACAGGTATCCACAAGTTAGCAAGGAGGAGAGAGAAAGGCTGACAGGCGAGTTGCTGCCTGAAACGATAGACATGATAAGGAAGATTGGCCGACTTGAGCCACCAATTCTTCCCCCTAAAGCAAGAGCCAAAGACTTCAAGCCAGTAGAGCTTGTCTATGACTGGGAAACTGCTGTTAATGAAGCGAGAAGGTGTCTGCGATGCGGTATGGCATATCACGTTCCCTACTTGGATGCCAGCGGCACAATTCAGATACCGGTTGACCAGTGTCAAGCTTGCGGTATATGCGTTGCTGAGTGTCCGGCGAAGGCGATAGTTCTGAGAAAACCCTATGACCGACGACATATAACTGAAGAGCTAGCTCACATCCTTAAGT
>SMTZ1_10005418_pt1 | contig 17212 bp, 20 predicted proteins | sample DeeMarSWOR136_30_FD_25667 | JGI IMG/M metagenome (IMG submission 25667)
TCCCGTCTTTCGGGTAGAAATAGAGCACTATCCTCTTCCCTCGATAATCACTTAATGACACTTCTCTTTCGTCATCCGCCTGCAAAGTGAAATCGGGAGCCTCTTCTCCCTCATTGACCAAACCAAATCACACCTCACAAGAAAAGTTCAGAACATAACATAAAAATGTATGTGGCTGTAGCCTAACAGCAACATAAATTTGAATAGCGCACATAGAATATCTAGTCACTTCTGGAAGATTGGATCAAAAACTGGAAGCCGACTAAGGACCGCAGTTGTTATCCAAAATCATTCAGTTGTTTCTGTTCTTTATCGTACGCAAGGTTGAAGATCTTTATTCCGACTCTCCTTACAGACCCCTCAGTTTCATCTCTCAAGAGCTGCTGTAGAAGTGCTCTTGCTGTGTTTTTTATTATGCCCAGATTCTTTGTCGGGTTCTGGAAAGTTTTTGAGCGGCTGTGCATTTTCAAATCTTCCATAACGACCACAACTGATACTGATTTGAAACTTAATCCTTGCTGCATTGACTTCGAATGAACATCTTCAGCTAACTTCTGGATCTGTTTCAACATCTCAGCTATATCTCGAGTATTCTCCTTCAAAGTTGTAATGCGACTGATGGACTCAGCCCTACCTCTTTGTTGAACCTGTGACTGATCTCTGCCTAAAGCAGCAGTATGAAGGTACGCGCCGAAGGTCATTCCGAAGACACTTGTCAGTTTGTCCAAATTCTGTTTCGCTAGTTCTCCAATGGTTTTGATGCCTAATTTATGAAGCGCCTTTTCCGTTTTTGCCCCAACGCCTACGAGTTTACGTACGGGCAAAGGTGAAAGAAATCGCTCAATTTCTTCCGTCCTTACTACAGTCAATCCGTTTGGTTTCTGCCTTCCCGCAGCAATTTTGGCGATAAGCTTGTTCGGGCCTATGCCTATTGAGCATGTTATTTTTTCTTTATCAAAGATTTCCTTCTTGATTTTTTCGGCAAGCTCTCTAGCCCTTTCGAAACTTCCATCCACCTGCTCTGTGACTTCAAGAAACGCTTCATCAACGCCTATTTGCTCGAAACGATCCGTGCAGCTGCGAAGGATCTTCATGATTTTTTCTGAAACAGCGTCATAGAGGGTGTGATTGACTGGTAGAAACACAGATTCAACATCTCGCAATTTCTTTTTTGCTAAGGAAATTGGTATTCCGGATTTTACTCCGTATTTTCGAGCTATGTAGTTGGCGGTACTCACGACACCACTGTCTTCGCTTCTTCCCGAGTAAACGCAAACGACAACCGGCTTGTCTCGAATAGTTGGATTTTCTCTTTCTTCAACTTGTGCAAAGAAATAGTCAAAGTCGATATGCATTACAATTCGAAGCAACTTTGCATCATTATCCAGCTTATGAAGCGGCCACTGTATCCGTAGTGTGTGCCCTTGTGAGATATGTAAAAATGAAAGCAAAATGAATAGATCCATAAATATGGAAAATCGGAGCAATCAAGAGGGCTTCTACGTCCATGCGACTATTTCTTTGCTTGTTGAACAGTCGTTAGATGTGAGTGAAGTACACAAGTTTTCGTTCATCCGGCTTCGTCGCGCGTTCGTTTTGTTCTTGGCGTTTAGGCGTGATGAACACCGATTCTCCTTTCTTCAGGTGTCGTTTGATTGTTTCAAGATTCACTTCTTCTACCTCTTCGACTTTTACGCTCTGCTCTTCATCATTTATTAGAAAGAAGATTAGAAACTTTGGTTTGCTCCTCATTAGCTTTAACAACGTTCTCACTAATATCACGGTGTAAGGGTGAAAGATTTAAGTGTATGTGACTGTGGCATAACAGCAACATATGCTTAAATCAGTTCGCCTTACACTTGACACTCAAAGGGATAATAACTCTAGAAAACCGTTGCATAGGAAATAAGGCGAAAAATCTATGGATATTTTTGGAGCCATCCGAACCAGAAGAAGCGTCAGAAAGTACAAAACGGATCCTGTTGAGAAGGAGAAACTTTCCAAGGTTCCCAAAGCAGCCAGGTTAGCGCCTTCAGCTATGAATAGACAACCATACAATTTGATCGTGGTTACGGAGCCGAAGACCAAAGAGAAATTGGGTTCAGCCTGTAATCGATATTGGGTTGCACCTGTTATGATTGTTGTGTGTGCATTTCCGGACAAGTTCTGGGTCAGAGAAGACGGTGAAGAATATTGTAAGGCAGATGTAGCAATCACTGTGCATAGTTTATCTTTGACCGCTGTTGCAGAAGGATTGGGAACTTGTTGGATCGCCGCCCTTGAAGAGGATAGAGTCAAAAGAATTCTGGGGGTACCTTCTGAAGTACGTGTACTAGCGATGACTCCTTTAGGTTATCCGGCCGAAAAGAAAGGGCCAGTTACAAGAAGCAAAAGACTCGAAGAATTGGTGCGTTATGAAAAATGGTAGTTCTAATGCTTCTTTTTCATGTGATCCAATTGAGATAGGTGCCTTAGATGATTCAGAAAGAGAGGATCAAAGTTCTAAATGAAGAGAGTATTAAGAATAGAAGGTACATACTTTACTGGATGCAAGCTTCACAGAGAGTCGAATTCAACCATGCTCTTGAGTACGCCATTTCAAAAGCCAACGAATTGAGCAAACCTTTCGTTGTGTATTTCGGAATGACAGAAAACTATCCCGAAGCGTTGGAAAGACACTATTATTTCATGTTGGAAGGGCTCAAAGAGGTTCAATCCTCTCTCAGAAAGAAAGACACAAAGATGGTTGTGCGGTCCGAACAACCAGAGATTGGCGTTACAGAAATGTCAAAAAATGCTTGCTTGGTTGTCGTTGACAGAGGATACTTGAGAATTCAAAGAGCATGGCGCACCCGTGTGGCAAAACAGATTAGCTGCCCACTTATTCAAGTCGAGACAGACGTAGTTGTTCCCGTTGAAGAAGCGTCACCGAAGGAAGAATATTCTGCGGCGACCTTTAGACCCAAAATAAGAAAGAAACTGGATTACTACCTTGTTCCGTTAGAAAATTACTATCCAAATATCAGTTCTCTAGACATGAATTTCGACTCCTTTGATATTGGAGATACAGAGAAGGCAGTTTCTCGACTTGATGTTAATAGTAGCGTCAAAAAAGTTGATCACCTTCATGGAGGAACGAAGGAAGCTAGAAAACATCTAATGGATTTCTTGGAGAACAAGCTTGACAAATACGTTTCACTCAGAAATGACCCAACGCAAGATGTTCTCTCAGACATGAGCCCGTATTTACACTTCGGACAGATTTCACCGCTCTATATTGCACTCAAAGTTTCGGCAATCAACAGTTTTGAAAAAGACGCTTATTTAGAAGAGCTTATCGTCAGAAGGGAATTGGCCGTGAATTTCGTTTTCTATAATCAGAACTACGATTCTTTTGACGGGCTTCCTGAATGGGCAAAGAGGACTTTGAACGAGCATAGTACAGATACCCGGCAATACAATTATACTCTGGAAGAATTGGAGGATGCAAAGACCCACGACCCTTATTGGAACGCTGCTCAACAAGAAATGAAGATTAAAGGGAAGATGCACGGTTACATGAGAATGTACTGGGGAAAGAAAATACTTGAATGGAGTAACACAATTCAAAAAGCCTTTGAAGCTGCGTTATACCTTAATAATAAGTATGAACTCGATGGTAGAGACCCAAATGGATATGCCGGTGTGGCATGGTGCTTCGGAAAGCATGATCGGGCTTGGAAAGAAAGAAACGTCTTTGGAAAGGTAAGGTACATGAATGCAAAAGGTCTGAAGAGAAAGTTTGATGCAGATAATTATGTAGAAATTGTGAAAGAGGGAAAACCGTGACCGTTAAATTGCCAAGAATGAAAGAGGACGAGATAAAGAAAGTCATCAAAGAGCAAATGCTGTGCAGGATCGCTTTCAAAGGAAAGAACTATCCCTATATGGCTCCATTTCAGTACGTTTACATGAATGACACCCTGTACTTTCACTTCACGGATTATGGGAGAAAAATGAAGTTCCTTGAGAAGGACAAGCGGGTTTGTGTTGAGATAGAGAAGTATCAACCAGATATGAGTGAATACAACTTTGTTGTCTTGAGGGGCTCGATCGAGATAGTCAACGACGCTCAAGAAAGATCCAGAGTAATTAAGAAGATGGCTGAAGATGGTAAACGGAAACTCTCACGGAATTTTCTGGCTGCTCATGGTTTCAAGAAAGAAGAAGGGTGGTCTGCACTTTCTCCAGAGAAACCGTTAGTTATAGTTAAACTCACAGAAATCGTTGAAGAAATCGGTTTAAAATCACCATCGCTTCAGTAGCAATCCTTTAAACATGGCGGTGTGTGACTTGACCCGTCTGAATCCTGAAAAGCTGAAAGTTTACTATCTGCCAGGTGTTAAACCTGAATCTCCATTGTTTCCACGTCGATATACTCTGACTCATTCAGATGTCACAGGTAATCTTTATCTCACAGTCGGTCCAGACTACAATCTGAAGCAGATCAATGGATGGTACACTCGTCTGATGCGAGATGAAGTGCTTGCTGAATGGCGAAATAGCGATGATGGACCAGCGTTGCATGTGCACTGTCACGTTAGTGGCGGCTTTGTTATTGGAAGAGCTAGCTGGCGATACAAGGTCTTTCGCAGGGAGATGCCTTTGGTTCTGCAAGCCATCCGATACGGTGATAAAGCCTTATTTGCTGCTAACCCTGAACTCGATCAGTCAAGGATTTGGGTACACTTTCACGCATCCCAACTCCGCTACAACAAGACAAAACTGTGGGGAAAGCCCGCTGACTATACCATATGACACTTAAGCGATGTGGAATCGATCGTCTTTAAGTAGGACGTGTACAGCCCTAAGCGCACTTTTCTCCTTGTCCTTTATCTCCAGCATGATATCAAAGTCGAAAGGTTTGGTTTCCGTTAGGAAATGTTTGAAATGTTTCAAATCGATCGAGTGAGCATGTTTGCTTTTCAGTTCATCCTTCTGTTGGGTGCTATAATCAACCATTGGTAATCCGTCTTCTTCTTTCCAAGTTGGAGTGAAAAGTTCAAACGTTTCCCCTATTGTTTCACCGGTATTATTGAGTTCATGATGAAGCACGTCAAAAAGCACAGGGAATCTTGTTTCAGCACTTAGTTGGATACAGTCTTTAAGGTTGTAAAGCCTATCGTCATTTTCTGTTACAAGCCGCCTTCTGATAACCTTGTCAAGCTTTTGGTACCTTGAAACAAATCTTTCCATGCTTCTTCCTTTGTCCGCATAGACCCCGCCGACATGTATTTGAACTTTTGCAGAGGTGTCAAGTCCCATCAGATCCAAAACTTGGGTATGATATTCCAATTCTTTCACACTCTTTTCAAAAACCTTAACATCTACAGAATTGATTAGGATGAACTGATCAGGATGCATAGAGATACGGATATTATGGTCTTGGATGAAATCTCCGATGGTTTTCAACTCTTCTCTGAAGTGTTCCTGCCATTTGAATTTGCAGATGGGATGGGAAGCAAATGGGATCAGATCTGAAGTTACTCTGAAGAACAGTATTTTGTGTCTTACATTGAACTGCAGCATCTTTAATAGACAGTTTAAATTGTTTTGACCTGTCTCTATCAAGCGTTCTTCAGAATAGGATTTCAAACGAAATGTCCGATTTCCTTTACACCCTATGGTCCAATTTATGCATGGATAGCCGATCTTCATTTCCAATAATCCTTTCCATCACAGTAAACAGTCATGGCATTGATATCCATCAATTCTTGAGGGTAAGGCTCGAAAAAAGTTTGCTTCAATAAGTAGTCTTCCTTGTATTTTTCAATCCACAACCGCAGTATAGTTATGTTCACACTTGAGGGCAGAATTCCATTTTTGTATTTCTGAAGCGAATCAAGAAAGAAAGTCTTCTCCTCTTTTGATAGTTCACTTGAGAAATATCCCATAACATTCATCATGACATTTAAGTTTGATCCGCATCTTGGCGGACGTTTCAGTGCTTCAAAGAGGCGCTGCTGGTAATCTCCAATAATCTTGTCAAAGGGCTTGCTTTTCCTGTTTGCTATTATTCTGCCTAAAGCCTTTGTTTCTTTTTGGTTATACGCCTTGAGCAGTAACTTGTTCTCGGAATGGAACTGCACTAGTTTTTCGAACGAGCCTGTTGTTTTGGTTTTGCGAAAGCTTGCCAAGGTGAAAAGCTTCGTCAAGAAATGCTCTTTTATTCTAGAATTTCTAAGCCGCCCTTCATCCTCGATAGCCAAATATGGGAATCTGTGTAGAACAGCATTTCCAAACAATCCTGGACCTTTGGATTTTACAGCTGAACCCTTTTTTACGCTGGAGTAGACTCTAGCATCCTTGAAGCCACTAGTTGGAGATCGGCTTTTCAGTATGAAACCGTCCACGTCAGGTAAAGAATTCAGAAAGTCATCAACAAAGCTCCGCATTTTCTCGGTTACATCAAGAATTGTTGCAGGTTGTATGAGTCTTAACTCACCATTAAACGAGACTATTCGCAGAGTATTTCGAGGGGTTCCAAGACCTATTTCAACTTCTGGGCAGACATGGATAAATTCAACATACGGTATCAGCTTCTTAACGAAGTCGCTAGAAACCAGTCGCCCATCATATCTGCATTTTTCAAATTCGATGCACTTACTTAATACTACCTTAGGCTTGGCAAACTCCCTCGACTTAGAACCTCCTTCCCCTTTTCGCTGTTTTTGCATGCACTTCAGGATGTGAGAGACTTTTAAGTGTATGTGACTGTTATACTACAGCAACATAACCTTAAATATGAGACGCTGCATACAAATTCTTGGTGATGGGGCGCCGAAAATCTCCTTTCTCTCTCGGCATCGAAAAGTCCTTCTTGAAGCGTGTGTATGCGCCCCATTGCTAATATCTGCGCATGCAAATTCGAGAGGGGAAGAACTTTATGCTTTTCGAATTTCGATTCTGCCAAGTTCATTGTCGATTCCTGTGAATAGCACAGTCCCATGGGCTGTGGCTAGTTCGCTGTAAAGATTTATTGGATTGCCATAATCTTTTAGCATTCTAGTGTTGAAAGCACAGATGGCGATAACTGGGAGGTCTAGTACTCTGTGCAGTGTTCTCTCGTAGTCTACCATCTCACGAACTAGGCTTTTCTCAAAGAAGCAAGCCATTTCGCCGACCCCTCTCCAACGCTTAAATCCTTTCTTTAATGCTTCATCATACATTTTCCTCATCAAGCCAATTGTGGTTTGAGCGTTGAATTTTCCATCGATAAAGTAGAAGTCGTTACAGCCGAGAACTCTTAGTGCGCCTGTTCTCTCGTTTCTTTCAACGTCAATACCAAAACGTTTCATGGCTTCTCTTATGTGGTTGGGGTTCTCTTCGGTGGCAACGTAGGCTACGGCTTCGTCATTTTGCAGTCCAACTTTCACATATTCGAAAAGGACTTTGTGCTTGACTTCTGTGGACTCGTACAGGAAGATCACATGGTTGGTGGGGTTCAATTTGCTGATGAAGTGAGGCGCTTTCTTAAAAGCGTTCTTCGTCACTATGGTTTTCTCGTTTACTGAAGCATGCCATAGGTCTTCAAAATATTTCTTCATCAGTCTCACGACGCTGACATTATCTGCCCATAAATAAGGGTTCTGTCCTAATGGCGGTTCAGGTGAGGTTGCAACCAACGCTTCTTCATGGTCTACGATCATGAAGTGACTTGATGGTTGATATGTGTACCTTAAATTGAAAGAGGCCAAGGAGGATTTGTACTCTTCAATAATCCTCAAAATTGAATCCTCGTGGGCAGACACGTCGACAATCACTCTCACTTTTACTCCTTTCCTTATCGCCTTCCTAACGGCCTCAGCATAATTAGCGAAAAGTTGATAGAACTCATACCTAGAAGTGACAACGTCGATGACTTTCTTAGCTTTTTCAATCATGGTCAACCCCTTATTGATTATTGCTTCACTCTGTGATATCAACGAGAAATGAACTCCTTCTTTCTCTACTGGTCTAATCCGGTACGCTTGAAAATTTTTCAAGAACTCGCTCTTCTTAGTCATTAGTTGAGTTAGTTTTTTGTCTGCTAATTCCTTTTCACGTTTAATCAGAATAGAGAGTCCATCTTCTACTGGTATAGCTCTGACTCTGGCTGGTTTGCCCAGAATCTTCTCTATCAAACCAAGTTCCTGAAGTTTGGGCAACATTCTGTAAACGTCTTCTCGACGCACCTTTGAGCCTTTTGATACTTGGCCAACAGAAACCAGGCCAAGCTTAGCTATGGTTATGTACACTTTTGCCTCGTTATGTGTAAGTCCAAAATCAGATAATGTTTCAGCGTTCTCTTCCAAAGACAACAAACTGAGCCCTCTCACAACTATAACTGTTACTGTTGCGTAACAGTCACATAGATTTAAAAGTTTCCCTTCGCAAGGACTGATCTGATAAGTTACTAGGAGGTTAGGAGCAGACGTTAAGAAATATCGAGTTGGTGGGTCAACTTTTCAGATTTTTCTTCTTAAAGGATGACGAAGATCAGTATGTAGTTGTTGAAGAGGTTTCGAAGTCGATTTTTAAAGATAATGCGCAGTTTAAAAGAAAGGAGGTGAGAATTTTATGGTGAAGAAATATTCAAAGAATGTGGGTCGGGAGATGGTGGAGAAGGCTGGAGTTGACGTTGACCTGTTGATTGATAAGCTTAAGAAAGCTGCTGCAGCTGAGATGACTACATACTATTATTATACACTTCTCCGAATGCACTGCACAGGATTGGAAGGAGAGACCATAAAGGAGATAGCTGAGGACGCGAGACTTGAAGACAGGCTTCACTTTGAGACTATTGCTCCACGTATTTATGAGCTAGGGGGACAGCTATATCGAGACCTCAAGGAATTGCATGATGATTCAGCTTGTTCAGCCGCTTACTTGCCGAAAGATCCAAGTGATATGAAATCTGTTCTCAAAGTTTTGTTGGAAGCAGAACGCTGTGCCGTGAGAGTATATACAGAAATCTGCAATATGACATTTGGCAAGGATCATAGAACCTACGACTTATCACTAGCTATCCTACACGAAGAAATTGAACATGAAGCTTGGTTCCAAGAACTACTGGAAGGACGACCCTCAGGGCACTTTAGAAGAAGAACCCCCGGTGAAGGCCCCTACACTCATAAATTCAGACACATTGAATAAACCGATTAAAAAAACGATGTATCACCCTTCCTCTTTCTTATATATGTGCATCGATTAATTAAGGAAGCACCATGAGTACCGAAATCATTTGGCTTGGTTCCATCGCCAGTTTAGTCGCTGGCTTCGCCACCGGCGTGGGAGCCATACCAATATTGTTTACAAGACGAATTTCGGACAGATTGCTGGATGTTATGCTTGGATTTTCAGCTGGGGTGATGTTAGCCGCTACGTCTTTTAGTTTGATAGTTCCTGCTATTGATTTGGGCGGTCCATTCATTGCGGTCTTCGGACTCGTGTTAGGTGCCCTTGTGTTACATCTCGTTGACCGTTTTGTCCCTCATTTTCACCCGTTTCTAGGAGCTGAAGGTCCCCCTTCAGGGTTGCCACGAGTATGGCTGTTTGTCCTCGCCATAACCATCCACAACTTTCCCGAAGGATTGGCAGTGGGAGTAAGCTTCGGCAGCGGGGACGTAGCAGCAGGTCTAGTGATAGCCACGGCTATTGGGCTACAGAACATGCCTGAAGGTCTAGCGGTTGCGTTGCCCTTACTAAGGGAAGGGTACAGCAAAGGCAAATCGTTATGGTATGCGATTCTAACTGGTGTAGTGGAACCTGTCGGAGGACTATTAGGCGTCGCTCTGGTGTCTATTTCTCAGCCGATTCTGCCTTGGGGGCTTGCTTTCGCCGCAGGTGCAATGCTTTTCGTGGTAAGCGATGAAATGATTCCTGAAAGCCACAGGAAAGGATATGCGAGAGAAGCCACTTTTGGGTTGATAGCTGGATTCGTCGTTATGATGTTGCTGGATGTAATTTTCACTTGAATTCGTTTTGATCAACCAAGGTTAACGATTATGGGTACATTTGTGAAAATAGCTGAAACTTCTGGAATCCCCGAAAATACAATTAGACTTTTCAAGGTAAAAAGCTACGAAATACTTGTGGCAAACATCGACGGAAAGTTTTACGCGTTTGAAAACCAATGTCCACACATGGGCTATCCTTTATATTTAGGCAGCCTAGATGGAAAGGTTTTAACATGCGGGTTCCATTACGCAAGGTTCGATGTCACCACGGGAAAATCCTCCGGACGAGTTACTGACAAATGTCTCAAGACATATAGAGTGAAGATTAGAGACTCTTCAGTTCTAATTGAACTTCCCAAGTACAGCAAGCACAGTTAAAGGAATTCAAGGGTGTGTTTCCTGAAAACTCAACGGTCTGATTTCTTTGGCGAATTAAGGATGCTCTGAATGATGTTGAATGTTTCACCTTTCATGGTTATTTCTAAAATAATGTTTATCTCCTATGACATGCAATTTGGAGACGAGCGCGTTTAAAGGTTAATGTCATGTCAACCACCTTCAAATCTCTAGCAGAACTCTGCCAAAAACTAGAGGCCACAAGGAAACGGCTTATGATGATCAGTCTAGTCGCAAATTTTCTGAAGAACTTGGAGGCAGAAGAAGTTGAACCTGCTGTATCTATGATTCTTGGAAGACCATTCCCAAAGTGGAGCCAGAAAACCCTTGAGGTGAGTTGGGCAACCCTAAACGAGCTTATAAAGCGAATAACAAAAGCTGACTGGAAAGTCTTCATGGAAGCTTTCGGTAAGACTGGCGACGTAGGCTCAGCCACGAAAATACTCTTTGAAAACAGCAAAGGTGGAAAGCAGTCAACACTTTTTGAGAGAGAACTAACAATAATGGAGGTTAGACGCAGTTTAGAGGCTATAGCTGAAGTCGCTGGTTTCGGGTCGAGGGAGAAGAAGGAACGCATCATAGAAGCTCTTTTAAGCTTAGCCTCACCCCTTGAAGCAAAATACTTGATTAAAATCTTCATAGGCGAGATGCGAACTGGCTTTTATGAAGGCTTGATGGAGCAAGCAGTCTCTGAAGCTTTCCAGATTCCAGTGGAAATCGTGCAGAAGACATGCATGATCATAGGCGACGTGGGAGAAGTTGCCGTCATAGCAAAAACGCAAGGCAAAGAAGGGCTATCAAAAATTGGATTCAGAGTTTTTAGGCCTGTTCGGCTTATGCTGGCTCAGACGGCCAACGACGTTGTCGAAGCCTTGAATGAGCATAGTGGCAAAACAGCCTTTGAATACAAGTTGGATGGGGCAAGGGTTCAAATCCATAAACGTGGCAATGAAGTACGGATTTTCAGTAGAAGACTAACGGACATTACGGGAAGTTTGCCTGAAATCGTTAAAACGGTGCAGGAGAATGTAAAAGCGAAAGAAGCAATTTTTGAGGGCGAAGTCATTGCCGTTGACGGTCTAGGCAATCCTGTTCCATTTCAGCATCTAATGCGGAGATTCAAAAGGGTTCACAAGATAGAAGACATGGTTAAGAAGATCCCTGTGAAACTTTGCCTGTTTGACATTCTATATCTCAATGGAGAAAGCTTAGTTTCCACGTCATATTTACAGCGCAGAAAAATTTTGGCTGTAAACGTTGGGAAAATAACGTTGGCAAAGCAACTAGTCACCGACAAGGCGGAAGAAGCTGAGCAGTTTTTGAAAGAGGCAATAGATGCTGGACATGAGGGGCTGGTGGCGAAAAAACTTAACGGTAAATATGTGCCGGGAATTCGTGGAAAACGTTGGCTCAAAATAAAGCCTGTTCTTGAACCCTTAGATTTAGTTATAATTGCGGCCGAATACGGCTACGGCAGGAGGCACGAGTGGCTTTCAGACTATTACTTGGCTGCGCGGGATAGTGAAACTGGCGAGTTCCTAACGGTTGGCAAAACCTTCAAAGGATTGACTGATGCTGAAATGATTGAGATGACACGGCGGCTCAAAGAACTTGCCATAAAAGAAGAACATAGAAGGGTGGTTGTGATTCCTAGAGTGGTTGTTGAAGTATTATACAATGAGATTCAGAAAAGCCCAAAGTATAGGTGCGGAATGGCTCTGCGTTTTGCAAGGATAAACCGTGTAAGAGAAGACAAGATTCCTGAAGAGGCAGACACTATACAAAGGGTAAGAGAAATCTACGAGAAACAATTTCTGAAAAAAGGCAGATATAAAGCCAGCTAAACATCGTCTAATAACGATCTGTTTTCCGTACAACGACACTTGGCTTCTCATCCTGCAGAGTTTACTCGCCGATGATTTCTACCATGATTTTTCTGGTTCGGGGTCCATCCAGTTCAAGAAGAAAAATGTTTTGCCACGGACCCCTAACAAGTCTGCCTTCTCTAACTGGAAATATTCTTGTTGGTCCAATGTAAGATGACGCGAGGTGTGCATCCGCATTGTCATCCACCTTATCATGGAGCCATCCCGCCCATCTAGGAAAGTCTTGTTGAACCTTCTTTACAATGTCCTTTATGAGCCCAGCTTCATGTTCGTTTACAATCACGGCTGCTGTAGAATGTACCGTGTGAACAACGCATACCCCATTCATTATGCTACTTCGTCTAATATTTTCCTCAATGTCAGCAGTTACGTCGACAACTTCTGTTCTATTTTTAGTTGACACATAGATATCTTCAAAAAGAATCTTCATCTTATTCCCTCATTAACAATAATCTCCTGCAATTTCTGGATTCATTCTGGTGCCGGGGGCGGGATTCGAGCCCGCGACTTCTGGGCGCTTGGCCTCCTTCGCTCTCCAGGTTATGAGTCTGGCGCCCTAACCAGGCTAGGCCTTTTAAGTTTTAATATTCATGCGGGAAGGCAGACTGTTATTTCTTTCGCTCAATTTTCTCTGTATAATCTGCCTTTCCGATGTAAACAACATCAGCCATTTTGATGAATAGTCCAGTCTCAACAATGCCCGGGATGCGTTTGAGTTTGAACTCTAATTCTCCGGGTCTTTGTACAAGCCCAAAATCTGCGTCTATTATGATGTTGCCGTTATCCGTTATTACTGGTCCAACTTTTCCTTTGCATTCCCTCAGGTCAGAAGTTCCTCCCATTTCTTCTATTTTATGCATCACAGGTTTTGCTGCGAATGGTATTACTTCTATGGGAACTGGATGGTTGTTTTCACCTAAAACCTTAACTTTTTTTCTTTCATCTGCGACGATGATGAGCTTTCTTGATGCGTTTGCAACTATTTTTTCGCGGGTTAAGGCTCCACCCATACCCTTTATCAGGTTCAATTCTTTGTCTATCTGGTCTGCTCCGTCTATTGTCAAATTCAGAACAGGATGTTCCTCTAAGGTTGTTATTGCAATTTCACGTTTGACAGCAGACATGAAAGCCTGGTATGATGTTGGAACACCTGAAACATGTAAGCCTTCGCTTTTTATTCTGTTTCCAATTTCTTGAATGGCATAAGCAACTGTGCTTCCGCTTCCTAAACCAATAACAAAATTGTCTTTGACGTTTTTAACTGCTTCCAGGGATGCGTTTTTCTTCGCTTTTTCAACCCAATCTTCTTTAGGTTTCAACTTCCATCTGCCCCAGTCTTTCCAAAACTTTTTCCACTTCTGCTCCGATTTTCTCTATTCTTTTTTCTGCCACCGTCTTCGGGCTTGGTTTGGCTCGTGTTCTCTTTCTTTTTCTCTTTGCTTTTCCTTCAGCAGCTGGTTTTTCTGCAGTCGGCTGTGCTTCTGCAGTCGGTACAGCTATTTCTATTATGGGTTCTGCTTCCAGTTTTGAGCGCAAGCTTTCAACTTTTGTACTTACCTCGTCAAAGCGTTCGCTGAAGAGCTTTATCAGGTCTTCTTGCATGGCTTCAAGCTCATGTAAGGCAACTAGAGATTCATCTTTCGAGATTGCCTCTTTGACAATCATCATCCGAGACTTGTACGTTCTCGCAAGCCTTTCCCTTTCCTCTTCTGTTATTTTTCCATCCGCATGGGCTTCATAAAGCCGTCGGATAGAGTCGCTTAAGATTTCCCTTTCCAAGTCTAGAATTCTAAGCTCTCCCTTTGCATGTGTCATCTCTTCCGGAGAAACGCTTTTCACAATCTTGAACGGCAAGCCCTTAAGTTCCATCTTTGCTTTTTCTTCTTCCGAAAGCTTTTCTTCCTTTCTCCCACGCCTTTTCATAGCATAAATGACTATTAAACAAGCGGCAACCACCCCTAACACTATCAATCCATAGGTTAGAGTTTGATCAAACGCCAAGAAGGTTTTCCCTCTCTATTTTCATTTAGCGTTTATGGATATATAAATTACCCAGAATCTATGGATAACGTTTTTTGGAGGTTCAGGTGCGATTTGAACCCGCGACCACCGCCTTACTAAGACTTGCACCTTATTATTAGTAGCAGTTCGCAAATAGATTGGACGGCCTATGAATAATATTCGTGCGGCGCTGTTTTTTGACTGAGACATAGCTTTAGTAGGGCGAGGTAAAGCAATGTTGAGAAGCAATGATAAGACGAGCATTATGGAAAATCATTCTAATTTTTCATTGTAAGAAACAGTAGTTCCTAGATTCTAAACTGCGGTTGTATCAGTTTTAGGAATAGATTCTGTAAACACTTATTTTGGCTTTGGAAACTTTGCTTTTTTAGATTATAAAAAGATACTATAAGCAGTGAGAGAGGAAGGAAGGTGTTTCAAAAAATGGCCCTAGAAGCAGTTAAGATGCTCATATTATTTTTCTGGATTATGATAGCCTACATCATTGTTTTGGGTTGCCTGCTCTATAAGAGGAGATAAGAGAAAACGAGCAACATTGAAGAATGAAAAAGGTTTGCTTTTACTTCTTAAATTATGGGGTAACAATAGAGCAGCCCGAGACATCCATATAACACACGCTAATAATAGAATATGACTGATCTGCATTTTCCACATCGGCAAGCCTCCAGTTTCTTGTGAAAACCCCAGAAAGAACCATACGTAAGAACCTCTTCACCCTGACTTTCTTCATCCTTCCACCTTACTTCTGTCCCAAACGAAATGTATCCTCTCTTCATTTCTCCACCGCACTTAGGACACTTATCAACTTCCTTTTCACTCATAGCTATTCCCTCTTTTTCACAATACACCATTCAACTAAGTCTTAAATATACACCTGTTATGTCTATCTCTAATCCCATACTTACGCTTTCTTAAAGGGGCAATCATGGACAATATGATTAATGTAGGAATAGCGACCAAGGAGACAGTTGACAAGCGCTAACTCTCAAAGGCCTGTGTGTATTATCACATTTTCAGTTTATTTCGAAACTCATTCATCGATTCCAACATTGATGCTTTCCAGTGTCTTCAGGATGCTTTTCCGAGAACATGAATGATAAGATATTTGTTATTCAATTTGGTTGTTTTAATAGGTCGCGGGTGAGGTGTGTTTGAAGATTTACGACAATAGTGCTTTGGCGAGATACCTAAATGACAATTCTTTGAATTCGCCTTCTCCTAGAACAGTGATGAAGCTTTTGACATCCTCAATGTACTCCTTCCATTGCATTCGGAATGAAGATAATTGCTGAAAATATTCACTATAGTTTTTATGCAGCGCAATTACTACTCCTGTCATGCCTAATCCTTCTCCAGTAGCGACATAGATTGCGTTCGGAAACTCTGCCGCATACTGCTTAACCTTTTCAGCTAGTTCTTCAGAACGAATATCTGGGCGCATCTTAAGAAAGGTAAAAGCCATTATTTCAAAGCCTAATTTTCTCCAATCCGGAACAATGGTGTAGCTTCTGACAAGGCCTTCACGTTCAAGTCTTCGGCGAGCTCGGGTTATGGTAGGTTGTGAACTATCCAGCGCGCGAGCAAGTTGTCTGTCACTCCTTTTAGAGTTTTTAAGAAACTCAGCTAACAATTTCTTTTTCATTTCTTCTTTCATAACGTTAAATATGCGACGAAGAACATAATAATTTTTTGTGTTTGAACAAGCAACGCAAGCTGTTATTTGTGAACAAATAGCGACTTTTTTGTGCGACATATACGTACAAATATCAGTTGAAATACAATGCGAACAGCTGAACAAACACTGAAAAGCGCAGATGAATTAAGTCTAAACGTTTCAAAAGCATTCGAGAAAGCTTTGAAAATCTATATCAACGTTTTGACAAGCGCCAACTCTCAAAGAGGTCCTAGAACAACCGTTAACGCTGATGAAGAAAAAAGCCTCGGGCGGGATTTGAACCCGCGACCACCGCCTTACCAAGGCGATGCCCAACCGGGCTAGGCCACCGAGGCGCAATACTCCCTTTCAGGAAAGAACCTTCACTAAGAAATTTAGAGCTTTCGGTTGCCTTTTAAGCTTTGAGATAGTCTAAAATGCTGTTTAGAGATTGCTCAATGATTCAGGAAAAGTTTAAACCGTGTTTTCTGGCTCTTCAGCTATTTCCTTGCTGAAATATAGGTTTACTGTGGTTTTAGTTTCTTTTTTATTGTGTTTTCCACATGGAATCTTTGGCTTTTGCTATTTAGAGTTTCCAAGCTGACTTAAGACCCATTCATTCCTTTTGCATAGTTCCACAGTAGGGGCACTCTTCAGAGGCTATTGGAATTTCCTTACCACATCGCACGCATTCTTTCAAAAAGCTTTTCGGCGTATATGTGGGGGCTCTGTAATCTATAACTGCAATTCCACAGTCTTCGCATCTCAGTGCTGGCACATTGTCCTGCGTCCACAAAGCACCAGGCAAAACAGAGTCCATGAGAACAAGACCTAATTTATGCTTCTCAGTGCTCCAATAAACACCTTTGGGCGCATTAAAATATCCTTTGACAAGCTTTCCTCCGCAGATTGGGCATTTCTTGACAGCACTTAGCTTAGAGAACCCTGTTTCTTCACTTACGGCTTAACACCTTCTTTTTCTTGTAGAACTTTTGATTGTATTTACGCCACTTCTTTTACGAAACGTTGACATATTTCGCAAGCCTTTATAACATGAAAACCTTTCTTTGTCGTCTTCCAAATGCTGGACTTCTCAGTTATGAAATCTGCTTCTTTCAAAGCGTTTAGATATTTCTCGAGCATATCGAAACTCAGTCTGGCTTTATACATTATGTCTGTCTTCTTTGTCCCTTTCTTAGCGAGTTTCAGAATTTCCATAATTATCTCGTGCGGCGCTCTTCTTTTTCGAGTAGGACGAGGCATTTACCCACCTATTA
>SMTZ1_10002909_pt1 | contig 17204 bp, 10 predicted proteins | sample DeeMarSWOR136_30_FD_25667 | JGI IMG/M metagenome (IMG submission 25667)
AGGAGTGAATGAAAGAGAGGCAAGTTTATTACCTTTAAATAAAGGACGCAATATTGGGATAATGGCACATATCGATGCCGGGAAAACCACAACGACCGAGCGAATTTTATATTATTCAGGACGGATTCATCGATTGGGTGAAGTGCATGATGGCAACGCAACGATGGATTGGATGGAACAGGAGAAAGAGCGTGGAATCACCATTACTTCGGCGGCTACGACTACGAAATGGAACGATCATGAAATTAATATCATTGATACGCCCGGGCATGTAGATTTTACTGCTGAGGTCGAAAGAAGTCTCAGAGTGTTAGATGGAGCTATTGCCCTGTTCTGTGCTGTTGGAGGTGTCCAACCTCAATCCGAGACAGTCTGGAAACAGTCAGAAAAATACAACATACCAAAGATTGCGTTTGTGAACAAAATGGACAGAATTGGCGCCGATTTCTTTACGGTTTTAGGCGAAATTGAACAAACATTAGGAGCTAATGCTGTGCCAATTGTTATTCCAATTGGTGCTGAAGACCAATTTTCCGGAATCATTGACTTAGTTGAAATGAAAGCTATCTATTATGATGATGCGATTCTTAATCTTACCTATCAAGAGACCGACATTCCTGAAGCGATGAAAGAATTGGCAGACAAATATCGAAAAATTCTAATTGAAAAGATTTCAGAACATGATGAAGAGCTTTTTGAAATGTATATCCAGGGAAAAGAGCCTACCGAAAAACAGATAAAAAACGCTTTGCGAAAGGCAACCATTAAGCTGGATATCGTGCCAGTAATGTGTGGTGCAGCTTATAAGAATAAAGGAGTTCGGCGATTGCTGAATTCGATAGTCAACTATTTGCCATCGCCTGAAGATCGCCCGCCCGTTATTGGCATGTCAGACCAGAATGATGAATTACCAGAAAGACAGCCATCAGATGATGAGCCCTTTTCAGCGCTGGTATTTAAAATTATGACCGATAAACATCGAGGAAAATTATCGTATGTTCGAGTTTATTCTGGTTCGGTAAAAGCAGGCTCTTATGTCTACAATTCCACACAGAAAAAACGACAACGGATCGGTCGCATCTTTCAAGTTCATGCTGATAAAATCGAAGATCGGGATGCGATTTATTGCGGTGAAATCGGTGCAATTGTTGGATTAGCTGATACTTCAACAGGAGATACGATCTGTAATGAAAATTTTCCCATTATATTAGAGGCAATCGAATTCCCGACGCCAGTGGTTTCAGTATCTGTGAAGCCGAATAGTCGTCAAGATCGAGATAAATTGGTGGTCAGCCTTAAAAAATTAAGTGAAGAAGATCCTACATTTTTAGTCAGAACCGATGAAGAAACCAGCGAGACAGTTATTTCTGGGATGGGAGAACTTCATCTGGAAATTTTATTAGATCGACTCAAACGTGAATTCAAGGTTGAAACAGAAATTGGTGTACCCCAGGTAGCTTATCGCGAAACCATCTATAATAAAGTAACTGAAAACACAAAATTTGTCAAGCAAACAGGTGGGCATGGTCAGTATGCCCATGTTGTGATTGAAGTTGAGCCTTTACCTCCTGGAAAAGGATTTGAATTCATCAATAAAATCACTGGTGGTGTAATCCCCAAGGAATTTATTCCTGCGGTTGAAAAAGGAATCATCGGTGCAATGGAAAAAGGTCCCTATGCTGGATTCCCTGTTGTTAATGTCCGTTGCACACTGTTAGATGGTTCATTTCATGAAGTAGATTCCTCAGAAATGTCGTTTCGGACAGCAGCTTCGATCTGTTTCAAATCAGCATTCCAGAAAGCTGGACCAAAACTATTAGAACCAGTCATGTCTGTGGAAGTGACAACTTCTGAGGAATATCTGGGCGGAATCAGTGGCAGCATCACTGCCAAAAGGGGAAAGATTCTTCGTATGGATTCAAAGAACGGTACACAAATCGTTAAGGCCCAGGTACCACTGGCAGAAATGTTTGGTTATACTAATGAATTAAGAAACATTACCTCAGGAAGAGCCAGTGCTTCCATGCATTTTGATCATTATGAAGTGGTGCCTTATTCGATTGCTGAGGAAATTGTGGAAAAACGGGGAAAGCAAGAAATTAAGAAATGAGCTGTTTGGAGAGAACGCTTAATTCACCAAAATACAGATGCTGTTGATGCAGCAAATGGTTCTTAATGTCTGCCCTTGGAATGGGAATTTTTATGGGCAATTGTCGCTGCCATGATGATGTCTCTCGGAACAGGTATTCTCACCAAAGCCTTTCCTTCACAGGAACATAGCAAGGTATTGGGCGTTGTTTCCAGCCTGCTGTCATAGACTCGTATGCAGGGACAAAATTCGAGGATTACTGCTGTCGGTGTTTTTTGTGTAAGGTGGGTAGCTGTACACGCCAATCACTCTTTCGATTTTAACGCAACACAAACCGATCTGGCTGCCCGGGTTGCAGGATTGACCGATACATTTTGGAAAGTGGTCGGATTTATCTCAACTGCGCTCTTGCTGAGGCTGTTGAGTTGTATTCGAAAGCGGGCGCGTTTGCCAGGTTTATGAACTGCTAATAATTCAAAGGAGTAACCATGAAAATAGCACATTACTCAGAAATAGAAGAAAATCGAGTCGAAGACCCTAACGTCTCTGGCGTTTCAAGACGTATTCTCATATCTGCCAAAGACAATGCGCCAAATTTCACCATGCGATTATTTCATGTCGAACCGGGAGGATATACTTTTCATCATTCCCATGATTTTGAACATGAAATTTTTGTGATTGAAGGAGAAGGTGAGGTGTTGACTCCAGAAGGTACTAAGCCGTTTAAAGCAGGATATGCAATTTTTATTGTACCTGACGAAATCCATCAATTTAAAAATAATGGGAAAACACGGTTGAGTTTTCTATGTCTGGTTCCAAATCGAGCAGCATAAGTGAATTTTATTTTTCAGTAGATTTTTTTGTACTCCTAGGAAGAAACTTACTGATTTGGTATTCATCACTTAAAAAACTAAGCAGCTTTTAAATAAGTCTGTTCAATAATATCGTGCGCTTTTACAGAAAGCTGTTTCGCTTGTGGGAACACATCTTCATCAACTGGCTTTTCAAAAATCGGTGGATTGAAAATAATCTCTACTTCAAATCCTTTAAGATTCAGCACGCCCCAGAAATGATCCACAAAAGTCATATCACTGTGCCACGTTACTAAATTACAATTTTCAGGGCCAAATGGCTCTTTATTCACAAAAACATATCGAATCGTAACTGGAAGTATCGGTATTTCCGCTAAAATAGGTGAGGAGAAAATTGCTTTCTTAAATGGAAGCACTTTCTCGCCATTTGACGAAGTGCCCTCTGGAAAAATAAGTATAGTTAATCCCTGTTTTAAATATTTTGCTATCTGTCCAATATAAGGTCGATTAGCAGATGGCCCCCTTTTACTTCGATCAACAAAAATCGCTCCTCCCAACCATGCCAATTGCCCCAATAGTGGCCAGTATTTAACCTCCTTTTTCGCCACGAATAATCCTGGTTTTTTGCAACCTATAAGAATTACATCGAGATAACTGAGATGATTCCCAATGACAAAATAGTTTTGTCCTTTTTCTACCAGTTCCCCATTAACTAAATTTACTTTTATACCCAAAACAAAAGCATTCCACTGAGCCCATATTTTTGTAAAAAATATCACTAATTTACGGTGATTGATTCTCCCAAAAAATAATGGAATTGGTGCTGCAAGAATCGCAATAACTAAAAAGAGTAAATTTACAGCAAAAAAACCAATCAGTCGTAAAATCCGATGCATCCATTTATCCTTATCTTTTACGAAGATTTCATTCTCAAACTGTTTAGGGATTGGGATTAACTAACCTAGACAGTTCAATTTTTCTCAGCTATTTTTGATAGTGCTGCCAAAGGCAATATTTTTGCGGTAATAATTTTTTTACTTATTGTATCGGAATTTCAAAGCTCTAATGATACTGGATTCTCGATGCTTGATTCTTAAACATCCAGTATCAAGCATCAAGTATCGTTTTCTCATCCAGCAATCTTCAAGGCTATGTTATTATTTCTGTTACTATGAGGTTCCAAAATGTTTCTGATAACGTTTTGTAATTTGGTCTGTAGGTAAAAGAATAAAAAAGTCAGTTGTCCCAAATTCTGAATCATAGGCAGGCTCACCGCATATCTGTGCTCCGGCTCTGAAATATCCTTTTAACAGAGGTGGAATTTTCTTTTTAATCATATTCAGGTCAGTAATTGGTACATCATCCTTTAATCCATGGAAGACACACCTTTCAACTGGGTAAACACGATATTTTTCATCAGCAAAATATTTTGATTTCAGATAAGTATATATTTCATTAACCTCATCAACATTATGCGTATGTAAACTACCACATCCAAATAGATATTTTGCTTTAGTCATTTCCAGATATTTTGCAATTCCTGTCCAAAGATAATTGATAACGCCGCTGGATCGGTAATCCTTATGGACGCAGGATCTTCCCATTTCCAGGATTTCATCAGGTAACTTTTTTAAATTAGTTAAATCAAATTCTCCTTCTGAATAGAAGCCACCATTTGATATTACCCTAGATTTAATCAATACACGATAGGTGCCCACAACTTCATTATCATCTTTATTGATAACGATCAAATGATCCGCATATTCGTCATATTGATCTTGATCTAAACCAGTTTCCCAGGACGAACTTAAGCCTTCATTCATTTCCAGGTTAAAGACATCAAATCTTAATTTTAGCGCAGCCGTTATCTCTTCTTCAGTTTCTGCGACTTTAACTAAAAAATTATTAAATTCCAAATTAATTGGAACCTTGGACCGGGGTAATTTGCTTTCACAGATCATTTGATTGCTCCTTTTTATTTCTATTAAAGTTGCTGTTAATTAATAGAGAAGCGTTACCTCAAACTGATAGAAAAATACTCACACAAGAAGACTTCCCACAGAATTGGCATCAACAAATTTGCTTTTCATTTTTAGAGGATTCCTCCCGAAATAACTAGACAGAAAGATTTGACTCAAAATTCAATATCTTGATTTGATAAAAAAAAATCCTCAATACCATTTTATTGATTGTAAAATGAGGATAAATCATAAATATCGATTTGATGGGTAATTTTTCAAATAATAGCCTAAATTTGCATAATTATTGTTACAATGTCAAGTCCTGAATGTAATAGTTATGTAAATATTTTTTTACTTGCTTCTCATTATTTTAATTAGTATCTTTTCAAACTTTGTAACCTATAATATAAATAACGTATTGCAATACGTATTAATTCTAAGGAAAAATATGGAAAAAATTCTAGATGAAAAAAAAGAAATTGAATATGTGAATCAGTATGAAACATTGAATGAAATTATCAAGAAATCTCCTTCAAAGGAGCTGCTCTCCTATTCTATAGAAGTCTGTAAAAAATTACAGCAAGTTGTTGATGATGCTAAACTTTTAACGCATTATGCGCCCTCTCGTTACGATGTTGGGGATGTGTTAACTTTAAATCTTATCGGCGTTTGCCCGGATGTTAAGACGAAAGCTATTTTTAAAATAGAAAAATTTGTAGGTGGGGGATTTGCTGGACAAGTTTATCGTACAAAATTGATTGAAATAGACTTTGATCATTCTACTGGAATTATAGATTTAGAAGTCGGAAAAATCTATGCAATTAAAATCCTTATTCCTCCCTCACAATTTTCTTTAATGTTTAGAAATGTAATTTATTGGTTAGCCTACCAGGGCCCTTTTTCGGCACAAGTTCACTTTGCAGCAGCCAGGGTTGGTGTACTCTGGCAAAAGTTGATTCGACGTGGTGCGAGAATATATTTTGGTAGCGAACGTGCGGTGGTAAATACCTATGCAACTTTTTATGACAAAACATTCAACAGCTTTGGTGAAGTTAACGAGTGGGTAACTGGCAGAAACTGGAAATTTGAGATTGATGACCAGATTTTCAAACGAAAGAAATTTAAAAGGCTCAATCATATTCCCGGCGATGGCTCGGTTAATTCACCTGAATATTTAGCCAAACTAAAATTTATGTTAAAATTAGTTCAGTTGTTGCATGACATGGGTGCACCTGAATTAGCCCGTCAATATGAATGGGGTACGATGAAAAGCCAGCCCAATGCTTTGTTGCGTATCGATTCTACTAACGGCAGTCTTAATGATCTCACGGCAATTGATTTCCGGGCCGGGCTCGCTTTGTTGCCGTTTCTTCCCATGAGTCCAGCCGATTTCAAATTAATTATAAAAGGGCTTTTTAGAGGGAACCTGGTACAGTTTGATCGTGGAAATTTAAAAAAATTAGAAGGTTTCATAAATCAAAATAAAGAAGAATTCAAAGACTTAATGCCTGCTTATGAAGAACTCTTAGTTCGAGAACCTCAGTATCGGGGATCAATTCCCGATATTTCCCATCAAGGTTTAAAACTCATATACAAGCGACAATTACGTAAAACGGTTAAACAAGGACTGATTAAGGGATGGGAGTGTAAAGAATTGGTTGATGAAGAGCAAAAGGAAAAATTAAGTCGTACCACATTCAGATTTTTCTTGTTCTACATCACAGGTATGTTGCCACTTTTTGGCAATTTATTCAGGAGACTCTGGGGAAATCGGCAATATGCACGACACATAAAGAGTATCTTTACTAAACAGGGATATTTTCGGCGGACGCTTCGTGCCAAGCAAGCCCACGCATTAATTGATTGGTATCGTGATGGTCGTGTTCTAGAAGAAAAAGCTTTCAAATTGGTTGATAGACCATTTCGGTTTTGGTTTCAACGATTTTTTATAAGCTGGCTTCCACCAAAATGGCATCACTTTTTTACAGATGGTAAGTATGCCTGGGATACAATGAAATATGCCGTAACCTACCCAGTTCGATTTTATCGAGATGCTGAATTTAGAGAAACATGGTTAATACAGCATGTCAACGCTGGTTATGAAGAAGGGATGCTCAATGAAGAAGAGGCGAATCATATCCGTGAAAATGTTAAAGATCCTTTTATTCAAAAATATCTAAAGTGTGTAGCAGTACATGTGGCAACACTACCAATCACTCAGGTGATTTCAGTCATAGCGGCTATCTACGCAATGATTCGCTTTGGTCAAACCTGGTCTGAGGGATTGCTATACGCTGGTGCAATTTTAGCAGCTTTTCAGGCAACTCCAGTGTCTCCTGGTTCATTAGTCCGGGGTACTTATGTTTTGTCTTTAATGATTAAAGAGCGGGACATCAAAAATTATTGGATTGCGGCATTGATTTCATTCTGGCATTATATTGGTTATTTAGGTTTTCCAATACAGATGGTAGCCAAATTTCCCGCATTATCTCGTTTAATGGCAGGACGTTGGGCAACCAATATCGTTCATATTATTCCTGTATTCGGAGAACGAGGAGCGCTATTGGAGCACTGGGTTTTCGATCTATTTTTCAATGTTCCGTTATCCATTCGAAGATCATTTCGAAACAAAAAATAAATAGAAAGGTGTAGAAAAAATTTTAAAAAATTTTTTATTTAATTGGGAACTTCTGTATCTTTCTTAAGTATAAATTACCTAAATTAAAGTTACAAGAAAGATTAAATTATAGATTTTACTTTGAAAATACCCTCCCAATAAGAAGGTCTAGAATGACCAGATGATATATTCAAAAGCGGTCATGATTATTATGGGTTTTACCTCCTTTCTTCCCATTTTAATCCTTGACCGCTTTTTACTTTATTTTCTATAACCGCCCTTGGCTTTCCATCTCTTCAATAATCCTGTGCGATAAAGTTCTGTTATCCCTAACCTGGACAAGCCAGAACCAAAAAGAAATCTCAAGTACTAATAAAAATTTTACTGGCGCTTATAAATTAATTGTTGACATTTTGAAAAGAAAATGTTATTTTTAAGGCGAATTTGATGAAAATTTAAGAGTAGCCATATAACACAGATGAAAAGGCAAAAGCTTATCAAAATTATAATAATTATTGTTTGTCTTTTATTTATTCTCTCCCTTATCGTTATTTTTTCTAACTTCCATTTTCATATCATTAACAATTTCCTGATATTTCATAGTCATCCGTCCGATAAACCACATAATGACTCATCTCCGATAAAATCGCATCTTCATTCTTCCTTAGAGTTTTTGTTATATTTTTCATTGTTTAACATTGATAGCATTGCTTTATTTTTCATGGCAATCCTGACTTTAACAATATCAATCAAATATTTAGTAAGTTTTTCAAATCGATTTATCTACATAACTCCAACCTTCTTATTTCCAGTTCTTAGAGCTCCACCTTTAACTTAATTTTGTTAGAAATAATCCTTCAAGTGGCTGACTGACTAAAATTTATATTTCCAAAAGAAAGATGTATCTTCCTAGTAAGCAAATTTTAATAATTAATCACGCCACTGGCGGATGCGTCCTCTAAGACATTGATTAACTGAAGGAGAAACCAACTGGTTCTTATTTTATAAAATTTTAATCCTCTGGATTCATTCACCATCTGGTTATTTATATAGCTAAGCTTTTATAAACTAATACCATAAAAACAACTTATGAGCAATTAATGTTCAGCATAAATCATGAAAAAAGGAGTTGTGGTATGTCTAAAAAAAATCTTATTAAGTTACTAATTTCAATAATAATAGCAATCGTTGTTCTTCTATTCGTTTTGAATTATATCGGCAATAAAACTATCTCCACAAGTGTAACAGTGAAATCGAAACAGGGAGAAGTCATTGCAGTAAGCGACGTTGACGCCCATTCCCAATCACAAATGAGGGTCACGGTTAAAGGAGATAGTGTAATAACTGTTGAGGGTGATCCCGCAGACCCTGAGAGCAAAGGCGAGCTGAATATCAGGGATAAAAAGATGAACAAAATTCTTTATGCGCCCGATCGGTTGAAATACCCCATGAAGCGAGTCGGGCAAAAAGGAGAGGGAAAGTGGGAACGAATTTCCTGGGATGAAGCATTGACCACAATTACCAATCGATTTAATGAAATCAAGCAGAAATATGGTGCAGAAGCCATCGACTTCCACCACGGTCATTATCACAGCGGCGACATTATCGGGCCATATCTAACTCGTCTGGCAAACCTCATTGGGACACCGAATGTGAGTAATCCCAGTCATATCTGTCATCTGCCACGAGTGTTTTTGCAATATAGGTTTGATTTTGGTATTCTTGTCCCCCCTGACATTCCAAATACAACCTGCATGATTATTTGGGGCGGCAATCCTGAAACTACCAATAAGGCTCAAGAAATAGCAATCAGCGAGGCAAGAGCAAGAGGGGCAAAACTCATTGTCGTTGATCCCAGGGTGACGCCTTACGCTGAGGAAGCCGACATCTATGCGCAAATAAGACCTGGCACCGATGGCGCCCTGGCGCTTGGGATGATGAATATAATTATTAAGGAAGGACTATACGATAGTGCCTTTGTCGACAACTGGACAGTTGGTTTCGACAGGTTAGCGAAACATATCGAGGATTATCCGCCAGAGAAGGTCGAGGAGATTACATGGGTTCCTGCTGGAACCATAAGAGAAATGGCTCGAATGTATGCGACCACAAAACCAGCCTGCATCAGCCCTCGCAATGCTTTAGACGAGCACACCAACGCTTCTTGTGCAATTCGTGCCATCGATATTCTGATGGCAATCACAGGCAATATTGACATCAAGGGTGGAAATGTCATTGTCGTACCCCTGTCGCTGGGACTCACCGATTTAAAGCTTTTTGAGAAACTACCGCCTGAAGCCCTTGAAAAGAAAATTGGTGCCGACAAATGTCTTTACTCAAAAATGTCCACGACCTGGCCTTCTGCTCATACACCGTCTTTGTGGGATGCGATACTTCATGATGATCCTTACCCTGTCAAAGCGATGATGGTCATGGCTGCCAATCCAGCCGTTACCTGCGCCAATACGAACGTCATTGTCGAAGCACTCAACAAACTGGATTTTCTGGTGGTTGTTGATATTTTCATGACGCCAACGGCGAAGCTGGCGGATATTATTCTTCCTGCTTGCACCTTTCTGGAACAGAGCCGCTATGCAACTTATGATACCCATGTTGATCATGCCTGGAATGTACCGTCACGAATTATGCTTAGCCCCAAAGTTGTAGAGCCGCTCTATGAATCCTGGTCGGATTGGAAAATTATCTGTGAGTTGGGAAAAAAGATGGGCTATGAAGAATATTTTCCCTGGAAAACCAGGGAAGAAGCCATCGACTATGAACTAAAACCGTTTGGCATTACGTGTGACGAACTCAGAGCCAATCCAGAAGGAATCATTGTGCCGCTTCCTTCCATTCTCTATACTAAGTTTAGCGGATTTTTGGGCGGTGCCATTCGGGGGGCGCTTAAACTGACCATGCTGCGTAACTATCCTGATATGTACCAAAAATACGCTGGCTTCCTGAAAGGATTTTTGACGCCATCCAAGAAAGTAGAAATCTATTCCGAGCAATTGGAAAAGTTGGGCTATGATCCGTTGCCAGTTTACCGAGAACCAGCCGAAAGCCCTGTTTCACAACCCGAATTGGCAAAGGAATATCCTTTTATCCTGATCGCTGGTTCAAAATTAAAAATGTACACCCACTCCATGATGCGCAATATTCCTGATCTGCGGGAGCGCATGCCCAAAAATCTATTGGAAATCAATCCCCAGGCGGCGGCAAAGCTTGGCATTCGTGACGGCGATATTGTAAAAGTTGAATCGCTAAGAGGCAGTATTAGATCGATTGCAAAAGTCACGGACACAATCGATTCCCGAGTGGTACATTTGTATCATGGCTTTGAAGAAAGCAATTGCAATATTTTAACCGATCATAAAGCATTCGATCCGATCACGGGTTCGACTGGATTAAAATCTTCGTTATGTAAGGTGACAAAGATTTAATTTAATTTCAAAAAAACAAGAAAAAATTAGACAGAATAAACAGGATATTCAGGATTTAATTTTGAAAGATGCTTCGGTATTAGCAAATGCCAAAGCATCGCAAAGTCCCACTTTGAAGGAGGGTTTAGGGGGATGTTCTTTCAAGTATTTAAAATTTTATGACATCCCACTGTCCCTTCTTCAAAGGGGGGAACTGGTAAATTGAAATTTATATAAAAATCAATATTCTGAGCTAAGTGCATAACCGAATATTAAATCCTGTATCATCTTGTTATACTGCTTATCCTGATAATCCTGTCTAAAAGGAATATCTGGATAGTTACGGTTTAACCTTTTTTTTATAATTTCCAATTGTAGATTACCTATGGCAAAAAATGTAACCCAGAAAATTATCGAAAGTCACCTGGTCGAAGGTAAAATGAGTCCAGGTGAAGAGATCGGTCTAAAAATCGATCAAACATTGACGCAGGATGCGACAGGCACAATGGTGATGCTGGAATTTGAGGCAATGAATATCCCTCGTGTTAAGACCGAGTTGTCGGCACAATACGTGGATCACAACTTATTGCAAACAGATTATCGAAATGCTGATGATCATCTGTTTCTCCGTAGCGCCTGCGAAAAATTTGGTGTATGGTACAGTCGACCAGGCAACGGCGTCAGTCATCCCGTCCATGCGGAGCGATTCGGGATTCCAGGGAAAACACTGCTGGGATCGGACAGCCACACCTGTGCGGCAGGCTCGTTGGGGATGCTGGCGATTGGCGCTGGCGGGCTCGAAGTGGCATTAGCCATGGCAGGCAAGCCGTTTTATGTGACCATGCCTGCAGTTTGGGGCGTTAAATTGACTGGCTCGCTTCCCGATTGGGTGAGTGCCAAGGACATCATATTGGAAATGCTGCGCCGCCATGATGTGGATGGCGGCATTGGCAAGATCATCGAATATTACGGTCCAGGGTTAAAAAATCTCTCAGCAATGGATCGGCATGTGATTGCCAATATGGGCGCTGAATTGGGGGCAACCACGACGATATTTCCGTCTGATGATGAGGTGAGAAGGTTTTTAAAAATTCAGGGGCGAGAAAAGGACTGGATCGAGCTGATTGCTGATGAAAATGCAGATTATGATGAATATGATGAGATCGATCTGTCGAAATTGGAACCGCTCATTGCACTGCCCAGTAGCCCTGGCAATGTCGTTCCTGTCAAAGAGGTTGCTGGCAGAGAGATTTACCAGGCGATGATCGGTTCATCTGCCAATCCTGGATTTCGAGATTTTGCGATTGCTGCTCTCATAGTTGATGGCAGGCAGGTTCATGATCGTGTCTCGCTGGACATCAATCCCACGTCTCGCCAGATTCTTGAAAATCTGGTATCATTGGGCTATTTGAACAAACTAATCCAATCGGGCGCCAGAATCCATCAACCTGGGTGCAACGGCTGCATCGGTATGGGCCAGGCGCCTGCCACAGGCAAAATCAGCTTGCGAACAGTTCCCCGCAATTTTCCTGGACGATCGGGAACGAAGGAGGATCAGGTCTATCTATGCAGTCCCGAGATGGCGGCTGCATCTGCCTTGACGGGAGAAATTATAGATCCACGGACATTGGGTATGGCGTATCCCCAGTTCGTTGAACCAGAGAAAATCACCCTTAATACCAAAATGCTCGTTCCACCTGCCGAACATGGCGAAAAAGTTGAACTGGAAAAAGGTCCGAATATCAAACCGTTGCCACTATTTGATCCGCTGCCCGATACGATTAATGGTCCTGTGTTATTAAAAGTCGGCGATGACATTTCCACTGATGAGATCATGCCTGCTGGTTCCAGGGTACTGCCCTATCGGAGCAACATCCCTGAAATCAGTCAATTTGTGTACGAGCAGATCGATTCAACTTTTTACGAACTGGCGATGAGTCACCAAGAAAAGGGATTCATTATTGTTGGCGGTAAAAATTATGGTCAGGGTTCGAGTCGTGAACATGCAGCCATAGCGCCACGATACCTGGGATTGAAAGTCGTCATTGCCAAAAGCTTTGCCAGAATTCATTTTCAAAATTTGATTAATTTCGGGATTTTACCACTGGTGTTTGTCAATCCTGATGATTATGATCAAATCAGCCAATATGAAGTCCTGGTAATCAAAGACCTTCGAAATTCCATTCAGAAAGGGACTATTCTGCAGGTTACAAATAAACGAAAAAATAAGAAATTCCAGGTTAAACATTCGATGTCCCAGCGCCAGGTAGAAATGATTTTGGCGGGTAGTTTAATTAATGTGGTCAGAAATGAAATGGCATCTGATTCGAATATCTACTCAAAATTTAATGGTAATTTGAGAATATAGCTTGCTGTAATAATTTTGCTTTAAGATTAGCAGAATAATTTGTAGCAGAATTATTCTGCTATAAATTATTCTGCTATTGATTTTTTTCCTTGTAACATAAAAATAATCTATCTACCATATCTTTTTGAGTTGATACTGATTCGGTTTGAGAAGATTAGAAATTATAATTGGTTATGAAAAATAAATCATCGAAAAGAAAGCCTCGAGTCCTTTCTGGTATCCAGCCATCAGGGACGTTACATATCGGCAATTATCTGGGTGCTATCCGTCCCTGGGTTATACAGCAGAACCAGAAAGAGAGTTATTTTTGCATTGTCGATCTGCATGCACTAACAATATTTCAAGAGCCAGAAGTGTTGCGCCAGACGATACGTGAGGTTGCAGCGTTGTATGTTGCATCAGGGATTGATCCTGAAAAGAGCACAATCTTCATTCAGAGTCATGTTCGGGCACATGCGGAATGCTGCTGGATTCTCAATTGCATCACTCCGCTTGGTTGGCTGGAACGGATGACGCAGTTCAAAGCAAAATCGAAGACGCAGGAAAGTGTCACCATCGGTCTTCTGGATTATCCCGTGTTGCAGGCTGCTGATATTTTGCTTTACGATGCCGATGAAGTACCTGTGGGTGAAGATCAGAAGCAGCATGTGGAGCTCACCCGTGACATTGCCCAGCGATTTAATCACATTTATGGCAAGACATTTGTGATTCCCAGAGCAGTGATTCCAAAAAAAGGCGCGCGAATTCGAGCCTTCAATGATCCGTCAAAAAAAATGAGCAAAACAGAAGCGCATATTCAAAATCACGCGGTTCGATTAACAGATAGCCCTGATGAAATTCGTCGGATTATTCAGGCTGCAGTGACCGATACAGGACGGGAAATTCGGTTTAGCAACAGTCCAGAAAAAGCTGGAGTAAATAATCTTCTTGAAATCTATGAACTGTTAGCGAATCAATCTCGCCCTGAAATTGAAAGACATTTTGAGGGCAAAGGTTATGTTAATTTAAAAAAGGAAGTAGCCGATGTTATCATCGAAACATTACGTCCCATTCAAAAGCGATATTTTGAATTGATTTCTGCTCTTTCTGAATTGGATAAAATTTTAGATTCAGGCGCTGAAAGAGCACGTTCCATTGCCGAACCGAAAATTATTGAGATTAAGCGCAAAGTTGGTTTTATTTAGGTTACTTCCAAGCGAAGCTTCGCCTCAAGCCGACAAGATTTGATTCAAAGTAATAGTTCACTACCTTACGAATTGACTGATGATTATCAGAGATGGGAGATCAACATGTCTAAAATAGCCATTATCGGAGTTGGCGACGTTGGAGCAACGTTGGCATACACATTACAGATTTCTGGATTAGTAACAGAGATAGTTTTGATTGATATTGATAAAGAAAGAGCTAATGGACATGCACTCGATATGAACCACGGTCTCTTTTTTACGCCATCGGTCGATATCTATGCTGGCGATTTATCAGATTGTAGAAATTCTGACATTATCATAATCGCTGCTGGAGCACGACAAAAAAGCGGTGAATCCCGATTAGAATTGGTTCAACGAAATGCAGCGATTTGTAGAAATATTGTCGAGCAAATTGTTCCCATTATAAATAGCAACACTATTCTACTGGTCACGACTAATCCAGTTGATGTCATGACTTATTTGACGCTTAAAACGGCAGGGTTATCTCCAGAATATGTAATCGGTTCTGGTACGCTGCTCGACTCGTCTCGATTTCGATTTGCCCTCAGTAAACATTGTCATGTGGATCCCAAAAATGTCCATGCTTATGTAATCGGTGAACATGGCGATAGCGAAGTGTTGTTATGGAGTCTGGTGAATATATCAGGAATAAAATTGGAAGAGTTCTGTAAGAGTTGTAAAACGAAATGCCAGGGTCCGCCCATAAAAGAGATTGAAGACGAAGTGAGAACATCTGCCTATCATATTATTGCAGCGAAAGGCTTCACCAACTATGGCGTGAGTCTGGCGATGCTAAGAATACTAAGTGCCATTATTCGAAGTGAAAATAGTGTGTTAACCGTATCTATCTATTTAGATGGTGAATATGGTCTGCATGATGTCTGCTTGAGTATACCATGCATCTTGAATAAAAATGGCGTTGCAGGTAAAGTTGAAGCACCAATATCTGAGACGGAAAAAATACAACTGGTCAAATCTGCTGAAGTGATAAAATCTGTGATCAAAAAAATTAAATAATTGGTCACTATTTAATTTAAGTAGTTTTTGACAGGATAACAGGATTGTTATGATTTACAGGATTAATAAGACGTATGTATGGAAACATGCTTCGGCATTCGCAAATGCCGAAGTATCACAAAATCTTGTACACGAAATTGAAATGACACGAAATTGAAATATTTATAGTTTTTTTCTCCGTGTACTTTCATTTCCGTGACCGATAAAGTTTTTGTTCTTTGGGCAAGAATTTAACTTATTAGATACTAATCAAGGAGGAAGGAAAATGATGAATCCAAAAGTGCGAGCCATCTTTCTATTTTTTCTGGTGCTCTGTTTTGGGGTACTCATATTCGGTGGCTATTTAATTAAAAAAGAAAAGCCACCAATTCCCAGCATTGTCAAAACGGAGACAGGGGAAGTAATTTTCACTGAGGAAGATATCACTTCGGGACAAAATTATTTTTACAGTCGAGGGGGACAGCACATTGGTACAATTTGGGGACATGGATCTTATTTAGCGCCAGACTGGTCCGCGGATTATTTGCATCGAATGGGACTTTTTATCGCTGCCAGATATAACGGCTTGAATATCCAGCAAGCTGGATCGTTTACGCAAAAGGATTTTGATGCGCTCGATCCTGTGACTCAAGCACAAGTCAGTGCAATGGTAGAAAAAGAAGTTAAATCCAATCGATATGATCCATCGAGTGGAGAGTTGATATTTACACATTACCAGGCAGAAGCACACAAAGCGCTAATCAAGTACTATACCCAACTGTTCAAAAATGGCAACGAACGAATGGGATTACAACCAGATATCACTCGTACCGATGAGGAAGGAGAAATTGTAACGAGTTTCTTTGCCTGGTTAGCCTGGGCAGCAGGTACGAATAGATCCAACAAGGATTATACTTACACGACCAATTGGCCCTACGATCCCTTAGTCGGTAACGAACCGATTCCCGATGCATTGATCTGGTCCATCGTAAGTGTCATTTTGCTAATTCTGGTAATTGCGATCATCCTGTTCATTTATCTCCGCTATATTCGTGAGAGCGAGTATCAATCAGATTTACTGACTAAATTTGAAGATCCCTCACCAACTGCCAGCCAAAAAGCAGTCTTGCCTTACTTTGTAGTAGCGATGGTTCTGTTCATTCTTCAGGTTGCGGTTGGTGCGATTACAGGTCATTACACTGTGGAAGGGACCTATTTCTTCGGCATCCCCTTAGCAAAGATATTTCCTTATGCAGTGGCACGTAGCTGGCATTTGCAATTAGCACTATTCTGGATCGCCACCTGTTTTTTGGCTGCGGGATTGTTTATCAGTTCGTTTGTTGGACGGGAACCAAAAAGACAGGGAACGTTGGTCCTGTTGCTGTTTGCCGCCGTTGCCATTGTGGTTGTAGGAACATTGGTGGGAACCTGGCTATCTGTCACAGGAAAAATGAGTGACAATACGTTTTATTTAGGACACCAGGGTTATGAATATATTGAACTGGGGAGAGTGTGGCAGCTTCTATTGATAACAGGGATGATCATCTGGTTGATTTTAGTGATCAGGGCAATTAAACCTGCTTTGAGCAAAGAAAAAGAATACGGCGGCATCCACCATATACTTTTATACAGTGCAATCACCATTCCGCTTTTTTACATGGCTGGTTTGCTGTATGGTCAGGGCAGTCATTTATCCGAAGCAGAATATTGGCGCTGGTGGGTCGTTCATCT
>SMTZ1_10018898_pt1 | contig 17199 bp, 15 predicted proteins | sample DeeMarSWOR136_30_FD_25667 | JGI IMG/M metagenome (IMG submission 25667)
CTCAGAGTGAAGCCCGCAACGGATGATGCCCTTGCCTTAGGATGGTTACATGTCATCATTGAAGAAAATCTTTACGATGAACCTTTTTTGGAAAGATGGACCAATGCGCCTTTTTTAATCAAGTTGGACGAAAACAAGCCCCTCAAAGAAAGTGAGGTCAAAGAAAAAGGAGCGCCGAGCAACTTTGTCGCTCTTGACTCGAAGTCAGGCGCCTTAATATCCTACAGTCCCTTAACTGTGAATTATGAGACATCTGAATTTAAGCCAGCCCTTGACGGAAACCATGAGGTGACCTTGTTGAGCGGGAAAAAGGTTACCTGTCAGCCTGTATGGCAGAGGTTGAAGGAAGTTGTTAAAGAATACCCTCCTGAAAAGGTTGAAGAGATGACTTGGGTTCCCGCGGAGCAAATCGTGAAGGCTGCAAGAATCTATGCGACCAGCAAACCGGCTGTCCTTTTGGCGCACATGGGATCCACCATGCAGACAAACGTCATACAGACCTCGCGCCTTCTCAGTCTCCTCATAGCGATAACGGCAAATTTCGACATGAAAGATGGAAATGGTGTTGCACAGTACCCTATTGACTCGTACATTGAGATGTCCTCGAAGATTCTTCGCGCTTCTAGAGCGGTTGAGGAAAAGCAAATCGGTGCGGCGGAATTTCCTCTTTTCTCAGGACCAGATTCAATTCGCGCAAAAGTCCACCCTGGCCTCTGGTACAAGAGGTTAGAGGAAGGCAAGGTGATTAAGGCTCTCTGGACAAGTAGCAACCCTGTGCTTAATTCTGAGGATAGCTTGAGGGTGATCCATGCTCTAAAGAGGCTGGAAATACTGGTCGTCGTAGATTTCTTCAGAACGCCAACGGCTGATATCGCGGATTATATTCTACCACCTGCCTCTTGGTTGGAGCGGGAAGAGATTGCTGACTCGCAGAACTATCCAAACTTTATTGCTGCGCGCCAGAAAGTCATAGAACCCCTAGGTGAATGTCGGGATGAATACGATATCATTTTTGACCTTCTCAATAGAATGGGGGTAGAACTCCCATTCCCTGTTCCGATCAAAACGCCTGAGGATCTATTTAATTTCAGACTTAAAAAATTGAATATGACTTTCGATGAATTCAAGAAAAAAGGCATTGTTTCGGTCCCCCTCATAGAGAGAAAATATGAGAAGGGACTCTTACGTCCTGATGGGAAACCCGGGTTTGATACCCCTACTGGAAAGTGCGAAATTTGGTCCAGTACTCTAGATAAATACGGGTATCAGCCTCTTCCCATCTATGTGGATAAATACCCATCCCATCATATCTTAAAGGGGTATCCTCTTATTCTAACGGATGGTAGAACATTGGAGATTTACCATGGCCTCGGTCTCACCTTGCCGTCTCGTCGTCAAAGGGTGCCTGAGCCGATCATAGAGGTCCATCCGGAAACTGCAAAAGGGTTGGGCATAGAGGAAGGCGATTGGGTATGGATTGAAACGCATCAAAACAAGAACCGTTTCAGGCGAAAAGTCTTATTGGCGCCTCACCTCCACCCAAAGGTCATTTGGGGGCACACTCATTATTTCTACCCAGAGAAAATGGAGTTACAGGAGAGGCTGGAACCTAATATCAACCTAACCCATACGATCGAGGGACCTCATGATCCGATCGATGGGGCCTATCAAATGAGAGGTGTTCCTTGTCGAATATCTAAAGAATAGCTTCCCCCGTAGTCCATCATCGCATGATGATGTGCAGGCATGAAGTTGTTCTCCCGAGGTTCAGAGCAGATGCCGATCCGGTTGGACAGTCTGGGGATCCTCCCCAACACCTACCTGCTGGGTTGAACCCGATGGACTTCACAGAAATGCCTAGCCTATCCTCCTTTCATCAAGCTGGGTACCCATAGGACAATCTGGGGGAAAATCGTTAATATGGTGCTGCAGATTACTACCCACACTGCCAATGCCTCCTCACTTTTGGAAAAGAACGATGGGAAATATTTGAAGGATATTTCTACGAGTACGGCCTCCCCAAAATTACAGACGAATGATAAATAGATGTTTTCTAGAAAGTGAAACAAAGGGTCCAAGCGTATTTTGTAATCGAATCTTTTTATCGGCTCCGATAAGACATATTCGAACTTTTTGATAAAGCGCTTCCTCAACCACCTGCGATCAGTTCCCTCTCGTTTAGGTCTCGGGCAACCTCCTGAAGCCCTAATTCCTCCAACATCCCCTTTTTCGGAAGGCCAGTGGCCCTATCCCACCCTCTGAGTTCATAGTATTCGTCCTTCATCGTTTCAAAATCTTTCCTGTTAAACACTGCACCCTTTTTGCTGATAACGTCTCCTCCCTTTCCTGGCACGAGACACTCAGGATTACGAGCCTCGCTTGTTAACGGCTTCGTGTAACAAACCTCCGGAAGCGTATCACTTTCCCTTCCCTTACAACCTTCCCGTATGAGGATTGCCCTCTGCAGATTGAAGATCCTTTCCCCTATTTGGTAGAGTCCCTTTTCGTCCATCTCTTTTCCCGTGACCGCAGTAACAACCTTGCTTTCAAGCGTAGGGTCTCCCACATGATCTTCTGAGTATCTCACATGTGTGATGGGCCAAGAAAAGTCACAAAGGATCAGGCTCTCTTTGGCATACTGGCGGTCTTGTATCAGTCTTGCAGCAAGAGCTTTCCCTTCATAGGTAGAAAAATCTGCGCCCATCTCACTCCCCCAAAACTTCTTAGCAATCGAACGTATCACATCACTGGATAGGTAAGCATGCTCCTTGTTCCTGACCCACGCTAGCCAAAGCGTGACAAGGTCACTGATCTCATGCAACTCCTGTATCGGTTGCCTTGGTTCTATCATATAGAGAAGGCCTGTCGTAATATACATCGCAGGGCTATACGGGAATGTTTGTCCTCCTTTAAAACCTATATCTCCAATGAGCTCCATTGCTTCCCCCCCCACTCTTTCAGCTGCCCGTTGGGTTCCAAGTGCGAGAATATCACCAATACCATCTCTCCGTGAAATTGTATCCACCAGAATTTCAATGAATTCAAGGCTTCCTAATTTCGTTATTGGAATCCCCGCACGTTGGTCCGTCAAGACACCGGCTTTGGCACATCTGGATAGCCATGTGAGCATGGGGGCAATCGCCTTGGTATCAAGTCCGTAATCATTACAGAGCTTGCTCGCATAAAAGGGGACATCGTTCCACTTTCCGTAATACTTAAGAGCCCAGGGTTTATAAAAATCCGAGGCCTGGCACATGAATTTCCCTTCTTCACCGTCATCTGCTTTATAGATAGCCCTACTACATCCCCTGATGCAGCCCCAGCAGGCAACCTTTTTCTTTCTTGAGCTTATCTCGGGTCCATCCTCCTCTTCCCTCGTTGCATCTCTTTTTAATTCACGAATGTGTTTGGTTAGTTCCTGAACCCTTTCAGGGTTGGCCACTGCAACCTTTCTATTTCCCCTTACGACAATAGCTTTTAATTTCTTTGACCCCATCACTGCTCCGAAACCACTTGATGCACTGGATTCATCGTCCGCTGACAAACAGGCAAAACCAACCAGATGATCACCTGCAGAACCACAGGCAATGACTTTTGCTATGTTGCCTAATTCGTTTTTTAGAATTCTCTTTACTTCAACAGCATTCCTGCCCCAAAGGGAAGACCCGTCCCTTATTTGGGCAATGCCTTCGTCGATGAGAAGGTAGACTGGTTTGTCCGCTTTCCCTTGGATGACGATTCCGTCAAAACCGGAAAATTTGAGATAAGCCCCCCAGCTTCCTCCAAGGTTGCTGTAGCAGAACTGTTCTGGCGTTGTCGCTGGGGACTTTCCGCAAATTTGTAATGTCGAGCCAGCTAAGCCCGGAATCCCAGCGAAAGGGCCGGTCATGAAAATGAGGCAGTTCTCTGCATCAAAGGCCTTGACAGTAGGTAAAACTTCATCCCAGTAAATCTTAGCCGCCACACCTCTTCCCCCCACAAACCTCTCGGTATAATTTACCGTGGGTATTTCCCTGATGCCTCTTGATGAGAGATCGACCCCTAAAAGTTTTCCAGCATATCCAAACGCTGTTACCATCTTCTCATCTTGAAAAAACAGGATAGATGAACCCTCACATTAATGAAACCATTAGAATCCAATGACTCCAATTCTGCTGACGAGCAATTCGCTGGTAATACACACACTCTTTTTACAAAAGCACGCCTCAAAGCTACTCGGTTATCCTTAGAACACCCTCCACTTCCTCCAAATCGAACCACCACTTCTCCTTTTCATTCGCCTTTCCACGACCCAAGATGTGATCAGCCCGGATGGCGAGCCTTCTAGCCCAGTTTGAATGCTCAACTCCCCAGCGGACGAGATTGTGTGGCCAAGTGGCCGGCCTTGAAAAGGGGCAGACCTTTACACATCTGCCGCATCCGGCCCCTTTCTTGTTTAACAAAAAGAAACTTGCGCAGCGTTCCACATCAAGTTTCCAGGTTTCGTAGCCATTATAAATAACTTTATCTCCCATGGAGATCGCCTTGCTCGGGCACATTTCAGCACATAGCTTACAGCGCTGGCAAAAATCTTGAAGCCCGAAGTCGATAGGCTCATCAGGTGCTAAGAAAAGGTCAGTGAGAACAGCGCTTGCTTTGTAGTTTAACCCTAAGAATGGATTGAGGATAATTCCTGCCCGACTGACTTCACCCATGCCTGCCCAGAGAAGAAGTGGCGGCATGAGAACCTGATAACGGCGCACATGTTGAGGCGAGGCCCGATACCCCAACCTCCTGATGTAATGAGCGATGGTATGAGCTACCAGGGCAGCACGCTGATACGCCTGAAAGCTGATGGAGTCAACAATCCAATCGTAGCCGTTGGACGCCTTTACCGTCTGGTATTCTTTACTCATAACGATCACGATCGCAAATGGGTAATCTAAGTTGACAGGGTTCCCCAGCTTGTCAAAGCTGTAGACAGCGTATTCGGGAATTCGACAAATCCCCATGAGGTCAGCCTTCAGATAGTACCCAAGGCGTTTGATATGTCGGCTCAAAACCGTTGGGTCTTCGGGGATCGGTGCTTTGGAGGCAGCCACGTTCTTATCCTCGGTAGAAACTAGAGGGGTGATCACATCCAGTTGGGCCGCTATGAGGGGCTCCTTCTTAGGACGAGTCTGCTCCCTCTGAACGTCAGGTCCAAAATCACCCCGTGCTGCCTTATCAAAAGCACCCTCCCGAGCATCTATTCTCTGAACGTTACGAGTAATGAGAGTTGTTGGCTTGGTGATGCGCTTCAAACGATGCATGGGAAAGGGGCCAAGTTGACTTTCTTCAAACAACACATCACCGTGTTTCATGGAGGCATCTTTTGGGGAATGACAACCTTGCGGATAAATCGCCTTTTAGCAGGCAATCTATTGCTCTTCAAAATGGATAGTCTGGCTCTTGTTCCAGAGGTATTTTGGGCTGCGGCGTTAAATATTTTACTTCGGTATTGACTGGGATTTTTGCATTTGGCAGCACAATAGGATGAGCGGCGAATTCATCCAACGATTTCCAAGCAACCATCCTCGCATCTAAGAAGTCTTGGTAAACGTTCCACCAATGCAATTTGACCCCGCTGAGGTGTGTTTGAGCCACGAGAACGATTCGGTCCTCTTTTAAGTTCGATAGAATTTCCCTGAAACCATCGGGATCTACCCCCCTACTCCATAAAGATTGGTCACATAACGAACCTGTACCTAACTGGCTTGATGGTACATTGCTAACGGATACAATGGTGACAGGGTACTCTTCCGGTTTATACACAACGGCTCTCGCTCCCACTGCCCCTCGGGCAAATACATACCCAACGCCAAGTTTATCAGCAGTTTTCAAGGTAACCTCATCGTAAGCAGAGTACTTTGAGCCGAAGATACGCATGGGTTTGCCTGTACATGTTTCGATCTTATCCTTGATGCGGCTCATCACTTCATGTTGAAAGCGACGATACGGTTCATTCCAAAACGGCCGTTCATTATACGCCCCACAAATCTCAAACGCTTTTACAGAGAGGTTCTTTATCATGTCGCAATGCGCGGTTAACATAGACTCATTTGTTTGAATAACAGCAGGTATTCCTCTTCTTTCAAATTCATCGGCCCAGTGCTTTAAACCTTTCACGTTTCCATGGTCAATGATCAAAAACATGCCTTCCATTTGAGAAACTCTATTCTTCTGCATTTTCCCTTCTTGATCCAATAAAAACGTTTCGGCCGAATCCACCAGTTTCTTAATTAAACATGGTGTTGGGTAGAAAAAGAGCAATTTGAGGGAACGCTACCAATAAACCAACACAGACGATATCGGCGGCGATGAAAGGCAATACCCCCTTGAAGATGTCATACATAGGAACATCTCTGGCCACTCCATGGATGACGAAAACGTTCATACTATCTCGACACATCTCGTTATGAATATCCCCGCCCATATAGGGTCGATGCCAAATTCTATTATGATAGGGAAGAAAATAGGCACGGTAAGCAGAATCATTGCGAGAGCATCCATCAAACAACCAAGGATTAAATAAACGATGAAAATGGCGATAATCACTAATAAAGGTGACATTTGGAGTCCACTAATGTAAGCAGCGAACTTCATAGGTAGTTTCGTTATTCCCAAAAAGTAATTCATTAGCATGGCGCCAATCATGATCGCAAAAATCATACCTGTCGTCCGCCCTGCATTAAAGAGACTGTCCATAATGCTTTGCCGACTACCTAGCCGCCTGGCAAACATGACAACGAAGGCCCCAAAAGCCCCAACTGCCGATGCTTCGGTCGGAGTAAAAACCCCTGTATAAATACCACCAATGACGACGATGAATAAACTAGCGGGTACCCACAAATTCTTAAATGCACTCAACCTTTCCCCCCAGTTGACCTTAGCTCCCGGAGGCGCCCAATCAGGACGGAATCGGGTGAGAATAAAGATCGTAAGGATATAAAGGCCTGCCTCAAGTAAGCCGGGGAAAAAACCAGCCATGAAAAGCTTACCGATCGATTGTTCTGTCAGTATCGCATAAACGACGAGAACAATACTGGGCGGTATTAAGATACCAATCGTCCCACCAGCGGCAATAGAACCAGTCGCCAACTTGGCATTGTATTTGAATTTCTTCATCTCCGGCAGGGCCACTGACCCCATGGTCGCTGCGGTCGCTAGACTTGAACCTGAGATCGCGGCAAAGCCCGCACATCCTCCTACAGTCGCCATGGCCAAACTGCCCCTGATGCCCGCGAAGAGTTTGTTCATGCCAAGGTAAAGATCCCAGCTCAATCTCGAACGGTAAGCAACCTCTCCCATGAGTACAAAAAGAGGGATCACCACCATATCATAGGAAGATGAATACTGATAAGGAAAGGTTCTTATAATGCTCAATCCAGCTCCTTTGCCGACTGCATAGAACGCACCGCAAAACCCTATCAATGCCATGCTAAAGCCTACTGGCATCCCTAGAAACAAAAAGATGAACATGACCGTCAGAGCAATGATGGCAATGGTTGTTACATCCATTTATGCTTTCCTTTCAGGTCGTAGAACGTCCAGGACCTTGAGTAACAGTACCAAGGAGAGCAGGGCACTACCAAAAGCTGCAAAGAGGTAAAAAGGGTAAACCGGCAGATGTAATATCTGAGAGATTAACCCTTCCAGTCGTAGCGCATTCGCACGCGCCATGTTCTGCTGAGCAATGAGGGCAAATAGACCTGCACTGATCAAGGAGGTAAGAAACTTAAGAAATCTTTGGACCCTTTTCGGGAGCCGTTGGACGAGTAATTCTACGGTGACATGCCCATCCACCGTCTCCGTGTAGCCAAGAGCACTGAACACCACAATGACGATCATAAACGAAATAAGTTCATAACTGCTCATGATCGGGCGATTAAATAGGTAGCGCAGGCCGACATCCACCACAATAAGAAACATTAGGCCGAGCATGCAGCCTGCGCCACATATGACGTAAACGACTTTACTAAAACCGTAAATGATCCGTCTCAAACGATCGTCTTTCCCCTGCGTCATTTCACTCGGCCCTCGGGACTAACCATTAAGGAGCGTATTTCTTCAAGAGACGCTCCGCCTCATCAAGGACAGCTTTCCCTGGTAACCCCTTACTCTTCATATCCGCGAGCCATCTATCCCAGACCGGACTAGTAACCTTTTTCCACTTCTGCACCTGTTGGGGTGAGAGCCGAAAGATTTCCTTACCTTTCATCGCCTTTATCTTGTTCCTAGCTTCGTCGTTATAACGATCAAACTCGGTCCCAAAGAACTTGGCTCCAGCAGCACCTATATGTTGATTAAATATTTTTTGGATGTCGGGGGGCAATTTGTCCCACTCTTTCTGGTTCATTACAAAAGCGAGTGCCGGCTGATACATATTTGCGGTGAGAAAATTGTCTGTCACTTCCTCATATTTGAATCCAGCGGCCCCTTCCCAGCTGATCATCCACCCGTCGATCACGCCCCTTTCCATTGATGTATAGATTTCGTGTGGCGGCACGAGAACTGGGACGGCTCCCAATTCTTTCAGCATTTCTGTAGGGGCACCAGCAAGGGCTCTTATTTTCAAACCTTTTATGTCCTCCATCGTGCGAACCGGTTTTTTGGTACCGATTGGCGTTGGGGCGTCAGAGTATAGGATGAGCACCTTCACACCGGGGTAATCTGCTTGAAGCTCTGGAAATTTTTCGTAAAGTTCCCAGAAGATACGGCTACCAACTTCGGCACTGGGCAGGCCTAAAAAGGGAAGCTGGATGACATTGGATAGTGGGAAGCGACCTGGGTAGAAACCTTGAATAATGCAGCCCATGTGAACAGCACCCGACTTAATCATCTCATAGGCTTCCATGGGTGGCCCTAAAACGGCGCCTGGGTACCAGGTCATCTTTACTCTGCCCTGAGTGGCTTTTTCAACTTTCTTAATCCAATCCTGGTAAAATAAGGACTGTCCACCCTTAGGTCCTCCATGATAATAGACATTGAACTCAATGGGTTTAGCTGGAACTGGGGTTGGTATGACCGCCATGAGGAACAAGGCGACCACGATCATACAAATGCCATGAAATAATGCTGATAATTCTTTTTTCTTCATTATCGTCCTCCTTTCTGTTTAACCTTGCTCATCTTAACCCTAACCGTTATATTTCTATTTTGTCTTAAACGACCCTTCCCCTCCTTTCCTGCCATAAAGGTCTATGGCATTTCATAAATTCGATGAGCTAAGTAAATCGGTCCCTATCGTCACTCACCAAGTGAGCCCTTTGGACCTGGACCCTTGGCCCAAGGTCCCTCGAGTGGCCCCCTGGCTTCCAATTTCCTGAGGAGTCTTAACATCTCAATTAACCGGACATCCCTCTCACGATAAATCTCTTCTTCGCTCTTCCCCTTATAGTCGTAAAACCCTCGACCTGTTTTAACCCCCAAGTACCCCTTGTTGATCAGTTCTTGAAGCGTCTTATATTCGTAATCCAGCGGAACCTCCTCAAATCCGGGAGGCCTCCGAGTCCTCATGCTTATCCCACCGAAGTCATAACGACCTACTACCCCGACGACCATCATACGAAAGGCAAGACCCACGCGAACTGCCTCATCCAGCTGCTCCGGAGTCACATAACCATTGTCCAGAAGAAAGTTAACCTCCCGATTCAGTGTATGCTGGATACGGTTCACAGCGTATCCAGAAATAAACTTCTCCATCAGAACAGGTCTTTTACCTATCTTCCTCAGTATCTGAACCACTAACTCAAGATTCGCCTTATCTGTTTTGGGCCCCCCAGCCACATCGACTAAGGGGATCAGCTGCGGAGGGGCGTACCAATGCGTGATGAGAATTTTATCCGGACGAGAGGTCTCCACAAAATCAAATATATTTAAGAAGGAAGTATTACTTGCCAGCAATGTCTTGGGGGGACAATAGGTGTCAAGTTGTTTGAACACCTCTTTCTTCGTCGCTACATCTTCAAAGACAGCCTCTACGGCAATATCCGCATCCCTTGCCCCTTCTTCCAAAGACGTGGTAGCAGTCACTAAGCCCAAGACCTTATCAGCCGAATCCTCCAACACCCCCTCTTCGGCCATGGTCTTTAAGCTTGCCCTCATCAATTTCAAGCCCCTGTCCAGAGCTTCTTGGGTTGTATCCACCAAGGACACCCGAAAACCCCCCTGCGCAAACGTCTGGGCAATCCCATGACCCATCAGCCCAGCCCCCACAACCAGTATCTTTTTGCTCTCCCGCTCCATAACCCTACCCTCTCACCCCCTCTAATCGAGCTTCACGATGATCACTACCATGCTCGCCGGCTCTGTCCCCACCGCCTCTATACTGCGCTCCTCCCCAGGCGGAATGTAAAGCGCATCCCCAGGCTCCACTACATACTCCTCCCCCTTCTTCCCTCTCACCTTCAGCACCCCAGAAATACCATAATAAACCCGCTCCGTAGGCGAAGCATACATCTCTGCCCCTCCCTGAGGAAGAAAATGCGAAAGACTCACTGTCAACCGCTGGCTCCCCTCCCCAGGACTCACCATCGATACCCCCCACTGACCAAAATGACGCTTCGCCGCCTCTGACTTCCCCTGTCCTCTCTTCACTAATTTCATAACCCCTCCTCTTTCCCTATCCAACCCTTACCTTCTAGTCTTTAACCCCCCCCCACCTAACCAATCGCCGTCAAACCCCCATCAAGGTATATAATCTGACCCGTAATAAAATCAGACGCCGCTGAAGCCAAAAACACGCACACCCCAGCCGCCTCCTTCGGATCCGCTACCCGCTTCAATGGAACATTGCCAATGTACCTCTGAATCTGCTCCGGCGTCCGCTTCGCCATCACCTCCGGCGTCGCCACCAATGAAGGCCCTATCGCATTCACATTAATATTGTAAGGCGCCCACTCTGATGCCAACGCCCTCGTCAACATGTCTACCGCCCCCTTCGTCGCACAATACCCCAAATTCCCTCCCCAAAGCGTCGCCCGCGCTCCCCGCACCGATGAAAGATTTATGATCTTCCCCTTCTTATTCTTGATCATCACCTTCCCAAATTCCCGACAACAAAACATCACCCCCCGCACATTCAAATCAAACAAATAGTCCCACCCCTCCAAAGGAAATTTGTCCGCAGGCTCCTTGGGAAACCCCGTCCCATGGGCATTCACCAATATATCCACGGTCCCCAACTCAGACACCACCTGCGCCACCAATCGAATCACACTCTGCTCATCATTCACATCCACCTGAAACACCTTCACCCCTGCCCCTGTCTCCCCCTCTATCCTCTTCGCACTCTCCTGAAGACGCTCCTTATTCCGACTCGCTATCGCTAACCTCGCCCCATACTGGGCCAAACCAAGTGACATCGCCCCACCTATACTGCCCGCACCCCCAACCACCACAGCAATCTTCCCATCCAACCTAAACATGTCTTCCATCGCCCTTCTCCTTCAGCTTTTTTTAGGCTCCCCACGCTCACCCTTTGAGCGGCTTGAGTCCCAATATTTTTCTCGCCTCCTCAGGCGCCATCGGCTCCTTGCCTAACTCCCGAGCAATCCGAACCGCTCGCGCCACCAGCTGAGCATTGCTCTTCGCAAGCTCCCCCCTACGATAATAAAGATTATCCTCAAACCCTACCCGCACTCCCCCCCCAAGAAGCATCCCCATCGTCGTGATCGTCAGCTCCTCCCTTCCAACCCCCATCACGCTCCACACCGTATCCTGAGGCTCAGGAAGATCGTGTAAAAGGTACCAAAGATGGTATGGATTCGCTTCAATCCCACCATGATACCCATGACCCAATGCAAAATCCACATAATAGGGCTTGTCAACGAGACCCTTGGCGATCAGGTTTCTTACCTCCCGAAGATGAGAATCGTTAAACACCTCCATCGAAGGCTTCACCCCGGCCTGCCTCATCTTCACAGCCCACTCCTCAAAGTGCTTCGCCCATCTCAAATCCCCTGTCCCTGCATAAGGACCAAAACTGCGCACCATCGTCCCCATGTCCAAAGACGCCGTCTCAGGCTTCGGGTTGGCTTCCAGACATTTTATCTTGTCCTCCTCTTTCACCTGAGGACCCGTCCCCGTCGTATCCTGAATAATGATACTGCAACCCAACGCCCTTATTCTGCTGTGAATCTCACTATAGACCGCCGGGTCTCCCGTCGGTATCCCGTTCTTGTCACGAGCATGGATATGAATCTGACAAGCCCCCTCGTTCCAACACTCATACGCCGCGCGCGCTATCTCCTCCGGCTGCTCAGGAACATTAGGATTCTTCTCCCTCGTCCCTACTACTCCCCCCGTCGTCGCTACGGTGATAAACACTCTATCCTCAGGTATAAGTCCCATCGCTTCACTCCTCCACGATCGCCACCAACCGAACCAATGACGCATCCCCCTCCTCATAACGAAGAGGAAATGCCGCTATCAAACATCGCCTCCCCGTCACCTCATCCACCTCTCCCCCAGCATTCTCTATCCCCGGAATCCCTGCCCCATAAAGTATCCGATGCGCAGGCTCATTCTCAGGATACTCTTTATCCGGATCCCTCCCCGTCTCCCGCCGATACTCCTCATCCAACCACGGCATCACCTTCGAAAGTGGATAATGCCCCAACGCCAAATCCGTCGCACCCGCCGTCTGTGCCACTCCCTTCACCCTCTTCGCCACCAACCACTCCGCCCCCTTCCGGTAAAGCCCAGGATAATGATTCCAATACTCATAATCCGATACCTTCCACTTATGATGCCACCCCGTATTGATCACCACCCAATCCCCAGACTCAATCTTCGGCCTCGCCCTCTCTAAATCCTCCGGCGTGATCTCCTCCCACTTCTTCTTGTACCGCATATCCAAAACCACCCCCGTCCCATAACAACTCGTCAATGGCAACTGATCAATCGACCACCCCCCAGGCGTCACATGAATCTCCGCATCCATATGCGTCCCCGCATGCATCTTCAACGTCAACACCGTCGTGTACCGCCCATTGTTGCGACCCGGATACGCCACCCGCCTCTTCGTGCCCATGGCCTCCTCCTTTGATTTTAATTTGTTCCAAGTTTACTAAGGATTTAAAGATCTAGCTAATGATTCAGTAACGACATTTGTTTCTCATTCTAAGTCAAAATTTACAATGGTCACGGAACAAAATCAGTTTGAGACGTTATCATAGTAAAGTTCAAATATTTGGTCAAGGGGCGAAACATATAATTTTGCAGTCCCGATCATCTTTCCTTAGAATCAAAGGGCCATTCGATACTTAGAATCCCGGAAGGCCCTCCTTGCCACTGTCGCCAAGCTCGTCAGAACCATCCATGATTTAACCCTCATATTTCCACCGCAACGTTGAAGGCATCATGAATTGCTCCCATCAAATTGCGCGGACTTAGGCAATCTCCGATCACGTAGACCTCCCGTGCCAATCCCTCAAGTGCCTTAGCGGTTTCGCGTCTAGCCTTGAAGCCCATGGACAAGATCACGGTATCAGCAGGCATTTCAAAACGATTCCCCTGCGGATCAGTAACCACAGCTCCCGTGTTGGTTATTTCTTCCAATCTCACCTCGGTCTTGAATTCAACGCCGTGCTCGTGAAGTAAGGATAATAGGACCATTCTGCTGACAGAGGCAGCGTCTTTTGCAATTTCCAACTCATGAATCATATCAACGACCGTCACCTTGCACCCGTGCTGAGCCATGTGAAGAGCCGTTTCGCATCCGGTCAGTCCGGCTCCGACCACGACCACCGTGCCCCCTATCTTCCCCTTCCCTAAGTTCACATCTCCTGCCCAAACAACATTCGGCCTATGGATGCCCGGAATGTCTGGAATGAGTGGTTCTGAACCAATCGCCACGATAAGCACATCCGGTTTCACCTCTTTAATGGAATCGACCGTCGCCTCCGTCGATGATTTTACTTCCACAGGAGCTTGCCGAATCTTCCTGATTCTCCAATCCAAATACTCTTTCATGTCCGCTTTGAATGCAGGCCCTGCCGCAAATCGCAGCGCGCCCCCCAGTTCCTTCTCCTTTTCATAGAGAGTCACCTCATGACCTCGTGAAGAGGCGACGACGGCAGCTTCCATCCCCGCTGGTCCACCCCCGACAATGAGGACCCTCTTTTTTTCTGCCCGCTGAATGGTCTCATATTCTACTTCTCTGCCGATGACTGGATTGACCGTACACCGAATTGGTAAGAAATTGGGGGGAGCTACTCTTTCATTGCACATATTACAGCGAATGCACGGTCTGATGTCATCAAGTGCCCCGCGGGAAGTTTTCTTGATGATGTCAGGGTCTGATAGATGGGCACGTCCCATGGCAACGATGTCAGCTTTTCCCTCCGCAATGATCTTATCGGCTACTGCCAGATCCATAATGGAACCAACGCACGTCACAGGGAGTTGCAATGCTTTTTTTATCTTTTCCGCACGGTCCACGTTGAAGGCGTGGGTAGAATAAGTCGACCGGATGATACGGGTCGTACACCTAGGGTCACCGATCACCCCTATGGATACATGAATGAGGTCGATTTTGTCTTGTATCATTTTAAGGAACTCGATGGTCTCCTCTTCGTGCATGCCCTCGGGGATCATTTCATCTGCGCTGACGCGGTACTCTAATGCCAATTTGTTACCGATTCGCCTCCTGATAGCGGTCAAGAGTTCCATAACAAATCTCGCCCTGTTTTCGAGGCTACCGCCGTAGGCATCCGTCCTTTTGTTTGAGGCAGGCGATACAAACTGTCCCAAAAGATGTCCGTGCCCGCCATGAAGCATCACCATATCGAACCCAGCCTTCAGGCACCGACAACAGGCACTCGCAAAATGATCGATCACTTGGTCTATCAGGGATTGGTTCATCTCTGTGACCTGGACTTTCGGTCTCCCTTCTACCTTAGCTAATATTTCTTCCGCTCGGGTCGGTAGCGGCGAAGGACCAATTGGACTTCTGCCATGGAGAACCCTTGGCGAAGCCAACCTACCAGAGTGGTTGAGCTCGATGGATACCTTGGTTCCATATCTTTTGATCGCTTCTGCCATTGAACTCAGACCACCTATCACCCTGTCATCCCCGAGGTTCAACATTCCAAAATGTCCCGGGGCATAGTCGAAGTCTACCGCGGTATCCCCTATGGTCACAATTCCGGCTCCCCCTCTGGCAAATGACCGGTAAAATGCGATCAGTTCTCTCGTCACGAAACCATCGGGGGTCGCCAGGCATGGTAACATCGGGGGCACCTCAATCCTGTTTTTGACTTCTACATCCCCAATCTTGAAAGGCGAAAACACCTTATCATACAGTGCCACGATCAAGATCTCCTCAACTTCAGTCATTTGACCCGAACTACCTTTTTAATATCGTGATGGAACTATTCGGACCAGCCCCCATACTATGAGCCAGACCAATCTTCGGGTCTTCGGGAACCTGCCTTGCCCCAGCCTCCCCTCGCAACTGCCTGTATATCTCAATGATCTGTGCCCCAGCAGTGGCTCCTAGCGGATGTCCTCTGGACAACAGTCCCCCATCCGTATTTACAGGAAGCCTACCGTTTATATTCAAAGCACCCTCCCGTAGTAACTTAGGCGCTTCTCCTTTTTTACAGAATCCTAACTTCTCAATATCCCATAATTCACCGGGGGCCATGGTGTCGTACGCTTCAACCACACCCATATCTTCCGGTCCATACCCTGACATTTCCCAGGCTTGTTTAGCGGATAGCTCAACCAAGTCGTCATGAATCCGAACACTGCCACCCCCATAGGTGCTACCCGTTCCACCTGTTTCGGAACCATAGACGCCACTATTTAAAATGGAAGCAGCGACTGTGATGACCTTGCCTTTCGACCGAAGCTTTTCTTTACTACAAAGTATAATGGCCGCTCCTCCGTCCGCCAGAGGACAACAGTGCAACAAGCGCATCGGCTTAGCTATCATACGGGACGACAAAACCTCCTCCATCGTAACCTCTGTCTGGAAGCGCGCAAACGGGTTGAGAGCACCATTTTTTCTATTCTTCACCGTCACCCTTGCAAAATCCTCCTCTGTCGCACCCGTTTCCTCCATATATCTGACAGCCCCTTTGGCGTAGTTTGCAGGCTGAACATTAAAACCCATGGCTCTCTGCCATAGAGGCCAAGCCGTGCTCCTTATGAAACCCCGAGGCATCTTCTCATAACCAAATGCCAGAACAACATCATAGAGTTCCGTAGCGATTGATTGGTAGGCCAACCTAAAACTTGACGCTCCACTCGAGCATGCATTTTCTACATTAACGATCGGTATCCCCGTCATCCCTATCTGATCAATCGCTTGATGGCCAGACCCTGTGTTTTGGTAAACAGTGCCACAAAATGCAGCCTGAACATCCTTCCACTCCATACCAGCATCTTGCAAAGCATTTAGGATGGCCTCCATTCCCAATTCATAACCTTCCTTGAAGACACGGCCCTTCTCTCCATCATAGGTATCAAATCGGGTCAAACCAGCACCAGCGATTGCAACCTCCCTCAATGGTCTCATCGGATCACTCTCCTTTGCGTGAGGTTAACGGTCTAAATTTGAAAGCCAAAATCTCGTTACCCTCCTCATCCTCGTATAACTTTTCGATGACCAATTCTACGTCCATGCCAACTTTGAGGTCGTCGAAGTTGCAGTCTGTAAAAAGCGTTTCTACTCTAACGCCTTCAGGCAGCTCTACAAAACCTTCTGCATAGGGAACAGGCCCTTTATAGTACTCAGGAGGCCTTTGCATCACAACAGTAAAGCTATAGATTTTGCCACGTGTACTTAGTTTAATCTCCTCCAGGTTTCGGGATTGACAATGAGTACATACGCCACTCGCCTTTTTAGGAAAAAAGACTTCCCCGCAAAGAAGACACCGGGAGCCGATGAGCTGCGGTTTCTCATGAGGTGATGAAGGGACGCTCCATAACCCTTCTTTTACTGGGACTTTTTTTGCCGCACTTGTCATCATTCCCCCCCTTGTCTGATTGACTGCGCTCCTTGCGAGTGTCGAAAGAAGATCGTGTGTGCAGATAAAAATGGTCTCTCCACCTGGGTAAGTGGCTTAAAACCCATTTCCTTCGGAAACTGAGCGATGACCTCATCAGCGAACTCCCTAAAACCCTTTTCGAATGGGCGTGATGACACCTTCGTGATTGCCTCATCTAATC
>SMTZ1_10029217_pt1 | contig 17199 bp, 12 predicted proteins | sample DeeMarSWOR136_30_FD_25667 | JGI IMG/M metagenome (IMG submission 25667)
TAACCCCCAATACCACGTACCATTACCGGGCTAAGGCTGAGGGCGATGGTAGGGGGTATGGTGAGGACCAGACATTTACTACCGCCGGAACCTCCAGCCAGAAGCCCGAAGTGATCACAAACGCCGTTTCCGGCATAACAACTACCGGAGCTACCCTTTACGCTAACCTTACCAGTAAAGGTAGCGCTTCTACCGTCAAGGTTAGTTTTGTATACGGCTTAACTGGCGAGTACGGAAGCACCATCTCCGGCATCCCAACGACTATGACCAGCACCGGAACCTTTAGCGCTATTCTTACTGGTTTAACCCCCAATACCACGTACCATTACCGGGCTAAGGCTGAGGGCGATGGTAGGGGGTATGGTGAGGACCAGACATTTACTACCGCCGGAACCTCACGGGTGGTGGCGGGGGTGGCGGCGGCGGTGGCGGTGGTGACACAACCAGCCTGAGTGAGTACACCACCAGTACCGGTAAAATCGTCGTTGATGTTACCGCCAGTTCCGCCGATGGACTGGTCAAGATAGAGATACCTAAAGGTACAATCGTTAAAGACCGGAACGGTAACCGACTGAGGTTCATCTCCATCAAGCCAAATTTGACAGCGCTGGAACCGCCCGTCGATCACCAGTTCGTATGTCCTGGCTATGATATCGGCCCCAGTGGTGCGACCTTCAACCCACCAGTTCTCCTGACCTTCAAATACAACGATTCGCAAGTGCCTGAAGGGGTAAATGAAAAGAATATGATCTTCACTAAGTTTCAGAACGGCGAATCGGTCGAACTCGAGAACTACACCATAGACCCTGTTAACAACACGATAACAATACTAACTGAACATTTAACTATTTTTACTATCATGGCTAATACATCCCCGGCCAGATTCGTGATCAAGGGATTAACTATAACGCCAACCGAAATTTATCCTGGCGAAATAGTTACAGTTAGAGCCATCATTTCCAATATCGGAGGTTTAACCGGAAGATTTGATATTATGCTTAAGATAGATGATGAACCGTTGCAGAACAAGAACCTAAATCTTTACGGCGGTGCCAGTGAAGAGGTAAACTTCTCGATAACACCAAATATCACAGGAGAACACCGGATTAGCATTGAAAACGTTTCAGGAACATTCTCGGTAATTGTACCGAAGCGCCCGGCAGCTTTCATGGTAAGTGGATTACAGATAAATCCTAACTCGGTAAATCTCGGGGAAAATATTAACATAAGTGCCGTTATTTCAAACACCGGTGAATTGGAGGGAAGCTATCAGGCGGACCTGAGAATAAATGATGTTACCGTACAGACGAAAGAGGTATCACTCTATAGCGGCCAGAACACAATGGTAAGCTTTGATATTGTCCCTGATAAGTTTGGAATATATCAGGTGAGTATCGGTGATTTACTGGGATCGTTTAATGTTAAGCCGGAACCGCCACCTCTATTTAACGGAATTGCCATTAGACCTGAGATTACTAGTTTCATTGTGACGCCTACATATGATCAAGCGAACAATCAACTTGTCAATGCCGTTGTCGTATATCATATAAATCAGACCTTGGATACTTTCCCAGACGCCGGGCTAATGTTGATGGTGTTCCGAGATGGTGAGTTCCTGGAACAAGTACCTCTGTTCACTTTGGGCGAGCTGCAAGCAGATGTAACAACAGGCGAACTGAGCTATATACCTCCCGTAGGATGGAAAACCGGAGAATATACCTTCCAGATAGAATTATATGAAAATGATAGCCTTGTCCAAGAATCGATCTTTCAGCATTTGAGTGTTAAGTCTGAATCAACAACTACGATGAACAGCTGGAGATTTTTAATATTGATCATCGAGGTGGCACTGTTTTTGGGTGCAACAATTATGACATTATTACTCATCCGCCGACGAAAAAATATGATACACGACCGGTGGGGATAGCATCTTGGTCTGGCTATGATTACACCCTACTTATGAATAACAGTACACAAACCATGTAAAGATGACTTACAATTTATATACAGTCCAAAAACAGCACTTCTACAGGTCGTAATTTCTTATTATAATAAATATATGAAAGTAAAAAGTTGTCTAAAAAAAACAAGAGTTCAAGTTGAAAATTAAGATACTAAATGGGATATTGATTATTGATATCCTATCTGTCCTTCTTATCCTCTTAATAATCTTTGTTCCGTCAACAGTAGCGCGGGCAATCTTCGGTTTACCTTTCCTTTTATTTTTCCCAGGTTATACGCTAGTAGCCGCCTTATTTGTCAAAAAAGAGCGGATGAATGATATAGAACGAATAGCACTTAGTTGTATTTTTAGTATCGCGATTGTGGGTTTAATCGGCTTAAGTCTCAATTACTCTCCCTGGGGCATAAGTTTGGAGCCAACACTCTATTCTATAGCAGCCTTTGTTTTTTTAATGTCAGCTGTTGGATTGATTATTAGAGCTTGTACATTCAAAACAAATAAATTCACCACAGAATTTCACTTCAATTTTCCGGGATGGAGACTCAATAAATTCAACAAGTATCTTTCTATCATTATTATTGTGGCGATATTCGGTGCCATGGGGGTACTCGGTTACTTCATAGCCGTGCCTGTAGTAAGCGAAGGGTTCACCGAGTTTTATATTCTGGGAATCAACGGCCAGGCATCAGACTATCCCACAGACTATGTTCTAGATAACGGGAAAATATCCCAAGTTATATACAGCGATGGTACACTGGATACAACCAGCGGAGCGGGTATAGTTACTCTGGGAATAGTGAATCACGAACGACAAACAGAAGTATATTATGTGAAAATGACTATAGATGATGAGCTGGTGAACATTAACCTGAGTGAAACGATTACCGATATACTGGGACCGATAGAGCTACAACAAGGAGAGAAGTGGGAGAGAGAGATAGGAATTGTTCCGCTACACACGGGAGAAAATCAAAAGGTTGAATTACTTCTATTCGAAGACGCAGGAACTACACTAAAAGATACTTTGCGTCTTTTGATTGACATAAAAGGAGTAGAGTAAGATATAAAAAGCCATCGATAATGGGACACAAGATATGTCGACAGTCCATGGCTATTGGAGTATATGTTCTTATTCGGCCACATAGGTTACACACTAACGGCTGCATTATTGTTGAATAATTCTCTACATATAAATCGCGTCATCTCAAAAGAAATAGAGGAAAAAGCGAATAATACTGATGTCGTTCACTTAAAGGGTCCCTCGGCTAAATTCTGGAGGCTTGTCAAACGAACAAAAGGCTTGGACTTAAGATTTGTCATTATCGGTTCTCTGTTTCCTGACATTATCGACAAACCAATCGGACGATATTTTTTCAATAACACGTTCGGAACCGGCCAACTATATTGTCACACACTCCTTTTTGCAGTTCTTCTCTTTCTGGCGGGGTTCCTTATTACTTTTAAGTATAAAAATAGCTTTATGTTGATGCTCGCATTCGGCACTTTCATACATCTTCTTTTGGACAGGATGTGGCAAAAACCCAACATTCTTCTCTGGCCTCTATTCGGATTTGGTATTGAAAAATCACCACCTGTTCCTTTCGGGACGTACTTGTGGGATTTGGTTTCGCGGCTTTACAAAACGCCGTGGGTAGGTATACCAGAATTAATTGCAGCAATAATTATTATCTGGTTTGTATGGTTATTGTGGCATCAAAAGAAGCTCCGTTCTTTCATCCTGACCGGACGGGTCTGATGGTTGAACAAGAGTATGCCTTTTTCTTATCTCTAATAAAGAAGCCCTACTAAACCTTGATAATTGTATAATTTAGCTTTATATCAGCTTTGTGCTCTCCAAGAAGGCCCGTATCATCGATACCTCCGTGCAAATTATAATAAGGATCAATCTAAAAGCTAACACAAGCCATATTATAGGAGTGAAGCCACCAAGCATTATGTCCAAGGCTAGGTAACAATGCTGATAATCAACAATGCCAATGCCGGTCATTAAAGAAACATGATGATATCGAGTAAATTTTTTACTCTCTGATTCATAGACTTCTTTAGACTTTTCATTCACCATAATATTACGTCCTGTTATTGATTTAGGGCTGTATATAAAAAAGATAAATAAGGTTGTGCCAAGATACAAATATTATTGATTCAGACTAATCCTGTTTTATAGACATTACAGCCCACACTCTATATCCAATGAAAGTAGGTGTATCAAACAATCTTAGCTGAAATAAAATGATACTATCATCTTGAAGATCAATCTATTATCTTGGCAAATGGATCTGATCATGCGAAGCTTTGAGGATAGCTTGATTTTAGCGTTAAATCAAAAAGAACATAATGTCACAAGTTGGTTTTTATTCGTAAATACCTATCTAGTCCACTGACTTAAATGTTCTAATCTGTATCCAAGCCAATTATTTGAAAATTCAGCCTAGAATTCGAATTTTATCGCTGCATCCTTAGTCTCTCGATTTCCTGCTTTAATAGGGTAACGTCATATCCTAATTCTATTAGTCGGTTGACATCTTGCTCAGCCTCTGCATCCATGTTGACTAGAGTAAAAACGATAGCCCGTTGCCAATAGGCATCGGAATACTGGGGGTTGAGACGGATTACCTCATCGTAATCATCGATGGCACGCTCATACTGCCCCAACCTCAAGTATGCAAAACCCCGGTCCCAATAGATATCGACATTCAGGGGATCGAGACGGATGGCCTCGCCGTAATCCTCAATGGCCTGCTCATACTGCCCCAACCTGGAGTAGGCAATACCCCGGTTGTAGTAAGCATCGACATTCAGGGGGTCGAGACGGATTACCTCGCCGTAATCCTCAATGGCCTGCTCATACTGCCCCAACCTGGAGTAGGCAATACCCCGGTCCCAATAGATATCGACATTCAGGGGGTCGAGACGGATGGCCTCGCCGTAATCCTCAATGGCCCACTCATACTGCCCCAACCCGGAGTAGGCAATACCCCGGTTGTAGTAAGCATCGACATTCAGGGGGTCGAGACGGATTACTTCGTCGTAACCCTCAATGGCCTGCTCATACTGCCCCAACCTGGAGTAGGCAATACCCCGGTTGTAGTATGCTTCGATATTCAGGGGGTCGAGACGGATTACCTCATCGTAATCATCGATGGCACGCTCATACTGCCCCAACCTGGAGTAAGCAATACCCCGGTTGTAGTAAACATCGACATTCAGGGGGTCGAGACGGATAGCCTCGCCGTAATCCTCAATGGCCTGCTCATACTGCCCCAACCTGGAGTGTGCAATACTCCGGTACCAATAGACATCGACATTCTCGGGATCGAGACGGATTACCTCGTCGTAACCCTCAATGGCCCGCTCGTACTGCCCCAACCTCGAGTAGGCAATACCCCGGTTGTAGTAAGCATCGACATTCAGGGGATCGAGATGGATTACCTCGCCGTAATCCTCAATGGCCTGCTCATACTGCCCCAACCTCGAGTAGGCAATACCCCGGTTGTAGTAAGCATCGACATTCAGGGGGTCGAGACGGATTACCTCATCGTAATTCATCGTAATCATCGATGGCACGCTCATACTGCCCTAACCTGGAGTAAGCAATACCCCGATCCCAATAAATACCGACATACTGTGGGTCGAGACGGATGGCCTTGTCGTAATCCTCAATAGCCTGCTCATACTGCCCCAACCTCGAGTAGGCAATACCCCGGTTGTAGTAAGCATCGACATTCAGGGGGTCGAGACGGATTACCTCATCGTAATTCAATGACCTGCTCATACTGCCCCAACCTCGAGTATGCAATACCCCGATCCCAATAGATATCGACATTCAGGGGATCGAGGCGGATGGCCTTGTCATAATCCTCAATGGCCTGCTCATACTGCCCCAACCTCGAGTGGGCAATACCCCGGTTGTAGTAAGCATCGACATTCAGGGGTTCGAGACGGATTACCTCACCGTAATCCTCGATGGCTTGCTCATAATACCCCAACCTGGAGTAGGCAATACCCCGGTTGTAGTAGGCTACGACATTCAGGGGGTCGAGACGAATTACCTCATCGTAATCATCGATGGCTTGCTCATACTGCCCCAACCTCGAGTGGGCAATACCCCGGTTGTAGTAAGCATCGACATTCAGGGGGTCGAGACGGATTGCCTCGTCATATTCTTCTATGGCTTCCTGCAGGTTCCCTTGCTTCTGAAGTGCTAGACCATCATTATAGTGCTTGTAGGCATCACTTAAACAACCGTAAGTTATTGCAACCAGAGACAATGCAAGTAGGAGTATCGTTACAAAAATGAACTTTCTCATTCTTATCACCTACTATATGATGCCCTACACCCACAAAGGACACCAATCACAGAGCTAGATTTACTGCTATTCTAGCCTTAGGCGTGTTTCCTCGTCAATCGTTAAACAATACAGAATTTGATTACGTATACAAGTAAAGCTCGACTTTATTCGGCCTACCATCCTATTCAGAAATAATTTTACCATCTCACATAATGTAATTTCCATTATCAACCCTTTTCAGTAAATATAAAATGTTTTATAACTTTATGATGGTTTTATGTGCATATTTAGAGGCATAAGTCTTATAACAAAGAATTCTATAACATTTATATTAGAAAGATTGCTGTATGTCCAAGTCATCAGCAATTGGCTTGGTTTTTAGGGAGATATTAAAGATATCTTGTCAATATACTTTTTTTATAGTAACCTATTAACAATATATTTCTTTTGCTATGAAAAACTGGCTATATACTAATACCGATTTTTAGGACCCCGGTTGATGAAAAAATTAAATATGCTTTTAGGCATCATAATGGTTTTAGTAGGTTTTTCCATATTTTTTTTGTATTTTTTTTCTGTTGTTAGCTCTACGCTACTCGCCGCTTTTAGTTTATCTATAACAATTTTAGGCTATACAAGTATGGCCTTAGAATATGCAGGGTCGAATATTTCTCCCGAGACTAGACGCATTGTCTCGAGAACTAATAATACATTACTTATTGCTCTAGCAGCAGAATTTATCATTATTAACTGTTTGTTAGCCTTTTTTAAGCAGCACGATCTGTCCATCTATATCACTATTGGCGTTATTGTCTATCTGATAACTCTATGGGTTTATATTGCTCTCGACCCCGAGTTAAGAAATGCCATGACTGCAGCCGCTGTTGTCGTTTTCTTCCAATTCCTAATTATTATGACTTTTAAAATTCTAGAACTATTAAAATAAACTCAGGTTAACTGTTATATATTTGTTAACTGCATTAAAATGCTCCAGTGTCTTTGTATGTTTAAATACACTTAGACGACCGTAGTTGATGCCGATTTTCACTTAAATATCTAAGTTTTTCTGCTAAAAATACAATTAAGTATCTAGATAAAGAAATAATTAATTTGTATTAGTTGTTGACTCTGGATGTTCTGACCTCATAAAGGATACCATTTCTTAAGTCAGAGTGATCATTAATGTAACCTCGTGAGTAAACCAAAATAACGATTTCATCTTGGTAACTTCTTGTATAAGAAAAATGACGTACCCAAAAAAACAAACATGCTTGCAAACATAACGATTAAGAGCCACGATTTAGGCAGGTTTTCGGGTATGATAGTATTTGGTTCCGAGGTTGGTAGTGATATTGATTTTACGATAAGCTGCTCCGATTGACCATTAACATCGATTGTATAGATCCCTACCATATCCCTGGAAGTATTAAAGGATACTCTTTCACTTTTACCGGGATCAAGTGATATTTCCTTTTTGGATTCTATATTATTATCAATCTTGAGGACGACACTATAACTACCACTTCTATCCCCGATATTAGTAATCAAAGCGGATATAGTCACTTTTTCAGAGGGATTTATTTCTGTAGGTGTAATAAAAAAATCAGATACGGTAAAAATGGCTGATGTTAATTGTGTCAACGGTACCTCATCCACCACCGTGTCTTCAGGGATAGGTATTTTTACATTAAATATACTCGATAAACCATTGACATCCACTTTGTATTCGCCGTTCGTACGTGGATTGAATATAAAGCTGACCGTTTGGCTCAGGCCTCCATCAATAGTCAACATTTTTTCTTCACGCGTTAAATTGTTATGCGTCAAATCGGTAATATATATAATTAACTTATAATTCCCAGTGAGTTCTCCGGTATTTTGAACATTCACAATGATGGTAACGGTATCGCCAATGTTCACTTCTTTAGAGTCAATTTCCATACTGTAGATTTCAAAACTTGGTGGGACAATACGACGTGCCATAACTGAGAAGTGACTTAAGTGGTCTATCGATGCCTTTATCGTGTTCTTAACCGGGTCTATTTCGCAGCCTTCGAATATTATCCATTTATCATCCTGCCACGTCCCGATAACCAAGTTCTCCTCAGCCATGACAAGCGGTATCCGAGATTCGTCGTAAGTAATGGTCAGATGAACCGATGGGTCAAATGTGGAGCCGCTAGGGGTGATATCGTATGTTTTGGCCACAAACTCATAATTATCTGGCGGAGGAGACGCATCCTTTGGCTTGATGGAGATGAACCTCAGACGATTGCCGTTCCGGTCTTTAACGATTGTACCTTTAGGTATCTCTATCTTGACCAGTCCATCGGCAGAACTGGCGGTAACATCAACGACGATTTTGCCGGTACTGGTGGTGTATTCACTCAGGCTGGTTATGTCACCACCACCGCCACCACCACCACCTCCGCCGCCGCTGGTGTCAGGAGGCGGTGGCGTGGATGCCGTGGCGCCGAAGGGAGTTCCGCTCAGGTCGTCCAGTGACGGCGTCGTATCGTCTCTTATCTTCGCCCAGATATAGCCGCTGTAACCGTTAACGGCATCCATATTGACACTGGTGTCCGAGCATGCCGCCCAGGTGATGCCGTTCCACCAGTAAAGCTTGAGCGATGATTCGACTTTCCCGGTGATGTCAGCGTCTATATAGTAGAGCTTTATGGTAATCTCATTAACACCGGTGACATCGCTGATATAAACGTCAACGTACTTGCTGATATCACCGCCGAACCCGGCATTGGTACCGGGATTATCAGGGTATTTCGCCACAGTGACGGTAGCCGTGCCGTTGACGGATACCTCGGTATCAGCTTCTGCTTTGGCATCAAGTATATCGTCTGTTATGGTTTGTGTCGTAGAGGACTCAACTATGATTATTTGGTCTTCAGCCGATGGACCGTTATCAGTCCCATCATTGGGCGTGACAACGCATTTCCAGGTCTCGCCCGTGGCTGTTAGGGTAGAAGACACTGTATCGGTCAAATCTGTGGTATCAGTCTTCGTCTGATCAGGCTGGAGGACATCGTCCTTATACCATTCGTAAGTATAAGTTACGGTATCGCCGTCGGGGTCGGTGCTTTCGGTGGTGATTGTGGCTATCAGGTCTTCATCAGTTAAAGGTAATGCGGGGGTAATTCCGACTACCGGCGCCAGTGGTGGAGTATTTTCAATCACCGTAAAAGTGGCATCGTCCTCAGCATAGAGCAAACCAGGATCAGTGGCACGGAAGGTGATTGTCTCGTTACCACTCCAGTCAGCACCCGGTGTCTCGTTACCACTCCAGTCAGCACCCGGCGTGGTGATGGTGGCTACCCGGTTGCCATCTATGGATACGGTGAGCTCACTTTCACCACTGTAAGTCCAGGTCATCTGGTCATCGGTGTTGTCAGCATCCGTGACATAGTCATCCAGGTTGATGGTAGCAAAGGAAGCACCCTCGACTATCGTCTGGTCCGGTATATCACCGACCACCGGGGCATCGTTAAGGAAGCACCCTCGACTATCGTCTGGTCCGGTATATCACCGACCACCGGGGCATCGTTGGCCCGGGCTACATTAGGAAACAGAAGCATTTCGGCCAGACTACCAGTCAGGAGCAACACTACCAGCAAAACAACTAGTAGAAAGCGAAAAAACAGAACCCTGTGTTTACGTATTTTACTAATCTTAATAATATGCATCGACTATATCAGGGTATTTTGAGCACCATTTTATTTTGAATATAACTTTATAATATTATCTTTTAACGAGATACTATTCAATATATCAAGGTTAAAAATAAATAACCCATATAATATAATATACTAACTACACATATAAATTAGGTAAGAATTTGGTAATAATTCCGTAAATTTTTGTAATACCTGAGCGGTATTGGTTATGCGTATCGTGTTCTCGCTCTTGCCTTCGTTACGGGCACAGAGCCTGTATCCCTGGAAAACGGTATCAAGCCTTGTTGCCTGGCTTTGTCGCTCTGTAATGCGTTCAAGCTCTTGTTGAAGACCGGCTGCCATCTTGACCCTCCGACCACTGCCCGAAAGGCAGCGGATCTTTTTACCATCTTCGCGGGATCTTGTCCGCTTTTTAGAATGTTAATTTAGCCTCAGCTTGAGCCAGAGATAGCGTCCTTGGAGGGATTCGAACCCCCGACCCACTGCTTAGAAGTTGCGAGTTCAACTTCCAGGATTGCTACCAATTAAAACCAACTTAATACTATGATTTAACCCGAGTACAAACTATTTGGCGTACATTCTCGAAAAATGCTAGAATCTTGTTGGCTTGGTTAACTAATGAAAGCTGATCATAGCGGAGGCATTCAGATGGACAAGATACCCGGTGTTGGTCCACTGGCGATGGACAAGACAAACCTGAAGAGAGACGCACTGGCAAGGGATGTAGCTGTAGTGACCGGCGGGGCAGGCAACGTGGGACTGGGCACGGCGAGAAGCCTGGCGTGGCTGGGGGCAAAAGTTGTTATCGCCGATGTGACCCTCGAGGCCGGTAAAGCCGCCGAGGAACTCATCAATAGCGAGAACGAGCCCGGGACGGCTCTGTTCGTATTGACCGACGTTTCCGACGAGACCTCTATGAAAGCCATGGCTGAGAAGGCTTTCGGTACTTTCGGGAAGGTGGATATCCTGGTCAACAATGCCCATGCGATGTCCCTCGGAGCTCCCATCCTGTCGTCGACGATTGAGCAACTGGACCGGCAGTACGAGATAGCGGCGCGCGGCACGTTTATCGGGATACAGCTATTCGTGCCGGGGATGCAGGAAAGACATCACGGCGTGGTCACGTACATGTCAACCGCTTTCAAGTATCCGGTGGGACCGAGCAATTACTGTGCGACCAAAGCGGCAGCCACCTCCATAATGATTTCCTTGGCCACGGAGCTGGGACCGGTAGAAAAATCCGGCGTGGCTGTCTTCACCTTCATCCCGGCGGGCGTCGGCTTCCCCCGGAGCGTAGGACCGATACCTCCCGAGATACGGGAAAAGTTTAAGAACTTCAAGATGCCCAGTATGCCCGGCTACGAGGGGAATATCCCTGCCGAGGACGGAGGGGCGGCTCTGGCCTACTGTATTACCCGGGCTAACGAGCTGCACGGCTCGGGGATAATGATAAACCAGGCATTCCGGCAGATGGACTGGCCGTACCCCAGGCCGGAGACGGTACAGAAAAACGATTTTCAGCGTATTGACGATATGGTGCTGGCGCTGATATTCGCGTATATGGGGCCGGGCTTCCCCGACCCGAAAGTCCCGCTAATGCCGATAAACCGGAAGTAAAAGACCGCGGCAGCATATAATTTCGAACTATTACCTCGGCAGACAATTCAAACCTCTAGCGCAACATTATCTCGGCACGGGGTTTGATGGCCTCTGCCGCAGCCAATCACCTGATATCGGAATGATAGCTTTGCAGTGACTTAACTTCCGGTTCGCACTGCCGGTACTCAGCGATGCCCTTCACGGCGGCCATAGCCGCCGCCAGCGTGGTTATATAGGGCAGCTTGTACTTTATAGCTGTTTTTCGTATATAAGAATCGTCATATTGACTCAGCTTGCCGCTGGGTGTATTGACGACCAGTTGAATCTCGCCGTTCATGATGGCATCAACGATGTTAGGGCGTCCCTCATGCATCTTCAGTATTAATTCAGTATCCAGACCCCGGCCGGTCAGGAATTCATGGGTGCCCTGTGTAGCCAGTATTTTAAAACCGAGGTCGGCAAACTGCCTGGCGACTTCGTAGACAGCCGGTCTGTCTATGGGCGAAACCGTTATCAGCACCGTCCCTTCCGTCGGCAGGAACTGCTTGGCTGCCTGCTGCGCTTTGAAATAAGCCAGACCGAAGGCATTGGCGATACCAAGCACCTCACCCGTTGAACGCATCTCCGGACCGAGAATGGGGTCGACCTCCGGCATCATATTAAAGGGGAAGACCGACTCCTTGACGCCGAAGTGGGGCACTTTCAGCGGTTTAAGATTGAGGTCGCTCAAACGCTTGCCCAGCATCAGCTGCGTGGCGATGCGAGCCATGGACACGTTGCATACCTTCGATACTATCGGGACAGTACGCGAAGCACGCGGATTAGCCTCAAGCACGTAGACGGTGTTATCGGCGATGGCGTACTGCATGTTCATCAACCCGACCACGTTCAGCTCGCGGGCAATCTTTTTCGTGTAGTTATTAATCGTCTCGATATGTTCCCGCGCCAGACTCACGGGAGGGATAACGCAGGCGGAAAGGCACCGACACCGTCAGCGATGGCGTCGGCTTCGGCTTCGATGGCATTTTCGAGAAACTTGTCAATCAATATAGGACGGTCCGGAGTAACGCCTACCGCCGCGGCGACATATTCCCGGAGCATATCCTCGTCATAGACCACCTGCATACCGCGACCGCCCAGTACGTAGGACGGCCGCACCATCAGGGGATAACCTATCTCCGCGGCTACTTTGAGGGCTTCATTGAGATTGCTCGCCATGCCGGCTTCCGGCATCGGGATGCCCAGTTCCTGCATTCTATGACGGAACCTGTCCCTATCTTCGGCGAGGTCGATAGACTCGGGAGTAGTCCCCAGGATATTCACGCCGGCTTCTTTCAGTTCATTGGCTATATTCAGCGGCGTCTGCCCGCCGAATTGTACGATAACGCCTTCCGGTTTTTCCTTTTCATAAATACTCAAGACGTCTTCCACGGTCAGAGGCTCGAAATACAGCTTGTCCGAGGTATCATAATCGGTGGAAACGGTTTCCGGGTTGCAGTTGACCATTATCGTTTCGTAACCCTCGGCGCGCAGGGCGAAGGCGGCGTGTACGCAGCAGTAATCGAATTCGATTCCCTGGCCGATACGATTGGGACCCCCGCCGAGGACCATGACCTTCTTGCGGTCGCTGGTGGGAATTTTATCCGGACCGTTATAGGTCGAGTAATAATAGGCGGCGTCCTCGACGCCGCTTACCGGCACAGCGTCCCACGCCTCTTTTACGCCGAGAGAAAGCCTTTTCTGACGTATTTCTTTTTCCGGGACGTTAAGCAACCGGGAAAGATAGCGGTCGGCAAAACCGTCCTTCTTTGCCCGAATCAACAAATTATCCGGCAATTTCTTGCCCTTGTATTTCAGTATCTCCTCTTCGAGTTCAACCAGCTCTTTCATCTGCTCGATAAACCAGGGCTTGATATAGGTCTTCTCGTAGAGTTCCTGAACACCCGCGCCTTTGCGTAACGCCTCGTACATGATGAACTGGCGTTCGCTGCTGGGCTCATTTAGCATCGCCATAAGCTCATCGAGTGTTTTGCTGTTGAAGTCCCTGGCGAACCCCAGTCCGTATCTGCCGATCTCCAGCGAACGGATGGATTTTTGAAACGCCTCCTTGTAGGTCTTGCCGATACTCATGACCTCGCCGACGGCGCGCATTTGGGTGCCCAGCTTGTCTTCGGCACCCCTGAATTTCTCGAAAGCCCACCGGGAAAATTTAACGACTACATAATCGCCCCAGGGCGTGTACTTTTCCAGCGTTCCTTCACGCCAGTAGGGAATTTCGTCCAGGGTGAGACCGCCGGCGAGTTTTGACGACACCAGAGCAATGGGAAAGCCGGTAGCCTTTGACGCCAGCGCCGACGAGCGTGAGGTCCGTGGATTTATCTCAATAACCACGACGCGCCCGGTCCCGGGGTCGTGGGCAAACTGGATATTGGTACCGCCGATTACCTTTATCGCCTCCACGATTCTATACGAATAGTCCTGCAAACGTTCCTGCAATTCCTGGCTGATGGTCAGCATGGGGGCGGTACAGTAGGAATCTCCGGTATGTACGCCCATGGCGTCGACGTTCTCAATGAAGCAAACCGTTATCATCTGGTTTTTGGCATCCCGCACCACCTCAAGCTCCAGTTCCTCCCAGCCCAGCACGGACTCCTCTATCAACACCTGACCGATAAGGCTGGCCTGCAGGCCGCGACTTGCCACGGTACGCAGCTCCTCAACGTTATAAACCAGCCCCCCGCCGGTACCACCCAGGGTATAGGCGGGGCGGACCACCACCGGGTAGCCCAGCCCGGCGGCTATTTCCTCCGCCTCCTCCACGCTCTGGGCTATCTCGCTGCGTGGCATCTCAATATCTAAAGAGGTCATCGTTTCCTTGAACGCCAGCCTGTCTTCGCCGCGAATAATGGCATCCACTTCCACACCGATAACCTGAACGTTATATTTTTCCAGCACGCCGGCCTTTGCCAGTTCGGTGCTGAGGTTGAGTCCGGTCTGCCCGCCGAGGTTCGGCAGTATGGCGTCCGGCCTTTCTTTTTCAATAATCTTCGTCATCGTCTCGAGGTTAAGCGGTTCGATATAGGTAACGTCGGCCATACCGGGGTCGGTCATAATGGTTGCCGGATTGGAATTGACCAAGACGATTTCATATCCAAGGCCCCGGAGCGCTTTACATGCCTGAGTACCGGAATAATCAAATTCACATGCCTGCCCTATAATGATGGGACCGGAACCGATAATCATTACCTTGTTGATATCCGTCCGCTTGGGCATACAATTCCCTCCTATATTTACTTCTATTAGTGATTTTAAGGTTTTGAGGCAGCCTCAGGCATCCCTTACCCGGATGAGTGCGGATTGATTCGCTCTATCATCACCCCGGCCCGCGGGTTGAATAACGGTATTGGGTTATGAATAACAGGATACGCTTGCTTGCGTTTGTCTTTTTTACTGGTCAACCTGATATACCTGAGATATCATAAATATCTTAACTGGTTGATTATAGCATAATTCAGAAAATGATGATTTCTAAAAAAGGGGAGAGGCGGTTATACTGGCGTCCCTGGAGGGATTCGAACCCACGACCCGCTGCTTAGAAGGCAGCCGCTCTATCCGTCTGAGCTACAGGGACGCATCGACTTACTAAAAATTTAACACGAATATTTCACGAGGTCAATACAGTTGCTCCCCGGACAACACCTTGATTCCAGGAACGCGGCCGAGATGAAATCAAAAAATGCAGGCTCAGACCGTCATCCTTGACTGTTATCCGATGAGTGCTTTTTAAAGTGTTTTACGTGCCGGTAGATATAATAGACAACCAATCCCAGGACTATGGCGATAATTACGGGGTCGAAGGGACGCATGGCGTCCCTCAGTTGCTCCCAGTGTTCTCCCAGTAAATACCCGCCGTAAGCCAGACCGGTACTCCAGAGGAAAGACCCGATGAATGTGTATATAAGGAACTTAAACATATTCATCCTGGCGATGCCGGCCGGCAGGCTGATATAGGTACGTACTACCGGCAGCAACCGGGAGACGAAAACGGTCCAGCTGCCGCTGCGCGAAAACCAGCGGTCGGCTATATCAAGGTCGTGCTGGGATATCAGGATATAGCGTCCGTATTTATTGAGCAGGGGACGACCGGCAAACATGCCTACATAATAGGCAATGACCGAACCGATAGTGTTACCTATAGCTCCGTAGACACCCGCTACCAGGGAATACGTCGCGGGGAGAGCCTTTTCCTTGATGAGCATCCAGCCGGACAGGGGCATGATAAGCTCACTGGGGAAGGGGATACAGGCGCTCTCCACCGCCATGAGGGCTACTACTCCCGGCCACTGGAGAACATCATAGGTGGCTGAAATGATATCGAGTATCCACTGTTCGATGGATGCCATTATCGGAGTGTAACAAATAGGAATGAGCAGCGTCAAGATGGTGATTAGCCGCGACATTCACAGACTGACAGCTTGACAATCAATCGTCCGAATTGCTACTATTAGAATTGGTGTTCTGCCCGATGCCTTAAAAATCATGCCGAGATTGCTGGATAAAATCGATAGTCCCGCTGACTTAAAAGGATTATCGCTGGCGGCGCTGGAAGACCTGGCTGCCGAACTCAGGCATGAAATCATCACCACGGTAACCACGACCGGCGGTCATCTGGCTTCCAACCTGGGCGTTGTCGAGCTTACCCTTGCCCTTCACCGTGTCTTCGACAGCCCCAGAGACAAGATTATTTGGGACGTGGGGCACCAGAGCTACGTTCATAAATTACTCACCGGTCGCCGCACGCAGTTCAGTTCTCTGCGCCAGCACGGGGGGCTATCCGGTTTCACCTCCCGTGAAGAAAGCGAACATGACCCCTTCGGCACCGGACACGCCAGCACCTCAATATCCGCCGCCCTGGGCATGGCAATCGCCCGTGACCTCGCCGGAGACGATTACAAGGTAATTGCCGTTATCGGCGACGGCGCTATCACGGCGGGGATGTCCTTTGAAGCGTTGAACCAGGCCGGGCACCTGGGCACCAGACTCATCGTGGTCCTTAATGACAACGGCATGTCCATTTCCCCCACCGTCGGAGCTCTCGCCAAAATGTTCAGCCGGGTACGCTTCGACAGGCGTATCAGCCAGGCAAAAAGAAGGAGTAAGAAAATCGTCACCGCCCTGCCTCTGGGTGATAAGATATGGAGACTCAGCGCCCAGATCGAGGGGAGATTAAAGGGCTTCCTGGCACCAACGCCTATCTGGGAAGCGCTCGGGTTTACGTACATAGGTCCGATTGACGGACACAACATCCACGACCTGGAAACCGTGCTTACTCAAGCCAGGGATAACGCTAACCGTCCGACCCTGGTCCATGTTATCACTACCAAGGGGAAGGGCTATTCACCCGCGGAAAGCGACGCTGTTTACTTTCACGGTGTGCCGGCTAAAGGCAGCAGTAACGGGGAAATACCGACTTACAGCGAGGTCTTTGCCCAGACTATGCTGCGTTTAGCCCGTGAGGACCCGCGGCTCATCGTGGTCACACCGGCCATGCCGGAAGGAAACTGCCTGAGCATTGTCGAAGCCGAGTTCCCCAAACGCGTTTTTGACGTGGGCATCTGCGAGCAGCACGCGGTTACTT
>SMTZ1_10002912_pt1 | contig 17197 bp, 14 predicted proteins | sample DeeMarSWOR136_30_FD_25667 | JGI IMG/M metagenome (IMG submission 25667)
ATTTGGCGCAACTACAAATCCGGTTAATTTACTCACTAGGCGAGAAACCTTATAAATACCGGTGGTCTTAATATGAGTATCCACATCGGCAAAGACATCCCTGCGGGTCCTCAGTGCCATAATAATCTCCTCCATTGAGGCGTTTCCCGCACGCTCCCCTATTCCATTAACAGTGCATTCAACCTGTCGTGCGCCATTTTTTACGGCAGAAAGAGAGTTTGCTACTGCCAAACCCAAATCATTGTGGCAATGTACAGAAATAATTGCCTGATCAATATTAGAAACGTTTTCTTTGATTGCTTTAATTAAACTGCCAAACTCTTCCGGCTCTGTATAACCTACGGTATCAGGTATATTGACGACCGTTGCGCCTACTTCTATTACCGCCTGAATAATCTTAAAGAGGAATTGCCTTTCACTACGCGAGGCATCCTCAGGAGAAAATTCTATATCATTGCAATATTTTCTGGCGTATCTGACCGCCTCCACAGCCAACCTTAAAATCTCCTCCTCCGCCTTCTTTAATTTATACTGCATATGAATCTTAGAAGTTGCCAAGAATACATGAATTCGCGGATGCCTTGCCTGCTTTACTGCTTCGTGAGCCGCGTCGATATCCTTCTTTATTGCCCGGGCAAGACCGCAGATAACCGAACCTTTCACTATCCTGGCTATCTGTTTAACGGACTCCAGTTCTCCTTGGCTGGATACGGGAAATCCTGCTTCAATCACATCCACTCCTAAGTCAGCTAAGGCAGATGCGATCTCTAATTTCTCTATTTGATTTAAAGAGGCTCCGGGAGCCTGCTCACCATCGCGTAGTGTTGTATCAAAAATTATAATCTTCTCCATACCTTTAACGCTATTATCTATCGGTTATGCGCGCTCCATCCTATTTTTTCATCCAGGGCATCATCTCACGCAGCTGCTTACCGACCTGTTCTATTCTGTGTTCATCGCCTTTTTTAAGCAGCTCATTAAATAATGGGCGGCCATTCTCATTTTCCTTAATCCACTCCCTGGCAAATTTTCCTGATTTAACATCCTTGAGAATCTTCTGCATTATCCGGCGGGTTTTTTCAGTGATAATTTTTGGACCGCGGGTAAGATCACCGTAACAGGCAGTGTTAGAGACACGCCTGCGCATTCCGCTGATACCCACTTCCTGAATAAGATCCGTAATCAATTTTAATTCATGCAAGACCTCGAAATAAGCAATCTCCGGCTGATATCCCGCCTCAATCAGGGTATCAAACCCTGCCCTGATTAACTCAGTAACGCCTCCGCAGAGAACCGCCTGCTCGCCGAATAAATCTGTCTCGGTCTCCTCATCAAATGTCGTCTCAATTACCCCCGCCCGTGTGCCACCAATGGCCTTAGCATATGCCAAGCCTATTTGCTTTGCCTGACCCGTGGCATCCTGAAAGACTGCCAATAAACAGGGAACGCCTTTGCCTTCCGTATACATCTTTCTTACTAATGCGCCGGGCCCTTTTGGCGCAACCATAAATACATCAATCTTTTTGGGGGGTTTTATCTGTTTAAACCTAATATTAAAGCCGTGCGAGAAGCAAAGCGCCTTTCCCTTTTTTAGATTTGGCTTAATATCATCCTTATAGACCTTGGCCTGGACATGGTCTTGGGTTAATATCTGGATAATATCTGACAGGCCTGCTGCCTGCTGGGCAGAAACAGGATTAAATCCGTCATCCCTTGCTTGCTGGTAATTTGCTGTGCCTTCCAGTTCCGAAACAATTACATTCACCCCGCTGTCTCTCAGGCATAAGCCCTGACCTCTACCCTGTATTCCATAACCAATAATTGCCACAGTCTTATCCTTTAATAAATTCAAATCTGCATCCTGCTCGTAATATATCTTGGCCATTTCGCCTCCTCTCAATTTCAATTATTCTCGAAGCAGAAATTGATCCCGAGCGGCGATAGTCAATAATAATCAAACCGCCAGGGACATCCCTCCTTGCCAAAACTTAAACAAAAGCAACTCGGGATTAATTAGTCCCGAGCTTCTGTAGTTTAACAATAGTAAGCAAGGGACAATGCATCCTATACTATCGCGACCCTTCCTGTTCGCATCAATTCCTGGATGCCAAAGGGCTTTAAATGAAACAGAAAATCCTTAACCTCATCTGAGGTTGCACAGACCTCAATTATTGCCTTATTATGGCTACTCCTAATCAATCGAGTAGCCTGTTTATGTTTATTTAATAATGCGTTAATCTTACGCCGAGCTGATTTCTCATAGCTAACCTTTACCAAAGCCAACTCCCTTTCCACGAAGTCCTTTTTAGTCAGATCAACCACCGAAATCGTATCTATGAGTTTACGTAGCTGTTTGACAATCTGCTCAAGGATGCGCACATCGGGTGTTTCTACCACAATAGTCATCTGAGAAATGCTCGGGTCTTGTGTCTCGCCCACTGCCAGAGAGCTGATATTAAAACCGCGCGCACTGAATAGCCCCGCAACCCGCGCCAGAACCCCGAATTTATTCTCCACTAACACGGAAAGTGTATGCCTCATGCCATACCTCCAATCATACGATCGATGGCTTCCCCCGCAGGCACCATCGGGAACACATTCTCTTCTGGCTCAATCTGAAAATCCATAAAAACAACATTATCAATAGACAATGCCTTTTCAATTACTGGGCGTACCTCCTCCTTCTTGGTTGCGCGCAAACCCACTGCTCCGTAACTTTCAGCTAGCTTTACAAAATCAGGGTTACAAAGATGGGTATACGAATAACGCCGCTTATAGAATAACTCCTGCCACTGCCTAACCATACCCAAATAACAGTTATCTAAAATTGCTACCTTAACATTGATCTTATGGTTGACTGCAGTAGCTAATTCCTGAATATTCATCTGGATTGAACCGTCACCGGCAATATCAAAAACCGGCACTTGCGGACAGCCCACCTTTGCTCCAATTGCTGCAGGGAATCCATAACCCATTGTCCCTAAGCCTCCGGAGGAAAGGAGAGTCCGGGGCTTGGTATACTTGTACCACTGAGCAGCCCACATCTGATTCTGCCCCACCTCAGTAGCAATAATTGCCTTGCCTTTCGTTGCCTCATAAATCTGCTCAATAACATACTGCGGCTTAATCTTTGTGCTTTCCTTATAAACAAGTGGATGTTTGGTCTTCCATTGCTCAACAGCAGCCAACCACTCCTTAGTATCAGGACCCTTATTTAATTCCTCCAGTAGCTGGGTCAGGATATTCCTTGCATCTCCCACAATCGGAATATCCACCCTGACATTCTTGCTTATTGAGGAAGGATCAATATCAATATGTATAATCTTGGCATGAGGGGCAAAGGCATCCAGACGCCCGGTTACCCTGTCATCAAAGCGCGCTCCGACAGCAATAACCAAATCAGCATTCATAATTGCATAATTAGCATATGCTGTTCCGTGCATTCCCAGCATACCCAGGCAGAGCGTATGCGTTCCGGGAAAGCCGCCCAAACCCAATAGGGTCATGGTTACCGGAGCATTTATCTTTTCAGCTAAGGCCTTGAGTTCAACCTCAGCTCCTGAAATAATTATGCCGCCACCGGCATATATCAATGGTCTTTTTGATTTGGTAATAAAACGGGCTGCCTTCTTTATCTGACCAGGATGACCAAAATAGTTAGGCTTATATCCTTTAATCTCCACCTCTTCAGGCCAGACAAAGTCTGCCTCGTGAGTTTGTACATCAACCGGGATATCAATAACTACGGGTCCGGGTCTACCAGTGGAGGAAACATGAAAAGCCTCACGCACAATGCGAGCTAAATCCCCGACATCTTTTACTAAATAGTTATGTTTGGTAATCGGACGAGTAATACCGGTTACATCTGCCTCTTGAAAAGCATCGTTACCGATTAGATGAGTCTTTACCTGACCAGTAATCGCTACCACTGGAATAGAATCCATATAGCTAGTAGCGATTCCGGTAGTGAGATTGGTGGCTCCTGGTCCAGAGGTAGCAATACACACGCCCACCTTACCGGTTGCCCGCGCATATCCGTCTGCTGCATGAGCTGCTCCCTGCTCATGACGAGTAAGAATAAATTTGATTGGGGCTTCGTACAATTTATCAAATATGGGCAAAACCGATCCGCCGGGATAACCAAACATTACCTGCACGCCTTCGCGTTTTAAAGACTCTATTAGAATCTGAGCGCCATTCATAGCAATATTGCTCCTTTATCGGCAGAACTGACTGATTTAGAATATCTGACTAAATACCCAGAGGCAACCTTGGGTTTAGGTGACGTAAATTGCCTTAAGCGCTTCTCTATCTCTGATTGAGAAATCAAAAGCTCAATTTTGCGCTTTGGTATATCAATCTTAATTCTATCACCATTTTTGATAATTGCAATTGGTCCACCTGTCTGTGCCTCAGGTGAAATATGACCAATACAAGGACCGCGCGTACCACCAGAGAACCTGCCGTCAGTAATTAAGGCAACTGATTTAGCCAAGCCCATACCTACAATAGCAGAGGTGACAGAAAGCATCTCCCGCATACCCGGACCGCCTGCAGGACCCTCATATCTAATAACCACCACATTGCCCTTTTTGATTTTTCTGTCCATAATTGCCCTCATTGCGCCCTCCTCGGAACCAAAGGTGCGGGCGTTGCCGATAAACCTTAACATATCCTTATCCACCGCTGATTGCTTAACCACGCATCCATCAGGAGCTAAATTTCCATGAAGAATCGCAATACCTCCCTGCTTATGATATGCCTTGTTTAAATTTCTTATAACATCCTCGTCGTAAATTACTGCCTTTCTGGCTATCTGTTTAACCGTTGCGCCTGTTACGGTTATATTATCCTGTAATTTGGGCAATAATCTCTTTAGCACTGCAGGGATCCCTCCAGCAACATCCAGATCCTCCATAAAATATTCCCCAGCCGGACGCAGGTTGGCTATATGTGGGGTATTTCTGCTTATCCTATCAAAGTCCTTTAAACTGATTTCGACCCTTGCCTCTGATGCTATTGCCATAAGGTGCAAAACCGTATTTGTGGAACCACCCAAAGCCATATCTACACGAATAGCATTCATCAAGGCTTTTTTATTTATTATATCTCGAGGTCTTATATTCCTTTTAATCAACTGTACAATCATCTGACCGCTCTCATAAGCAATCCTCTTTTTCCTGTTTAGGACCGCGGGCGTTGTGGCACAAGAAGATAGAGAAAATCCCATTGCCTCAGTAAGACAACTCATTGTATTAGCCGTATACATACCCTGACAGGAACCACAGGAAGGACAAGCTTCAATCTCTAAGGCCTGTCTTTCCCTCTCATTGATTTCGCCCTTTTTAAATCGACCAACAGCCTCAAATGTATCCCTTACCAGGGAAAGCCGCTTCCTGCCAAAATGCCCTGCTAGCATCGGACCAACAGTTACAACGATAGCCGGTATGTTTATCCTTAATGCACCCATAATCATGCCAGGCGTTATTTTGTCGCAATCAGTAAGTAAAACTAATCCATCCAAGGCATGCGCTGAGGCAACTGATTCAATTGCATCCGCAATCAATTCCCTTGAGGGTAAGGAATATCTCATCCCAGGATGCCCCATAGCAATACCATCACAGATACCAGGCACACCAAAGATAAAAGGGGTACCTGCCTTATTCTCAATACCTCTTTCAATATGCCTCTCCAAATCACGCATATTAATATGCCCAGGGATTAAATCAGTAAAGGAAGATGCTATACCAATAAGCGGGCGCTCTAGATGCGAAGCTGATATCCCTGTACCGTAAAGTAAAGCGCGATTGGGCATACGCTCTAAACCCTTTTTCATCCTATCAGAACGCATAATTACCCCTTTTGTTAAACTTTGTCTATTTTTAATATTTTATATTTTATTAATCCGCTCCCTCAAAATGCTCTGAGCCCGCCGCCTTTATCTGTTGTCTGCGTGGGCGTTTAATAACTCTCTTCAAAGAAATATATTTATCAGTCAACTCCCTGGTATTAACCACGTTTAACTGCTTAAATAGAAAATCGAACTTTTCCTCAATCGGAGCTACTATGGCATCCCTGGCGTCCTGAGACAGATTCATAATCTCTTTCTTAAATGGGCCTAATGCCTTTTTTCTGGTTTTATAGATAAATTGCTCTTGAGTCTGGCCCTCTTTTTTCTCAGCAGCAAGATTCTGGTCTATCCATTCATACATACGATTCTTTAGATACTCCGGAAATTCCGCACTTTCATAAACCATATTCTGGAATTCAGTTGCCAGGTGAACCTCAACCGCTTCCACCTGGACGAATTTATGAAATGCCTCGGAGGGCAAGGTAGAAGCGCCGTGCTGAACACATCCTCCTAAACCGAATTCCTCGCGGGCAATGCGGGATAAATCCCTTAATGTGTCGAAATCAATATTTACCTTAGCGATTGAACCATCAGGCAGAACCACGCCACCGTGAGAAGTCCCTGTCTGCACGCTTATCTTGCTGATGCCCTGCTTTCCCTTGCGTAGGCGTTTTTTGAATCCGTTCATAAATGCGCGCAATTCATCAGGTGTTGAATTCTTTCCGCCAACCTCGCCAATCTCTCCGCCCACAGAAATCTCTATGCCCCGCGGTTGAATCTTACGGATAAATTGAGTAATTTTTGCACAGGTATCATAATTAAAATACTGCTGTTTTTCTACCTTATTCTTGGACAAATCAACCAGGGTAGAGGAGTCTATATCGATATTAAAAAAACCCGCTTCAACCGATTGGCTAATTAAAATTTTTAAGCTGTCGATCTCCTTTTGGGAGTCTTCGATAAACTTCTTGGCGTTAGCCTGAAAATGATCACCCTGGATAAACACCGGGCCTTGATAGCCCTCCTTAATTGCCGCCGCCAAAACGCAGGCACTATATTCTATTGGCGGTTGAGCAGTATAGCCCATTTCTGAACGGGCAATCTCAAAGATAAAGCAACCGGCATTATTTTTCTTTGCCACTCTAAATATTGCCCGGGATAAATCCAGGGTCAAGGTTCTCAAGTTTATTGCTGGAACCGTAAAATTAGGCGCGAATTCTCCTCTGCCGCGGGCAAGATAAAGTTCATTTATCGAAGACGGATAGAGGCCATTTTTATAAGCTATATCAAAAATCTTCTTGCCCAGTTTAATCTTCATCTCTAAATCATCGCTTAAAACCAACTCCTCAGCTAACCTTAATACATCAATCGGACGACGACCCATACGATACCCCCTATGAAATTAATAAATTTATCAATAAAAATGATTCGTTAATACTTCACCCTCACTGATACTATAGTCCCTCTACTTGCATATCACGTGGATGCTCAATTATAAGGGTATAAAATACCTCTTGCTTGTCTTTTGGTTTTAATTCAAACTCCCAGAGCCAAACTCCCTTTCTGTCTTTCCAGTCCTTCTGGTTAGGCTCAAGACTAACATTATTTATCTTGACTTTAATCCGTTCATCTTGAGGAACTGGCATTGCCTCAAATAATTTCAGATTAATCCTTTTAGCCTTATAATTCTCAGCTGTAAGTTTATATTTAGAGGTCATGCGTCTTGTCGGAGAGGGAATTCCGGCAATTAATGTCTCATCGGCTTTCTTCTCCAAACACTCTCTCTTTATCTTGACATTCTCATCCACGCCTAAATATAAATCAAATTCCTCGCCAGGTCCAATATTATCAATACTGGATGTGCCGACAAAATCTCCCTCCAGGAATATATTGACTCGGCCGGCAAGGAGTTGAAGCTCTTGAGCATTAGTAACTCGCGAACCAAGATAAGCAAAGAGGGTTGCGCGAGGATAGGTTGAATATTCAAATTTAGCTGCCAAGTCCTGCGAAGCTATAGATAATTTGTGCTCAGAGCCGTCAGATTTGACCATTGCTTTATGTGGTAATTTATAAACTACGGCGACTCCCCTTTCTTCTGCTTTAGCATACTCTAGTGCCTCTGCCGGAACCTCTTCTTCTGCTAACTTATCAAATGCTTCATATTGTGAACCGGAAACCATTGCTCTTAAGGCCATTTTTTCTTCTTTCTTCCAAGCTCGAGGTTGATAAGGTTTTAAAAACCAAGGGGCAACATAAGGCATCCTTCCGCCAATAGCTGGCTTGGCCGTAGATAAAGAAATCTCTACATCCTCCCAATCTTCACCAGTGGTCTGTTTTACAATTCCATAGGAAACTAACTCAACCTGGTTTTTCTCAAACGAAGCACGTGCATCATAAAGCGGCCTCCAAGAGGCACCCCTCACCAAGTAGGAAACAGATAAATCCAGATTACCCTGTTTTTGTATTTGGATTCCCACAACAATTGACCTCTGCAATTTCCTAACTGGACCGGACAGTTGGGATAACTCATTTCTTAAGGCATCTATCTTTATTTTCAAGTCTCTTGTCTTAACCTCTGTCTCTTGAATCTTCTGAAAAATATCATTGGATTTTACATCGATAAACTTAAGCAGAGCCTCTAAATCGCTAACCTGCGGCATCTTTGTCACTACATCTTTGGGAATCTGATTAGCGGAAAACAGATTTATCGATTTTATGAATTCTAACTCACTAAGGTAAATTTCTCGCTTGTTAGCTAAATCTTTCTTTTCGTCTTCCAATTTCTGAATCTGCTCATTTAGCTGTTTAATTCTCTCGGAAGGACTTTCTTCTAAATATTCCCTCTTTACCTGTGCGCCGAGAAGTTTAAACTTGGCAGAGCCTTGAGCAGAAACCTTTAGAGAATGCTCGTCTACCTCCGGGACGATATCAGAAAAGATAATTTCGTAATCTCCGGTATTTAATCTGAGCGGAGTAAGCCTGGTAAGCAAGGCAGAATCAGGATAAACAGTAACCTCGGTAATTTCTGATTCAACCTTAACCTCAACAGATTCAGCAAAGACAGAACAGGTCAAGCCGATAAAAATAAATATAAAAAGTATACTTAAGTAATCTTTCATTCTCTATTCCGCCTCCTTCTTAAGTTAAGTTCCCAATTCCCAGCTTGCCAAATATTTCTTCTGCAGTGGAGTAAGATTATCAATTCTTATTCCCATTGATGTTAATTTCAATCTAGCAATATTCTCATCGATTTCTTTAGGCATCGTATGAACCTTATTTTCTAATCTCTTATAATTCTTAGAGATGAACTCAACGCTCAGGGCCTGATTAGCGAAGCTCATATCCATAATCTGGGCAGGATGTCCCTCAGCAGCTGCCAGATTCACCAGCCGACCTCCGCACAGTAAATAGATTCGGCGACCATTTGCTAAAGAATATTCGTCCAGGCAATCACGGATTTTCCTTTTCCTCTTACTGATCCGAGAAAGAGAAGCAAGGTCTATCTCCACGTTAAAATGCCCGGCATTAGCCAGGATTGCGCCGTCCTTCATCGATAAAATGTGCTTTCGGCCAATAACATTCCTATCTCCGGTTACGGTAACGAATATGTCGCCTTGCCTGGCCGCCTCAATCAAGGGCAAAACGCGAAAACCATCCATAACCGCCTCTAAGGCACGCAAGGGATCTGTTTCGGTCACTATTACCTTTGCGCCCATTCCCCTGGCACGCATTGCCACCCCGCGACCGCAAAAGCCATAACCGCAAACTACGAAGTCTGAGCCAGCCAATAATTTGTTGGTTGCCCGGATTATCCCATCAATGGTTGACTGCCCTGTACCATAGCGATTATCAAACAGATATTTTGTATGGGCAGCATTAACCGCAATTATTGGATATCCCAGCTTACCTTGCTTTTCTAGGGCACGCAGCCTTATTACCCCAGTAGTAGTCTCCTCTGTACCGCCTATTATCTTGTCTAATGCGTAATGCTTATGCAATGTAGAAACTAAGTCTGCGCCATCATCCATAGTAATAACCGGCTTGGTGGCTAATACTGACTTTATGTGGCGATAATAGGTTTTATTATCTTCACCCTTAATCGCGAATACCGGTATCCGGGAATGCTTGACTAGACTTGCCGCGACATCATCCTGAGTAGATAGGGGATTTGATGCACAAAGTGCCAAATTCGCCCCTCCTGCTTTTAACGCCTCGGCTAACACCGCAGTCTCTGTAGTTACGTGTAAACAAGCGGCAATATTAAAACCAGCTAAAGGTTTCTTCTCTTTGAAGCGTTTGGAAATTAATGCCAAAACCGGCATATTATTACGAGCCCACTCAATCCTTAATCTTCCCTTATTGGCTAAAGTAATATCCTTAATATCGTATTTCATCTTTTACTCCCATTAACACTATAGAGCCTTCTGTAGCTGCTTTACCTTATCCAATTTCTCCCAGTTAAATTCCGGACGACCAAAGTGTCCATAACAGGCGGTCTTCTGATAAATGGGCTTTCGTAAATCCAGGGTCTTTATTATTTCCTCTGGGGTAAGGTCAAATTCCTTCTTTACTGCCTGGATTATTTTTTCCTCTGGCAGCTGAGAAGTACCAAAGGTATCCAGCATAATTGAAATAGGCTCTGCCTTTCCGATAACATAAGCCAACTGTAGCAAACACTTTTCTGCCAAGCCTGCGGCTACAACATTCTTGGCTATGTAGCGTGCCATATAGGCAGCAGACCTGTCCACCTTTGTTGGGTCTTTACCGCTTAATGCTCCTCCTCCATGAGGAATCGTACCGCCATAGGTATCGACAATAATCTTGCGTCCGGTCATCCCTGTATCTGATTGAGGTCCGCCAATGAGGAATCTTCCAGTCTGATTAACATAAAATTTTGTATCCTTATCCATCAACTCATTTAATACCGGATGAGCAACTGCCTGGATTATCTCCTGACGTGCTTGTTCAGTGATATGTTTTTTTGTCTGGTCAAGGATATCCTCGGTATGTTGGCAGGCAAGAACGACTGAATCTATCCGCTGCGCTTTACCACCTTCATATTCTACCGTCACCTGGGATTTCCCATCCGGACCCAAATATTTTAAGATACCTTCTTTTCTCACCAGCGCCATGCGCATAACCAGTTTATGGGCGAGCATAATCGGCAGGGGCATAAATTCCGGAGTCTCAGAACAGGCATAACCAGTTATCGTACCCTGGTCACCTGCGCCGCCCGTATCCACCCCTTGAGCAATATCCGGCGATTGGCTATGGATGGCATTAATAATGGCGCAAGTATTATAGTCAAAGCCGTACTTGGGATGAATATAGCCTATGCCTTTTATTATGCCTCGCACAAGTTTCTGAACATCTACATAGCCGTGGGTGGTAATTTCACCACCTATAATTACCAACCCCATGGTTACATATGTCTCACAAGCCACACGACCTTTTGGGTCTTGCCTAAGCACATCATCCAAGACCGCATCAGAAATCTGGTCACAGAGTTTATCCGGATGCCCCTCACTAACCGATTCGGAACTAAAGAACACTTTAGCCATAGTCTTACCTTGCCTCCCTGAACATGCTGTTTGCCTTTTTATAGGTATATAGGCGTCCAACATCAAACCAAAAATCCTTAAAAATATATCCGAAAACCTTATCTTTTCTGCATAACCAGCTAATATAGGAACCAGCTGCATCAGCAGAGTTAGCTGGATCATTAAGATATCTTTTTAGCAAATCTAGTTTTTCTCTTGGAAAATAATACAAACACATTGCCACTAAACTCGTCTTTGGCCTCGAGGGCTTCTCATAAAAATCAATAATGCGTCTTCTGGTATTCAGCCTTACTACCCCATAGTGGCGCGCCTGGCGTCTATCTTTAATATCAAATAATCCGATAGTTACACGAGGAGACTTCCTTTTGGCAAACCGCATAAAACCCTTAAGGCTGCTCCTGAACAGATTATCTCCGCCTAAAACCAGATAATCTTGAGCAAGACCCAGTTTATTGAATACAAAATGCATATCTCCAATTGCGCCCAGCCTATCTTGAGGACTTCTGGTTAAATCATTTACGATGCGAATAGGATATCTTGACTTTAAGCCATTTTTCCAGACCCTAAACTGTTTATAAAATCTATCATTGGTAATCACTACAATGCTGGAGACATTATCTAATTCTTCAACCTTATCCACCAGATAATTAATAATTGGCCTCCCGCCTACCTTGAGTAAAGACTTGGAGAAATTCTTTGTGTATGGATAAAGTCGCGTCCCATAACCTGCAGCTAAAATGAGTGCTCTCATTTAACAAACACATCCCCATAATCATAATCCAGAGGGTGATTAAGAAAATTCAAAGCCTCCGGATCCTGATTAATAATGTTGTACATTGGTCTATTCTGAATGAGGGCAAAACGACTAATTTCTTTTGCCGTCCGCACAAAGCTGATATTGGCTACTTGACTAAAATAAGGATTTTTCCTGACTGCCAGCCTAATTTTCAGATAGGGACTGACTTGCGTCTTATCGTCAGTAGTAGTTATAAAATAAACTGCTCCTTCTGACTCCTGGTATAATTCATATCGAGATGCAAAACAACTACTTACCCAATTGGAGGTAATTAGATAATCTGGGCCGGGATTTATCAAAATATGTCCAAATCCAGGAGGAATGACGATCTTCTGCCCCGCGACCGCCTCAACCAGTATAACCTCTTCGATAATTCGGTGATTCTCTATATTGGGACGCTGCATTAGGCAGAAACATCTTCCCGCAACTACCTCGTACAATTCAGGAAAACTCTCTGGATGATAATGGCCGGCAGTCTTCATAAACTCCTCGCCTAAGCAGGAAGGCTTAATTACAGTAACATCAAAACGCAGTTTATGCGCTTCTAATGTAGGCTTATCAGTAATTCGATGAATATCCCTATACATATAATATAATTCTTCAGGCTGCTTGACATTCTTATCCAGCAGGACCTCTTGCATCTGTTCAACGGTTCTTATGGCGGGTATTCTAGACTGCAGGTCTTTATCAAAAGACATCTCTGTTTTATCGGTGTCGAACCTTAAACCCAAGCCTGATTTTTCTTTTAAATCGATAATCACAACCCAATTCCTGTTTTTTAACTCTGTTTTAAGATTTCTTTCAACTTGCCCTGAATAAACAACTCTACCTCTCTGCCGGTAGATAAGGTTAAGGCCTTCTGGGCAATCCTTCTTACCTCCTGCATACTTACTGAGCGAATAATATACTTTATCTGGGGGATTGATAAAGAAGGCATACTGAACTCATTAAGGCCTAAACCTAAAAGGATTAAGACCATTGCCGCATCTCCAGCCATCTCCCCGCACATTGCTACACAGATATTATTGTTATGCCCTGCATCAATGATGTTCTTTATCATCCTGAGCAGTGCCGGGTGGGCCGGCTCATAGAGATAGGCTACCTTTTCGTTAGTGCGGTCAACTGCCAATGAATACTGAATAAGGTCATTGGTGCCGATACTAAAGAAGTCGGCTTCTTCTGCTAAAAGGTCGGAAGTCAAAGCAGCTGAAGGCAACTCTATCATTGCACCGACCTCGATATTCTTATCAAAGGAGGTGCCTTCTTGACTCAACTCCTGCTTACATTCCTCAAGAATCTGATTTGCCTGTTGAAATTCTTCAATTCCAGAAATCATTGGGTACATAAGTTTTAATTTACCGTAGCTTGAGGCTCTCAATATAGCACGCAGTTGAATCTTGAAGATATCCGGACGCGCCAGACAAAACCTTATTGCCCGCCAGCCCAGAAAAGAAGTCATCTCACCAGGTATCGCTAGCTGTGAGATAAATTTGTCTCCTCCTAAATCTAAGGTACGTATAGTTACCGGGTAAGGAGATACTGCCTGAGCAACAGATTTATAAGCCTGGAAATGTTCTTCTTCTGAAGGTAAATCTTCGCGATTCATATAAAAATACTCAGTACGGTAAAGACCGATTCCCTCTGCGCCGTGTAATTTTACGGAAGAAACCTCTTCTGGTAACTCGATATTAGCCAGAATGTTTACCTTATGTTCATCTACAGTTATTGCCGGCAGGTCTTTAACCTGTAAGAATCTCTGAGTAACATTCCTAAGCTTATCCTCCTCCTGACGATAGGAGCTCAAGGTAGCCTCGTCAGGATTTACAATCACCAATCCCAATGCCCCATCGACAATAAGCAGATCATCGTTGTTAATCTTCTCGGTTGCCTGATGAATCCCAACCACTGCCGGTATCTCTAAAGACTTGGCCATAATTGCAGTATGTGAAGTTTTACCGCCAATCTCGGTTATAAAGCCGCAAATATTTTCTTGATGCATGGTGGCTGTCTCAGAAGGAGATAGGTCGTGTGCGACGATAACAACCCTTTTGTCTAAATTAGTCATTAATCTTGTCCTGCCTTCCTTACCTAACAGGTGACGCAGAACTCTCTTTCCAACATCATTGATATCAACAATGCGCTCCTTGAGATAATCGTCCTCAATCTTAGAAAAAACCTGAATATATTTTTTCAGAACTTCCGAAAAGATATAGGCAACATTCAAGCGTTCCTTTTTAAGCCGTGAGATAACCTCCTCAATCAACATGCGATCCTCTAGGACCAAGAGATGCGCCTCGAAAATTTGAGCTGAATCCTTACCCATCTCTGTAGAAATTCTCTTCTGTAAATCGAGTATTTCTCTTCGGGTATTAATGAGCGCCTCCTCAAAAAGCTGAATCTGCATAGGTATATCTGCCTCACTGATTACTTGTTTAGGGATCAACCACTCCTCGAGCCTTAGCTTAAATGCCTGACCAACCACTATGCCTGGAGCGGCAGCAATGCCCTTAAGTTCTTGCATTTGGCTCATTGTTACTTACCAACCTTTCCAACTCTAATATCGCTGCCTGGGCATCCTGGCCTTCAGCTTCGATTATAACACTACTACCGCACTCAGCCCCAAGGGTAAGAATACCCATAATCGACTTACCATTTACCCGCTCGTTATCCTTTTCTACAATTATATGGGAATCGAATTTATTCGCCGCCTGAACAAATAAAGCAGCGGGTCTGGCATGAAGGCCTAGTTTGCTCTTAATCGTAACCTCTTTCCTTATTCTCTGCATACCTAGTAAATCCTATTAAATCTCCTCAATTAATCCCAGAATTATATGTGACAGTTTAATTGGGTCATGCCTAATATAGTTATCAAATACTGCCGCAATATTCTCTTCAATCGTGCGAAAGCCCATACTGCGGATTCTCGAGGTGTCGACAACCACAGGATACGACCCATCCTGCTTATAGCGCTCTCGCAAATGCGGCGGAATACTCCCGGTATTTACCAAACAGTAATCAATAATCTTGGGATGACTATGGCTTAGTAGGACATTTAGATGTCGGGAGGCAGTAAATCCATCCGTTTCCCCAGGTTGAGTCATAATATTACAAACATAAACCTTAATCGCATCTGAGGCAACAATTGCCTCGCAGATCTCTTTAACCAATAGGTTAGGGATTATGCTCGTGTAGAGACTGCCTGGACCAAAAACAATAATCGCAGCCTCGCGTATTGACTGCAAAGCCTCCTGGGTAGCCTGCGAGCCTTCAGGCTTAAGCCAGACACGTTGAATCGTTCGTTTAACCTTGGGAATATCCGCCTCGCCTTCAGTTATGCTCCCGTCTTCATATTGAGCTACCAAGGCTACCTTGTCTAAGGTAGAAGGTAAAACCTGACCGCGAATAGCAAGAACCTTACTTGATTCTTTAATCGCCTTATCAAAATCACCAGTAACCTGGCTCATTACAGTAATAAAGAGATTGCCAAAGTTATGACCAGCAAACTCTGAAGAGGAATCAAAACGAAATTGAAACAATTTACGCATAAGGGCAGGGGCATCAGCAAGGGCGACCAAACAGTTGCGTATATCACCAGGGGGCAATATATCAAATTGCCGGCGCAATCTGCCTGAGGAACCACCATCATCAGCTACGGTAACCACCGCACTAATATTGGATGTGATTTCTCTTAACCCCTCCAGCAATACTGACAGACCTGTTCCTCCTCCAATGGTCACAATATTCGGGCCTCTCTCTAATCTCCTGCGATGATAAATTATATCAGCGAATTCTTTCTTCCTTCCCAACTCAGGTAAAAAGAATAGAATAAAAGAGCGCAGTGCCCTAATCGCCCCCAAAATTAATAAGGATATGCCTAATAAAATTAGTATTATACCTAATGCTTTTAATAAAAATGGTAATAATATGTCTTCTTTTTCAAGATTCAATACCCCTACGATTACCAACACTATTCCAAACATAGAAACCATAATCCAACGCTTTATACCTATACCCGGATAAAACCATTTAGCTATTCTTCTTATCTTCTCTAAATTAAATCTTTCTCTCATCTTCTTGAGTGATTATTTTAATCACTGACTTATCATCTTGGCATTGCCTAAGACTATCGCGAAAATACTTATCTTTCAAAAGGCGGGAAACCCTCGCCAGTGCCTTAAGGTGTGGTCCAGCAGAATCTGCCGGAGCAAGCAGCAAGAAAAAAATATAGACTGGCTCCCCATCCAAGGAATCAAAATTAACCCCTTTTCGAGACAAACCAAAGGCAGCTACCAATTTCTTAACGCATTCAGATTTAGCGTGCGGTATGCCCACCCCTTGTCCTATTGCGGTTGAACCGAGCGCCTCTCTGGTCAGCAAGGCCTCAATTAGTTTGTTGCGATGGCGTTTCTCAATCTCCCCGGCCACAACCATAGCATCAACCAATTCACGCAATACGTCTTCTTTCTTGCTCGATTTCAAATCTGTAAGTATTGCCTTTTTACTTAAAAAATCCAATATCTTCATACTATTAAACCTCCTTAACCTTTTAAGAGCGGGAGACGGGGGTCGAACCCGCGACATTCACGTTGGCAACGTGATGCTCTACCAGCTGAGCTACTCCCGCGTCGTTCGCTATTGCTGATTCTTGACTTGCAAATAAACAAATCATACTTGCTGATATGCCAAGATTAACCTCGCGTCCTTATGAGACTCACTCCCCATATTTATATCTGCTTAGCAGATAACCGTTAAAAACCTTGTCGCTGGCTTAATCCTTGTTACTTGTGATTTTTAATCCTATTAAATGCGGACGGAGGGAGTTGAACCCCCACGGCATTACTGCCACAAGGTCCTAAGCCTTGCGCGTCTGCCAATTCCGCCACGTCCGCAAGCCTTTTTGAAAAAAAGCGCAGTCCCGAGTTTCTGTCTATTCCGCTTTGGAAACGAGGGACGTCTCAAATCTAAACTCCCTCGCAGCTAATATTAAAT
>SMTZ1_10002914_pt1 | contig 17193 bp, 20 predicted proteins | sample DeeMarSWOR136_30_FD_25667 | JGI IMG/M metagenome (IMG submission 25667)
GGTGACGGGAGGGTTGTTGATAGTGAAAAACTGGCAACCATAATGCTTTCCCTTCAGGAAAGGGGCTGCCACAACATAAATCTGGTAAGTCCAACTCATGTAGTGCCTCACATCCTGGAGGCTTTGAAGCTAGCGGTCAGTATGGGTCTCTATCTACCCTTGGTCTATAACTCCGGTGGCTATGACTCTTTGGAAACCCTGGAGCTACTGGACGGGATTATCGACATCTATATGCCTGATATGAAGTATTCTGATGAAAAGACTGCTGAGCAGCTATCCGGGATAAAAGACTACCCTACAGTAAATAAAGCGGCTGTCAAGGAAATGCACCGCCAGGTGGGTGACCTCCAGATAGATGAGCAGGGGATAGCTCAGCGCGGTCTTCTGGTGCGTCACCTGGTGCTGCCTCACCGCCTGGCCGGAACTGAGGAGGTAGTGCGTTTCCTTGCCCAGGAGGTCTCTACTAATACCTACCTGAACATTATGGCTCAGTACCGCCCCTGCTATAAAGCCTTTGATATACCATTACTATCCCGTGCCCTGAATAAACAGGAGTTCTATGAAGCTATAGACCTTGCTCACCAGCAGGGTTTACACCGGCTGGATAAATATGACTTCCCCTTCCCGGCAAGGCTCATTATAAGATAGAGTGATGGGTAATGACTGACTTGGTCTCGGTTCACGCAGTAGTATATGGCTATGTTCAAGGCGTTTTCTTCCGCGACTTCGTATCCAGGCGGGCTACAGAGTTAGGTTTAACCGGCTATGTGCGCAACTTGCCTGGGAGAGCAGTCGAGGTTCATGCCGAAGGGAAAAGAAAGCAGCTAGAAGAACTAATTGACCACCTCAAAGTCGGACCACCAGCGGCTAAAGTAGAGAAAGTAGTAACCAACTGGTCGGAATATACGGGGAATTACTCCTACTTTAGCATAAGGTATTAGCCAGGATTCAGGCTTTTTCCTTTCTTAGACCATAGTATTTGTCACTGCCAAGGAGACGGGATAGAATCTCGGCTGAGGTACAGTAGGTATCACCGCCACGACACTCACTTAGTTGCTTGCCCAGTTCCTCCACATCAAGGGGCTTATTACCATTAGCTAAGAAAAGGCGGAATACACTCTCTAATATGGGTAACTCACCTCTAATAAAACCCGGCGCCTGAGAACAGCAGTCCTTAATAGTAGCTAAAATATCAGATGCCGAAATCTCGCCTTCTCCTCCTTTCAACCGCTCCTGACACTTAGGGCACATGTGGCTCCGGGCCAAGGTAGAGAATGAGCGATTATTCCGCTGATACCAGTCTAATTCAATAAACCAGCGCCGTCCAGCTTGGCCAAGGTTTATGTTTTCTTCATTCATAAAACTTTTTACAGGAGAGACCTTTAAATCTCAAATTCGGCTCTGGCTGTCTTAATCAAGTCAAGATACTCTGCCTTAAGCCCCAGTAATTCTGAGGCTTCACAATCTACCTCATAAGGCTCACCAACAAATATCTTGCCACAATCCTCAACCTCACCCTGAGTGGGGTCACCGTGGCTGGTGAACTTCTGACGAGCTTCTATAATCCCCAGGTCAAAGGGTAAAGTAAAATAGAGATCGGCTATCACCCTATCTATTCCCAGGCTATATAAGGCTTCCCATGTATTTAATTCTTCGCCACTATACTTGCGGCTCGGCAGCAGGGTAAGCAGGTTCATTATGCTAAGGCTACTTATACCATCAGAAACCCTTAATGGAGCCACCGTTATCAAGTAGTCGCTAGACAAGATAACATTAGGCACCCAGAAGGTCGGTATAGCCAGAGGTTTGGACAGAGGATTATCTACCTCTACCCAGATGCACCCCTTTACATCCAGGGTTAATACCCGTGGGAAATTATAATCTAATGCCTGATAGATGGGATAGGTCGGTTCCCCACCGGGAGTACCTTCAAGTAGAAGTATATCGGCATCACTGACCCGTCTAATCCCATCTATTATTGACAATAACATCTCCCGGCTAGTGGTTACCGGGTATGGTACCGGGTAAGAGGCGCTGGGTTTAATCAAAACACGCCGCGCTCTGGATATTACTGATGGCGGTTTAAAAATAAAATTCGAAGCCTCAAATATCAAGCCTTCCTCCCAAAATTTATCTTACCAGCTTTTAATTTCTCTACGATACTCCAATCCAGCATCATCACCCGCCTTATCTTCTCTTATCATCCAAATCATATCCTCGCCAATAATTTCCAGCCTATTGACTAAGGTCATAGTGGAAGTAATTTTTGAGTATCTAAGCGAAGGAGGCTAATAAGTAATCTCATCTATTTCCTTATAGTACCGGTTTCAGAACCATGATTTGAATCTTATCTGGGAACTCTTCTAATTTTTAATTTCACTTTAAATGTTTAAGCTAGAACCTGCTTGGTTACTTCCCCTGCCTTACCCTTGCCCGCCAGGACTTCGACTAGCTTAATGGCAAACTCCATTGCTGTCCCTGGTCCCTGGCTTGTGATAACCTTACCATCAACAACGACCCTTTCGTCTCTATATTGTGCCCCGGTCAAAGTACCTTCCATCCCGGGAAATACAGTTGCTTTTTTACCTTGAATTACACCTGCCTTAGCCAGTACCGATGGGGCGCCGCATATTGCCGTGACATACTTATCCCTATCGAACATTTCCTTTACCAGCTTCAATACCTTCTCACTCTTTCCTAGGTTGACAAAGCCCGGGTTTCCACCGACAAGGACAATAACATCAAAGTTATCAGCACTCACCTTATCTATCAATGTATCAGGTGCTAGCCCAATACCATGTGCTCCATCGATGATACCTTCTTTTAGTCCGGTAACAGCAACATCTATTCCAGCTCGCCGCAGAATATCAACGATGGTAGAAAACTCAATCTCTTCAAACCCTTCTGCTAATGGAACTACAACTTTCATGCTCTGCTTCCTTGGCTTTTTTATATAGCAAGAGCAAGGACAAGGTTTACCAATGTCCTTACTGGCACTCCAGTAGCCCCTTTCACCAGGTAGGCTCGTTCCTTTTCACTCAGATTAGTACCGGCAATATCCAGATGGACCCAGGGGGTATCACTAACAAATTCAGCTAGAAACTGAGCAGCGGTAATAGCACCCCCATATCTACCACCAACATTTTTAATATCAGCAACATCACTTTTATTCTGCTCTTTATACTCCTCGTACATCGGCATCTGCCAGATAAGTTCTCCAGCTTCAGCACCAGCCGCAATTACCTTATCCACCAGCTCCTGATTATTACCAAAGACACCACTACAGACATTACCCAAGGCTACTACACAGGCCCCGGTTAAAGTAGCTACATCAACCAGGTGCTTGGCATCAAGCTTCTTAGCATAGCCTAGAGCATCAGCTAAAATAAGCCGTCCCTCAGCATCGGTAGAGATAATCTCAATCGTCTTACCGTTCATTGCGGTTAGGACATCACCCGGCTTCAGAGCATTATCGCTGGGCAGGTTTTCTGCAGCCGGAATGACCGCCGTAATATTAATCTTTGGCTTGAGTTGAGCAATGGCACTCATCGCTGCTATGACCGCAGCCCCTCCAGCCATATCTCCCTTCATCTCTCCCATCCCCTCTGATGGCTTGATAGATATGCCCCCGGAATCAAAGGTTATCCCTTTACCAATTAGTGCTATGTCAATCTCATTGGAATCACTTCCTCTATAATGGAGAACGATAAACTTAGGTGGTTGCCGACTCCCCTGGGTTACGCCGAGCAACGCCCCCATGCCTAACTCGTGCATCTGCTCCTGCTCAAGGATATTAAGTTCTAGCCCATGGGTCTCAGCCAGTCTATTTGCCGTCTCAGCCATGTGACTGGGTGTCATATAGTTAGCTGGCTCATTGACCATATCACGAGCCAGGTTAGTTGCCTCAGCCAGGACCCTTCCCTTATAACAAGCCTGCTCTAAAAGAGGAAGTTTAGTTTCGTCAGGCTCCACTATAGTAAGCTCCTTAATCTCACCATACTCAGCTTCTTTAGTTATATGTCTACGAAACGAATAGACACCAAGCAGGGCACCTTCAGTTACTGCTTGAGCCGCACTCTCCAGGCTTATTCCGGCTGCTCCTGCTCCCTGAGCAGCAGTGGCGATACTATCTACCCCCTTCCCCCGCAGCAACCGGCAGGTCTCAGCTACTACCCCACGAACTTTATCCTGAGATAGCTCCGGCTGCTTACCCAAGCCGGCAATCACCACCCGGGCGGCTGAAAGTTTGCCCAGGCTATGAATAATAGTAACCTCACTGAGCTTACCCTTAATTTCACCCTGGGTAATAAGCTGGGAGATAGCCCCATCCAAAGCCTTATCTATAATGGTTATGTCGCCATCAAGGTGTTCCATTCCCTCAAAATGATTCGCTATGATAGCGCCAGTTTCAATCTTAGTAATATCACCGGCTATAACCTTAATCTCCATCCTAAATCCCCCTTCGTCTATTAACCTCTCTCACAATTTTCTCCAGGACTGGGGTAATATCTCTAGAGGTATCCACGGCATAGTAATTGCGACGGATTTTCTGAACTGTGGACTTCATCCTCTGGTATACCGTCCAATCGGCATCTGATTTACTCTCCGAATTTTCCAGCCTAGCCTTAAGCCGTTCATGCACTACCTGGGGCGGGGCTTCAACATGTACCAAGATTAGCTTGACATTCAAATGCTCAGCAATACTATAAAGACGTTCACGATACCGCTCCGAAAGATTGGTAGCATCTAAAATAAGGGGAACTCCTTTTTTCAGCAGTCTCTCAATGAGAAGGTGAACAGCCTGAAAAAGACGCGAACTCTCCTGTGAGCCATAGTTTGGCGATGAGAAAAGAGCCTTGCGCAAGGCATCACTTTCCAGAATAACAAACGGTAGTCTCTCAGCTAACTTGCTAGAGAAGTAAGATTTCCCCGCTCCGGGCAAGCCACTCACTGCAATAAAAGCAGGCTCTACCATCGGTTCAGGAAGCTCCCCCAAGCTCTCATTCAATCGGTCAACATCGGAGACGAGCCCAATATCTCCCACATTATTGATTATAGACTATTTTTACCTATTATGCTAGATATTTTGGTAAAAATCTTGCTAATTAATAAACTAAAGTTGTTCACCAGGATTAATTAAAGAGGGCAGGTTACTAAATAATCACTAATCTCCGCTATAGAAAGCAGCACCAATTACGCCGGGTCCGGTGTGAGCTCCCATCACCGGGGTAAATTCAGTGATAAATAGCTCAGCACAATCAAACTGGGAAGAAATCAGGTTCCTTAGGGCTTCTGCCTTATCCAGAGCATCGGCATGCATCACAGCTACATGAAGCGGCCCTTTAGCTACTTTCTGCTCCATTATCTTTATTATGCATTTAATTGCCCCGGGATTAGTTCTAGCATTTGTGACCGGATAAGCATCACCATCGCTAACTGTGAAAATAGGCTTAATCTGAAGTAGCGAACCAGCCAAGGCGGCTGCTTTGGGCACACGCCCTCCCTTAACTAAATAGTGAAGGGTGTCCAGGTAAGCAAATAGATTCACCCGTGGCATTACGCTCTTAGCTGTATCAATCACCTCAATTAAGCTCTTTCCGGAGACTGCCGCTTTAGCTGCTGCTAGAACAACAAGCCCCTGTCCGGCCGCAGCAGTAGTACATTCGAGCACCTCTATATCTATATTGGGGAGAGTCCCCCTGGACATTTCCCTAGCTACCCGGGCTGAGTTACACATCCCGCTGAACTTGGACGACTCGGTGATACAGAGAATGCTGGATGCTCTCTGGCTGGCTTCACGATAAGCCTCAAGGAAGGGACCGGGTAAGGAGCCTGAAGTAGTAGGAAGCTTCTTTACTTGCCTGAGAAGGGCATAAAATTCAGCAGGACTTATATCTATCCCATCCCGATAGACCTTATCTCCAAAAACAAGCCCTATCGGCACCAGTTCAATACCATACTTCTCTACCTGCTCCCGGGGAACGCATGCAGTGGTATCAGTAACAATAGCTACTCTATTAGCCATAAAAATCTAATCCCTTAAGGGTTTCCAAACAAAGTAAGGAGCACAAGAGCCAAAGCGGCAGAGCCATTAATGTCTTTTATCCTCTCGCCCATCGTCAAAGATAAAGCCCTTTTTAGTCTTATTCCTAACCCAGGCTTCTCTAGCTGTTGGGATGAACTTTATGGCAATGATAACGCCTACAGCTACTGACCAGATAACAAATGGAAAAACAGATGGAACAGATGGACCTGTTTGCATACCCAGCCAGACAATAAAGGGTAGAGATACGAGACCAATACCCATAGACAGGGCAACATTACGGGTAATTATGAAGGGTACTAGAATTATTCCAAATAGGATTACTAATCCCTGCCAGTATCCATAAGCAGGTAGTAAAACAGCTAGAGCGCCAAAGGTAGCCCCCATACCCTTTCCCCCACTGAATTTGAGAAAGACCATCCAATTATGACCGACAACTGAAGCAAATCCCGCCAGCAACACAAATGGCACTTCTACTTTTAATAACCAAAGAGCAATGGCTACGGCTGCTGCCCCCTTGCCCACGTCAACAATACCCACCACCATAGCAGCTTTAACTCCCACCTCCCGGTAGACATTCAAGCCGCCCACATTGCCCCCGCCCAACTGACGAACGTCTTTGCCCATAGCCACACGGGTGGCAATATAGGCTGTAGGAATGGAGCCTAATAGATAGCCCAAAACCACGGCTATAATCTCATTGACCATTATCAACCCCTCTGAGAAGATACTCGTAACCTGCCAACAACTTACTCTTTGTAATAAGCAAAGCCCAAGGTTCCAGTGCCAGTAGCATAGCCCATTACCGGACTAAACTCGGTAATCCAGAGCTCGGCACAATTGAATTCAGATGATATCCGTTCCTTCAGCTTTTCAGCTTCATCCGGGACATAGGCGTGCATCACGGCAACATGCACCGGGTTTTGCCCTACTTTGTCCTTCATCATATTTAGTATGCGATTTATGCCGCTCTCCCTGCTTCTCACTGCGCCGCTAAAACGCACCAATCCGGAGGAACTGGTGAGTATTGGTTTGATTTTAAGCATTGAGCCTACCTGCGCTGCCACTTTAGGTATGCGCCCGGTGCGGTAAACATGACGAATGGTATCTAAAAGGAGAAGAAAGGTAGCCCTGTCTCTAACCTCCTCAGCTACTTTAACTACCTCAGCCAAGCTTCTACCCTCAGCGGCTGCCCGAGCCGCCGCCAGAACAACAAAGCCCTGGGCTGCGGTAACCGTCTGTGAATCCAATACATCTACGGAGATCTGAGGAAGCTCAGACTTGGCTTGTTCCCTGGCTACACAAGCCATATCATACCCGGTGCTTAGCTTGGACGAAAGAGTAATACAAAGAATGTTCTTGGTTTGATTGCTTGCCTCTTGGTAGACTTCAAGATAGTGCCCGGGTGATGCTGGTGATGTAGTAAACCTTTCGGGGTCTTGTAGAAATAGCTCATATGCCTCAGTGGGGGTTATGTCTACCCAATCCCGATAGACCTCGTCCCGAAAGCAAATGCTAATGGGCACAATCCCAATGTTATACTGCTCCACCAATTCCTTGGTGAGGCAAGCTATACTGTCAGTTACAACGCCTACATCTGCCATCACTATCTGACCTCACTTTCAACTATGGTGCCCCGTGCCTTATTTTTGGCTCAAGCAATGCTGGAATTAAGAAAATACTCAACATTAAAAGTACTAAAACCGAAAATGTGGGGAGACCAAGCCTGCTCCAAGCATAGCCGGCGACCAGGGTCATAGTTATTAATCCCGATAGAATTAGTATTGCTACCCTCAACCAACGTTTCCTCAAACGAATGAATGTAACCACCGTTGCCGCCAAAATTAAGAAGCTGAGCCCAATCGGGGGTGCGTAATTATAAAGGCGCTCTATACTAAACTCAGGGAACCTACCCTCCAGCCCCACAGCTATAAACCAACTGATGATAATGGGCACCGGAAGCAGCATTAGAGAGCTATATATCCAATCTCTCTTTGTGGTCTGAACTGTAATAGAATATAGCAACCATAAAGCCAGTGGGATATAGAGTAGTATCGCTAACCAAGACCACCCTATAGGCAGATAAAGTAACAGGAGACCAGCCACCGCTACCGGTACCAAAGAGTAACCCAGCCAAGAGAAAAGCCAGCTTGGCTTACCACGCCACCAGCCATAGACTACCGTACCGAGGATCAAGACGAGCATGATTAGTAGCCAACTACCACCCCGCCACCAGTTAAGAGCAAATATTAGACCAAAAAGCAGGTGTGGCATTGAAGCTAAGAGCGCTTGCCGCCAGGTGCCCTGACTATGGGCTTCATATATCTGGCGAGCAACCAGCTTAGCTGAGCCCAGAAGCCTGACACAGGTATTAGCTGCCTCCTCTTCAGATAACCCAGCTTCTTTCAACTCCTGGAGCTCATCCTCAATATGCGTCTCGAGCTCGTTTATAACTTCCCTCTCAGATAGGGGGTCAAGTCTAAGATTATCCCGTATACTACTCAGATAAGAACTCAGCGCCGTTGTCATTTCCCTACCTCATATCAAGCACTCATTGGCTGAATAATCAGGTTCATGGCAGTTAAAAAATCCCGCCACTGATCCATTTTCGCCACCGTCACACGGCTACCTTTGTTGGTAATATAGTAGTATCTCCTCTGCCGACCACTGGGTAAACTCTGCCACTTACCTACGATTAAGCCAGCCTTTTCCAAACGGTGAAGAGCAGGGTAAAGAGTTCCCTCCTTGAATTTGAAGTAGCCTCCGCTCCTTCTCTCAAGCTCCTTAATAATCTGGTAGCCATACATTGGTTGCTGACTTATTAAGCAAAGAAGTAAGGAGTCAGCACTACCCTTCACTAATTCACGTCTTGGTACCATTCCGATTACCTCACTTAATACCTAGTATTCCTAGGTATAGTATAACACATATTATTAACATTTCGCAACTTTGTCATTGTAAGGAGCCCATTCCTCTCGTCATTGCCGGGAATGCCCCACCCTTTCGTCTTTGCGAGGATAAAGTGCGCCGTATTCTGAATGAAATAGTGTCCCAAGTCTATCTGAACGACATTACCAGGCTGAAGTCAGGTACATACTAAATATAAGGAAGGCTTCTATTGCAGGGGAAACTGGCTAAAAACCAAGGTAGCGTTCATACCGCCAAAAGCAAAGGCGTTGGAAAGGGCTACCCTTACCTTAGCCTCTCTGGCTACATTGGGCACATAATCAAGGTCACACTCCGGGTCTGGGGTCTCATAATTGATGGTTGGTGGAATAACACCCTGTGTACTGGTCAAGATGCAAAATATCGCCTCCACTGCCCCAGCCGCACCCCACAGATGACCTATCATTGATTTATTAGCACTTATATGTATGTCACTGACCCGCTCTTGAAAAACGCTCTTTATAGCTCGAGTCTCAGATAGGTCGCCTCGATATGTTGATGTGCCATGGGCATTAATATAATCAATATTATCAACAGAAATGCCAGCATCACTAATCGCCATTCTGATACAACTAGCCATACCTTTCCCCTCAGGGTCTGGAGAAGTTATGTGGTAAGCATCACTGTTCAAGCCATAGCCCAGTACCTCAGCATAAATTTTGGCTCCCCTATTTAGGGCGAACTCCAACTCTTCTAAAATGATAACACCACCGCCTTCACTGATAATAAATCCATCACGGTCTTTATCAAAGGGACGGCTTGCCTTCTCCGGCTTCTCATTCCTGGTTGACATGACCTTCAATGCATCCAGCCCAGCCAAGATAATAGGGGTAACGAGTGCCTCGGCCCCGCCTGTAATCATAGCTTCTGCCTCGCCCCGCTGGATAATCCTGAAGGCATCACCAATGGCATGCGTGGAAGCTGTGCATGCAGTCACCGGGCACATATTCGGTCCCTTAGCACCAAACTGCATAGCAACCTGTCCCGACGCCATATTAGCCATAAAACAAGGTATAAAAAATGGGGAAATCTGATGTCGAGCCCCCTGCAACAGTAACTGATGATTCTTTTCCAAGCTTTCTATCCCGGCTAAGGCTGTTCCCACTGATACCCCTACCCTATCAGCACTACTGGAGTTAATGGTTAACCTAGAATCCTCCAGCGCCATCCGGGCTGCAGCTAGGGCAAACTGAATGAAACGGTCTGTCCTCTGTATCAACTTCCTGTCTATAAAATCCTGCGGACTAAAATCCTTCACTTCACCAGCAATCCTGGTTCCAAAATCGGTGGTATCAAACCTGGTAATCATACCAATGCCCGACTTCCCTTGACACAAAGATTGCCAGCTTTTGTCCACTCCTATACCTAGAGGGGTTATCGCCCCTAATCCGGTTACTACTACCCTTCTTTTCATATCTAGCTTCTCACATTGGAAATTATACTTAGACCAGTGTAGCAGGTTTTAATCTCCCTGCAAAGAGATTGTACTCATCCGGTACTCTGGTAACACATCTCTCTTCTTTCAAGGTGGTAGATGGTAAGGAATGTTTTCCCCTGTTTCATCATTGCCAGGAATGCCCCACCACCGAGATTGCCACGTCCTTCTAGCGAAGGACTCGTAATGACATTTCCTTTTTGTCATTAAGAGGAGCTATTCGGTGGAAGGACGACGAAGCAATCTCGGAGGGGAGGAGGTAAATAAAATCAGAGACAAACTCAGAAGGTGTCACTAATGCGTTGGACGAATGCTATATTCAGTGCTAGAATAATTAAACAGTGAGATACTGGAAGGAGAATGAATCTTGAAAATTACTATCGTCTACGACAATGAGGTAAAGCAACCGGAGCTAAAAGCCGACTGGGGTTTCTCATCTCTTATAGAAACCCAAGATGCACCACCTATTCTATTTGATACCGGTGCTGATGGTTCCATACTGCTACACAATATGAGCCAGCTAAAGATTGACCCCAGTTCCATCGGCATAGTGGTAATTTCACACCCTCATTGGGACCATAGCGGTGGTCTTGAAGATTTACTGAAGGTCAACAAGGATGCTGAGCTTTGCCTTCCCCAGTCATTCCCTACAGAAGGAATTTCAGGAAGAAAGATAACCCTCATTAAAGAACCCCTTCAAATACGTAAGAACATATTCAGCACCGGTGAGCTTGATGGCATAGAGCAATCTCTGGTGGTTAATACCGATAAAGGTCTTCTGGTATTAGTCGGTTGTTCTCATCCTGGAGTGGGGAATATTCTGGATGCCGCCTCGAGATTTGGTCAAGTTTACGGTATTATTGGAGGGTTCCACGGGTTTGATGACTTCAAACGCTTAGAAGGCTTGCCTTTTATTTGCCCCTGTCATTGCACTGCACATAAGGCAGAGGTAAAGCGCTTATTTGCTGCCCAGTGTATGGATTGTAGCGCCGGGGTGGTAATTGAGTTATAAAAGCTGTAGCTATGGCTCAACACCCAAGCCGGGAGAAAATTAATACTTTTATCGATGTTTGGTTTTTTTAATCATTCCTCCTAAGAGCTAATAGACGGATTCAGTGTCTGCCTAATCTGCCTGGTTACAGCAAACTGGCTGTCTCAGTCACTGATGCTTGTGACAACATATGTTCTAGCGATGCGGTCTCCAAATCTTTGTCCTCTTGGGGATCTGGCAATAAGAATAACTCCGAGGATGTTTAAGCCCGGTAGACCGTCCACCAGCCGCAGCAGGTTTCTTATTAATGATTTGACAAGACCAATCTTATGCCCGGTAACATCAACCACTCGCATACCTAATATCCTCTTACCTATTGTCCAACCGACATACGCCTCCATAAGAATAAAATAGGCAAAGATTATGAATAGGAAAGCGAGACAAATAGGGTCGGATATTCCCCAGAGGTGCTCTTCGTAGCCCATTATCCATTTGCCAGAGTAAAGATAAGTGGCTGGAAAAAAGAAAACGGAGAGGAACAGGAAGTCAAGTAGTAAAGCCATACCCCTTCGAACTATCATTATTTTTTAACATCCCTAACCCGGACTTGTATCGGATTATGTCAAATTATCTATTCATTCTTTAGCTTCTCTGTTAGCATTGGCACTACCTTGAATAGGTCGCCGACAATGCCATAGGTAGCTACTTCAAAGATAGGGGCTTTAGGGTCATCATTAATAGCTACAATAATGTCCGATGTTTGCATCCCAGCCAGATGTTGAACTGCTCCAGAGATGCCACAGGCAACATAAAGCTTGGGGCAAACAGTCTTACCGGTTTGTCCAACTTGATGCGAATATGGAATCCACCCATCGTCTACCGGTGGTCGAGACGAACCCAGTGCAGCCCCCATAACCGCTGCTAGTTCCCCAAGTAGCTGGAAATTTTCTGCCTTCCCCAGCCCCCGTCCCCCGGAAACAATAATATCAGCATCCTCAAGTTTAACCCTCTCGGTCAGGTCTTCAATAAAATTTATTAGTTTGGTTCTTGAGGTAATACCCTCCTTATTGAAGTCCACCTTTATTATTTGCCCCATTCTTGTCTTATCTGGTGTATTTTTCTTAAAGACTCTAGGGCGAACTGTTGACATCTGCGGTCTTCTGGTCTGGCAGATAATAGTTGCCATGACATTTCCGCCAAAGGTAGGGCGAGTCTGTAACAGCAGTCTTCTTTCGGTATCAATTTCAAGCCCGGTGCAGTCAGCGGTGAGTCCTGTTTTTAAGATAGCGGCTACTCTGGGAATAAAAGAACGCCCAAACGAAGTGGCACCGGCAATAACTATCTCCGGCCTATATTCCTGGATAAGCTTAACCAGTTGTCCTGTATATAAATCTTCCTGCTGATTGTCTAAGGTTGGGTCATCTATTAAGTAGACCTTATCAGCCCCGTAGGCAGTTAATTGCTCAACTCCATTAATATTATAACCAAAGCATACAGCACATAGCTCTGTCTTCAGGGTATTTGCCAGTTCCCTGCCCTTGGATAATAGCTCATAGCCAACATTTTTTAACTGACCATTTCGCTGTTCAGCAAATACCCAGATTCCATAGTGGGTATCACTAATAACCGCCGTCTCAGCCACAACCTCAATGAGTATAGCCTCGTAGTCACAGGCTTCCTGACAGGCACCACAAAGGGTGCAACCATCCTTAATATGAGCCTTTTCATCGACAATTTCTATCAAGTCGAAAGGGCAGTAGGGTAGGCAATTACCACAACCAGTGCACTTATCAAGGTCAATTTGGATTCCCATAGTTATTACTACTTTCTAAATTACTTTTATCTCTCTCAGGTTATCAAGCAGGCTTTCTACCTGACTCCCCAACTCTCCCTGAAGTATTTCACCACGGTGGACTCTTTGCGGGAAGAAAACCTTAATTACCTTGGTGGCAGAACCGGGTAGACCTACCGTATTTTCATCAACGCCTAATTCTATGGCTGTCCAAGTAGGTATCGCCGCACTCTTTGCCTTGGCAAGTCCACGGAGCGAGGGGAGACGAGGTACATTTATCTCTTTTACCACCGTGATTACTGCCGGTAGTAGCGTCTCAATAGCCTCATGCCCATCTTCAACCATCCGCTGGATTCTCATGTGGTCGCTCTCTATCTCTTCAACCTTGCTGACATAGGCGACAAATGGTATCCCTAACATCTCGGCAAGCTCCGGACCTACCTGTCCGGTGTCTCCATCTACTGTCTGTCGACCGCAAATTATGAGGTCATACTCTTGAATCTTATTGATTGCCGTAGCCAGCGTATAGGCAGTAGCCAGAGTATCAGCGCCAGCAAAGGCGCTATCACTGAACAGAATGGCTTCATCAGCACCTAGCGAAATCGCTTCCCTCAGCACTTCTTCTGCCTGAGGCGGACCCATAGTCACCGTCGTAACCTTGCCACCATATCGCTCCTTTATTCGAACCCCCTCCTCCAGGGCATAGGTATCAAAGGGATTGACAATATTCTTTATCCCTTCTCTTATGAGGGTATTGGTCTCTGGGTCAATCTTAACTTCAGTAATACCTGGAACCTGCTTTAGGCAAACCACAACATTCATTCCCGAATTCCTTTCCTCTTCCGCAATTCAGAAGCGATGGCATTTCTTAGAACCTGGTTGGTGCCTTCATATATCTGGGTAATTTTAGCATCTCTCATCATTTTCTCCATTGGATAATCACACATGTAGCCAACTCCACCAAAAATCTGCACAGCATCAGTAGTAACTTTCATAGCTGTATCTGAAGCAAAGACCTTAGCCATCGCCGCTTCCTCACTGAAGTTTTTGGCTCCACTATCTATTGTTCTGGCTACGGCATAAACTAGTGCCCTAGCCGCTTCCACCTGGATAGCCATATCAGCTAGCATATGCTGGACGGCTTGAAGAGAATAAATAGGGTGTCCAAACTGGATACGCTGCCGGGCATAGTCCACCGCTGCTTCTAAAGCTCCTTGAGCCAGCCCAACGGCTTGAGCCCCTATTCCCGGACGCGAGCGGTCAAAGATTTTCAACATTATAATAAATCCCATCCCCTCCTTACCAATTAAGTTTTCCTCGGGGATTAGACAATTTCGGAAAACCAGCTCCCTGGTAGAGGAAGTGCGGATACCCATCTTCTTTTCTTTCTTGCCGAAAGAGAAACCCGGTGTGTCCTTTTCCACCAGGAAGGCACTGGCACCACGAGTCCCCCTTTCTGGATTAGTTAGAGCAATAATGGTGTATATTTCAGCCTCGCCACCATTGGTGATAAACTGCTTGGTTCCGTTAAGTACATAGCCCTCCCCTTCTCGGTTGGCAGTTGTCTTTATGGCACCAGCATCGCTACCGGCTGTTGACTCAGTTAGGGCAAAGGCAGCCAGTCTCTTCCCACTAGCAATATCAGGCAGGTATTTTTGCTTTTGTTCCTCACTCCCATACTCCAGTAAGGAAGAACAACCCAAAGCAGTAGCAGCGTAGCTAATAGCAACACCACTACATGCCCGACTTAGCTCTTCCACAACCAGACATAGTTCAAGACACCCACCATCTAACCCATCATACTTTTCTGGGATGAAGACACGAAACATATCAGCATCAGCAAGGTCTTTCATTATAGCCCAGGGAAACTCTTCCTTCTCATCAAGTTCTGCTCGCACCGGTAATATTCTTTCCTCAGCAATCCTTTTTGCCAGAGCCTTAATCGTCTTTTGCTGCTCAGTTAAGAAATACTCCAAGATAACCCTCCCTTTCCTTTAGTCGATTGTTTCCCAAACAAAGTCAGCTTATTATAAGTGGAGTCACAATCTTTCTGTCAAGCTGATAACCGATTTGACAGTGGAGACGGAGTGAGCTTAAAATAATTTACTAAACCAAAAGAGGATAATAGAATAAATTGAAGGAGGTGGATTCAGTGACAGCCAAGGCTTTTGTTTTAATTGAAACAGCCATAGGTAAAAGCAAGGAAGTCACTAATACTCTATTGCAGCTACCAGGGGTGGCATCAGTTGATACTGTAACCGGGCCCTATGATATCATCGCTGTAATAGAAGGAAAAAACCTTAATGATATTGGTGATCTAGTTACAGGGAAGATTCACCCTATCCCTGGCATTTCTAGAACAGTAACCTGCCTGGCACTACAGCACTAGCTAAACCGAAGCGCCTCCTAGATCTCAAACGTCAATAAGCTATAGCTTCTAGCTTCATTAATACTTCATCTATAGTCTCCATAGCTGTAGAAGCACCAGTAGTTACACCTATATAGTGTCGACCTTGGAACCAAGGGGGTTGAATTTCCTCTGCTGTTTCAATTAGATATGTTTTAGTAACCATAGAACATAGCTCGACAATATGATTGGTATTAGCGCTAGTATGGCTTCCAATCACCAGCATCAAGTCTACTCTATTAGCTAGCTCGACAGCCGCTGCCTGTCGTTTTCTAGTATCATGACATATGGTATCGATAATGCGTAGCTCAGAGTCCTTAGCCAAGGTAGAGTCAATAAGTTTCTTTGTAAATTCGGTAAAACGAGCCGCTATCTGAGTTGTTTGGGAAATAACACCTAAATGGCGAGGTAAACAGTCATATTTTGTAATAGATTTCTCATCTAGAGTAGCCACTCCCCTATCCTTAGCCCAACCAAGAACACCCTTGACCTCAGGATGGTTAACATCACCGTATATGACAACAAAAAAGCCAGACTCAGCTAATCTCCGAGCTACCACCTGGGCCCTACGAACAAAGGGACAAGTAGTGTTAATTATGTCAACATGCCGAGCTCGAATCGCCTCCTCTAATTGTGGGTTCACCCCATGAGCACTAACTACTACCGTATCACCCTGTATATCATCCACCCCTTTGGCTACCCTAACCCCCATCTCAGCTAGTCTGTGCAGCACCTGTTGGTTATGCACCACCGCCCCTAATGTCTCCACCCCGCCACGCTCACAGGCAACCTTCTCTAAAATACTAACGGCTCGCTTAACGCCAAAACAAAAGCCTACTTCACTCGCTGTCTCAATTCTCAATGCCATTTAATTTCCTTGCCCTGTATAATTTCCTCGATATTGTGGAGGGAGGAGCTCAGCGATGTGCTCCATAATGGAATTAGTAAGTTCTGCTAGCTCTACCTTAGTTAATTTATCATTAACCGGTGGCAGATAGAAAGGATGACCAATATTAACTGATATCCGAGGGCGATGCAGCATCCAGACCATACCCTTCATTTTTTCCGTGCCAGAAATACCAACGGGAACAATGGGGACACCACTACGTGAGGCTATCAGTGCTGCACCGGGGAAAGCAGACTGTAATTGAGCGTTCTTGCTCCTTGTTCCCTCGGGGAACATAACTAGAGCCTGACCATCATCTAATAGTCGGTGTACCTGGTGCATAGTCTTCTTATCCAGTTGCCCCCGGTGAACAGGAAAAGCACCGAAGCCGCAGATGAAGTAACCAACCACTCTGGACTGAAATAGCTCCTTTTTTGCCATAAATATAACCCTTCGTCCGAGGCTAACAACAAGTAGAGGCGGGTCAACCAGATTGAGATGGTTGGCTACAATTAGCAAAGCTCCTTGGCTAGGGATATTCTCTCTGTTTTTAATTTGCCAACGAGTGAGGAGGAGAAGAATCATCCTAACTATTAGCCGACCTACATAATAAAACCAAGGCATCTTGTCTCCACAGAAAGGGCAATGGTATTTGTCAATTATAGCCTATGGCCAGGAACAAAGACAAACCTT
>SMTZ1_10009192_pt1 | contig 17193 bp, 14 predicted proteins | sample DeeMarSWOR136_30_FD_25667 | JGI IMG/M metagenome (IMG submission 25667)
AATGCCGCCTACCCGATCATGAACGAGCATCAGCTGGCCATCGGGGAGACGACGACGGGCGGCAAGCGGGAGCTGAAGAGCAACGAGGGGATGATCGATGCTCCCGAGCTCTACCGGCTCATCCTGCAGAGGGCGCGGACCGCCCGTGAGGCGATCCGGGTCGCGGATGAGCTCACAAAGGAGTACGGGTATAACGATTGGGGCGAGTGCCTGACCTTCGCAGACCCGGAGGAGGTGTGGTTCTTCGAGATCCTGGGGCCTGGTCAGGGGAAGGTAGGCGCGGTGTGGGCGGCCGTGCGCATCCCCGACGACCACGTGGCGGTGAGCGCGAACTCGAACCGCATCCTGGAGCTCGACCTGAGCGATCCGGATCGCTACCTGGCCTCGGAGAACGTGCTCTCGCTGGCGGAGGAGATGGGCTGGTGGGACCCCGAGGGCGGTGAGCCCTTCCGGTTCGCCTACGCCTATGCGGATCGGAATAGCCTCTACTCTCGGCGGCGCGAATGGCGCGTCCTCAGCACACTGGCCCCTTCCCTGGGCCTGGATCCGAACTCCGAGAACTACCCCCTGTCGGTGAAACCGGATGAGCAGGTCTCGGTCCAGGAGGTGCTGGCGATGTTCCGGGACACCTATGAGGACACTCCCTTCGACATGACCCGGCGACTGACGGTGGTGAACCGGGAGGGGGAGACGGTAAAGAGCCCGGTGGCGAACCCGTTCATGAACGCCGACCTGAGAGAGCTCTTGGGTGTGGAGCGGGAGCGGACCATCGCCTCCGCCTATGCCACCTACCTTCAGATTACCCAGTCGCGGAGCTGGCTGCCCGATCGCATCGGCGGAGTCGTCTGGCTGGGTTACGACAACCCGGCCACGACTCCGCACCTCCCCTTCTACATAGGGATCTCGCAGATGCCGCAGTCCTACATGGTGGATGGCCGTCGCGCCTTTCGGCGCGACTGCGCCTGGTGGGCGTTCCGCCGGGCCAGCAAGCTCTCGTACTTCCGCTACCAGGAGATGAAGGGAGCGCTGCATGAGGTCTGGGAGCCCATCGAGCGGGAGGCGTTCGCCCGGCAGGCGGCGCTGGAGGAGGAGGCCCTGCAGCTCTATCGCCAGGACCCCGAGCGGGCGGAGGCATTTCTCACGCAATACTGCCACCAGCTGGCCGAAGGGACGGTGGAGCGCTACTGGCAGCTCGGGGATGAGCTCTGGACGCGCTTCAACCTGGCGTTCTGAGGAGATGACGAACTTCGCGACGGCTCTCCTGATCGGTCAGACGGAACAACACTTGTGCTCAGCTGCTCAAGCCGAGTTGCTGGGCGCACGCGTTCACCGTGAAGTCGTGCGGCCGTTCCTCCAGCTGAAGGACGAAGCTTGGAGGGCTGATTTTGATCTCCAGATTCTCAGTGGGTTTCGCAGCTTCGAGCAGCAGCTCTCGATCTGGAACCGCAAGGCGACGGGTAAGCTCGCCGTGCTGGATAGCAATGCCGTGTCCCTGGAGATCGAGCGGTTGAGCGAGAGGGAACTGGTCTTCGCGATCCTGCGCTGGTCCGCCCTGCCGGGTGCCTCACGGCATCATTGGGGGACAGACTTGGATGTCTACGATCTGGCTGCCCGGCCGGAGGGGTACGAGATCGAGCTGATCCCGGAGGAAGTCGACGCCGGCGGGATGTTCGGTCCCTTGCACGCGTGGCTGGATCGGAGGATCGCTGCCCATGCGGCGTTCGGTTTCTTTCGACCCTATGACCAGGAGCGGCAGGGGGTGGCGCCGGAGCGATGGCACCTGAGCTATGCCCCCGCTGCCGCTGCCTACGAACGAGGGCTCAGCACCGAGCTCCTTCGTGAGACCATCCAGACGGCCGAGATCGAGCTGAAGGACGTGGTGCTGCAGAATCTGGATGAGATCTACGAACGCTTTGTTGCCAACACCAGCAGGCCGGTCGCGTGAAGCTGCGAGCTCGCGAGCAGCGCGGGACCATCCTCTGGGATCCTGACACGTACGGACGCTCCCACCTGGGCATCCGGCTGGAAGTCTGGCGCCCTCGAGGCGCCTGCCGACTCCTGATCTTCGCTGCCATCCACGGCGAGGAGCCAGAGACGACATTCGCGCTCTCTCGCGCCCTGCGCCACCTGTCCGAACCGTCCTGGGACTGCGCGGTGGTCCTGGCCGCGAATCCTGACGGTCTGATTCGCGGAACGCGGGGCAACGCGCGCGGCGTCGATCTCAACCGCAATTTCCCGACACGCGACTGGCAGCCGGACCCAGTGGCTCACCGCGCCACGCTGGACGAGCGCAGGGACGTGCTGTTGAGCCCGGGCCCTCATCCGGGCTCCGAGCCGGAAACCCAGGCGCTCATTAGTCTGATCGACGAGCTGAAGCCGGAGACCGTGATCGCCCTTCATGCCCCACTGGCCTGCATCGACGACGCGAAACACGGACCCGTGGCCCACTGGTTGGCCCAGCGAACGGGCTTGCCCCTGGTGAAAGACGTCGGCTATCCGACGCCCGGCTCTTTTGGCACCTGGGGCGCCGAGCGAGGCCTCGCGGTGGTCACCTATGAGTTGCCGCTCGCATCGACAGACGCACTGGTGCGCGAGCATGTGCCCGTGCTATTAGAATTGCTCACCGGCGCGGACCTGTGAGAGTAATACCCGTCTCGCGACCTTCTGTCGCCCCAGGCGCCGAGAACTAGGCGAGCTCTCATGGTTCTCAACTACATCTGGATCGCGTTCTTCCTGATCGCTCTTGTCGTGGGGCTGGTCCGGCTGATCTTCCTCCACGATACCGAGGTCTTCACGACCATGGTCAACAGCACGTTCGAGATGGCCAAGGTCGGCTTCGAAATCTCTCTCGGCTTGACGGGGGTGCTGACGCTGTGGCTGGGGCTGATGAGGGTGGGAGAGAAGGCCGGTGCGATCAATATCCTGGCGAAGCTGGTGCGGCCGTTCTTTCACAGGCTGTTTCCGGAAGTCCCGAGGGACCATCGCGTTCATGGATCGATCATCATGAACTTCGCGGCCAACATGTTGGGCCTCGACAACGCGGCGACGCCGCTGGGCCTCAAGGCGATGCAGGAGCTGCAGGAGCTCAACCCCAGCGAAGACACGGCCTCCAATGCCCAGATCATGTTCCTCGTGCTGAACACCTCCGGCCTGACGCTGATTCCCATCAGTATCATGGTTTACCGCGCCCAGATGGGAGCCGCGAATCCGTCCGATATCTTCCTCCCCATTCTGTTGACCACCTTCTTCTCCACCCTTGTCGGATTGATCGCCGTCGCCGCCGTGCAGCGCATCAAGCTGTTCGACAAGGTGGTCATGGCCTATCTGGTCGGTCTGACCAGCCTAGTGGCAGCCACCATCCTCTACTTCTCCCGGCTTCCCCAGTCGCAAATCGAAACGCTGTCGAACGTGGTCGCCAACCTGATGCTCTTCGGCGTCATCGCCGGCTTCATCTCATTGGCGATGATTCGCCGGGTCAACGTCTACGAGGCCTTCATCGAAGGAGCGAAAGAGGGGTTTCCGGTAGTCATCAAGATCATTCCCTATCTCGTGGCCATCCTCGTCGCGATCGGCGTTTTCCGCGCCTGTGGGGCCATGGAGCTTCTCGTCGCGGGCGTCGAGACCACGTTCGCCACGTTCGGGATCAACACCGACTTCATCGGAGCCCTGCCCACGGCCCTGATGAAGCCGCTCAGTGGCAGCGGCGCGAGAGGGATGATGGTCGACGCCATGCAGACCTATGGGGCGGACTCGTTCGTGGGCCGGCTGGCTTGTACCTTCCAAGGGGCGACGGACACAACGTTCTACATCATCGCCTTGTATTTCGGGTCGGTCGCCGTACGCAAGACGCGGTATGCGGTGACCTGCGGGCTGATTGCTGACTTTGCCGCGGTCGTCGCTGGCATCTTCATAGCGTACCTGTTCTTTCACTAGCGGCACGACCGCTCAGACTGTAATGAGCTTGAGGTCCATCATGAGGGACGCAAAGACCTGCAGGAGGAGAGATGAGCGACACCATCCGCTTCACACTTAACGGCGAACCGGTGACCCTGGACACCGATGGTGACCGGCTGCTGCTCTGGGTGCTGCGCACGGATCTGGAGTTGACCGGCACCAAGTACGGGTGCGGTGCGGGCCTCTGCGGATCCTGCACCGTGATCGTGGATGGCGAGGCCGTTCGATCGTGTTTGACGAGCCTTAACGACGTGCAGGGCAAGGAGGTGACCACGATCGAGGGGCTCGCCCGAGACGGGGAGCTTCACCCGTTGCAGGAGGCGTTTCACGAAGTGGGCGGCTTCCAGTGCGGCTACTGCACACCGGGGATGATCATGAATGCCTACGCCCTGCTTCTCAAGAGTCCCAGGGCGGGGCACGATGAGATCGTCCAGGGGATGGAGGGCAACCTTTGCCGCTGCTCCGCATACACGAGGATTATCGAGGCGATCGAGACGGCCTCCGCGCAGATGGGAGGCGGCCATGAGTGACATGACGCGAATGGACCGGCGTGAGTTCGTGAAGCTGCTGGGCGGCGGCATCGTGGTCGTCGTGAACCTTGGGCCTCTCACGCTCATTGATTCTCGCGCTGCTGAGGAATTGCAGCGCGGCTATCCCGAGGATATCAACGCCTACCTGCACATCGCCGAGGACGGGAAGGTGACGCTCTTCTCGGGCAAGATCGAGATGGGGCAGGGGGTCATGACGTCCCTTACGCAGATGGCGGCCGAAGATCTCCGTGTGTCGCTCGACACCATCCACATCGTCATGGGGGACACCGACTCCTGTCCGTGGGACATGGGTACGTTCGGCTCGCTGACCACCCGGATGTTCGGGCCGGCTGTGCGCGCTGCGGCAGCCCGGGCCCGTCTGGTCCTGACCGATCTGGCCGCCGAGCGTCTCGGTGTGTCGAGAGCCTCTCTGACGGTCGAGAACGGTGTCGTCTACGTGAAGGCCGACCGGAGCCGGCACGTGTCCTATGGCGAGCTGGCCAGGGGCCAGGAGATCACCCACACCGTGGACGAGGAAGCGGTGCTCCGGTCCGTCGAGGAGTTCACCGTCATGGGCACGTCTCCGAAACGGCTGGATGGCTATGAGAAGGTGACCGGCGCGGCGCAGTTCGCCGGCGACATCCGGATTCCCGGGATGCTCTATGCCCGGCTCCTGCGTCCCCCGGCGCACGGTGCGACGCTGAGGCGGGTCGATACGTCGGCGGCCGAGCGGATGCCCGGCGTCAGTGTGGTGAACCAGGATGGACTGGTCGCGGTGCTCGCCTCCGACCCTGAGACGGCGGAGAGAGCCTTGAGACTCGTAAAAGCCGACTTCGATGTGCCGACGCCCACGGTGGACACCGAGAGCATCTTCGACCACCTGGTGGAAGCCGCTGCGGCTGCGAACACGACCGAGCAGGAGGGCGACCTGGAGGCTGGGCGGAGTCAGTGTGCGCAAACGTTCGAGGTCACCTACTACAACAGCTACGTCGCCCACGCCCCCATAGAACCTCACACGGCCGTGGCCGAGATCAGGGACGGCAAGGCAACCGTCTGGTCCTCCACCCAGGCTCCCTTCAGCCAGCAGAGGACGATCGGCGGGGCGATCGGTTTCGATACCGAGGACGTCCGTGTGATCACCCCCTACGTGGGTGGCGGGTTCGGCGGCAAGGTGCCGGGTCAACAGGCGGTCGAAGCGGCGCGACTGGCGAAGATCACCGGTAAGCCTGTGCAGGTCGCCTGGACCCGGGCGGAGGAGTTCTTCTACGACACCTTCCGACCGGCGGCTGTCGTGAAGGTCTCCTCCGGGATCGATGGGGACGGAAGGATCAAGCTGTGGGACTACCAGGTTTACGCCGCCGGCTCGCGCGGCTCCGACGTCTTCTACGATGTCCCGAATCGCAGCGTGCGGGTCTACGGCGAGTGGGGAAGGGCTGCGGACGGGATGCACCCGTTCGCGGTCGGGGCATGGCGTGCGCCCGGGGCGAACACCAACCGTTTTGCGGCCGAGCAGCAGATCGACATCATGGCGTCGGCAGCCGGCATGGACCCGCTGGAATTCCGCCTCAAGAACACGACCGACGCGCGGATGCTGGCCGTATTGAGGGCGGCGGCCGAAGCGTACGGCTGGCAACCGGCGGTCGCTCCCCGCAAGAGCGGCCGCGGCCGTGGGCTGGCCTGCGGGTTCGACGCCGAGACCTACGTGGCCCATATCGCCGATGTCAGCGTCGACGTCGAGACCGGCACGGTCAAAGTGGACCGGGTCGTCTGTGCCCAGGACATGGGGATCGTGGTCAACCCGGACGGCGCCCGGATGCAGATGGAGGGGTGCATAGCCATGGGGCTGGGCTATGCGCTGGGTGAGGAGATCCGCTTCCAGGGTGGGAAGATCCTGGATTCGAACTTCGACACCTACAAGCTGGCCCGGTTCTCCTGGATGCCCCGGATCGATACGGTGCTCGTCCGCAACGATGGCCTGGCACCGAAGGGCGGGGGCGAACCGGCCATCATCAACGTGGGGGCTGTGGTCGCGAACGCGATCTTCGACGCCAGCGGCGCTCGGATCCACCGGCTGCCCATGACGCCGGAGCGGGTCCTGGAGGCGATCCGCAGTACTTGATGGTATCTCGGTAGCACGAGTCGGACGGCTGCGCCGCGCCGCGTGTCACGGGAGCGGAGTCTTCCCGTAGACCACGACGTCAACGTCTTGCAGCACCCGCTTCTCTGTTACAGCACACCGGCCATCCTCGGGGCCGTGGTCGCGAACGCGATCCTCGACGTCACCGGACGACCAGCTCCAGGAGACAGCCCTCCGCACGGGTCCGTGCTGTAGCGCGAGCAGCAGGCCTGCTCTCGGGTTTCCGGAATTGAGAGTGGCATCACTCGGCCCGCATCACCGCGACCGGATCGATGCGGACGGCGCGCAGCGCCGGCACGGCGCTGGCGCTCACCGCCACCAGGATCAGGAACGCCACGGCTCCGATCAGGAAGGTCGGGTCGAGGGGGCCGACGCCGTAGAGCAGGCTACCGACAACGCCTGAGGCGACAAAGGCTCCGACCAGCCCCAGAGCAATCCCCGCCAAAGCCAGGCGCAGGCTCCGCCCCAGAACCAGCCCTACCACCCCAGTGCGGCTGGCGCCGAGCGCCACGCGTACCCCCATCTCGTGAGTACGCTGCCGCACGAGGAACGCCATCACACCGTACGTGCCCGCGGCGACCAGTGAGAGCGCGACGAGCGCGAAGAGACCGATTAGCTGCGTCGTCAGACGACGCTCGGTCGCCATGAAGCCGTAGAGCTCCTCCGCGGTGAAGACCCGGGTGAGCGGCAGATGGGGGTCGAGCTCCGCCAGTTGCCGGCGCAGCGCCGGAACCAGGGCCATGGGCTCACCCTCGCTGCGCAGGGCAATCCACCGGTTCGGCAGGAAGGGAGCGAAGAACGGGAGGTAGACCGCGGGCTCGATTCGGGACTCGAGACCGTTGTGCCGGACGTTCTCCACGACCCCCACGACGACGGCCTCGAACCAGGGGGTGGCCGAGTTCGCGCGGATCCTCTTGCTCAGGGGGTTCTGACCGGGCCAGGACTGCTCGGCGAAGCGGCGATTCACCACGACGCCCAGGTGTCCTTCCTGCGAGTCCTCTGGCAGCAGGTCGCGCCCCCGAAGCAGGCCGATCCCCATCGCCTCGAAGTAGCCGGGGGAAGCACAAACCATGTGGACGTAGCCGCGATCGATCTTGGGGTCGTAGTCCTGTCCCTCCGCGAGAATCCCGGCGGTCCATCCACCGATCAGCGGAAGGTGTGTAGAGATCCCAACGCTCTCTACGCCGGGAAGACTCTGGAGCCGCTTGCGCAGCCGCTCGACGAACGGGTCGGGGAGGATGATCTCCTCGCCGCGTTCACGCGGGCTTAGGTAGCCGGCGATGAGCACCTGTCCCGGCTCCCGCAGCTCCCGCGAGTTCGTCGCCTGCCACAGACTCCGCAGCATGAGTGCGGCTGCATCGGCCAGCACGAAGGTGAGCGCGAACTGGGCGACGATCATCGCACCGAGAAAGCGGGTTCGAGATCGCCCCGCAGTCACAGTGCGAGCGCCTTCACGGAAGGCGCCGGCTAGATCGACCGCCGAGGTCGTGAGCGCCGGGAAGATCCCGAATAGAACCCCGGTGAAGAGAGCCAGGCCGGAGGCGAAGAGAACCACGAGGGTATCGATCCGTACTTGGTCGACACGGGGTAGGTTGCCCGGCACGACCTCACCCAGCTTCCCCATCCCCCACCAGGCCAGCGCGAGGCCCACCGTGCCGCCGACAAGCGCGACCACCAGGCTCTCCGTCAGCATCTGGCGCAGCAGTCGGCGTCTCCCGGCACCCATCGATGCGCGCACGGCCATCTCGACGTTCCGCCCCGCGTTGCGGGCCATGAGAAGCCCGGCAACGTTCGTACAGGCGATGAGAAGCACCATCCCCGTCACACCCAGAAGAATCCAGAGGCGCGGCCCCGAATCCCCGAGCACGATGTCCCGGAGCGGGACAACCTGCGCGATCCGCCGGTCGTTCGTCTCCGGATAGGCCTCGGCGAGGCGGGTCGCGATGGCGTTCAGCTCCTCCTCAGCGCGCTCCACCGACACCCCTTCACGCAACCGACCGATCACTTTGAGGTAGTAAGCCCCTCTTTCCGTGACCTGCACGCCCAGAGAGAGAGGGATGAGAAGACCAGGCTCGGCTAAGCTCTCCCATTCCGGGAAGCGGAATTCACCCGACAGGATGCCGATCACAGTCCGGCTCTCCCGGTTGATCAGAATCTCTCGACCGATCAAGTCCGGGTCCGCGCCGAACCGCCTTCTCCACAGTCCGTCGCTCACGATCACCACTCGCGCGACAGGATCTTCCGTCTCCTCTTCCGTGAACAGGCGACCCCGGGCGGCTACGGCCCCCAGCGCCCGCAGCACGTCCGCCGTGAGCTTCACGCCCATCACCCGCTCCGGTGTCGCGTCACCCGACAGGTTCACTGCCTCCATCTCGTAGACGCCCCACGCCTCGAACGACTCGCTCGCTTCCCGGAAGTCGAGCCAATCTGGGGCGGAAAGCGGGTTGTAGCTGTAGCCGATTTGTGGGGTCCAGACCGTCACCAGTCGGTCCGGCTCTGCGTAGGGGAACGGTCTCAGCACGACGCTGCGCAGGACGCTGAAGATGGCCGTGTTGGCACCGATACCGAGGGCGAGCGTGATGACCGTCACGGCCGTGAAGCCGGGTCGTTTGCTCAGGCCCCGGATCGTGTAGCGGAGGTCTTGAAGCAGATCGTCCAGGATCCGGGCCCCGCGGACGTCACGCACCTGCTCCTTGGTCCGCTCCACGCCCCCGAACTCCACCAGCGCCACCCGGCGCGCCTCCTCGGGGCTCATCCCCGCCCGGAGGTTTGCCTCCGTCTCTCGCTCCAGATGGTAGCGAATCTCCTCCTCCAGCTCCGCCTCGGCCCGCTCTTTTCGGAACAGGACCTCCAAACGCCAGTACAGTCGCCTCAACCAGTGCTTCATGGCGTACCTCTGGAATCCGAGTCGCCTCAGACGGTGCCCAGGACTCGCTCCATCGCCCCAGCGAACACGCGCCACCTGTCTCGCTCTACTACCAGGGCCTCTCGTCCCGCTTGCGTCAACTCATAGAGCTTCACCCTCCTGTCATCCTCGGAAACCTCCCAGCGGGAACGAATCAGTCCCCGGTCCCGCAGGCGGTACAGCGCCGGATAGAGAGAGCCCTGGTTCACCTCCAGGACATCCCCGGATAGCTGGCGGATCCGCTTCGATATGCCCCACCCGTGGAGCGATTCCAGCGCCAGGGTCCTCAGGATGAGGAGGTCCAGGGTTCCTTGCAGGACATCGGCCTCACAACGCTTCTCCTGGATAAGCGAACCGGCAGCTCGCTGCCGTGGGTCGGGGAACGGCGCCTTGGCTAGGTGTGGAGCGTTGCGCAGGTGAACCGTTCGCTGCGGTGTATTGTCGATCATCAAAATACCTTGCCGCCCGACAAAACGCAACGATTCCTTGCCCCGACTTGCCTGACGGACCCCATGGGCGGACCCAGATTACACCGGCCACTCGGAGGTCTGCGAACCGATCTACTGGGTGGCGTTTGCCCGGCAATCGTCACTAAAGGAAGAGGCTCTAGAACGACCTGGCCGAGCGGACCGTGGAGCGCTACTGCCAGCTCGGGGTTGAGCTCTGGAAGTTGCTCTAGTCTGGCGTGTCGACGGGGCGCCCGTCTGAGCCTATTCGCGAGAGCGAGCGGGTCACTCGCTGCGCAGGGCGACCATCGGATCGATCCCCGACGCCCTGCGCGCTGGGACCAGGCTGGCCAGCAGGACAACCAGGAAGAGCAGCAGGATCGCGGAACCGAGCGACATCGGATCCACAGGGCTCACCCCCAGCAGCATGGACCGCATCCCGGCTGCGGTTCCCACTGCAATGAGAGCGCCAACCACCAGGCCCGGAGTGGCCAGCCGCACCGCATCCCGCAGCACGGCTCCCAGGACCTGCGCGCGCGTGGCACCGATCGCCATCCGCAGGCCGATCTCGCGGGTACGACGGGCGACGGCGAAGGCCACGACTCCGTATACGCCGATGGCCGAGAGCAGAAGCGCCAGCAGGCCCAGCGCGGCAGCCATCTCGGCCGTTCTGCGCTGGGCCTCCGTGCTACGGCCTAACAGCGACTCGGAGGACACGATCGAAGGGAAGGGAAGTGTCGGTTGGGCGGCGAGGATGGCGGACTGGACGGGCCTGGCCAGAGCCGCAGCGCTCGCCGTCGCCTTGACGACGAGCATGACTTGTGGTCGGTAATTCTGTCGCAGCGAGACGAACACGTGCGGCCAATCCTCTGTGGCCCGGCTGGAGGCCACGTGGCCGACAACTCCGACGACGGTGTGCGCCCTCGCCGAATCTCCGCTGAGCACGTCGCGATGGGTGAAGAGTTGGTGAAATCGAGCCGAGAACCGCAGCTGCCGACCCACCGCCTCTTCCCCCGGCCACAGCCGCTCGGCCAACGCCTGCGTGATGACCACGACCGGTTCGGAAGCGGGCTCGTCCGTGCGCTCGATTCCGCGCCCTCGGAGAATCGGAGTCCCGATGGTCTCAAAATACGCGTCGCCGACCAGCGTGAACTCGACGGTCGTGCGGCCGCCCGTCTCGTCAGACCGATCTGCACGCGAGACAGACGTGACGTTACCGAGTAGATCTAGCGGTATTCCGTCCGCGACGGTCACCGATGTCACTCCAGGCAACGAAGCGACCGACTCCTTCATACGGTTCAGAACGGCCTCTCCCGCCTCCGGGGTGCTGTAGCCCTGCTGTGAGAGGTCCAGCCTCGTCAGCATCAGGTTGTGCGGCTCGAACCCGAGATCTCTCCGCTCCATCACGCCGAGGGCGCGCACGAACAGGCTGCAGGTGACTATGAGGCTCAAGGCGACCCCGGCCTGGGCCGAGGTGGCGACCCGGTGGATGCGACCTACGCGGCGACCGCCGCCCCCGGTGTCATCCTTCAACGACGAGACCATGTCCGGCTGACTGAATCGCAGCGCTGGGAATAGACCGAACACCAGTGTCGTTCCCAGCGTCAGCAGCAGTGAGAAGGTCAGTATCGTGAGGTTGGGTCCCAAGCTGAGGTCGGGGACGTCGCTGAAGTATGCGGGTGACAGGGTGCCGGTCGCCCAGAAGGCGAGAAGGATGCCCACGCCTCCGCCGATGAGAGCGAGCAGCAGCGCTTCGGCCATCAGGTGCCGAACGAGACGCCCGCGGCCCGAACCCAGCGCCATTCGAACCGCGATCTCCCGTTCCCTCGTAGCGCTACGGGCCAGGACCATCCCGGCCACGTTGCCGCAGATGATCAGGAGAACCAGGCCCGCCAGGCCGACCAGTGCGCCTGTGGCCATCATCGACTCGGCTCTGCCGTAGGCCGGTACCGGCCCGAAGGCAACGGCCCGGGCCCCACGGTCCTCGTTACTTTCAGGGTACTCCCGGGCCAGCCAGGCGAAGACCGTCTGAAGCGCCGCGTTGGCCTCGTCCAGCGTGGCGTCGGCCCGCAGCCGTCCCAGTACCTCGAGCCACAGCGGACCTCGATCCCTCTCGAGGCTGTTCGGGCCCGCCATAAAGGGATGCTGCGTGATCGGCACCCACAGATCCGTGCTCGTGTAGGTACGGTGCCCCCTGAACGCCTCCGGAGCAACGCCAACCACGGCGTAGGGGTCGCGATTCAGTGTGATCGTCAGGCCGACGATGTCCTGGCGCCCGCCCAGTCGGTTCTGCCACATCGCGTGGCTGACCACCGCTACCGGATGCCCTCCCGGACGCACGTCCTCCGAAGGGAGAAACGGCCGACCGCGTGACGGGAGTCGCGATACGCCCAGAGCTGGATGTCGCTGCCGCGGCGCGTGGTTAGCACTTCGACAATCCTGTCGGCCTCGCCCACCCGCGGGACCGGCTCCAGCCACGTCGCGTGGACGACGGTGAAGAGGGCCGTGTTGACACCGATTCCCACGGCGAGTGACAACACGGCGATCAGCGTGAAGGCGCGAGACCTCGCCAGGCGCCTGAGCGCGCCTCGAAGCTCCTGCGCGAGGTCTCGAAGCCACCCGCTTACGAATGACACCCGTCCTGACTTCTTCATCGACCTTGATCGCATGAGTCTCGTTCCGGGCCCCAGCGTTCAAACGTCCGCTCAGCCGGGCGACCGAATCCACCTCTCGCTCGAAGCCATCGAGCTTCGTATGGCTGCTCAGGCTCAACTACGTCTGCCGCGCAGTCGCGGTTTCGTACGGAATGCGGCGAGCCGGGAGGGGGTAGCGTGTTGAGCGGCAATGCATGCGAGGCTGAGGCGACCAGTGGGATTGAGCGGGCAGCGGTATGAGGGAGGGTTGATCCGGTGGGTGGATCATAGTCGGGGTGGACAGGGCTGGGGAGCGGGGTTAAGTTGGGAGATGTAAGAGTAATACTAGTAGGAGTATTACCATGCGCGTTACCAGCAAAGGCCAGGTGACCATTCCCATCGAGATCCGGCAGGCACTCGGGTTGCTCCCATACACCGAGGTCGAGTTCGAACTGATGGATGGCTGGGCCAAACTGAGAAAGAAAAAGAGCGGGCAGGGAGCCCGCGGCCGCCGCATAGTCGCCGCCCTGCGCGGTCGCGCCGTTCCCGGTCTGAGCACGGATGAGATACTGGCGCTGACGCGAGGTGAGGGCACGTGAACCGCGTATTGGTGGACAGCAACGTGCTCCTCGACGTGCTCACCGAGGATCCCGCCTGGTTCGAGTGGTCCGCCGCCGCCCTCGAGGAGCTGGCGGAGGACAACGTCCTCGCCATCAATCCAATCATTTATGCGGAGGTTTCGATCGGCTTCTCACGCATCGAGGACTTGGACGCGGCCCTCCCGGCGGAAGACTTCGAGCGAGAGCCGCTTCCCTGGCCCGCCGGGTTTCTCGCCGGGAAGTGTTTCCTCGGCTACCGAGAGCGGGGCGGGGCACGACGATCGCCGCTGCCGGACTTCTACATCGGGGCGCACGCCGCTTTGACCCAATGCGTCCTACTGACTCGCGATGCAGCCCGGTACCTGACTTACTTTCCACAGCTGAGGATCTACGCCCCCGACACTTAGCCGTCTATCTGGCCCTCGAGCGTAACACCATCCGCGGCAGGGTCACGGCGGCTGTGTGGCCGGAAGTGCGCTACTGGCACGGCGCTGGTTGTTCCGCACTCGCCAACGACACATCTTGGAGCAGTCCCAACATCCTCATCTGAGGAGCGATCAGGTCACGCACCCACACGACAAGGAGAACCGCGATGGTGAAGGCGAGCGCGCTGCTCTTCTCGGTATGGCTGCTTGGCTTCGCGCCAGGTCTTGCGCAGGAGCCCGAGGCGATTCAATTGCCGCCACCACAGACGGAGATCGGGGTGCCCCTGATGCAAGCGCTGAAGTTGCGCCAATCATCGAGGAGCTTCGACACCAGGCCGCTGCCTCTGCAAGAGCTATCGAACCTTCTTTGGGCGGCGGACGGCATCAATCGGCCCGAGTCCGGCAAACGGACTGCGCCGTCGGCACGCAACTTCCAGGAAGTCGATGTCTACGTCGCGCTGCCGGAGGCGCTGTATCTGTACGAGGCGAAGACCCACAGCCTGACTCCGGTCGTGGCCGAGGATCTCCGGGCGATGACGGGAGTGCAGGCTTTTGTCGCGGACGCACCGCTGAATCTCGTCTACGTTGCCGACCTGGCCCGGATGGGTAACGCGTCGGGGGACGACAAGAGGCTCTACAGCGCCGCGGCCGTGGGATTCATCGCCCAGAACGTCTACCTCTACTGCGCGTCGCAGGGACTGGCAGCCGTCGTTCGCGCTTCTGTCGATCGGGCGCCGCTTGCCGAAGCGATGAAATTGCGTCCCGAGCAGAGGATCGTCCTGGCACAGACGGTGGGGTATCCGAAGTGAGGGACGGGTCGGGCTGGCCGATCCTGCCGGCTTAGCCATGGCCAGAGTCGTGGATTGGCTGGCCCGCTCACCGTGCCGATCCTTCATCATCATCTTTCTCCTGGCCTTCGCGATACGCGGCTTCTTCCTGACTAAGGTGTCGCATCGGTACATAGTCCCGCACACCCGCTGGGAGATGGAGGCGACCGCGTTCTCGCTGGCCGAGAGAGGCGAGTTCGCGGACCCCTACATCATTCCGACGGGCCCCACCGCTCATCTGCCGCCGATCATGCCGGGCATCCTCGCTCTGATCTGGACCCTGTTCGGGATGGGCCTGGCGGCGGGTTATGCGGCATGGCTGTTCAGAATCGCGACCTACTCGGCGATGTACGCCATGCTCCCCTGGCTCGCCGGCAAGCTCGGCGTGGGCAGGCAGCCCGGGGTGCTCGCGGGCGTCGCCGGCGCGCTGATCGCCGTGTGGCCCGGGCACGGCGAGGGGCTCACCGCCATCGCGCTCGGCCTGCTGCTGATCGCATCCGTGCGGCGCTGGACCGTGGGGCACAGTTCGTGGGTCGGTTCGCTGCTGCTCGGGTTGGCCTGGGGCGTGGCCTTTCACCTTCAGCCCGCCCTCCTGACCGTGTTATTGGGTTGCGTCGCTTTCGAGCTGTGGTGGAGTCGGGATCGTCGGAAGTGGACGCTTTCGGCCGTGATGGTCTTGGGTGTCGTGCTCGCCTGCGTACCCTGGTGCTGGCGGAACTACGCGACGTTCCACGAGGTGTTTTTCATCCGCAGCAACCTGGGCCTGGAACTGCGGATGGGTAATCACGAAGGTGCCGCCGCGGCGATGGACGTGATGGGTGTGCCTCAGGAACCTCGCCACCCGCGCACGCACGAGAGGGAAGCGCTGGTGCTCCGCGAGGTGGGTGAAGTTGCGTACATGCGGGCGGCGGGGTGTGAGGCTCTGGGTTGGATCAGATCGCATCCGGGGGAATTTCTGCGGCTCACCGCATCACGCGTGGTCCACTGGTGGTGCGGTCCGCTACACGATCCGATGATTGCCCTGCTTGTGACGGCGCTCACCCTATTGGCGTTAGCAGGTGCCTGGCGGACGCTGCCCGGGCTGGCGATCCCGCAGCGGGCGGCGCTGCTGATTCCCCTGGCGACCTATCCACTCATCTACTACGTCGTCGCCTACATGGGCCGCTACCGAGTACCGCTGGACTGGATTCTGCTCATGTTCGCGGGCGCAGAGGTGTGGCACAGGATCAAGCGACGATGAGGCCGGGCAAGGAGGGTTACGAGAAATGGCGATACTGCTGACTGTTCTTCAGGTTCTCGGCATCATCGTCGGAATCTTTGGTGTTTACCTCTTGATTGTGGCTCTTGTCCCTGGCCTTTCGGTGCCGGCGCAGCGATTGGAGGAGGCGAAACCCACCAGCGAGCCGGACGCGCAACCCTCTCGGTCGAGAAGGGATGTGAGTTTCGAAGTCCGAGGGACATCAGTGAGCGCCTGGCTGTTTCTGCCTGAGGATCTGTCGGCTCCGGTTCCTTGCATCATCATGGGGCATGGCTTTGGGGGCACCAAGGACATGGGCCTGGAACCTTATGCCCTTCGTTTTCAGCAAGCCGGCTTTGCCGTGCTAGTATTCGACTATCGACATTCTGGTGACAGCGATGGTGAACCTCGACAACTCGTATGGATCCCGTACCAGCTGCAGGACTATGCAGCAGCGATCGCCTATGCTCGAGGCCTCGAGGAGATCGACGCAGCGAGAATTGCATTGTGGGGCACCTCTGCAAGCGGCGGGCATGTGATCGTGGTTGCAGCGAGAGACAAGGATGTCGCCTGTGTGGTCGCCCAATGTCCGGGGCTGGATGGTCGGGCGGCAGCGTTGGAAAGTTATCGAAAGGTAGGCATTAGAAACGGCCTCCGTATCATAATGCACGGACAACGTGATCTGGTGAGATCCTGGCTGGGTCTTTCACCCCACAAGATCCCGATTGTAGGAAGACCGGGCAGTATTGCCTGTCTGCCGGTCCAAGATGCTTACGAAGGTTACGGAAGAATTGCACAGGGAGATTTCGTAAACGAAGTGTGTGCGCGTATCACCATCCGGGGAGACAAGTACAGACCGGTCACGAAGGCCCGGAAGGTGCGTTGTCCGGTCCTGATCCAGATATGCGAGCACGACAACTTGGCCCCGATAAGTGCCGCGGAGGAAACCGCAAGGCGCTTGGGGGGCCTTGCCGAAGTGAAGCGCTATCCAATCGGACACTTTGATATCTATGTTGGAGATGGCTTCGCGCGAAGCGTAAGCGATCAACTCGACTTCTTCAGAAGGCATCTGCGAATCGCCAGTCGCTAGCCCGCGGGACTGCCAGCTGGGTGCTGCACGGGAGCTCCGCGCTACACAGAGAGGGAAGCAGAGCATGTTCGACATGGTGCACGATCTGCGCTCTTCGGTCCGGAGTCTCCGCCGACGGCCGCTGTACCCGATCGTAGCGGTATGTATACTGGCACTGGGTCTCTCGGCCACCCTGGCTGTGTTCACGTACATCAACGGGTTCTACCAGCCGTTTCCGGGAGTCGAGGCGAAACGGCTGGTCCGGGTCTTCGGTGTCGGGGACGAGGATCCGTACCAGGAGATCTCCTACCTGGACTTCCTCGACTACGCTGCCGCGGGCCAGGCGTTCGAGGGCTTGGCCGCGACGCAACCGTTCTATGCTGCCAGCGTGCGCCGCGAGACCATCACCGAGGTCGCGTTCCTGGAGGCGG
>SMTZ1_10011260_pt1 | contig 17191 bp, 18 predicted proteins | sample DeeMarSWOR136_30_FD_25667 | JGI IMG/M metagenome (IMG submission 25667)
CTCGTACTCCCGCCATTCACGGGTTATCTGACAGGACGCCACTGCCGCGACCTCGGGCCAGAGTTCCTGTACCTTCCGCAGTGCCTCTTCTTCATGCTTCGAGTTTGCATAAGAGTTGAGGAAACAGATTGCAATCGCTTCGACGCCGTCGGCCTTGAAGTCGTCGAGAATTGAAGGCAGCCCGGAAAGGTCGATGGGCTTCAGCTCGTCTCCCTTGTAGGACATGCGTCCGGGGAGTTCGCGGCGGAGATATCTTTGTACAAAGGGTTTTGGCTTCCTGTACTCGAGATTGAAGAAATCAGGACGGTTCCCCCGGGCGATCTCCAGCACATCCCGAAAACCCTCCGTGGTAATCAGGGCGGTTTTCGCTCCCTTTCGTTCCGTCAGGGCATTGATGATGACCGTGGTTCCATGGGCAAAGAAGTCGACTGCAGAGGGGTCGAGGTCTGCCTGCTCGATTACCTTCATCACGGCCTTTTCGTAATCGGGAGGCGTGGTGTCGGACTTGGCAGTTCCGATCTGCTGTTCGCCCTCTGGGGAGATGTGCAGATAGACCAGGTCGGTGAAGGTTCCCCCAACATCGGTTGCAATTCGTAAGACTCCGCCGCTGCTCATATGAATCACTCCTTGCGAAGGATTGCAAACCAGTTTCAACAGAAACAGGATACCAGCATCATAATGGCTCCCGGCTTTCAGGTCAAGGGTGATGATTTTTCTCATATGGTGAGTGTCGATTTCATTTCTTGCATGTTTTGCTCCTCGTGGTTAACCATTTCATATATGAATTGTAACTTGACTACCCATAGTTAATGTACTTACTTTGTAGTTACTTAAGGAGATCGTTCAATGCGTACGCGAATCGTAAAAATCGGTAACTCTAAAGGGATCCGGATCCCGAAACCGCTCATTGAAGAAGCAGGGTTGAAAGACGAGGTAGATATAACATTCCGTGACGACGCACTTGTAATTTCACCAGTATCGCATCCTAGAGATGGTTGGGCCGAATCTTTTAAGTCAATGAGGGAAAGGGGAGATGATGTACTCCTTGACAATGAGTACTTAACATCTGAATGGGATGAGTTTGAATGGGAATGGTAATCAACCGCTTTGAAGTCTATCTCGTTAATCTCGAGCCTACGATGGGTAGTGAGATCAGGAAGACTCGTCCCTGCATCGTAGTTTCGCCAAATGAGATGAATCATAACATCAGAACTGTAATTATCGCACCAATGACAACAAAGGTTAGATCATACCCTACTCGAGTACTGTGTACATTCAAGGGCAAAGAAGGTCAAATTGCTCTGGATCAAATCCGCGCTGTTGACAGCCGCCGTCTTGTGAAGAAGCTTGGTCGTGTAGATAAAAAATACATCGATAGGGTATTAATGATACTGAGCGAGATGTTTGCACCCTAGCTTTTTCAGAGGTGCTCACTGGCAGAACAAATACTGTAGTTACAACTGGAGCTTTAAAAAAAATATTGGTTATTCGATCCTCTCCCCCACGATCTGCTTGAGCTTATGGCCTGCATCGAACCGATCGTCCAATTCCGCCCGGTTGATAAGCGCCAGCATATCGATTGAAATGGATGAAGGATAACGCGTGGTAAAGTCCTTAAATGTCATGGGCTGGTCGAGGGTTACGATGTTGATACGCAGAGGCTGCACTGACAGTATCTTCTGATCGGTGAGAATATTGAAACTACGGATCGAGCTTACGATTACTGTCGCATATCCAGGCCAATTCGGTTCGGCAGTGTACCCCAACAGCTGATACACAATACCTTCGTAGTATAAAAAGGTTGCCTGACCGTGTAAAACTCCCTGCTCAGTCGTCACCGCGAACTCACCGCTGATCTCCGGCAAACCATTGATCGCTCCTTTTCTCTGCGTCCCGGCCGTTATGCCCTGCTGGGAAAAAAACTCATTCGCGGCTTCTTCAATGGATTGCTTATCGGTGAGGAAAATTTGTATGATGGCATCTTGAGCCGGACTGATTCCCACAACGCCTTGCTTCATGTTCGTTGTCTGCCAGCCCTGTGGGAAATCAAACCGAAACTTCAAATCAGGATGATAAAAGATGTTCTCCCTGAAAAATCCCTCCCGGGGGTTCTGGCCGAACACAAGACCGTCGATGTGATCCAGGTAGCGATCCCTGTTCACCATGCTCCCTGAGTAGGCATCTTCATTCATGGCTATCATTCCCTGGATATGCTCCTTTCGGTTCCCCGGATTCGGATGTGTCGACAGCCACTCCGGGATCCTGCCGCCCCCCGCAGACTGTGAAACACCGTCGAGCATAGCCATGACACTTACCATCTCCTGTGCATCGTAATTCTCGCGCCCCATGTACCGCAGCCCAAGCTCATCAGCCTGCGTCTCATCGTCACGGCTGAACTTGAGAAACATAAGCTGAAGTCCTGTGCTGGCCAGCTGCCCGTATCGTGCCAGCTCAGGTGATAGTACCATCCCAACACCAAGACCCAGCTGCGCCAGCTGCTGGGAACTCATGCGATGCACAGAATGCTGAGCAGTGACGTGTCCGATCTCATGGCCCACGACACCTGCCAGCTCCGCTTCACTATTGAGATAGGTAAGAATACCCCGTGTAACATATATGTATCCACCGGGAAGGGCAAAAGCATTGACCGTTGGATCATCCAAAACACGGAAGGTCCAGGGGAGATTCGGCCGTTCAGATTTCGATGCAAGAACCAAACCCAGTTCTTGAATATACTCTGCCAGCTCCTGATCAGGATAGAGCCCAAGTGAAGCGCTGATTTGCTGGTCAGCATCTTTACCCATTTGAATCTCCTGGGATTCGCTGAACAGATTGATGTGTCTTTCACCCGTTGCCGGATTGGTAGCGCAAGCAGTTATAAATACGCTCAACCCGAGCATGCACGCAATCACTGGATATACGAATAGATATCTCCGTCTGTTAACAAAAAAATCAGCGATTGGATGAAAAGTGGCATTCGATCTATGAGCAATATGTGTCCATTTTTTCATGGCTCCGACCTCCCTTCACCTTACAAAAATACAATAGCAATGAATGGTACTCCGTTCAAGCCTCAAGAAGAGTACAGGAATAAAGAAGTGCAAAAACTTATTTTTTCAAGAAACACATCTCCCCTCTATAAAAGTGTAAATTTTTATATTCATCCTGTAAACTGGAATTCCACAAGATACAAAATATACACTCTACCAGGGAGACCTGCGATGAAACTGGCCGATGTTTTCTTTCAAAACTCCAGCCTGTACGGTTCAATGAATGATTGTTCCGGCCTGTGGCTCTTCGCATGTTTCAATGACGATTGTTACATAGAATCTCTGAGAGCTGGATTCATGCAGGGTTTTTATGAAGGGATAGATTACGGGCTCGAATCGATACATGGAGACCCAAACAAGGTCACCGTACGATTGGAGATCCTCACGAAGGAGGGTCTCTATACCTATATCGATCAAAGGTTCGGGCGGAATGATTTTCGGCACTCAGTTGATGGTATGAATATGAGTATCCGCAACAGGTTGAAAATCATGCAGACAGGCGACAGCGAGGTGGTGTGGAGTATGATAGACACGACAGGGGATTTCGGGATAACCTTGAACCTCCGCGCGCACTCATACCATTTATACCCAACACTGGTATTACCAAACAACCTCTCGAATATGGTTGTGTCTCCCGATGTGGATGTTTCCGGAGTGGTCACCGTGAAAGGTGAGGCATTCGATGTTTCTGGAATGGGTGCACTGGATCAAAACTGGAGTAGAAAGATACACTCAGAAAGTGCGCAGCGCTACGGTTACTCTCACTATGAGCCAATATACTGGAACAATGAGTTTGCATCGGTCCTGTACTTTATTGTGTCTGCAAATGGAACTGTGTACCTGCAAGATCTGATACTGACAATGCATCGCGGAAAAAACATTGTTTTCCATGAGGTTGCTCTAGAGCACACTTCCTTTGAAGAAATAAACGGCATTTCGATTCCGGTGAAGTATCGCGTGCATGCAAGAATAGAAAACATAGAAATAGACTATGTTGTCGACATCATCCCAACGAAGACATTGGCAGTATCGGGATATCCGGAAATGCTGTTGAAAACATGGGTTCCCAATATGCCTCTTATTTCCGCGTGGGGAACGGTCAGAGAGCATTCAGGACAAGGCACGAAAGAAACCAGCATTGTCGGGAAGGGGATTCTTGAGTTTATCCTCGTCGATCTTGATCCCTCCTGAAACCATATGTGTAAAACTAGCTCCATACATTAAAAGACACGAACAATTATTATATGTCGACTCAATACCATACATGTTCCCATTTCTCCTATAGACCTCGAGAATCTCAGTGATGATAAAAACTCGTTGACAGACAGGGCCGTTCCCCAAGGCCGTTTTCTATACGGTCCTGAAAGGCGCTAAAGATAATATCGTGCTTGTTGTAATATTAGCAGTATGGTATAGTTAATATAGTTTTTTTAGTATTTAGGTCGAACTTCGAATTTCTATTTTAATCGGGAAAAGTAACTATTTTCTTTGAAATACTGAAACATACCAGGTTTCTTAACCGAAGTTCTCAAAGATTACTGTGCAATATCTCAGATTACACTACATCTTAATACCGATGTGTGAAATTCAACATTGGCACTATTTATTCAGGAGAAATATCTATGGAGATAATAGAGATAAATAAAAATAGAAGATCGATTGTGGAAATAACCGATGATGAAAGGCGATTGATACTTGATTGTTTAGAAATATATAAATCTAAAATAGGAAAAGATAAAAGTCATGAAATAGACAAGTTAAAGTACAATGTCATTGATCAGAATGAGAGAATCAGCATATCAAAACTCGAAGCATATACAATACAAGAGGTGCTCCATAAGGTAGGTGCTTTTAAAAAAGAGATTAATGATTTAATAAAGGTGCTTCAGGATTTGATTGATAAGATCAGCGACGAATAATCTGGTGCCCCAACATCATAGTTTGATAACCACGACCAGCCCCGTCCGCACGTTTACGGAACTCTTCAAGAACATCATTGTCGATGTAAATGTTGGTTCGTGTTTTTACCTTTTATGAAACAACAGCTCCGCGTTTAGCTTTACTGAAATCATATTCCTTTACTTCATTCTTGACCGAATGTTCGATTGCGGGTAGCATGGTTACAAGAATGCTGTTATTGTTCGGTGAGAAAAGCTTCCGTGAATGGTACATGGTCGAATCGGGGCCTTTCGAAGCTATTTTTGTATATTTCAGCGATCTCGAATTATAAAAACCCTATCAATTATTCTACTAGCTCTACGATTTACCGGACACGATACACTGGCTGATGTCCTATATGCACGACAATCGGGTTGTGCTTTTTGAGGTTCTCGAGAATGAAGAACTACTCGAGGTGAACACAGACAACCAGATAGCAGGCCCCGGAGCTACTGGTATGTGTCAGGCCTGACGATCGACGGGGAGAGGCGGCAGTTGGGCGATTAGGTTGCCATAACGAAATCCATCTTTCAGATGTGAATCAGGGATTGAAGCCATGAAATACAAAATCATCACCGAGAGGGAGAATTACTTACGGGCAGTGGAGCGGAGAAATCCGCAGTGGATACCGATTAAATTCGAGCTTTTTCCCGCTGTTTGGAAGACGTACGGTGCGGCACTGGAAGATCTCGTGCTGCGCCATCCTCTCATTTTCTCTGAGTTCGAAAAAGGGACGAAATTGTGGTTCGAGGATCACGACCCGCTCTTCAAATTCCACAAATACTATGAGGATGACTGGGGGTGCGTGTGGTACAATGTCCGTGACGGCAACCTGGGGCAGGTCGTGAAACACCCTCTGGCCGATTGGAAAAACCTCGATACGATGCGCATACCCGACCCTCTCGAGCAGATAAACTGGAATCATTTAAAAGGAAGAGCCGATGAGGCGAAACAAAAGGGCCAGCCGGTGGTGGGGGAACCCGAGTCTTTTGCCCAGGTCGGGTTTTTCGACCGTCTACAGTTCCTGCGAGGCCTTGAGAATCTACTCGTCGATTTTATAACTGAACCACCCGAGCTTTATTCATTGATCGACATTGTTCTCGATTATAACATAAAATACATCAGAAAATACCTTGAAATCGGTGTTGATATCATGTGGTTTCACGGTGATATCGGTACACAGAGAGGGCTGATGTTTAGCCCCGGGGTTTTTCTAAAGATACTGAAACCAGCTTATACCAGGATGTATCAAACCTGCAGGGAAGCGGGAGCCCATGTGTGGTACTCTTCAGACGGGAATCTTCTAGAAATTCTTGACGATCTCGTCGAGTGCGGTGTTACCATACACGATCCGCAGGTAAGAGCGAATACCATCGACGGCATCGCGGAAGCCTACAGGGGGAAACTCTGCGCCATGGTTGACTTAGACGAGCAGATGCTCCCTTTCTGCAGTCCGGAGGATATCGAACTGCAGATAAAGGAGATCGTAGAAAAAGTAGGTTCTCCCGAGGGCGGGCTTATCATCTATGCCATACCCAGTGAGGATGTCCCACTCGAGAACATCGAGGCGATCTGTTCGGGATGGGAGAAGCACTGTTTTTATAACTGGCCGTAAAAGCGAGGTAAAGATTCCAGGGTTTGCTTATGTAGTGGTAGAAAGAACGCTCGGCAAATACGGGAAGTATGTCCGTGTACTGAACAAGCTTAATGTAAATGTACAGCACCTCGTTGGAAGAGCATAAAATTCCTTCAAGAGGCTTTCATCATTATTTTTAATGAAGCAACTGATTCTGATTAATCAACCGTGAGCGTCCTCGCTTCACCGGGAGTGCGGGTCGGATCGTCGCCCTCCCCCCCTCCTGGAACAGCTTCGAATATATTTTTACTTTCACAAAATAGAAATCCCGAGTTCTTTTACAGCATAGATGGTTTGAGTCCCCTCCGGTCGCTCAGGGTCTTGACTGAACAACAGAAAAGGGATCGTTAATAAACAGATGATCAATATCATTGCGCTACTCTTCATGATCCTATACTCCCGCTTGTGGTGCGTAATAATTTGAAAAACTTGCTTAATTGCTCTGTTGACCATTCTCCTATATGTACTAAAATGAATCTATGAATAACGCGAGAAACTCGATTATAAAAGTCGTCGCTGCGATCTTCGTAATCTTCTGGCTTCCACTATACTGCTCATGCAACAGTACATCATCTCGAGACTATCGTCAGGATATGCGCGATTTTATTCAGGCCATCAGTCGCTACGCTCGCAGCATTCAGGATGAGTTCATCGTAATTCCGCAAAATGGCAATGAGCTCATTACGGAAGATGGAGAGGCCGACGGGAGCCTTGCACCTGGATACTTGTCTGCAATCGATGGATTGGGGCGTGAGGATCTCTACTATGGATATAGTGATGATGATAGTGCCACACCTGTGAAAGAAGTGAATTATATGGTTTCTTTTCTTGATCGTGCGAAAGCAAACGGCATGACCATACTGGTAACAGACTACTGCTACACCCCGGCAAAAATGGATGATTCTTATCTGCAGAATCTTTCGAAAGGATATATCTCTTTTGCCGCCGATCACCGAGAGTTGGATAACATACCCTCCCATCCCTATCCAACAGGCCACCCTGGACTAAGCGCGGATCCTATCTCAACACTATCGGAAGCACGGAATTTTCTCTACCTGATTAACCCGTCTTCATACGCAACAAAGGCGGATTTTATCAGCGCAGTTGATGCAACAGAGTATGATATTCTTTTACTGGACCTGTTTTTTGAAGATGAATCGCTCACGATTTCCGACCTGGTGCAGTTGAAAACCAAGCCTTCAGGAAGCTCACGACTGGTACTCGCGTATATGAGTATAGGGGAAGCAGAGGATTACCGTTACTATTGGCAGTCTTCATGGATGAATGATCCACCCTCCTGGCTTGCGGAGGAAAACTCTTACTGGCCTGGCAACTATAAAGTCCGGTACTGGATGAAAGAGTGGCAGGATATAATTTTCGGCAATGATGGTTCGTATACAAAGAAAATTATAGATGCCGGTTTTAATGGTGTGTATTTAGATATAATTGATGCGTTTGAATACTTCGAATAAAGCGATTGAGTTCAAGAGAAAACATTTCCACCACACGATTAAAAAACACTATAGAGACCGACAAGCTCTTCTCTGTTTTCCTCTGTAACCTTGACGACCAGCACATCATCTCTTTGCTTGATACCTTCGATGAATGGGTTTCCTCTGAGTGCTACCGACCCGATAACCGGATGATCCGAATCTAGAATGGCTATAAGTGTATCTCGAAAGAGTTCCGACATACACTCCATCTTCCCAATCTCGTCAACTACCACGATTTCCCCCTCCCTTTCTGTATCCATGGAAGGAACAGCAATCCGCTCTATATCCTCAATACAGACACCGTATCGACCGACTCTGTAAGGGCTGTCATCGAGAGTTGTTATGGAGAACCCGACTCTTCTTCCACCTTCTCGAATCTCTCTGGTGAAGAATCCACTGGCAGGCCTGTCCAGTTCCTTTATAATTTTCTCGATAAGGGTTGATTTGCCGCATCCTGGTGCTCCTGTAAAGAGAAGATTTTTCCTCTTCACCGGTGCCTCCTCTGTACTATTCCAAGGCACATTTGCCGTTAAATCCGATGTAATATTACACACAATTTCATGATCGGCTTGTCATTTGAGGAGAACCCGGTCAGAAACCCCGTTATTTTATATTGTGAACATTGCTGGTTCACTTCTACTTTCAATTCATTCTCTATGTGTACTTCGTTCTGTGCCGTTTCCACCTGCTGTTACATAACCTTTACTCGACAAAACCGGTAAAATGGGCTAATGTGGATTTTGGGCATCGTCTATCTCCTCGTGGATATTTGTTTGCGCATAAAACAGCATATCCAGTAAAGATAGCGGTGTCCATTCTTTATGTCCCTTTACTTGCAACGAATATGAAGAAGAACCTTATTAAATAAGGAGTGTATTATGGCAAAGGGTGGAAAGGAGATCACCAGTCTGGTCAAACTATCGAGAGAAGAGACCGTTCAGCGTGCGCACGACCTCGGATACGAATATCTCACGGAGTGCGCCATCTGTTCACAGGCCAAGCTCGCTGCTCTGCAAGACGTGTTTCACATCAAGAACGATGACGTGTTTAAGGCCATGACTGGCTTCATGGGAGGCGGTGCCGATACCTGTAAAGGGTTCTGCGGAGGCCTGACTGGCGGGATAGCCGCGATAAGCTGTATATTCGGGAGGACCAGGACGGAATTCGACTATCGCATCATAGATCTGAGCCTCAGAACATTGGTGAAAAAGCTCATTGACAAGTTCGAAGCCAAGTTCGACGGCACCCTGTGCAGGGAGGTACACATGAAGATGTTCGGACGCACCTTCGATATCTTCGATAAGGAAGATGAGCAATGTTTCCTGGAAACCCTTGACAAGGACGAGCGGGGAGGGTGTGCATACCCTGTCGCGAACGCTTGTTCTATGGCGGCGGGGATCATCTGGGACGAGCTGCACAACCCAAACCGGCTTAGAGAAGATCTCTTCGCCTGACCTCCAGAGGTCCGGGTATCGCTGTGATCATTGAGTCGTGGGGTGCGACGAACTCGTCGGAGGATATGCCGTTCATATACTTGTTCGTGAAATACTGCAATACAAGGTGGGTGGTCACAGGAAGCCCTCCGGCAGTTTCCTTTCCAGTACAGTAAAAAAACTTTGTTTCGATGTAATCCTTTCTCCCTGTGGTCGCAAGCCTCGAACAGCGTGCCGGCCTTGGTATTAATAATATCCCTCGCGCTCGAGAAGTCTCAGTATTTTCTCCTGGGCCGATTGCAGCCCGCTTTGTGATGTTCTTTCGCCTTTGAGGACCCTTGAGAGCTCCTGACCGAGAATATCAAGCACCCCGGCGAACTGGGGGATCGGCGGCCTGAACCAGGGAGTCGCGTGACGCAGATTGTCAGCTATCGCCGTTAGAAACGGATATTCCCGCTGCAGGTCTCTATCAGTGAGAGTGGAAATCCTTATCGGATCACGCCCGGCCCGGAATATTCTCTTCGCATGCGTTTTGCCAGTCACGGAAAGGAGCCAGGAAAGCGCCGCCTTCTTTTGAGGGGAGGCAGCGGCGATCCCGAGACCCCATCCTGCGACGCTCGTCTTTAGTTCGGTCCCCTGAGGCGCCAGGGTGTACCCGAACCGCTCGGAGATCTGGCAGTTATGAACGAGTATCGCTCCCACGCTCGCGTCGTGGTACATGCCGGCCAATCCGTTTTTAAAAGCGGCCGCCATCTGTGGAAACGAATAATCCATTACATCGGACGGTGTATACCGCCAAAGCCGGATAAGGTATTCCAGTGTTTCGAGCGCTTCGGGCTCAAGAAGGCAGGGCCTGCAATCCCCGTCGAGCACCTTCCCGCCCCGCGGGTAGAGAAAGAGCATATAGGTATAGGCAAGCTCGAACCCCTTTCCCCTCAGCGTGATACCATACACTCCGTTTTCTGTGAGGGCCTTCGCGCACTCTAACAGTTCGTCTTGAGTAACGGGCGGCACGAGACCGAGCTCTTCGAAGAGGTCCTTCCTGTAGGCGAGAAAGTTCGTATGACCCGCAAGCGGAAGGCAGTAGAGCGTACCGTCCACGCGGCAGAAGTGCTCTACATACTGCGGTATGAGATCGGAAAATTCGTAGTCGTCTGAAATGCCATAGGTCATACCCAGCTCATCAAGCGAGGCAAGCATGCCACGCGCCGCATACTCGTATATCCAGATCGAGTCCACCATGAAAAGGTCGTATGCGCTTTCCCGCTCCGTGATCCGGCGCTTCGACTCCTCGTACATCTCCCACTCGTCATGGATGTAGTCGATCGAGATCGGCATGCCGATCTCCTGTTCGATCTCCTCCTGTATGCAGCGCGTTGCATCGAACCACTGGTGCTTAACCGCGAGTATTGTCAACCGTTCGCTCTCCCCCAATGTCACGCTCCTCTTTACCGATCCGGAAACTCGACGTCTTTGTAGAACTTGTAGGTCGAAAGGTCGGCGGGCGGGGAGAAGAAACAGATCACCTTCATCTCCACGTCCCCGGAATTCTGCAGCATATGTACGGATCCCACTGGGAACAGCACTGCAGTCCCCTCATCGACTGTGTGTATCTCACCGTCGACCATGACCCTCCCGTTGCCTTTGATGATGTAGATGACCTCCTCACCCTCCGGGTGGGAGTGTGCGGGCTTGACCGTGCGGCCCGGAAGAACCCGGATCACGCACACGGAGTTGTGTTTCGCCCCGGTGAGCGCTGGTGATATGAGCCATTTGAGATACCTTCCCGGAAGGTCGTGCTCCTCCACATCTCGTTCGTTTATGAGTTTCATCTTCTCGTATTCCTCCACACCCCCCTTACCGGGTGCCGGTATTTTTCACCCTGTCACTTTCTTGGTCTTTCTCTCTCTCTGTGCTCTTCATGTTTCTTCAGCATATCCGTTCATGGCCTGTAAACTCAGGGTATTAAAAGCATCTTCACTATGTTCTCGGATCTTTTGTCCGCGATGGCGAATGCCTGGCCCACGTCTTCGAGAGGAATCCTGTGGGTGATAAGCGGCATCGGGTCAAGCATACCGTTCGAGAGGAGGTCAATCACTACGTCGAAGTCCCTTTTCGTGTACGACCAGCTTCCGAGGATGTCTTGCTCGCCGAATACGGCGGGGAACATGTCGAGCGAGACCGGGCCGTCGAAAATCGCCGGCACCGCTATTTTTCCGCCGCGCTTGAGCACCTGTGTCGCGTCCTGAACGAGCCTACTCGCCCCGGCGGCAACGAACGCTACGTCTGCGCCCATACCGCGGGTGAACTCCAGGACTGCGTCTGATAAAGAGCTCTTTTTCGTATTTACGGTCCGTTCCGCGCCGAGTACTGTAGCGATCTCGAGGTTGAAGTCCTCGACATCAGTGACGATACATCCGACGGTCCCGCACGCCTTCAAAAGAAGCAGGATCGACAGGCCTATCGCACCCGCGCCGAACACAACCGCCCGTTCGCCGGGCCTCATCCCCACCCTCCGCAGTGCGTGCATGCTTGCGGCAAGCGGCTCTATGAGTGTGCCCGTTTCAAAGGATACGTTCTCCGGAAGGCGGTATGTCACCGCCTCGGGCGCTGTCACGTACTCTGCGAACGACCCGCTCCACCTCGCCGTCCCCATCGCAACCTTGTCTGTGCAGAGGTTCGACCTTCCCGCAATGCAGAACTCGCATCTCCCGCAGTGTGTCCAAGGCTCTACCGTGACCCGGTCTCCTTTTTTTAGAAGCCGCACCTCATCCCCGGTCTTTTCCACCACCCCTGCTAACTCGTGACCGGAGACGATTGGTGGGATGCGGAACTTATGTGTCCCCCTGTAGGCATGCAGGTCCGAGCCGCAGAGTCCAGTCGCCTTCACACGTATAAGCACTTCCCGAGGCCCCGGCTTCGGCGTTTCCATTTCCGTTATCTCGACTTCGTACGGTTTTTTCAGGATGCATGCCTTCATGTCACCCGTACTCCTTTTTATCGTTGATCCACCCGCCTGTTTCATGGCTTGGATTCATGTATCGCCTAGGAGGTTGACTTCATACATTACGATCACTCATGTCGCCCAACGTTCTCCCCTGTATTCTGTCTGATTGACCTACGGTCCGCTACCCTTTCACCGACCCCTGCGTTAATCCCGAGATGAACTGCCGCTGGAGGACGAGAAAGAGGATGAAAACCGGTATCGTGATCAGCGTGGAAAGCGCCATGAGCCCGCCCCAGTTGACACCGTACTGCCTGATAAAATCGAGGATACCGACCGGAAGCGTTCGCATCTTCTCTCCGGTAAGCATGGTAAGGGCGAACATGAACTCCTGCCAGGTGACGATGAATATGTATACCGCGGTTGCGCTTATTCCGGGGCGTGCGAGCGGCAGTACTACCCGTATGAACGCTGTCAACCTCGTGCAACCGTCCACCATCGCAGCCTCCTCGAGGTTGTAGGGGATTCCCTTGAAGAACCCGCGCAGCATCCAGACCCCCACCGGCACGGTAAATGCAAGATATGCAATGATGAGCGACAGGTGCGTGTTCACGATCCCCGTCTTGTTGTACAGCACGTAGATGGGAATGATGATGACAATGAGCGGGAACAGCTGCGTGAATATGATGATCTTGAGCAGAAACTTCCTCCCCTTGAAACGAAGCCTCGAGAAGGCGTAAGAGGAAAACAGCGCCACGGCGATCACGATGATCGTCGTCCCGATGGTGACGATAAAACTATTCATGAAGTAACGAATGAATTTCGGCTGCAGTGCCTGCTGGAAATTTGACAGGGTCGGGCCCCTCGGCAGGAACTTCGGTGGCGCGCTGAACAGGTCCTCTTCCGCCTTGAATGCCGTGGACACCATGTAGAGAAAGGGAAAAAGGACAAAGAGCAGAAGGAGAACAATTAGAAAGTACCGGACCGCCTTCACGACCGCTTCACGGCTTCTGGTCTTCATATCCATGAGTCATTCTCCATCGGCTTCTAATCGAGCAACTCCCGCTTCTCCAGCTCCCTCATGTACAGGACGCTAAAGAGCGTCAGTATGATAAATGTGATCATCGCATAGGTCGCCGCGAGCCCGAACCGAAACCGGGTAAACGCGAGGTTATAGATATAAGTCGGAAAGATATGGGTCGCGTTTCCCGGACCGCCTTTTGTCATGATATAGATGATCTCGAAATAGTTAAACGTCCAAACAAAGGTCAGAAGAAGGGTTATCCGTATGATAGGTGAAATCTCCGGAATCACGACATAGAAGAACTGCCCCCACCTGCCCGCACCGTCGATCTTCACCGCATCGATGAGCTCCGGGTTCACCCCCTGAAGCGCGGCCATGTACATCAGTGCGGAGAACGGGAACCCCTTCCAGATCGCGACGAATATGACCGCAAGGAGCGCCGTCTTTTTGTCCGAGAGCCACGTCATGTATTTCTCTATGATCCCCAGCTTGAATAGCACATGGTTTATCATGCCGAGCTGCGGATCGTAGAGCAATACCCACAGCATACCCGTTATCACTCCGGGTACTATCCACGGAAGTATGACAACCGCCCGGACGACATCTCTTCCGGGAAATGGATTGTGCAGAAGGAACGCAGACCCGAGTCCGAGGAGGAACTGGAAGACGACAACGACGATCGTCCAGATGAACGACTGCAAGAGTATTTCGTAAAAGGTCCTGTCCGAAAGGATGTCTATAAAGTTACCGAAACCAACGAACTTCGGTTTTGGAAAAACAAGGCTGGACTTGTAGAGGCTGTCTATAATTGTCTTTACAAGGGGATAGAAAAAAAGTGCTGCCACGAGAAGAAATGTGGGGATCACAAAGAAATACCCCAACCTATTTTCCTGCTTGAAGGTTGTCGATTCCATCTGTCCTGAAAACCGGTCGGGCTAATAAAATAATACTGTGGCACGGCGCACCGTGCCACAGGAAAAAAACTGTTGCCGTTACAAATCACTTGCCTGCAAGCAGGTCGTTCACCTGTTTGTTCGCGTCGATGCATGCCTGACGCACGTTCTTGCCCATGAGTATCTCCTGCACCATCTGCCGCTGTATCTCAGAGATCTGCGGATACACGGGCACCTTCGGCCTGGGGTATCCCTGCTCGAAATGCTTGAAGATGATGCTCGGACCGACCTTGAACTCGTCGAGAAACTTCGGCGCTGCGTCGACATGGGCCGGCGTGAGGGCTGCCATCTTGTAGTTGTTCGCCTCGCTCGAGGCAAACTCGATGAACTTCCACGCCGCATCGTGATGCGGGCTGTCCTTGAAGATCACGTAGCTCCATCCGCCGAGACAGGGATGGAACATCTTGCCTGCAGGTGCCGGTATTGATGCGACGTCCCAGTCCATATTGGGGGCCCTGTTTCTGATGGTGTCCTGCTCCCACTCGCCTATGCCTTCCATCGCCACCTTGCCGGTGGTGAAGTAGTTCGAGGAACCCACCTGGTCCGCGCTCGGGACGCCCGGAGGCGCTATTTCGACGAGCTTTTTGTAGAACTCCATCGCCTCGATCACCTCGGGAGAGTCGAGCATTCCCTTCGTGCCGTCGTCGCTCACGATCTTGCCGCCGTTTGACTGGAGCAGAGAGTCGACAAAGCAGATCGTGCCTTCGTCCTTCGCACCCATGAGATAGTAGCCCCACTGGTCCACCTCGCCGTCGCCGTCGGTGTCTTTCGTGAGCTTCTTGCCCACCGCCAACCACTCGCTCCAGGTCTTCGGTACCGAAACACCGGCTTTTTTAAACATCTCCTTGTTGTAGTAGAGTACCTCCCACTGGCCGACGTCCATCGGGATCCCCCACACCTTGCCCTGATAGGATACCGAGTCCCAGGCGCCGGGGAAGAAGTGTTCCTCCTTGACGGGGGAAGACTTGAGGTAGTCATCTACCGGGATGATGAAATTCGCAGCGGCGAACTCGGAATGCCAGATGTGGTCAACCACGCATATATCGGGAGGGTTCCCGCCCTTTGCAGCGACCAGCACCTTGTCCCTGTACGCTGCGTACGGGGTAACCTCAAGCTCGATCTTGATGTTCGGGTTGAGGCCTTCGAACTCCGCGATCACCGAATTCTGGTTCTCGATCACCCTCTTGTCCGACTGCTGCATGGACCAAAACTGCAGCACGATCTCCCCTTCTTCTTCAGCCCCCGCAAAGATGAACAGCAAAGCGCCGAGAAGAAAGAGAGGCACGAGCAGGGCGACAATCAGATACTTGATCTTACCCTTCATATATGAACCTCCTTTGTAAAGTTTTTATATAATCAGAACGGCTACGAGCCGCCTTGTTCGGACCTTCGCTTCTGTGTATGGAGGTAAAGATTTCGACCGGCTGTCGTAGAGTATAGGGACTCCCTGATGTCCTTGTAGGCTCTGGAGGGCTTCCAGGTGCGAAATCGTTCTCATGTCATTATGAAAACCATACCCGATAAGAAATTGTTCACGTAAAGACACCGTTGGTACATGACACGGAACCATGTTCATTATACAGAGATTACCGTAATTGTCAATATTTTTTGACAATATGAAATCCGAACGGTCACACTGCGGGGCACTGGGGACCTCGCGAGATCTTTCAGTAGAGCCTGAGAAACGGCTTATACAGAACGAGATAGTAGAACACCACCGCGCAGTAGAACCCGAGCAGGTAGTATAAAGAATCCATACGGCCCTGGGCGAACAGGACGTGCTGGCGCATTGGGCACCCACCTCCAAGGGTCGAGACTGTCCCTAAAAAAAGCGCGCCGAAGAATGTCACGTACATAAACCTGTTCGTAAGGATTCCAGAGAAGCGACCTCCGCCCTGGGTCGTTTCGAGAAAGCCGTCGAGATATCTCAGCCGGTAGAGGGAGAGGTTGGAACGTTTTATTACCCTTTCGATATCGATTTCGCCTAACTGGGGAAAACCGCCTTTAAGGAAGTTCAGCGCATAGAAGAGCGAAGTAAGAAAGAAGATCGTCACAAGGAATGAAAAGAGCCCCAAGAGGAGTTCTTTATCCCGCACCAAAATATAGTCCCTGATACCGGCTACAAAGCACATCCTCGACCGCTGTGCCAGAAACCCGATAACCAGGCTCAAGAGAAAGAGCAGTAACGCCATTACGATAAGGTTCATATCCCGCTCCTATGCCGTTCCGCGCCATGGACTCTTTATGATCAGAGTGCCGATGTAGACGCCGGCGAACAGTCCTGCGAGTGCCACTATTCCGTAGAGATCTCCGTATCCCGCCCGCATGACGATTCTGATCGGACAGCCGAAGATGAGAATGCCGATGATCATCACCGTGAACCCTGACAAAAAGAACAGCGCCGGCCTACTGCTATCCACCCTTCTGTACTCGCCGAACAGCCGGGACGTGACGAACGCGCCGATGACGACGCCTGGGGAAGTCAGCATGAGCACCTTCTGGGCGAGGTATGCGGTCTCGAAGCGTGTGCCGAAGAGAAGGTTCGTTACCGTATTCACGAGGTCCCGTACGTGGCAGGTGAGACAGAACGAGTAACAGGCTGGCGGGTACAGGCCAAGGAATGCTTCGGCGGACACGAACATGGCGCCAGCCGCGACGCCGAAGATCCACGGTTTGATATACATACGTCTCATATAGCTCTCTCCTTCAAGTGCACACAG